>Ga0182027_10003220_pt1 | contig 26051 bp, 28 predicted proteins | sample 712E1DmetaG_FD_121300 | JGI IMG/M metagenome (GOLD analysis project Ga0182027, IMG submission 121300) | Permafrost microbial communities from Stordalen Mire, Sweden - 712E1D metaG (Illumina Assembly) | ecosystem: Environmental > Terrestrial > Soil > Wetlands > Permafrost | place: Sweden...
GACCTGATTCCTCGAATGTTCGTATTCCATGTTTACAGCATAGCATCTATATACACTTTTTGTCAATATGCCTGATTCGTCCCCAGCATTAAAATACGGGGGTTTCTTAACCGTTTTTTATAACAATGCTTAATTTCTTAATAGCGCCGTCCACGCCTTTCAGATCTGAGACCATCCCGATCATTGTGTTTTTAATAATCCGGGTAGTAAAAACATTGGTGGGAACCGGAACTCCATTCAGATTGATAACGACGTTATCCCCTTCTATAGTTAAGGCCAAATCCTTTATCTTACCGGTGCCTTTTAGCGCTTCCATCATTCCGCTGACGGTATGGTCGATAAACCCAGCCACAAAGTAATCGGTTTTAATAGAAGCGTCGTTGACGGTAAGGCTTAAATTGACTGTCATGATTACCTCCTTCTGATAATTTAATGAGCGAACACAAAAACCATCAACCTTAATTAATAAACTACGAATCAAAGCTATTATTTTTTACATTTTTATTATAGCTTCTTTTTGCTTCGGATGCCTGCTTCTATCGACATCCGCATATTTGACGAAGCTATTTTCCATTTCAATGAGATATATGTAAAAGATTATCATTTTCTTGACATTTGAGGTTACTTTTTTTATGATTGAATTCGTTTACTTAATAGTCATTGGGGAATTGTAGTAACTGCTAAATGTCAGAAAGCCCCAAAGTAAATATTTACTTTGGAACATATTATTTAAAATTTTTGTAAAGGAAGTGAAAGATGGAACCCGAACTGATCGCCGATTATGAGTGTTTGACTGGCGAAGGCCCCTTATGGCATCCAATAGAAAAACGACTCTATTGGGTTGATATACCGAAAGGCAGGATTTTTCGCTACGACCCTGCTACAGGGAAGCACGAAATGTGCTATGAAGGTGAAAAGGTCGGGGGATTCACGATACAAAAAGACGGTTCACTGCTGCTTTTCCGGACAAAAGGCAACGTTGTTATTTGGAAAAACGGAAAAACAACTACCGTTGTTAAGGAAATCCCGGAAGAACTCGAAAACCGCTATAACGATGTCATTGCCGACCCGGCTGGTCGGGTCTTTTGCGGCATTCTCTCCGAGAAGTTTTTACCGGGTAGACTCTACCGTCTGGATACAGATGGTAAGATAACTAAGGTTTTAGAAAACATCGGTTGTCCCAACGGTATGGGTTTCACACTGGACCGGAAACAAATGTATTTCACGGATACGGTACCGGCTAAAACAATTTATATCTTCAACTATGACAAGAAAACCGGAAACATTACCAACCAGCGGGTATTTGCAAAAATAGCCGCTGCAGACGGAGGCCCCGATGGAATGACCGTAGATGCCGAAGGATATGTCTGGTCGGCGAGTTGGGACGGCTGGGCGCTCGTCAGATACACACCGCAAGGAGTAGAAGAACGGCGCGTCCGTTTCCCGGCTAAGCAAGTATCGAGTGTTACCTTTGGCGGTGACGACCTGAAAGATATTTATGTTACGACTGCCGGGGGTGATAATAAGAAAGAGAACGGACCTGGTGCTGGTGCGTTGTTCCGTCTTAGGCTCGGTATTAAAGGTATGCCGGAATTTTACTCGCAGATTAAAATATAAACTTGCGTTATGCGAAATAATGGGATTCCGTGTACCAGATTGGGGTCTGTGCTCACATCGGGTACACGGGTAAAAATGCCTCATTTAGTTCGTTTCCAGGCAATCCGGTTAAACCGCCTTACGACCATTTCCTTTAGCGATCATGGTTCGATGGTTGCGCATTGCATCATCAGGGAAATGTTATAATTTACTAAGAAAGAAACTATTTATAAATTTAATAAGGAAACCATAAAGTGCCAGAAGAGAAACTACCCAAATCGGGACGTATCAGCTTAAGTCAAAAGGAATGTTCCGGATGCAGTCGATGTTTGATGGCCTGTTCCGCCTATCATTTTGGTGCCGTTGCCATGCCGCTTTCAGCCATAAAATGGGTGGAAGGGAAGTTTTCAACGGCTTTTAACGGCCGTTATCCTGAGTTTTGCAGACAGTGCCCCAACCCAAAATGTTATTACGCCTGTCCTGAACGGGATTCCGCCCTATGCATAGATACTGAGACGGGAGCCAGATATATTAATAAAGACCATTGCACCGGCTGTGGCAGTTGTATAGAAGCCTGCCCGTTTACGCCGAAGAGAATTAATTTTGACACGGAAAACAATTTTGCCATCAAGTGCGACCTTTGTAGAGGAAGGGCAGCTGGTCCGGTTTGTGTAGAAGTGTGCGACCGTGGGGCGCTCACATTAATACCGAGAAAGCAGGAGTAAAGCAGATGTTGGGTGGTTATGTAGGGAAAATATTAAGAGTAGATTTGACGACCGGCACTATCAGTAAGCTTAATTCATATAATTACGTGCCGCAATTCATCGGCGGTATCGGACTGGGTTACAGACTGCTATGGGATGAAATCAATGCAGACACCACTGAATGGAGCCCGGAAAACGTAGTTATTTTTACTTCCGGACCTTGCTGCGGCACACCGGTACCAACTTCCGGCAGAGCCGAGGTAGTCGGTCTTGCACCGCAAGGATATCCTAAACCGTGGGCGGCGGTCTCGGGCTTCGGCGGTGATTTCGGGCCTAAAATGAAGTTCGCCGGCTATGACGCAATTATCATTACCGGTAAGGCAACCACTCCCAAGTATCTGTTAGTTACCGAAAAAGAAATCCAAATTGTAGAGGCTGCTTTCCTGTGGGGGATGGATATTTACGGCGCCCAAAGTGAATTAATATCACGACATGGCGATGACGTTGCGACGGCCTGTATTGGCCCGGCCGGAGAGAATCTGGTTAGATGGGCAACAATTATGTCCAAAACGAGAAGCGCCGCCGGTCAGGGTGGATTCGGTGCGGTGATGGGCGATAAAAAGCTTAAAGCTATTGTTGTCAAACCCGGTTCGGTCCGAGTACCGATTGCCAGTCCTGAGAAGCTGATAGCCGAGGTCCGGAAAGTCTCCGGCGAACTATCGCCCAAAGGCCAAAACAGGCAGCCGCTTTTCACGGACAGGGGCAGTTTTTCGATTCGTTGCGCCAGTTGCGCTTATTCCGGTTGCACAGGCGCCGTCAACGGGTGCTTGCAGCCGTATTTCAACAACGTTCCTAAGAAGAATACCGGCACCGGTAGTTTATCCGGTGGCTTATATTGCGCCGCATTCGCGGCAGACTATTTTCTACTGAAGAAGGGAATAACCGAAGCAGAAAATTTTGAGATGGGTAAATTCATCGACACCCTGGGGTTAAATTGCTGGGAGATCTTCGAAGGCACGAACTGGTTTATTCAGACCTGCCAAAACGATGGCAGACTAGATTCCCTGATGGGTGAAAAAGTCACACTTAATCCCAACGGACCGGCAGTCTATCCTAAAACGGATTGGAATACAGGCATGCCGACAGAATTAGCGGTCAAATGGATAAGGGGGATTGCTTATCGTGAGGGTGAGGGTGATATCTGGGCGGAAGGGACTCCGAGAGCGGCTGAGAAACTGGGTTTAGCGGATGAGGTCTGGAAAACACATAAACATGGCTACGGGCCGCATTGGGATGGCAGATACGTTCAATTTATACATTATCCGGTTTGGGTGGTCTCAGCGCTTGCCTGGGCGACACAGGGAAGGGACCCTTTCAACCAGGAACACGGTTATCCCGAACGGTATGGTAATTTTGTGAAAGAATGGAAAGAAATGATGGGTGGGGAAATAATACATGGCACGAAGACATTTTGGGATACCGACAAGATTCCTTACCGCGATCTGGTGAAAGCCGGCGCTAAACTTTACGGAGCCCCTTATGCCAATGAAGGTTGGGATAAACCTGAGTTGGGCTATATTGATAAAGAATATGTGACTGTCTGGCATAACCACCGCGCCATCATCAAATCCAGTGTACCGGTATGCGACCGACAATTCCCGTTGCTCTTCGACCCGGATGCGGAAGATAAACTTGGCGACATCGATGCCGAAGTGCGGTTATTTAATGCAGTTGTAGGCACAGATTGGTCTTTAGATGAAATGAACAAAGCGGCAGAAAAAGCCTTTAACGTAATGCGTGCCATTCACATCCGGCAGGGAAGGACCAGAAAGGATGATGAGAGCGTTATCCCCTATTTTGAGCAACCGGCGATGTGGCCTGAGGAACCGGTGCCGCAATCAATTGACGCTAATAAATTTATCGATTTACTGAATAGACTCTACAAGTTACGCGGTTGGGATAGTAATGGTTGCCCAACAAGGGCTAAACTCGAATCGCTAGGGCTGAAAGACATCGCCGACGGTTTGAAATTACAAGAAAACAAATAAGCTAAAGAATCTCCCTTAGCCTGCCGATAATCGGGTTCAGATATTAGTTTTGCCGACCGTACTTGATGTCAAATAATTCCGGTTCATCAACTACCAGCGGCTCGGTTTGCCATGGAATATAAGGCATATTGGGTGGATCTTTCATGGTTTCAAATTCACTGATGGTAAGAATTCTCCCGTAGCTGAAGGTAAGGAGTGATTGAAGTATTAAATAGCGGTTATCGAAATTCATTTTTCTTCCTTCCTGCAAATTGAACAACTCTTATAAGTCTTACGATAACCCCCGGAAGTTACAAAAAGGTTAATTGTCTATTAGGAGAACGGTTACAAAACGGTTACGAAGTTGTTACGGTTCTTGTGAACAAAGTAATGAACATCCTGAATATTTTTTCACAATGAATTTAAAGGATGGGTCATTATTGGATCAATCATCAATTTAGTCGTCAACCGAAGTGTTATAGTTAGCTTTCTGGAACGTCTTTCTCTTCGCTTTTGGAGTGGTCGCGTAACCACCTGTGAATGTCGTCCAGCGCGGGTGGCGCCACATTGAACACTTCGATGTCACTCGCGAACCGCACCAAGTGACCTTCACGGATAAAGAGAACTGCAGTCTCATTCTTCTGCAGAGTTTCATCGATGCGATGCCCGATATATTCGAACCTTTTAATGGCGGCTTGTTGATAAAAACCGGCGACCATTTCTGCCGCTTTTTGGCTAAAAAATCCCATCAGCAGGCACCTTTCCCAGTCCATGCATTCATCAGCTAATTCTGCCATTTCGGTGGCTTCAAAGGACGCTCCGCAATCAAATTTGTCCTTGGCAATCAGGTAACTCAAGACATTGATGTTCTCGATAATTTTCAGCCCTCCCTCCCCACCGACAGAAATCGTTTCATGGTAAACACGTTTGATTTGGCCAACCTTAGATTCCTGATTGGCAATTTGCTCGTTGACTTCCCGCCAGTATTTTTCGAGCTTTTCCTTATATTCCTGCGGAGCCTCCGGGCCACCGAAAAGAAGCGGAACGACATACAATTTACGTAAACCGAATTGCCGAAGGTCCAACTTTTCAATCTTGCCAAGTTCTGCAGACATTTCGGGCACCCTCCACTGATAAAAGAATCAATTGATTTCAGGTTGTTATTTATTCCCCCATGATTGTAACCTTAGATACAACATGAAGCAAGTACCTTATGTTATACTGAAAACTGAAAAAAGTCAGTCTTATCATTTTAATTGAGAGAGAAAAATGCCGCATAAGGATTATTATAGTATATTGGGTGTGCCTAAAGCTGCCTCCGATGACGATATTAAGAAGGCTTATCGTAAACTTGCGATGCAATTCCATCCCGATAAAAACCCTGGTAAAGAAAAATGGGCTAACGAAAAGTTTAAGGAAATCAACGAAGCTTATGGTGTGTTGGGGAATCCTGACAAGAGAAAACAATACGACCAGTTTGGCACTACCGGCGAAGCTAGTGATGTCTTCAACAGCCACACTACTCAGAGCACCGTGGAAGACTTAATGAGGGATTTCGGTGGAGCCGGCCTTAACGTGGATTTTATGGACAGCATTTTTGGTAACTTCACGAAGAAACGCGGATTTTCGTTCCATCAATACGCCACTGACGGCAGTGGAAGAATATTCTTTACCACACCGGAAGACGAAAGCATGGAAGAACCATACTATTCACAGCAAGCACAGCGCTCAGCGTCGCAGGATGTTAAATATGAAATCACGATTACTCGAGAACAGGCCGTTAGGGGTATGGAAAAAGATCTTACCCGTAACGGAAAGAGACTGAGAGTGAAAATCCCCGCCCGTACTAGACCAGGTACTAAAATAAGACTAAGTAATGCCCGCCTGACCACCGATGGCATCCCCGGCGATATCTACATCACCGTCAAAGTGAAATAAGCTTGTCATTCCCGCGAAGGCCGCAGGCTATAGTACTTACGAAGTAATGTATACTGAACGAAGTGAATGTGTGGGAATCTATATTAATTGCTAAGAGCTACAATGTCTAATAAACTGTTGTATAAGGTTTTTAAAACCAAGCGGGGTTGGATTGGTGTTCTGGCCTCGAAGATTGGCTTGCGGGCAGTAACACTGCCCCAAACCACCCAAGGAAAAGCTCTCAACTCATTGGGGAAACAGGTAAAACAAGCAACTCTATCCCCTGAATTGTTTAAAGACCTTGAGCAAAGATTGCAAGATTATTATTCGGGCAAGCAGGCCGTCTTCACTGACACATTGGATTTTTCTGATGCCACTGCGTTTCAAAAGCAGGTCTGGGAAGCCACCCGACTTATCCATTATGGAGAAACCCGAAGCTACGGCTGGTTATCCAGACAGATTGGTAAACCTTTAGCGGCTCGCGCGGTAGGTCAGGCACTTAATAAAAATCCATTTTTAATTGTGGTTCCCTGCCATCGGGTTATTACCAGCGATGGTGAACTGGGAGGATTTGGTGGCGGACTGAACATGAAAAAGGCTTTATTAGAATTGGAAAAAGCCCAAAAGTAAATTACACCTACACGTCAGGATAGTCTTTCCATCAAAATATGATTATCTGTTTCTCCAATTTTTCCAAACCCCAATCTTTGATAGAAAGTGAAGGCACGGCTGTTAACCTTCAGCACCTGAAGCCTAATTGGCAATTTAGTTGAGGCCGCATCCTCAATGATTCGTCTCATACACGCCTCACCAATACCTCTTTTCTGGTATTCCGGTAAAATGAACATTTGGTGGAGTTTGATACAGTCCGCCTGCCGGCTCATAGCGATAATTCCGATATCATCTCCCGACACCTGTATTACCCCTAAAATCATGTGCCGTAAAACGCTGTTGATGTAATTGACGTTGTTCATCCTCATTCCAACCGTATACTTTTTCCACATAAACACGGAAGGCTGCTTTCTTTGTCTGATAAACAAACTCGCTGTCATCAACCGTTGCCTTTCTGAGTTGCAAGTTTTCCATTTAGATACTATTCTCCACTCTTCATCCTCAATCCCAGAAGGTAAATATTTTAATAGACAACCTACCACTAAGAGATTAGAATTTCCCTCCTTCCCAAGGACAAGGTCCCGTATTCGATAGAATTTTACGGGAGGGATTAAAGGAGATTGACAAATTTCTACATCATTTGATGTTTTCCAGAATATTATCAACTACCCCGCTAATGTTAGTTAAAACCTCATAATCATTAAATCTTAATATTTTTAAACCACAACCCCGCAGATACTTATCTCTTGTTTTATCTGACATGAGCCCTTCATCAGAATAATGCTGGCTGCCGTCTACCTCAATAACCAGTTTTACCGCAGGAGAACAGAAATCTACAATATAATTTCCAATTACCATCTGTCGATAAAACTGATAACCATTCAACTGCTTAAGTCGTAATTTAGGCCATAAACGCCTTTCAGCATCAGTCATCTTACTTCTAAGATCGCGCGAATATCTCTTTAGGCTTGCGTTATGTGGTATCCTCAACGCTTCCAATCCCTCTCTATCTCCCCTTAATAAGGGGAGAAGATGACATTTCCACCATTGGGGAATCTTCCATCTCTTAACCCCTACCCCCCCTCATCTTGAGACCCAAAAAGTCCATCTCATACTGACCGATCAATCCTTCCCCGGCAAAGCTGTAGTAGCGGTTATTGCCGATTATCAGATGGTCGAGGATTTTTATCTGTACTGTAGCGGCGGCAAATACCAGGTCGCGGGTAATATCTTTATCACTTTTACTTGGTTCACAAATGCCGGTGGGGTGATTGTGCGCAAAAATCAGGGCAACGGCATTGTGTGCTAAAGCCTTTTCTACTATCTCACGCGGCATGATAGCAGCGCTGTCAACCGTACCCTGGAAAAGGTCGGCGGTATCGATAATTTGATTTTGGCTGGTAAGAAAAAGAACCTTAAATACCTCTTTTTTCAGGTCGCGCATTGAGTTATAGAGATAATCGAATATTTCCTGCGATGATTTGAAAACCGGTTTATCGATAATCTGCTCACGAAGGTATTCACGGGCAACATCCTGCATCAGTTTAATGCCGAAAGCAGCATGAGGACCGATGTCCTTGATTTGCTGCAGTTCATCCATCGAAGCTGAAAGTACGCCTCTCATTGTCTTGAATTTTTTAATCGCTTCTTTGGCCTGGGGTTTGCAGTCTTTGCGCGGTGTCCCCAAACTTAAAAGCAATTCCACAACCTCGTAATCAGCGAAGCCGGCTAAACCGCTTTTTATGAACCTTTCCCGGAGACGTTTTCTATGTCCTATCGGTGTGTTTTCCGTAGACATTATGTCACCTTACAGTTTTACGTTTTTAACGCTTCCGCTTCTTCTGTTTTGATTCTATCATCCACCAATCACCACGCCAATAATTGCGTTCATTATACCCCTTTGGTTCCAGTTCCACCTTGACCTCATCCCATGGCGGTAATATGCGGTTTCTCATAACCGGTGAAATAATAAAAGGCAACACCAGCCAAAATAAAACAATACCGATTAAGGCGATCAGTGGATTTAACAGAAACAACAATGCAGCACCGCCAAGCATAAGTATTAACCAAAGTGCTTCTAATACCCATTTAAAAGCTGTTGTAAAGACTTTAGGCTTGATATCCGGGCGTGCTTGCCTGCCAAATTCACAATATGCCTGCAATACAGCTGCGACAAGTATTATCAGAAAACCTAATATAGTTAACATCATAATAAGCTCTCCATTTTCTTCAAGGGCTTACATCTGCTACCGGCTCCACTCTCAACCCCTCTTCCCCTACCAGTTCAATGATGCGTTGGTGTAATTCAGTGGTATAGTCCGTAAAAAGATTCGCTATTTTTAATTTAATAATTTTCCCTTCACTGGGAATCCGCAGGCTAACCTCATCCTGACCGGGAAATTCTTTCATAGTATACACTACGCGTCGTAAATAATTTGCATCCCTTTCGCTGTCTCCGGAATCTTTTATCGTAATAATCAGTTTATACCGCTTCTTCTGTACCGGCTTATTTTCAGGCGGATGATAACTATCGGATTTACCAATTTTTCCGTTGGTTGCTGCTTTCCCGTTTAAAACCTCGGCCGGTTTAACAACGGCGGGTATTGGGGGCTTTTCCAGCTTCGGTTTATCCGGTTGATAGCGGCTGGCTTTTTTACACGTTAACTGAATACTATCATCGCGCATTCCCACCCGACCTTCGACCAATAATATATTCCCTTCTTCCCATAAATCAGCCGTCCCGGAATAAACATCCGACCAGACCATCAATTCGATACTGCCGTCGAGGTCTTCCAATGTCGCCTTTACAAATGATTTTTGGGTCTTGGTCACCAAATGGCTTACAGAAGCCACCATTCCCGCCACAAGGACCGTTTGTCCCGCCATTTCACTATCGATCTGGCCGCAAAGAATCGTGTTTTCAGCGGCTATTTTATCCGCAAAGGCGCTAAAAGGATGTTCGGAAAGGTACACTCCCATTAACTCTTTTTCCCAGGCGAGTTTATCTTTCACCTGCACCTCAGCCTCGGTCAGGTCAAGCGCCGACACCGGCGCAGGAACTTCTTTCCCCCACAAATCAAACATGGTTGTCTGACCGGCCTCACGGGATTTTTGTTCCCGCTGTGCCAGTGATAGAATCTCATTAATATTATTCAGTAAAGTGCCGCGATTTCCCAGCGAATCAAACGCGCCGGCTTTAATCAAGCTTTCCATCACACGTTTATTCACATTACTCATGTCGCAACGGCGGCACAGGGCTTCAATCGACTTAAATTCTCCTTTTTTGTCGCGTTCTGTAATAATCGACTCGATAGCGCCGACACCGACGTTTTTGATTGAAGTCAACCCGAAACGGATTGCCTGATTACCCTTTTCATCCTTTTCGATGGAGAAATTCGCTTCACTGTGATTGATGTTCGGCGGTAATACTTTAATACCTAAACGACGGCACTCGCTGATAGCGCTGGTGATTTTTTCCATGACACCGGCATGAGCGCTTAATAGAGCCGTCATATATTCTACCGGGTAATTTGCCTTAAGATAGGCGGTTTGGTAAGCGATGAGCGCATAACTGAAGGCGTGTGCTTTATTAAAGGCATAGCCGGCGAAAGGCTCGATAAGCGCAAAAACCTGCTCCGCCAATTCTGATGAGAATCCCTTGGCGTTGGCGCCGTTGATAAAATTCAGCTTTTCTTTCTGCATCACTTCGGGAATTTTCTTGCCCATTGCTTTACGGAAAATGTCGGCTTTCCCCAAGCTATAGCCCCCGAACTCCCGCACAATGAAAAGAACCTGTTCCTGATATACAATAACTCCATAGGTTTCCTCCAGATATCGGGCCAGTATGGGATGGGGGTAATGGATTGGTTCCAGCCCGTGTTTAGCCTTGATATAGGTAGGGATTTGTTCCATCGGACCCGGACGGTAAAGCGCCACCATGGCCGCAATTTCAGGGAATGTGTTTGGTTTTAATTCTTTAATGTAACGCCGCATACCAGTGCCTTCCAACTGGAAAACACCCGCCGTTTCTCCTGACGAAAGCAATTGAAAGGTCTTCGCGTCGTTTAAAGGAATACGGTGCAGGTCGATATCAATGTTATGACGTTCTTTGATAATTTTTTGAGCCTTGCCCAGGATAGTCAGGTTGACCAATCCAAGAAAGTCCATCTTCAATAAGCCAATGCGAGCGACATCTTCCATCGGGAATTGCACCATCACGCCACCCTCGCCACTACCTTTCGAGACCTTTTGCAGCGGCACGACTTTGGTGAGCGGCTCTTTAGAGATAACCACTCCGGCAGCATGCGTGCTGCCGTGGCGGGCGATACCTTCCACTTTGCGGGCGGAATCGACTAATTTATGAATGGTGGGGTCTTCATTATAGATAGTTTTTAATTCCGCGTTCTGCTCCAAGGCGCGTGTTAGCGTAACCCCGGGACCGAATGGAACAAGCCTGGCGACACGGTCGACATCGGCATAGGTCATGCCTAACGCCCGGCCGACATCCCGTAATGCCGCCCTCGCTCCTAATGTTCCAAAGGTGATAATCTGAGCGACGTGGTCCTGTCCGAACTTTTGGGATACATAAGCGATTACCTCATCGCGACGGTCATCCTGAAAATCAAGGTCGACATCCGGCATTTCTTTACGTTCCATATTAAGGAAGCGTTCGAAAACTAGCTTGTGTTCAATCGGGTCAAGTTCCGTAATGCCTAAACAATGGAGAATAATGCTGGCGGCGGCGCTACCCCTTACGCCAAACAGGATGTTTTGCTTCCTAACAAAGGAGACAATATCCCAGACCACCAGAAAGTAATTGGCGAATTGAGTGCTTTTTACAACACTCAGCTCATATTCCAGACGTTGCTTAATTTCCTCGTTGGCATTGGGATAAAAGCGGGGCAATGCTTCCCAACAAAGGTCGGAAAGATATTCAAAAGGAGTTTTACCCTCCGGCAGTTTGATTTCCGGCAGATGCAGACGTTCAAAATCCAGTGTTAGGTCGCACATTTCCGCAATGCGGCGGGTATTCTCCAATGCTTCCGGAATATCGCGGTAAGCCTCCGCCATTTCATCGGGGGTTTTCAGATAAAAGAAATCGCCCGCCATCTTCAATCGTTTCTGATCGTTGACTGTAGAGTTGGTGCCGATACACAACAGTAAATCGTGAGTAGAAGCATCTTCACGATTTAAATAGTGAGTGTCATTGGTGGCGACTAGAGGAATACCCGTTTCGCGGCTTATCTCGATTAAGACGCTATTTACCTGTTCCAATTCCTGAATCGGGTGGCGCTGAATTTCCAGATAGAAGTCGCCGAATGTCTCTTTATACCAGAGAGCGGCTTTTTTAGCATCATCGATACGTCCGGCAAGAATATGCTGTGGCACCTCTCCTGCCAGACACGCTGAAAGAGCGATCAACCCGGCGCTATGCTCACGCAGATATTCTTTATCGATACGCGGCTTGTAGTAGAAGCCTTCGAGATGTGCCCGGGTCACGATTTGAATCAAGTTACGGTAACCCATCAGATTGCGGCAGAGCAACACAAGATGGTAGTTGCCCTTATCATTTGCCGTCCGACTGGAAGAGCCGTTTTGAGAGACATAGACTTCACACCCGATAATCGGTCTGATACCGGCGTCTTTAGCCAGACGGTAAAACTCGATGGCGCCGTACATCACACCGTGGTCGGTAAGCGCCACACTATCCATACCTAATTCTTTGACACGGGCGATCAAATTAGGGATACGGCACATACCATCGAGGAGGCTATACTCACTATGAACATGGAGATGTGTAAACACGAATTTTCCCCAGAGAAAACGATTGCCAGATAATTATAACACAGACATTTAGGGGTCGGTGAGGCGATAATGAAACTGCCGTTTTCAAATAGAAACTCCAATCAAGGAGTTCAGAGGCCATAGGCCGGAGGCCGCATTCGCAGGTGCTTTGCGAAGCAAATGCCGAAGGTCCCTTAGCTCGTTTAAGGGATATCAGTCGCTCTTATCATAAATCCTGATATCTAATCTCACCGGTCCAAACAAATGAGAATAATAAAATAAGCTGCCAGCTGTCAGCTGAATGCTAAAAACTATCTGCTCTCAACTAAAAAATACATGAGACCTCGTCTCAGTTGCCTAAATAAAATAGTTTAAGTATACTACGAGTGATGAAGAAACCTGTGGAACAAGAAATGCCTTTGCGCCGTGTCAGCAAGCAGATTCAAATCGGCGACGTAAAAATCGGCGGCGGCGCGCCTGTTGTCGTGCAGTCGATGACGAATACCGATACCCGTGATGTTTTATCTACTATCAGGCAAGTAAAAGAGTTGGAAGAAGCCGACTGCGAACTGATACGCGTGGCTGTGCCGGATATGGAAGCCGCGCGGGCGTTAAAAAAGATTAAGAAGGGCATCAAAATCCCCCTGATTGCGGATATTCATTTCGACTATCGACTGGCGCTGGCGGCCTTGGATTCGGGAGTCGACGGTTTCCGCCTGAACCCGGGTAATATCGGCGACCATGAACAAATCAAGCAAGTAGTGCTCGCCGCCAGAGAAAGAGCCGTTCCCATCCGTATCGGCTTGAATGCCGGTAGCCTGCCTAAGAGCGACAAGGTGAAAAATACAGTAACGGCAATGGTGGATGCGGCTTTAGAACAGGTGCATTTGCTGGAAAGCCTTGATTTCGACCTTATTAAAGTATCGCTCAAAGCCTTCGATGTTCCCACGACCATCGCCGCCTATAAAGCAATTGCGGAGAAAATTCCCTACCCGTTGCACATCGGCATTACTGAGGCAGGCACGCCACGTACCGGCATCATTAGAAGTAGCGTCGGTATCGGGACACTATTATATCTGGGCATCGGCGATACAATTCGTGTCTCCCTGACAGCTAACCCCAAAGAAGAAGTCATTGCCGGCTATGAAATATTAAAAAGCCTTAACCTGAGACAGCACGGACCGGTTCTGGTCAGTTGCCCAACCTGCGGACGCACTGTAGTGGACATCATCAACCTCACACAGCAGGTAGAAGCCGAGTTGCAGAAAATCAAAAAGCCCATTAAAGTGGCAGTGATGGGATGTGTAGTCAACGGACCCGGTGAAGCTAAAGACGCCGATGTAGGCATCGCTTGCGGCAAAAATAGAGGTGTTCTCTTCAAGAATGGCAAACGGATAAGGGTCGTGGAGGAAAAGGACTTCCTGCGGGCTTTGATGGGAGCGATTGAGAAATTTTGAATCTCCAGAACACACGCAGATTAAGCGTATTAATATTCAGTCTTTTGTTAATTTCATTTACGGCATTATCATGTGCGCCACTATTTAAAATCACTTTACCAACCCAACAGATAACATCAGCATTAGCTTCAACTACGCAATCGACGGCCGTTCAAGTTACCGTCGGTGAAGCTACTGTAGTGCATGTTATAGACGGCGACACAATCGATGTCAGCATTGGAGGTAAGGTCTATAGGGTCCGTTACATCGGGATGAACGCTCCGGAAATCGGTAAACCTTATTATCAGGAAGCCACGGATAAGAACAAAGAACTCGTCGAGGGTAAGACTGTTCTTCTCGTAAAAGATATTTCTGAGACCGATAAGTATGGTCGATTGCTACGCTATGTTTATGTCGGTGATTTGTTTGTCGATGCCGAATTGGTGAGACTCGGGTACGCGCCGGCAACGCCGTATCCACCCGATGTTAAATATGAGGCCTATTTAAAATCACTGGAAGAGCAAGCTAAAGCAGCTAATTTAGGAATGTGGGCGAAATAAATGCGCTCTACCATTCTTTGACTTTGCTCCAATCTTCTACCGCAGCAGTTTCAACACTAACCGGTACCAGTTGTTTATTAAACACCTTTAATTGACGGGTATGACTGCATTGCAGGCATTGTTCAAACCACCCATCCACATCACGGTCGATAAACAGGTCACCCCCGCAATGCGTGCACTTTTTTAATTTCCAATGTAACATATCACTGATCCTCCCTTTCACACACTTCACCGATGCTGAATCTCTATTTCAAATTGATTTTCTGTTTATAGTTTAGCATCTGGAAATGAACTGACAATTAACGTAATATGAACATTGGATGAACAACAGCCACAGGAATAATATTCCCAATAAAATGATTGCATCTTAAAGGATTGAGTTATTTATTGATAGAGTAATCAAGAAGGGAATATAATCAGATACCAAAATTATCGATTGATGGGGGGTTTATGAGGCTGCAAAATAAAGTAGTAATTATTACCGGTGGCGGGACTGGAATCGGCAAAGCCATCGCTGTTGTATTTGCCGCTGAAGGAGCGAGTGTTATTATTACAGGCCGCAATATTCTTACTTTGAATACGGTAGTGAACGAGATCGAATCCAATGGTGGAAAAGCCACCGCTATTGCTACTGACGTTTCTAGCGAAGCACAAGTAAAGCGTCTGGTAGCGCAAACTATACACAAATACGGACAGATTGATATTCTGGTTAATAATCATACGTATACCCCGTCTTTAGATGCAGCCGTGGTGGATATGCCTGTTGATTACTGGACCAAAGCTTTAGAAGTGAACTTGACCGGCACCATGATGCTGACTAAAGAAGTAGTAAAGCAGATGATTCCCCGCCGGACCGGTAGTATTGTGAATATCTCCAGCATCGCCGGAGTAACTCCCGACCCCGACAACAGCGCCTACTCAACAAGTAAATGGGGTATTATCGGGTTTACGGCGTCTCTTGCCGGGGAAGTGGGTAAATATAACATTAGGGCGAATTGTATATCGCCGGCCGGGACTTTAACCGAAGGATTTCAAAACGGTATGACTAGCCTGGCTAAACAAAAAGGTATGACTTACGATGAATTTATGCATAAGATGCTGCAAAGTTACGCTTTAAAACGCCTTGTTAAGCCGTCTGAAGTCGCCACCGCAGCTTTATTTTTAGCATCGGATGATGCTAGTGCGGTTACCGGTCAAAACCTCATCGTCAGTTGCGGTTTTCAAGTACTGCACCCCGGCATGGTAAATTAAACACAATGGTCAATCGGGATCAATTTTTAAAAATCACTCTATAACTCCCTTTATGAAACAGGGAGATAACAACCTTCTACTTCCCCAAGTATTGCAAGGCCAGCTTGACCTTTTCTTCCAGACTTAATTTCTTTCCGGCCGGCAATGAATTAACCGCACGGGTGGTTTCCTGTACAGAGTAACCCAGTGAGACCAAGGCAGTCACAACATCGGCATTTTCCTGAGCGGCTCTGCCGGCGGGAGAAGAAATCATCACACCGCCGACCTTATCTTTCAATTCCAGAATCAGGCGGTCGGCGGTCTTTTTCCCGATGCCGGGAATTGTAGTCAGTATTTCCACGCTGCCGGAAGCAATCGCCATGGCCACTTGGTCGGCGCTCATGGCGGAAAGCATCCCCAGCGCTGTTTTCGGGCCTAATCCGGACACGGAAATCAGGGTCTCGAAGAGTTTCAGTTCGTCAATCGAGCCAAAGCCGTAAAGGCTTAAGTCATCTTCCCTGACATGTAAATGAGTGTAGAGCTTCACTTCACGGCCCACCATTCCCAATTCGCTCAACACGGAAGTCGGCACGCTCACTTTAAAGCCGACGCCGTTAACATTAACAATCAAACTGTCGGTACTGACAGCATCGATATTTCCCCTTAAACTGGAAATCATTTTTTGCTCCTCTTTGGTTTCTCGTCAATGAGATTACTCAAATGCATTTCACCGATATGACAGAGCGCTACTGCCAGGGCGTCGGCGGCATCCGAAGGCTGGGGTATTTCCGCTAAATTAAGCTGCAATCTGACCATCTGCTGGATCTGTTCTTTGGAGCTGGCGCCATAGCTGCTCACGGCATACTTCACTTTTGCCGGGGAATATTCATAAACAGGGATGTCCTGATTGGCGGCAACAAGCATGGCCACAGCCTGTGCCCGCCCTATTGCCAGCGCCGTGCTGACGTTATTGGAAACAAAAGGCTGTTCCACGGCAACCACATCCGGTTGATACTGCGCTACCACTTCTGCCAGGCCCTGATAGAGTCGGCTCAACCGTACTGCAGGTGACAATCGGGGAGAAGACTTCACGATACCATAGCTGATCATTTTCAGGTCGCCATCGCTGTTATCCACTACTCCATATCCCGCTACAATTGTTCCCGGATCAATCCCCAATACTCTCATTGTTTACCTTGTAAAGTGATATATTTCATGAAGGTCAAATGATTCTACCACATTATAGAGGAAAGAGAGAAATCGGGGAAGTGGACTCCCGTAGGGTGGGTGAAACCCACCACCTAAATAAAAAAAGTGGGTTGAGTAAATCAACCCACCCTGCATTAATACTTGATTACAATGTACTTAGCTTTAGCTAATGTATTGTATATTGACTATTGAATATTTGTTAGTTTATCCTTTCTCGTAGGCAGCCAGCGCGGCATCCGAGAAATTAACATTGCTGGCGACGCTTTGCACATCGTCCAGTTCTTCCAGATTCTCCACCATTTTCATGGTTTGCACGGATTGTTTTTCATCCAAGTCTATAGTTTGCTTGGCAATCATCGATACTTCGGCTGATTCCACGGTGACTTTTTCTTTTTCCAAGGCAGCCCGCACTTCTTCGAGTTTTTGCGGGATGGTGTAAATCGTCAGATAGTCACCTTCGATATTAACATCATCAGCCCCGAAATCGATGGCCTTAAGAGACAGCTCGTCTTTATCGACGCCTTCGGCTTTGACGGTCAGGACGCCTCTTTGTACAAATAACCAGGCAACGCAACCGCTTTCCCCCAGGCTGCCGCCGCCACGGGTAAAAATATTACGGATAGCTTGCACCGTACGGTTCCGGTTATCGCTCAAAGCATTCACCAGAATAGCGCCGCCGCCGGGGCCATATCCTTCCAGCAGCATCTCCTGCATCTGCACACCCTCGCCGCCGCCGCTCGCTTTGGTGATGGCACGGCTGATATTATCCCAGGGCATGCTGCTGTCTTTGGCACGCTGTACCGCCAGACGCAATGAATAGTTTGAATCGATATTAGGGCCACCGTTGCGCGCTGCCACGATAATTTCCCGCGTTAGTTTAGTGAACATTTGGCCGCGCTTGGCGTCGGTCGCTGCCTTCTGATTTTTAATAGTGTGCCACTTAGAGTGACCGGACATCGGTGGCCTCCTGAACTAATATAAACATACCTTTATAATATTAGCACCCGTTCTACCTGCGGTCAAAGTAAAGGCTATAAAATTTCATCTACCTTAGGGGTAAGAGCGCGTTCTCCCACAGCGCCAACCACGGTATTAACTGCTTCCCCGTTCTTAAAAAACATCAGCGTGGGCAAAGACATTACCCGGAATTTGGCCGCAGTTTTAGGGTTCTCATCGACATTCATCTTATAGAAACTGCATTTGCCATCATATTTTTGCGAAACCTTTTCCATAACGGGCGCGACCATACGACAGGGCACACACCATGGTGCCCACATATCGACAACAACAGGGGTTTTAGACTTGATTACCTTTTGTTCAAACTCCTGGTCGGTGATTTCATTTACCATGCAAACTCCTTCCGCTAACTTAATTTACGATATTAATGCTAATGCCGATGCCTTCCGCCTGTCAATAGTTTTTTATAATATTTTCGGCATTAAATTTATTTTTATCTAAATATTTTTCATGTCGAAAACAGAGGGGTTTATCCCTGATTGACAGGACATTGTTGTGGTAATATTAGTTGAAAAAGTTGTGGAGGTGCAGTATGAAACTAAGCGCGCGTAATGTCTTAAAAGGTAAAGTCGTTCAGCTCAAGCCGGGCGCAGTTAATACCGAGGTTATCATCGAATTGCCGGGTGGGCCGCAAATAGTTTCCATTATCACTAAAGAGTCTGCAGAGAATATGGGTTTGGCAATAGGGAAGCAGGCTTATGCCGTGATTAAAGCATCCAGCGTAATGGTTGCTATTGACTGATGCCTGTAATTAACTTGAGAACGCGGTAATTTCAGATAACACAATCCGTAGACATATAAAAATCTATAATTCTTACCATGTCCCCACGATAAGAAAGAAATTTGTATGTTATTATTACCAGCAATCTACAGTGTTAAAGAATCACAATGAAACTTAAATTAAACATACAGCGAATTACCATTATCATAGTCGTTCTTTTCGTTGCTGCGTGTATCACGGTTATGGTATTGGATTGGCACAATATGCACCGCATTATCGGCCAAGCCAACTGGTTTCTGATTCTGCCGTCACTATTATTTACAGCTGCCTCGTATGCCTGCCTGAGTTATAGTTTAACCGTCATTTTCCGCACCTTCGGTATAAAATTACCTGTCAAAGACACCATGGAAATCGGTTTCGTATCAAATGTTATCAACTACCTTTTAAATGTCGGCGGCGTGACCGGCGTATCGCTTGAATTCGTTCTATTTAAAAAGCGCGGAATAGCTACTGAAGATATACTGGCTCCTTCACTTTTTCATCTGTATTTTAATGGTTTGATGCTGATCGCGCTTTTACCCATCGGTCTTTTCAGCGTATTGTTTAGTCATCACCTTTCTCACGGTGTCAGTCTGGGGCTCGGTATTGCCGACGGTATTCTCACCTTGGCCTTGATACTCGCCACCGTCATTGTTTTTGTGTCGTCATTCCGCTCGGTTGTTTTACGCGGTTTGAGTAAGCTGGTCCAGTTTATTACACGACGTAAAGTAAGTACGGCATTGCAGGATTTTGACACGGCCATGACCCGCGGTGTTGCGGCTATCCGCCAACGGCCGGGCACGCTCGCGCTACTGGTTGCTTTGATGGTGGGCGATTGGTCGAGTACCGTTGCTGCCTTGTGGTTTTGTTTCTATGCATTAGGGAATCCGGTGGGTTTAGGCACATTGCTGACGGGTTTTAGTCTGGGTGTCACGGCCGGCTTTGTCTCGCTGGTACCGGGAGGATTAGGAGTCCAAGAAGGGTCTATGGCCGGGATCTATGCCTTATTGGGAGTGCCGATTGGAGTCGCCATACTCGCCGCTATTCTTTTCCGCATCGTTTATTATTTTATTCCGTTTTTAGCGAGTCTGGGTTTTTACCGACGATTATTGCGCGAGGACAAGTGAAGAGTCTGCTCCCCGCTAGTGAATATATCTTTTATCCGATCAGAAACGACCTATTCATGGTAAATATATTTACCGCCCCGCACCCATGAAGCCACCGCGCCGATAAGACACATTACGATAGAGAAGATCAACACCTCAACTAAACCCCGATGAAAAGCCGGTTCAATCAGTTTAGGGAAGAAAGCTCTGGAAGTAATCACGGCCGCCTGCTGCGGTGGCAGAGCATGTAAGACACTGGACGGAATCATTGTCGCCAGCGGATTATACCCCAGGAATGCGGCAAACAGGTAGGCTACCGGGGGAGCATTGGCTATTTGATGGGCAACCTGGGCTGAGATACCATTTTGTATCAGACCGTTATAAAGGGCGGCGGGCATTGTCGCATTCAATCCGATGACCATCAATGAAAAGATGATTGCCATGGATAACGGATTGCCGACATTCATAATCGTGGCTCTCATGCCTGACCCTGCGCCGCGATGCTGCGGCGGCAGACTATTCATAATTGCCGCGGTATTAGGAGCCATAAACATGCCCATCGACAGACCGTCGAGCAATATTATTAACGCAAACAAAGGATATTTGAAATCAACCGGTAGGATTAACAGAAGCGCAAATCCAATCGCCGTAAGAATCATCGCTCCTGTCGCAAAATACCGGGCTCCGTAACGGTCTGACCATCGACCTGATAACGGCCCGAGCAACAGGATTCCTAAACTGGAGGGTATCATGTAGATGCCTGCCCAGAGTGGTGTTACCTCAAAATTATATCCGTGTAATGGCAGCCAGATGCCCTGTAACCAGATCGTCAGCATCAGCATGAATCCACCGCGTGCCATCGATGACATAAAGCTGGCAATATTTCCGGCAGCGTACGCACGAATACGAAACAAATTAAGCCTGAACATCGGCGATTTTACGTGCTGCTCGATAAAAACAAATACCGTTAATACGACTATTCCGCCAATGAACATAGTCAATACGAATGGAGTCGTCCAACTCATTGCCGAATGGGCGCTAGGATTGATGCCATAGATAGCGGCTATCAGTACCATGGTTAAACCAACCGCGAAGGTGATGTTTCCCAACCAATCGATAGGCTCTTTTTTCCGAATACCCGTATCGCGAAGGGTCCGGTATGACCAGATAGTCGCCACTAACCCGATGGGCACGTTGAAAAGAAAGACCCATCGCCAGCCTACTTCGGAAAGAAGACCTCCTACGAGAACACCCAAAAAGGAACCGGCAATGCCGGCTACCTGGTTTAAGCCCAGGGCCATACCACGCTCGTTTTCCGGAAAAGCATCCGTTAGAATCGCGAAGGAATTGGCGAATAAGAAAGCTCCACCAATGCCTTGCACTACGCGGAAAATGATTAGTTCCAAGCCTCCGGCGGCGCCTTTACTCCAGGTGAGCGCACATAAAAGCGACCCCAGTGTAAAAATAGCAAATCCGGCATTGTACATTCGTGCCCTGCCGAAGATATCACCTAACCGGCCGAAAGCAACGACAAAAACGGCGGTGACAAGCATATAACCCATCAGCAACCAAAGCAGGTAATCCGTACTACTCGCTGCTAGCGGGTTAATGCCAATTCCTCTGAAAATGACGGGTAATGCTAACATTACACTGGTACCATTGATGAACGCTAGGGCATTATCGAAAGTGTCGTATTCGAAAGAGCGACCCACTTGTATTCCAGTCCACGGCGCGGTTTACCGGTATTATTTGAAATATCTGTCATTGTAGTTATTAATCTCCACAAACTTAATATTACATCACGTAGTTTGGCTCTCTGTAAATTCTTGTTAAAGGCAAGAATGGTCTATATCAACTATTAATGTAATTATTATAGAATAACGGCAGGTCAGTGAGCAATGATAAACGGTTTGCTAGCCGTCAGTTACAGGTGTATAATCGGCTTGTAAAAGAGCTTGATTAAAACTTTTTACATATCCTTAACGACCTTTCTGCTTAACCTCGTGAAAATGGAGGTAGGTCATGGCGATTGAATTTCACGAAAAAAAGGCTGAACCGATAGGTAGTTGGCAACAGTTTTTCGTTCCGACTTCTACTGATAGGGTCCAAAAGGCCAAGCAACGAACCCTCAGGGAAATGGAAATTTGCCTGGAACGTGCCAGGGCTCATATGAAAGCCCATGAGAAATACAAGCATGAACCGCGCATAATTCAGCGGGCACGTATCCTCGAGACTTACCTTAATGAAAAAACAATTCACATTCTGGAAGACGAATTAATCGTTGGCAATATCACCAGTAAGATCCGGGGTGGGCCATTCTTCGATTTGGCCGTTCGTTTTGTCGATGCTGAGCTCGATGACCCGGTCAAAGATTTTGAGGTACGACCACACGACAAATTCATCATCACGAAAGCGGAGAGGAAAGAACTGCGGGAAGTGCTCATCCCTTACTTCAAAGGTAAAACTCTGGGCGACGAGATATTGGCGATTGCACCTGATGATATCAAGGAAAAGGCTTTTACGGTAACATCTCCGTGCCACGAAATGCCTATCATCTCGGATTTATCCATCGATAAAGATCTGGGGCATCAGATGGCTAATTATGAAAAAGTGCTCTATAAAGGCCTCAAAGGTATAAGGAGAGAAGTCGAGTCGTCTCTGGAGCAACTGGAACAACCATATACACACTTCCAGACAAAGAAAAAGAGCGAATTTTACCGAGCCGTGCTTATCGTACTTGATGCGGCGATGGCCTACTCCGAACGTTATGCCGGCTTGGCACGGGAAATGGCAGCTAAAGAAACGAACCTGAAACGCAGGAAGGAACTGGAACGAATTGCAGCGGTATGTCACCAGGTGCCGACCAACCCGGCACGGGACTGGTGGGAGGCGGTACAATCCGTTTGGATGATACATTGTATTATCCATTGCGAACTGTACAACATAAACAATAACATCGGCCGTATCGACCAATACCTGTTTCCTTTTTACAAACAGTCTGTAATTGAGAAGAAATCAACTACCCGGGAACAGGCTCTGGAGCTTCTGGAATGCTTATGGATTAAATTTAATGAGTACGCGATATTACTCAGCTATGACATCGCTACTTTTCAACCGGGGCAAGGACTCAGTCAGTGTGTAACCATCGGAGGCCAGACGAGAGAAGGTAAAGACGCCTGCAATGAAGTTACCATGCTTTGTCTGGAAGCGGAAGAACAGGTAGGTCTCCACCAGCCGGAGTTAGCTATGCGGATCTGGGAAGGCACACCTACCGAATACCTGAAGAAAGCCGCCGGGGTTATCCGACTGGGTCGCGGGAAACCGAAATTCATCAGCGACCGCAAGGGCATCCAAATGGCGGCTAATACTTATCCCGATTTAGATATTGAGGACTGGCGCGAATATTTAATAATGGGTTGTACCGAACTGTGCTTGCCCAGTATTACAATGCAGCATGGCTGGGAGGGAATATGCATCACCGCCAAAATATTGGAATTAGCGCTGCACAACGGTAAATGCAGTCTCTGCGGCAGGCAAATAGGCCCCAAAACCGGCGATCCGAAAACCTTTATTTCGATGGCAGCCGTTCGGCAGGCTTATTTGAAACAATTATCCTATTGGATGGAGTACCTGGCTAAAGGGATAAAAGTAGTGAAAGATAAGCAAGCCGAGTTGATGATGGACCCGTTCTGTTCTTCTCTGGCAGAAGGCCCGCTGCAGAAAGGATATGACCTAATTCAGGGCGGTGCCTGGTATACCACCTATGGTTTGTATCTGGCCGGTCTGGCCGATACCGCAGATTCTTTGGCTATCATTGATAAACTGATTTACCTTGACAAAAAGATTACCTGGGATCAGTTATTTAAAGCTATTAAAGGTAATTGGAAGGGATTCGAGTCTCTACGGCAGCTTTGTATTAACGACGTACCTAAGTACGGTAATGACAACGACTTCGCTGATGATTGGGCGGTGTGGGTAATGGATACCTGGTATGACTCAGTGGATTGGCTGAATACACGAAAAGATTTAATCCCCTCACTCGGTGGATTTTATATCGGTGCCGGGATTGTCGGACAGAGCAACGTTACATTTGGACCATGGGTCGGCGCCTTGCCTAACGGACATATTCATCCTGAGCCTCTGGCTGACTGTTTCTCTCCGTCACCGGGAGTAGATAAAAACGGCTCTACTGCCGTGATAAAATCGGTCAGTAAATTACCAACCGACCGTTTTGTCATGGGTGGTGTATTGAATCTAAGGTTGAGTCCTCAATTATTGGCGAACGAACGTGACATTGATAATTTCGTAGCATTCCTCAGGACTATCGAAGAAATGGGAGTGTACCATACCCAATTCAACGTGATATCTTCAGGGTTTATGCGAGAAGCCAGGGAGAAACCTGAAAAATATCAGGATTTACTGGTTCGCGTTGCCAGTTATTGCGCTTATTTCACCGAGCTCACTAAGGAGCAACAGTTGGATATCATTAAACGCACCGAACAGTGCGGTTGGTGATATCCTGCGACAATAACACCATATTAACAAGCGATGAAAGGGATTTGGTTATTGCCGCTCTTGCGCGCTTACTTTTAAGGGATCGCTGTCATTTCTGTTTTATTAAGGACTTTTTCAATTTATGGTCTATCCAGAAACGCGCTCCGTATAAACTCAACCGGCTGGGGCCACCTATTCCCATCCATACCGAATGAATTTGACCGCTATAACCTTTGAGCCACGGCTGGCAAAGGGCATACTCGGCTGGCTGTAGCAGACATATAGCGAAATGTTGCCGCGCGACACGCTCGTTCATTGCCCTGACTATTTTTCTTAGTTCATCTTCACTGGTCGCGGCCAGAGCCTGAGGATAGTAGGAATCATAAATTGGGTCGTGAACTTCCAAAATATTGACATCAGATTTGGAATGAAGCCTTGTGATGGCTTGGAAAGGAGCGTAAGTATGTCCCAACGGTCCATATTGGCGGTAAACCAATGCATCATGCTTGCGTTCTGTCACAAAAGACGTGCAGGCATTGGATTCCATCGGCCGGACCTCCATTTCAATACCAATCCGGGCAAAGGAGGATTTAATTATTTCAAAGAGTTTCATGTCGCCGGCAATATCGACCACGATGTTGGTTTTAAACCCATTGGGATGACCGGCATCGGCTAACAGTTGTTTAGCTAATACTGGATTGAAGGCATACTCGTCTTTCAAATCTTGCGGCCACTCCTCATACGGGAACCCCCACCCTTTTCTTGCCTTTGAAAGGAACCTCGATGTTACCGCACTCGGGTACGGGTCGATAGTACCGTGGTAGTGGTCTTTAGACAGGGACGGCAGGTCAAGCGCCATTTGCATCGCCTTACGAACTCTAATGTCATTAAAAGGCGCCTTATCATTTCTCGGCTGTATCGTGACCGCTTGTGTCGTCGGATTGAATATTGCCAATATTTCGGGATTAGTCTTTTGCATCGCCTGCATCTGCGCATGGGACACCCTGTCTAATGTTGTTACTCAGACAATTACGAGAACGCCAAGAAGCCAATGCCGAGTGGGCAGGCCGTAAGCTCTCCCCTAATGATTACATTTTCGCACGACCCAATGGGACGTTACCTGACCCTACCTTTGTGTCGAAACTGTTTCGCCGAATGGTTGAAAACGCCGGTTTAAAACGTATCCGTCTTCATGATCTTCGACATACGTATGCTACTCTTCTCCGTAAAGAGGGCCAGCCTATTGAAGCCGTCAGTAAGGTCATGGGTCACGCCAATATCTCAATCACTCAAAGAATTTACGACCATTTTGAAGGAGAATTCAGAGCACCCGCCATTGCTATGGACAATATACTTGGAAAGGTAGCACAAAACAACAAACAAGGAGCATTCGTTAGAAAATCGTTAGAAGAGGGGAAGGGAACTGAGACTGAGCCGTCCGAGGATCGAACTCGGGACCACCTGATTAAAAGTTAGGGTGCAAATAATTTGAGACTAGCGGAGGCTAAATGGTCTCTCATGACACCCTGATTCGGTTTGACTACCTGATTTTTCTGTCACGCACAAAGTCTGAACCAACAAAAAATATATTTTGGAGGC
>Ga0182027_10003222_pt1 | contig 26048 bp, 21 predicted proteins | sample 712E1DmetaG_FD_121300 | JGI IMG/M metagenome (GOLD analysis project Ga0182027, IMG submission 121300) | Permafrost microbial communities from Stordalen Mire, Sweden - 712E1D metaG (Illumina Assembly) | ecosystem: Environmental > Terrestrial > Soil > Wetlands > Permafrost | place: Sweden...
AATGACAAAGGATTTTGTAAGTTTTCTAATTACCAAAGATGCTTTGCAGAAATTAAGTTTAATGCAAACGTTTATAGACCGGTTAAATATTTTGTTCTCTCAAATTAGTTCTTCACTGGTTTTAGGCAATAAACTGTTGGGTATTATTGTAACTCTTTTTGTTGCGATAACAATTCTATTTTTGTATAGAAAAACTAAGGATATAAATAAGCAGTTTATAAAAACTTCCGTAATAGTTATATTTACATTTTTACTTATTTTAACTTTTTTTCATCATGATATTTTTGATCACTATTTAGTTGGACTCCCGGTTTTTTATATATTATTGTTCTCCTTATCGGTTAATTTAATTTATCAAAGAACAAAAAATTATATTTTACCGGGAATAATAGTAGCAATTATTTTCTTTATTAATCTTAATCCTATTGCGGTGCTTAATAATTTCAGCAAGCCGCTATGGATTGGGGATGCTTCCGTCTATAGGAATAAACTGCAGGTGATTGATTATGTTTATCGGCAATCAAAAGGAAAGCCGTTTAAATACGTAGTTTATACGCGGGCTGTGTATAATTCTGTTTATCAATATTTATTTATGTGGTATGGCCAAGGAAAATATCACTATGCTCCAAGTCAAGATACTCATTTGGCGTATTTTATTCTCGAGCAGGATCCTCAATATCCTTATGATCTAAATGATTGGCTAAGAGTAAGAGAGAAAGATGGAAAAATCATAAAGACGGAAGAGTTTAAAAGTGGGATTGTTGTTCAAACAAGAGTTCATTAATGAAAAAAATATTCTCTCAGTGTTTAAGATTTCTAAATAGGCATAAACTATTAATTTTTATTTTTGGAATATTTCTTTGCGAACTTTTTTTGAGATTTTACCAAATGGATTTGCGAAATCCGTTCGGTTACGATCAGTTTGATAATGCTTGGGCAGCAAAGAAAATAGTCGTAGACCATTATTTCCCGCTGGTCGGAATGGTAGCAAAAGCTGACAGTGGAATTTATATTGGACCAGCTTATTATTATTTAATTTCTATTTTTTATTGGTTAACAAATTTAAATCCAATCGCATCCTCATTATTTGCCGGAGTTACCAGTATTTTTACCTTTTGGGTAATATTCTACTTTATAAAAAAACTTACCAATACACAGGTAGCAATAATCGCCGTTGTTATAAATACCTTTAGCTATATGGCGATAGTTTTTGATAGAGTACAATGGCCGGTTGATTTTATTCCTTCCATGTCACTAATAATTTTTTATCTTCTGTATAAAGTGGTTACTGGAGACTCCAAAAAAATAGTTTGGTTGGCATTGGCGATCGGTTTTATGTGGAGCATTCATTTTACTGCAATTTTCTTTCCGATTATTGTAATACTATCTTTACCTTTTTTCCCGCGAAATAAAGAAACACTAAAATATATTTTAATTTCAATTCCTCTATTTATTTTATGCTTAATGCCGAACATCATTTATCAGCTAAGCCAAAAAGGTGCAAATGGCGCTTTTGGCGGTTATTTAAGCGGAAGTTATCATGGATTTCATTTAAGAAGAGTATTGCAGCTAACCCATGATGCTTTAATACAGTTTAACCCTTATTTAACAATCAAAGAGGGAGAATATGCTAAATATTTGCTCTTCCCGTTATTCTTTTTAGTATTCCTTTACAAAAAAATTATCCGTAATAATTTAGTATTTTGTTATCTGGTTTTATTATGGTTTGTGGTTCCGTGGTTTGTTTTTGCAACTTATAGCGGAGAACTAAGCGATTATTATTTTTCCATAAACAGATTTGTCGTTTTATTGATTCTTTCATATTTTATTTATAGAATTTGGAGTTTGAAATTTTTGCTGGTAAAGGTGATAGTAACAGTATTTCTTATTACATACTGTGTGTATAATCTGACGTTTTTTCTGCAATATGGAAATGATAATAATTTAATGGCTGAAGAAAAAACAGTGAATCAAAAAATAAATAATCATAAATATATACATTGGCAGCAAGGTGTTCCTGAAGCATACATTTATTACTACTTAATGAGGCAAAAGGGAGTAAGGGTTTATTGAGTTTTCCCCCGCTTATTTGTGATTACTTTTTTAAGTTTATTTCGTAAAGTAAATAAGATAATAAATAAGGCAAAAAAGAAGATTGTCATTATTTTGCCGAGTAGTCTTACTTTTGTGTCAGTATATTTTACAATCACTGTGTGTTTACCGGCCGGGACAAGATAGGTAATTACACCCCGATAATCCGAATTTTGAAATTGAATGGTTACAGAATTTCCGTCAACATAAACCTCCCAACCCGGAAAATAAAATGTATAATCGACCATTCTAATCGGAGTTTGCGCAGTTACAGTATATGTTCTAATAGAATTAGAAATACTAGCGGAAGTAATTTTTCCTTTACCTTCAATAATATCCCATTTTTGCGATTTTATGGGATAGTCTTCGGATCTTCCGGTCCAAATAGTATTCATTACCACGGCATCTAAATTTTGCGGAGTAAACGTATAAAAGCCGGTAGGATATACAGTGTAATTTTTTCCGTACAGTTGAGGGAAAGATAATAAACAAATAATTAAAACAGAAAATATTACCAAAGTTTTTATATTAATCTTGGAAAGAAGATAAGCAAGGATTATAGGTGGAATAAAAGTAAAAGCCGCAAGCATTCTCCAGGGGAACTGAATATCGGACAGGATCGAAATGTGTGAATAAAGAAAAGCGGAATACGGGCTCATCATGAAAATAAGTATGATTCCCGAAAGTACGGCAAAATCAAAAACAGAAATATTCTTAAATTTATTTTTAATTAGATTAAAAATAAAATATACCAGTCCTAAAATAAAAAGAGAGGATTCAAAAAGTCCAACGTTTATCCAGAAGCCTCTGTTGAAAATGTCTAACTTCGTAAAGTAAGGATATTTATAAAGATAGAAATTTGTAAGCCCAAGAAAGCTGTTTGCGGTTAAATGGTTTGCAGACGTCCCATAATAGAAATACTTAATTTCAAGAAGTAATGGAAAAATATAATAAGAGGCAATTAAAATTCCAAGTATTCCCGAAGCAGTAAGTATTACTCCATATGTAATTAGTTTCTTAATTAGAGTTTTAAGATTAGTGTATTCATTCAATAGTAAAAATAAAAAATAGGGTATTAGTAAAAACGCGACAATGATTAGCATAAAAGGATGAGTAAGAGTAAGCAGGAAAATGGAAATTATGAAAAGAAATAATCCGTAGATATTTTTCTTTTTGATAAAAAGATATAAAGAAATCAGGAGTAATGGAAAGAAAACAGTTGCAAAAAATTCAGGTAGAGCACCGCGAATGTAGATATTTAAAATTCTATATGGTGCAAAACTAAATAAGAAAATACCGGCAAAAGAATATAGCGGCAGAAAATAAATTCTTAAAAAGCAGTAAAAGAATATGCTTGATAATAAAATTGCTAAAAATGTAACTACGTTAAATCCAATTACCGGATTGTGGAAAACAATCGTAATAAAAGCAGTTAAATAAGTAGTTAATTGTTGCGAGATTGTGCCAAGCGGTAAACCGTAATTTGCAAACCCATCAATCCAGCCCACGGGAAAATTTCCCTGAAGAAGTGCTTTGGCAAAAAGCGCAGGGACGACTGTATGAATTAATCCATCTCCATTTGCAGACCGCCCAACGTTAATGAATAAATCAGCGACTGTCAGTAGAGAAGTTAGAAGAATTAGGAGAAGATATTTGATGTCGGTCTTGACTAGTTTCATTAAATCAATTATATAGAATATATGAGTGAAAAACAAAATGTCTTAAAAGGCTCAAGCGAATTAATTATTTTTGTTTTACTCTTGGTAATTATTCTTTTTTCATTTTTAGTTTTAGCTCCCAGGATTTCGAGCAGTCTTTTTCCGATAAAACGTCAAATGGTTTTGCAAGCATTTCTGGATACTGTTAAAAAAACTAATACTGTAAATCCGCAAAAATTCTGGGAATTTCGTGAATTTTATTCCCCGGGATATATAACGTTTAATAATAATGGCTTGAGCAATTCTCAAATTAAAACCGCTGAAAACAAAACCGGAATTTTTGTTAACACTCAATTTATTAACAGGATTTTTCTAACATTTACGTCGCCTCATTTATCCAGTTTTGAAGCACTAACAACAAGTAATGATTTTTCAAAGTTTATAAACATTAAAACGCTTGATGTAAGACAGGTAATATTTTCAAATAATAATACATTAATTTATAGAGATGGTAAGCAGCGTATCTACGTATTATTCTTAAAATCACAATCTGATATGGAATCGGCAAACGGATATTTTAGTGACAGCGATGCTGATAAAAGTTTAATCAATGGTAAAGATTGGTTGGAAGTGACAGCGTTGGACACAAAATAATCTCAACTCCATAGTCCTTTAGGTTTGTAAAAAGATAGTTTTATTGTTATTATATTTAGGCATGGCAAGAAAGACATTATCCGTAGTTTTAGCAACATATAATGAAGAGGCAAACCTTGCCGGATGTTTGGATAGCGTTAAAGATTTGGCAGATGAGATAGTAATCGTTGACGGAACCTCTACTGATAAAACGGTTGAAATTGCTAAAAAATATAACGCAACAATAAAAATAACCACCAATAAACAAAATTTTCACATCAATAAACAAATGGCTATTGATATGGCAACTAAAGATTGGATTTTGCAGCTTGATGGAGACGAACACGTTTCACCGGAACAAGAGGAGGAAATAAAAGAAATCTTAGAAAAAGACCCAAAGGAGTTTAACGGTTACTGGATGCCCAGGAAAAATTGGTTTTTGGGAAGATTTTTAATGAAAGGCGGACAATATCCCGATTATACTTTGCGATTTTATCGAAACGGCAAAGGAAGACTGCCGCAAAAAGATGTTCATGAGCAAGCAGTGGTTGAGGGAGAAGTCGGTTATTTAAAATCGGCATTATTACACTATCCATATAAGGATTTTTCTCATTATTTAAGTAAGTGGACCAGATATAACAAATTTTTTGCCGGACAAATAAAAGAAGAAATGAAAGATAAGAATCTGCTGCAAAAATTATGGTATGCGGTTATGTATTTATTAGTTAAGCCGGTATATTGGTTATTATTAACTTTTATAAGACACAAGGGTTTTGTTGATTCCTGGCAGGGATTTGTATTTTCACTTTTTTCAGCGCTTAGATTCCCGGTTTCATATATAATATATTTATCTTTATGAAAATTTTAGTAACAGGCGGAGCGGGATATATAGGAAGCTTTATGGTAAAACGTCTTCTTGAAAGAGGAGATGAAGTTACGGTTGTTGATAGTCTTGAGAGAGGGCACAAAGAAGTAATCGATGAGAGAGCAAGATTTATTCAGGGAAATTTACTGGACAAGAAATTTGTAGAAGAAGTTTTTAAAGAAAAATATGATGGTGTAATCCATTTTGCAGGTTTTATCTCGATGGGTGAGTCGATGGAAAATCCCTATCTTTATTTTCAAGATAATGTTTTTGCGTCATTAAATATCTTGGAAGAAATGGCAAAAACTGGTAACAACAATTTTATTTTTTCTTCATCCGCCGGCGTTTACGGCAATCCAGCACAAGTTCCAATTCCGGAAGAAAGCGCTACAAATCCGACTAATCCATATGGGGAAAGTAAGTTAATGGTTGAAAAAATTATGGGTTGGTATGGAAAAACAAAGAAGCTATCAACCGTTGCGCTGCGTTATTTTAATGCTTCAGGAGCATCCTTAGATGGATTAATGGGCGAGCAGCATGCACCTGAAAGCCACATTATCCCAAATGTTATAAAAGCATTACTTGAAAATAAACCATTCAGTCTTTTCGGATCAGACTATAAAACTAAAGATGGGAGTTGTGTCAGGGATTATATCCATGTTTTAGATTTAGTAGAGGCACATATACTGGCTTTGGAGAAATTAATTAGCCGACCGGGAAATTACGTGTATAACGTTGGGACGGGAAACGGATTTTCCAACAGGCAAATAGTAGAGATGATAGAAAAAGTTTCGGGCCAAAAAATAATTACTCAAAACTCACCAAGGCGCCCGGGTGATGCTGATGAATTAATTGCGGATGCATCAAAAATTAAATCGGAATTAGGATTTAATCCCAAATATTCGGATTTAGAAACGATTGTTAAAACAGCTTGGCAATGGCACAACAAAAAAAGTTAAAAATTAATAGAATTTTAAAATTCATAAAAAGTAAAAATTCAAAATTATTAAGTAAAATAATTTTTACTATTCTCTTGGTAATAATCTTCTTTAATGTTGGCTCCACGGTTTGGAATTTAAGAACAAAGTATTTTTCCGCGGATTACTGGCAAAGGTTTCCGGCTTTAGAAAAAATCTATCTTAGTTCTCAATACGTTAATAAACATCCGGCGGGTTGGGTGCCAGATGAGATAATTGAATCGTATGCAGGGGGAGCATTTATTAAAGGAATTAATCCTGTTTACGTACTTCCTGATACTCCGCCTCTTGGTAAATATCTAATTGGCTTATCCGCTTTGATTTTCAATAATGAGAGTGCTGTAATTTTAATTTGCACTATTTTATCTCTATTATTATTATTTATATTAAGTTATCAGATTTTTGATTCCAAGTTTTTAGCATTGGGCCCGCCATTTTTATTAAGTTTTGAGCCAATTTTTAAGAATCAGCTTATCTATGCTCCGCTTTTAGATATTATTCAGCTAGTTTTTCTGTTGTCTGCTTTTATTATTTTTAATAAAGCCCTAACGTCGAAAAAATCTTTGCTTTTCTTATTTTTGGCTAATATTTTTGTTGGGTTTTTTATATCGACTAAGTTTTTTATAACAGGCGTTCCCATAGAGGCTGCTTTCTACTTGGTTTTGCTGCTTAAAAAAGATAAAAGAAGAATTATAGAGCTAACATTAACTGTTCCGATTGCGGTATTTATACTGCTTTTAAGCTATATCAGGGTTTTTGCTTTTGGATATACCTTTAATAAATTTTTAGGTATTCAAAAGTGGGTTTTTCTTTATCATAAAAGCCAACTTATTTTGCCTTTGTCTATTTGGCCTTTAATACTTCTGAATAAATGGTACGTTTGGTATGGAAATAAACCGGTTATAAGTGATGCTCAGTGGGTAATTACTTGGCCAATAATAACGTTATTAACTATCGCAACAACGTTATTAGGTATATTAAAGAAAATTAAATTTAATCAAAGTATATGGGTATTAATTGCTTGGACAGTATTTTATTTCGCCTTTTTTAGCTTTGGCGAAATTACCTCCCGTTATTTTGTGATTCTTATTCCCGTTTTATACGTGATCGCATTTTATGGAGTTATCAAAGTATTGAGGCAATTTTTTCTCCATGAAAATAAATAATTTCGTAAAAAACTTTTTCTGCGCCGGCTTAATTTTTATTGCTTTTATTTTTATAATCCGCCCGCTTCTTCATGGAGGTTTTTTCCCAACCTTTGATGATGTTCAGGTAGTAAGGATTGATCAAATGGCAAGAGAACTAATTCATGGTCAATTTCCTGTCCGTTACGCTAATGATCTAGGTAATGGCGGAGGGTATATGCTGTTTAATTTTTATCCCCCACTGGTTTATTACATTGGAGCATTTATTCATTTTATCGGAGTCCCGTTGGTAAGATCAACAAAATTTGTTTTTATTTTAGGGTATCTTATCGGTGCCTTAACAATGTTTGCTGTTCTTAAAAAGAGAGTAAATTTATTGGTCTCGTCTTTGGGTACTATTCTTTTTTTACTTTCAGCATATTTTTCGTATGAAGTATATACACGGGGAACGCTTGCCGAGTTCTTCGCCATTGCTATATCTCCTTTGGCATTTGGATTAATACTAAAGCTTAAAGAGCGGCAGTCTTACTTAATAAGTGTCTTTTTGGGAATAGTTTTAGGTGTGCTTGTTTATGCGCATATTTTCGTTGCAATAAATATGGTTATGATGGGTTTTATTATTTTCCTTTTTCCGCCATTTTCGCGCAAGCAATATCTGTTTGGAGTACTGTCATTATTAATTGGTGCCTTGTTATCCGCTTCTTTTTGGCTGCCGTCATTTTTAGAGGAAAAATTTACTCAGTATTCTGCCAGTTTTTTTGGGAGTGTTTCATATAAAACAAATTTGCTTTCAATTCCACAATTACTTGGTTTGCAAAAAATACCCTGGGGATTTAAACCCCCGATTCTTGGTATTTCGATCAGTGCTGGAATAATACTTGCAATAATTGGTATCATTCTATTTCGCAAAAAGAACTTCTTACTTTTGGGAAGTTTGGCAGCATTTCTGGTCTCTCTTTTTTTGGCGAGTGATTTAAGTCGGTTTATATGGAATTCAAGCAATTTTCTAAAAATGCTGCAGTTTCCTTGGCGATTCTTAGCAGGAGCAACTGTTGCAGGAATTTTTACAATTTGTCTTTTTGTGAATGAGCTAAAAGCTAAGTTGGGGATATTATTTTTTTTGGGATTAGTTCTTTTGGTATTAGGTAATAATTCTTATTTTCGTCCTTCAAATTATAATTATATTGCAGTCTATACTGCTGATGATATTTGTAGTTCTACAACCTGGGCAAGCGAATATCTTCCGAAATGGGCAAGTGTATGCCTTCCTAAGCCCAAAAAGAAAATTGTGCCGCTTGTAATGGGTAACAGCTCTGTGACAAAAATAAACTCAATAGCGGAAAGTAACTACGGCAGGACGATTTCTTTTAGAGCTATAAATAAAACTAACTCTCAAATCTTAATACGGAGATATTATTTCCCGGGATGGAATGTTTTTGTTGATAATAAAAAAGTTTTAGATAGGCCCTCGGGAAAAGAGGGATTAATTACAGTTGTTGTCCCGTCGGGCATACACGTTATAAAAGCCGTTTGGCAGGGATCCTTAGTTGAGAATATTAGCAATTGGATTAGTTTTATTACATTAATCGGAGTATTAATATTTTTATTAAGTTATAAGAAGTTGAAAAAGTTGTTATAATCATTTTATGAAGATTGCTATTGATGTTTCACCGCTTAAGTCAGGACATAAAGTAAGAGGGGTAGGATTTTACTTAGAGCATCTAAAAAACGCATTAGTGAAATATTTTCCGGAAAACGAATATATTTTTTTTGAAACCGGAGATAATCTCCCTGTCGATATTGATTTGGTGCACTTTCCTTACTTTGAGCCATTCTTCTTAGAACTGCCTTTATATAAAAAATTTAAAACCGTAGTTACTGTTCATGACTTAACTCCAATAGTTTTTCCGGAAAATTTTCCAAGCGGAATAAAGGGAAAAATAAAATGGCAGATGCAAAAATATGCTCTAAAAAAAGCGGATGCGATTATTACAGATTCTAAATCCTCTAAAAAGGATGTAGTTAAATTTGTCGGAGTGAAAGAAAGCAAAGTTAAAGTAGTTTATTTGGCGGCAGGAGAACAATTCAGAAAATTGGAAATTGGAAATTGGAAATTGGAAATTAAGAAACGATTTGGTTTACCTGAGCGTTTCTTGTTATATGTTGGCGATGTGACCTGGAATAAAAACTTACCAAGATTAATTGATGCAGTAAAACAATTAAAAATTACGCTGGTGATGGTTGGAAAAAGTTTGGTTTCCGAAGATTATGATAAAGACAATGCTTGGAACGCGGATTTAAATAGAGTAAATGAGCTGGCAAAAGATGATAAAAATATTGTTCGTCTGGGTTTTATTTCTGATGAGGATTTAGTTTCGATTTATAACTTAGCAACTGTTTCTGTTCTGCCATCTCTTTATGAGGGGTTTGGCCTTCCAATTCTTGAGGCCATGTCTTGCGGTTGTCCGGTAGTTACTAGTAAAGAGGGTTCTTTGGAAGAGGTAGCGGGAGAAGCCGCTTATTACGTTGACGCATACGATGTAGAGAGTATGGCAACAGGTATAAAGGATGTATTCAATAATGAAGGTCTTCAGATAAAGTTAAGAGAAAAAGGCTTAGAAAACGCGCAGAAATTCTCTTGGAAAAAAACTGCCGAAGAAACAATCAATGCCTACAAGGGAGTTTTGGGTAAATGAATTTCCTATCTAAATTAATTAAACACGAACTTATCAGCGGAAGCGCGCTTGTTTTTGCCGGATCAATTTTTGCCAATTTTCTCGCTTTTCTTTTAAATCTTTTCTTAGCCAGAAAGTTGTCTTATGCAGACTATGGAATTTTTGCCAGCCTGCTTTCAATATTTACTTTAGCGGCTATTCCCGCCAGTTCTATAAATACAATCTTAGTTAGATTTGTATCGGATTATCACAGTAAGAACGAATTAAATAAATTAAGAAGTTTTTATAAAAAATCATTTAAATTTATTTCGCTGTTTTCTTTTATGATTTTTTTGCTGTTTATTGTTTTTTCTCCACTAATTAAGGATTTTTTACATCTGAATGATATCTTCTACGTTTTGGTTGTCGGATTGTGTGTGGTTGTCAGTTATATTCAAATTTTGAATACGGGCTTTTTGCAAGGGCTAATGAAATTTGGCTTTCTTTCTTTTGCGGGAGTATTTGGCGGTATAGTAAAGTTAATCGCAGGTGTCGTATTAGTATTTTTAGGTTTTAGGGCTTTTAGCGGTCTTTGGGCAATTGTTTTTATGGGATTAGGAACTTTTATAGTCGGTTTTATTCCGCTAAAGTTTATTTTTTCCAAAAAAACAGGCGGAGAAGTTCATATATCGAGTAAAGAAATTTTGCAGTATGCCTTACCTGTTTTTATTACCGTCTTATTTATGACATCTTTTACATCTACAGATGTAATTTTGGTAAAGCATTTTTTTAATCCTCATGAGGCTGGTTTTTATGCCGGTCTTTCTTTAATCGGGAAAGTGATATTTTATTTTACCGCTCCAATTACGGCAGTAATGTTTCCGCTTTTAATCAGACGGCATAACATTGGCAGAAGTTTTAATAAGCTTTTCTATCTGGCATTGCTATTGGTGCTAATACCGTCAGCTTCCATTACGGGTTTTTATTTTCTTTTCCCGAAATTTGTAGTTAGCTTGTTTTTGGGGGGACGGGATTACTTGGAAATTGCGAAATTTGCCGGTCTTTTCGGAGTTAATTTAACAATTTTTAGTTTACTGAACGTATTTGTTAATTTTTTCCTGTCTTTAAATAAAACAAAAATCGCGTTACTAATTGTGGCCGGCGCATTGGCGCAAATCATATTAATTTATCTTTTTCATGCTGATTTTTATCAGATTATTACAGTTTCGATTTTGGTTTCACTCACTCTTTTGTTGGCGCTTTGCGTTTATTATGTAAAATCATATACTACAATAGTTCATAAAGTTATATGAATATTTCTCTAAAGAAATTGCTGAAGTCTCCCTTGCTGCTTCCTCTGACAGCGGCAATTACGATTATTATTGCGTTTGTTTTTTATTATAGCCGGCTGACCGAATTCCATTTTGTTGACGAAATAAATAATATTGCTGTCGGATATTTCATGGTAAAGGGAAAAGCTTTGTATAGCGGCGTGTTTTTTAACCATCAAATGTTAATGGCAGATATCAGTTATTTTTTACAATTACTTTTGCATCCAAACACTTTATACAAGCTAATATTTTATCACCGTCTCTTTGTATTCATATTTAGTTTGATTATGGACATTTTACTGATTTGGCGTTTTCGCTGGAAAGCTGTTGGATTTGTGCTGTTTTTTGAAACATTTAAATATTATCTTTTCGGCGATCTTTTTTTGGCGGAAGCATTAATTGTTCAACCCCTAGTTTATTTGTTGGGCGTAGCGCTTGAGGCAATAGATAAAAAAACCATAAAATTTTCCGATTTAATTTTAGGAAGTGTATTTGCCTGGTTTGTTATATTTATGCGTGAGCCTTTTGTGCCGGTGGCTTTATTACTATTTGTTTTTTTATTTTTCTTTAAAAGTACAAGACGTAACAAGCTACTATCGTTAATTCTGTTTTTTATATTGAGCTTTGCCACATTATTTTCCGTTAATTTACGCGATTATTTTTTTCAGGTAATAACGATTAATAGCAATACGATAGCGGCATTTGATGCAAAGCAAAATCAATTGATTGGTTTTGGCGGCCTGAATGCGTTTTTATACCCCTTTACACTTTTTCTCAATAAGACTTTAAATTTTACCCACGTATTATTTTTGTATATAAGCGGAAATGCTATTTTAGCCGGAGCATATTTAATTTATAAAAGAAAATTTTTATTTCAATTGGCTGTTATTTTTATAACGCTGGGATTAGCTAATATCCGATTTGTTTCACCAAGTACCCAGTTTTACGCGGGATTTCATATGCTTCCGTGGTTTGGACTGTTTTGTTTTTCGTTATTTTTTTTGCTGGAAAAGTTATTTATCTTACGGAAAAAACCGGCAATTATTATCAGCGGTTGTTTAATACTGTTTTTTACAGTATTAATTTTCATTCCTAACTTTTATATTCACTTAAAAATAAATAAAGAGACGGATTTTACAACCAATTACGGTAATTATTATTCAATCGGGCAGGCGATCAAATTATCGGCAAACCCAAAAGATACGGTTTTTGTGGACGGATATGATACGCTGGTTTACTGGCAGGCAGATTTACCAAGCGCCTATAAATATTCTCTATATATTCCCGTAATGCAGTATGTACAAACATACAGCAAGGAAAGAGAGGATATGTTTAACAACCATTTGCCAACTTTTTATTTTATTGATTGCGGAAAGGCAGGTAAGACAAACGCTATACCCGACAAAATCATAAAGCGATATTCGCAAATAGTTTTTAATCATAAAACTCAATGTTTATATGTAGATAAAAATAAGGTAAGTAAGCTTACAGGCGAGCAGCTGGACAATTTATACAAATTAGGCTATTCCTTTTAAATATTCGCTTAAATCTTAGATTAAACTGTGCTATACTTTAGCTATGGAAATCATTACGCTTGAAAATTTACAAACCGCAAAATTGATTAAAGATGTTGTAGTGCATCCGTATAAAGTAAATGCAGACGCTTCCGGAGTATTAGTTGAAACTATGAAAAAAGACTGGACAGATGTTTACAATGATGGGCGTGAGTTCTTTATGCAATATTATTCCGAAACACCTTCAGGATTAGCCCGGGATGAAGACGTTTGGCATTATCATCCAACAACACAAGACGATCGGTTTTCAGTTGTAAAAGGTGAAATAGTCGTGGCAATAGGCGATAATAGAGAAGACTCCGAAACAAAAGGGCTTTTGAACCTTTTTTATATTAACGCCAGAAAAGATCCTTATATTGTTTTAATTCCCCGAAGAACCTTGCATGGTTTTATGGTAGTTTCCAGTGAACCGGCAATTCTTATAAATTTTCCAACCGGTTTATATAACCCTGCTGAAGAAGGAAGAATTTCCTATGCTCAGGAAAATATAAAAACCGAAGCAGGAGAACTTTTTAATTGGGATTTAGTCAGAAAAGAATTTCCGAATTTATCTTCTTAAATGGGAAAAATTAAGTTATTATCCCTTGTTGTCCCTGCCTATAAACAAGAGAAAACAATTGTTAAAGATCTGCAAAACCTGAATAAGGTTTTATCAACATTGCCTTTTGAGTATGAAATAGTTGTTGTTGAGGATGGTTACTTGGATAAAACAGCAGAGGAGCTAAAAAAAATAAAAGACAAGCATCTAAGAGTCTACGGTTATAAAGAAAACTGCGGAAAAGGCTTTGCGATCAAATATGGAGTGGCAAAAGCAACGGGAGACGTAATTGGATTTTTAGATGCGGGAATGGATATTGACCCGTCGGAGATTTCGTTAATGCTTGATCTAATGGAGTGGAATAATGCGGATATAGTTTTAGGGAGTAAACTTCATCCGGAATCTAAGGTAAATTATCCGATTCAAAGAAAAATACTTTCCTGGGGATATCGAACGTTAACGCATACCCTGTTTGGTTTTAACGTAAAAGATACCCAAGTCGGTTTTAAAATTTTCCGAAAAAAAGTAGCTAAGGAAGTTTTTTCAAGAATAATTGTTAAAAGATTCGCTTTTGATATAGAGGTTTTAACAGTTGCATATAAATTGGGTTATCACAGGATTTTTGAGGCTCCGGTAAGAATTGATTTTAGAGGGGCATCCAGTATCACATCCACTAATTTTTGGAAGACAATTTGCTTGATGCTTTGGGATACGGCAGCAGTTTTTTACAGACTTAAGATACTTCACTATTACGATAAAAAATGAACATTTTAATCTTGAATTGGCGGGATCCTAAAAATCCGAAAAGTGGGGGAGCGGAAATTGTAACCATGGAGCATGCAAAAGCTTGGATTAAGGCAGGGCATAAAGTGACATGGTTTACTTCAAAGTTTAAAAATTCAAAGACAGAAGAAACAATAGACGGCATAAAAATCGTCAGGGCCGGAAATTATTTTACTGTTTATCTGTTGGCTCCAATATTTTATTTATTCACTAAAAATAAATTTAGTTTAGTAATTGATGAAATTCATGGAATCCCGTTCTTCACACCTTTTTATGTTCGTAAACCCAAAATAGCTTTCATCCATGAAGTGGCAGGGGGGATATGGGATTACATGTTTCCTTTTCCATTTAATAAAATTGGGAAAGCCCTAGAGCCTTTATTTTTTGCTTCCTACAAAAATGTTGTCTTTATGACTGTTTCAAATTCAACCAGTGATGATTTAGTAAAATTAGGAATAAGAAGAAAAAACATTCATGTAATTTTAAACGGAATCAGTTTAAAAACAGTAAAAGCTCAAAAAGAAAGTAATCCTACTTTTATTTTTGTCTCCAGAGTTGTAAAAATGAAAGGTATAGAAGAAGTGCTACGAGCATTTTTTTATATCCTAAGAGAACTAAAGGACGCCAAGCTTTGGATAGTTGGAGACGGGGATAAAAAATATATAGACGATTTAAAAGAAACAATCAAATTATATTCGATTAGTTCGAAGGTAAAGTTTTTCGGCAAAGTTGACGAAAATAAAAAGTTTGAATTATTAAAAAAGGCACATTTACTTTTACACTCATCGGTTAAAGAAGGATGGGGATTGGTGGTAATTGAGGCAGCTAGTCAGGCAACGCCAAGTGTAGTTTATAACGTAGCTGGTCTTCGTGATTCAGTAAAAAGCGGCAAAACTGGAATTATTTTAAAAGAAAATAATTGCAAAGAAATGGCAAAAGAAGCGGTTGGTCTTTTTAGAGATAAGAAAAGATACGAAACATTACAAAGAAACTCTTTAGCATGGGCTAAAAGTTTAAATTGGAAAGATGCGACCAAACAAAGTTTAGACCTAATTAACTCATTATGAATAATCCGTTAGTATCAATAATAATTCCTACTAAAAATTCTCAATCAACATTTGGAGCCTGCTTAAGAAGTGCTAAAAGCCAAACTTATAAAAATGTCGAAATAATTGTTGTAGATAATAATTCTTCGGATAAAACAAAAGAAATTGCAAGTAAATACACAAAATTAATTTTTAATAAAGATCCAGAAAGAAGCGCGCAGCGAAATTTTGGAGTATTAAAATCGAAAGGACAGTATTTACTTTTTGTAGATAGCGACATGGAGTTATCGAAAACAGTTGTTGCAGATTGTGTTCAGCAGGTTGAAAGTTATAAGATTTCTAAAGTTAATAAAGTACTTGGGGGAATTATAATTCCCGAAGAGTCATTTGGAAAAGGATTTTGGGCTAAGTGTAAAAAACTGGAAAGAAGTTTTTACATTGGGGTTGATTGGATTGAAGCTGCAAGATTTTTTTCAAAAGCTGTTTTTAACGAGTTTAAGGGTTACGACGAAAAGCAAACAGGCACTGAAGATTTTGATTTACCCCAGCGAATAAAACAAGAATTTGGAACTAACTCAATTTTAAGAATAGATAGTTTTATTTATCATAATGAAGGAAATCTTGCATTGTCTTACACGTTAAAGAAAAAATACTATTATGCAAAGACTGCTAAAAAATACATAACAAATAGTTCGAATAAAGATTATTTCATAAAACAGTCTAATATAGTTGAAAGATATAAACTATTTTTTTCAAGCCCAATAAAACTTTTCAGAAATCCAATACTGGGTTTTGGTATGTTATTTATGAAAACGAGTGAATTTGTTGCTGGGGGACTAGGTTTTATGCAAGGTAGGCTATCTAAATGAAAAATATTTTACATCAAAAACCAACAGATGAATTAAATGCAAGGCTCAAATTTAGCACCAAATTTGTAAAAGACAGTAATATTAAAAATAAGAAGGTTTTAGATATCGGTTGTGGGTTTGGTTGGTTTGAGTTAAATGTTTTAAGTAGGGGTGTAAAAGAAATAGCTGGAATTGAAATAAGCCTGGAAGATTTAAAAACTGCAAAAAATAATATAGAAGACAAAAGAGCAATCTTTAAAGTTGGTGGAGCTTTAAAACTTCCGTTTAAAGATAATTATTTTGATATGGTTGTTGCATGGGAGGTTATCGAGCATATTCCGAAGAATACAGAAGATCAAATGTTTAAAGAAGTAAACAGAGTATTAAAGAAAAATGGAGTTTTTTATTTATCTACTCCGTATGATTCATTTTGGTCAAAATATTTTGATCCTGCATGGTGGTTAATTAGTCATAGGCATTATTCAAAAGAAAATTTAATTTCTTTAGGAAGAATAAATAATTTAGTTCCAAAAGAAATTTACATAAAAGGCAAGTATTGGAGTTTGATTGGGCTTTTAAATATGTATTTTTCTAAATGGTTTTTAAGAAGAGGTCCATTATTTTCAAATTATTCTGATAAAAAAGAAGATCAAGAATATAAAATAAATAGCGGATTTATGGGAGTTTTCCTTAAATATGAAAAAAAGTAAATTCTTTATTTCAGCTATATACACAAGTCCTCCTACCACAATGGGTGGAAATACCAAGATAATGCTTGAAATGATAGATAGACTTTCTGATGAGTACGAATTTTATATTTTTACTACAGAGCCAAAAACATTTCGTAAAAATTTAAAAAACATTAAGCGAGTAAAAATAATAGAAGTAGCTTACTCTTTTAAAAAATTTGATTATCTCTCGCATTATAAAGAAGTTAAATATATCGAAAATTTGTATTTTAAATATTTTAAACACAATACAATTTCTGAAAATGATTATTTTTATTCATGCATTGACTTTGCACCTGATGTATTACCAATATATAAGTTAAAAGAAAAATATAAATTTAAATGGATAGCTTCTCTTTATCTTTTTATCCCCAATCCTTTAGAAAATTTATTAAATAATTATAAATTTCCGTTTTTAAAATATATAATATATTTTTTATACCAAAAATATGTTTTTAGGTTAATCTTAAAAAGAGCAAATTTAGTAGCAATAACAAATGATTATGATAGAAACCGTTTTCCAAAAAATTTTCAAAACAAATTGTTTGCATTTTATGGTGGGGTTGATATTGATGAAATAAGGAAAGCAAGTAATAAGATTAAGATAAATAATAAAATATACGATGCGGTTTTCTGTGGAAGGTTGCATCCCCAAAAAGGAGTAAGCCAACTTTTAGAAATTTGGTTTACCGTAGTAAAACAAATTCCTAAAGCAAAACTTGCAGTAATTGGAAACGGAGAAAAAAAATATGAAAATTTTCTTAAACAAAAGGCAAAAAAATTAAATATAGATAAAAATATATATTGGCTAGGTTATGTAAATGGGGTAAATAAATATTCAATTTATCTTAATAGCGAAATATTTGTTCATCCCACAATATATGACAACAATGGTATGGTTGCGGCAGAAGCTCTCTGTACAGGCTTACCTGTAATCATGTATAATTTGCCACAATTAAGAGATATATATAAAGATGGATGTATAAAAATTAAATTTGGTAATAAAGGTGAATATGCTCAAGCAATAATAAGTGAATTAGAAAAGCATGAGATAGTTGGGCCAAAAGATAGGGATAACTTAATAAGATATTGGAGTTGGCGGAATAGAATTATGAATTTTAACGCATTTCTAAAACAGCATGGAGAAAATTAATTACAATAGTATTTATGTTTAATAATTTGTTTAAAAGTAAAAATTACAAACTTATCGCCAAAAAGTTTAATAGTATAGTTAAGAAAATACCTTATGAAAATGACTTACCGGTAGTTTTTATTTTAATACTGATAATCTGTTTATTTCTCGTTCCGCCTTTTATAGCAAATGATTTTAGTGGAGACTATATGAACCAAACCGTACCTTGGTATCAGTTTCTCTTTACAAGTTTGAAGCATGGCATTATTCCTTTTTGGTCTCCTTATTCAGTACTTGGACTTCCCTTTTTATTCTCCCCGTCACTTGCGTTTTTTCATCCTCTAACACAACTTATTTTAGTGTTGGAGTTTATTATTAATAATAACTTATCCATCGAAATTACCGGAAAAATCATTCAATATGTAATAATTTTCTCATTTTGTATTGGCGCAGTTGGTATGTATGCGTTCTCAAGAAGGGTATTAAATGTTTCTTGGCTTGCAGCTTTATTCGCGGGTGTAGCATTTTCACTTAACCCGTTTTTGATTCACGATGTACATTCGGTATTTGTTGATTGGGGGGTAAATTCAGTGCCTTGGATTTTTCTATTTCTCGTTCTCTTTCTTTCCAAACCCTCCCTTAAAACTTACTTTGCAATTGTTGTATTAAATGTATTGGTATTTGCTACGGGATATCCATATTATTACGTATATTTTATTTTAGCGGAAATATTGTTAGTTTTGTTTTATGGTCCAAAAAAAATTGCTCTTTTTTTCTTATCTTTATTAAATTCAATATTGTTGGCCAGTTTTTTTCTTCTTCCTTATTTAATGATATTTTTGCAATCCGGAAGGTCGGAAAACATTTATGATTTCACATGGCATTCTTTTGCTTCGCAGTTTCCAACTGGCATACTTTTAATTCTTAATCCATTAACATATAGCTCAAAAATTGCAAGCTACCCAGATTTTCATGCAATTTTTTCAGGAGCTATATTAACTTGGGGAACTTTTGTATTTGTGTTTTTGATTTATGGCTTATTTTTGTTAAAAAATAAGCCGATTTATGTGTGGACGATTATAACGTTTTTCATTACCATGTTCTATAGCTTTGGATCGAACTTAGCTGCCCATAGCTTTTTCGGAACGCTTTTGCCGATAATCTATAAATTTAGATCACACAATAGAGTTTTTGCGCTTACGGTTTTTACAGGCGTGGTATTAATCGCTTTAGGCGTAGAAGCAGTAAGTAAGAGATTGAGGATAAAACATGTAGATATGGCATTTTGGTTTATATGCATCTCGGTATTTATCGGCTTGACGCTTGGCCCCGTATTCTTTTGGAGTAAAATTGCTAGCACCGCTGAATTCTATAAGGGTACTTCGATTATGTTTTTGTTCCTCTTTACATCTCTAATTATAATAATGTTAACCAGGAAATATGGGAAAAAGATTTTTTTAATCTTGGGTTTAATTATCATTTTAATCGAATATCATTATTACCTTCCAAGTCAAACAGTATACTTTACGGACAATGTAACTTATGCTAAGTATTATCAATTCAATCCAACAATCCCTGAATTACCATCGAGTAAAAATCTCTTTAGAATCTATTTTGAGAATCATTTCAATGATAATTCATCGGTAATCAATGAATACGGTTTACAAGGATTTGAGAATGATATTCCTCATGCGTACGGAGCGCTAATAAATCAATATTTCTGGACTCCTCATTTTTGGCAAATAGCAAATGTGAAATATATTGTTACGCCGACAGCCAATTTTGGAGAAAATAGCCCTGAACTATTAAAAATAAATACGATTAATCCAGCAGAATATCCTGACCAATTTTTACCAAGTGATACTACTCCGTATTACGTTTATGAAGTAAAAGATTATTTACCAAGGTATTTTGTCCCTCAAAGAGTAGAGCCTTGTCTAGATGTGAATTGTTTTAAAAAAGAGAATGCTCCACAATTAGTTATAGCTAAGGGGATTTCTAATACAATAGTTAATCCTAAAAACGGTACAAGAATTAATATTAAAAATTATACTTTAAATAATATAGAAATGGAGATAACTACATCTCAGACAACCTTTATTGCCAGTTCTGAGACATACGATAGTGGATGGAGCCTTTTAATAAATAATAAACCATCGGAAATTTATTTTATCTCAAACGGTTTACGGGGTTTTATCGTTCCGGCAGGTAAGTCAGTGGTTAAAATGAACTACTTCCCTCCATATTTTATTGAAGGTGCATTCCTGTCAATAATAGGTACAGCGCTTTTGTGCGGAATATATATTTTATATAAAAGAAAATGGATTGATTACGATAAAATTTTTCATAAGATGAGTCTATGAAGTTGAAATCTAATTAGTACATAAAATTAAAGATTAAACAAACCCTTATGTCTATAAATATTAGTTACTATGGCTAGTTAAAAAAATAAATATTGGTTATGATTTAAAGAAATGTATTTTAAAATTAAAATTATAAAATAACAACTTCAATTATGATTTCTGTGGATTTAATAATAAACTGCTACGAAAAAACACAAAAAGTTTTAGATAAAAGTTTTATTTATAAAGTTTTAGATCAAAACAAATATAAATTTAAAAATATTTTTATTGTAGTAAACAATGTAAAAGATAAAAAAGGGGTGGTTAGTAAAGTAAGCAAGCTAAAAAAAAAGAGAGTAATAAATGATTATTTTTTTGTGGAAGATTATATAGATGATGTCTTAAAACTTGTTAAGCTTAAGAAAGAAGATCTAGAACCCATCCCACATTATACAGATTGGGCTCTAGTATCTTTATATATAGCAAAATCAGAATATTTGCTACACTGGGATCCAGACGTCTATCTAGAAAGACCAGTAGATTGGATTACCCCTTCAATTAAAAAATTAGACAAGAACAAAAATTTCATCATTGCGAGCCCGCTTTGGGGATTTCAGAAAAGTGTGATTAAACACGAATCTTACGATGAAGACGAAGAATTTTCATATAATAAAGATTTTTCCGACCAAATTTTTCTTACAAAAAAAGAGAATTTATTAAAACCTATTTATAAATACAATCACATATATTCTTTAAGATTTCCTCTTGCTCATATTGGTTCTACTTTCGAAAAAAGGATAGACGGTTATATGAAGAAAAAAAATAAAACCAGATTAATTTTTAAAGAAGCTGTCTATGTACATCCTCAAGATAGCGGTTCTCCTTACCCAAACGTTAGTATTTTTAGAATAATTTTACATTATATTTTTATGGTTATAGTCGTTACGTATTATTATTTTTTTTTGTCTTTTAGAAAAACAGTATTAAAGCAAGATAAATAATTAACCACATGGTTTCTCATGCATACGTTAAGTTTGTGCTATTTAAATATTAACTTCGCTTATTGATGTTGCCTAGCATAACTAATATAATGGTGAATAATAATGATCAGGTTAATTAAGTCGACTTTTTACAACGAAAGAGAAACCAAAAGAGGGCTCGTTAATTTTATCAATAAAGCAAAGCAACTCAGTTTTGGAGCGGAGTGCCAAGGATTCGAGGAAAAATTTGCGAAGTATCAAGGTAGGAAATATTGCGTTTTTGTAAATAGTGGAAGTTCGGCTAATTTAGCTTTAATACAATCACTTCTGAATCTTGGAAAAATAAAAAAAGGAGACAACGTGGGGTTTTCCTCTCTAACATGGTCTACTAATGCAATGCCTCTTATTCAACTAGGTTTAAATCCAATACCGATTGATGTTGAGTTAAATACTTTAAACGTTTCCAGTAAAAGACTTCTGGAGACTTTGGAAAAATACAAAATACAAGCGCTTCTTTTAACTAATCTTTTGGGATTTTGTGATGATATTGATAAAATAAAAACAGTTTGTGAAGATAACAAAATTGTTTTAGTGGAGGATAATTGCGAGTCTTTGGGAACTATTTACAAAGGTAAACTGCTGGGAAATTTTGGTATGGCTAGTACATTTTCATTTTATGTGGGTCATCACATGTCAACAATTGAAGGTGGAGCAATTTGTACAGATAATAAGGAATTGGCAAACATGTTAAGGCTTGTAAGGGCTCACGGTTGGGACAGAAATCTAAGTGAAAAAGAACAGACTAAAATTCGTAGCAAGTATAAAGTTAATTCCACTTTCTATTCTAGGTATACGTTTTATGATTTGGGATATAACTTAAGACCAACGGAGATTAACGGTTTTATTGGGAATATTCAACTTGATTACCTTCCGGAAATTTTGAAAAAAAGAAATAATAATTTTTTAAAGATTGCCCGCGTGATTTATGAAGATAATGAAAGATTTTATCCAATTAAATATAGTCACATAGATTTTTTATCTAACTTTGCAGTTCCTGTTATTTGTAAATCAAGAAATATTAGAGACGAATTAGTTGATAAATGCAATGGAAAAATTGAAATAAGACCAGTCGTCGGTGGAGACATAACTCAACAACCTTTTTTCGTTAAGCATACAAAAAACTTAAAATTAACAAATTCAAATGCGCGCTTAATCCACGAACAGGGTTTTTATTTCGGCAATAATCCTGAACTAACTAAAAATGAAATGGCGGAGATAATAAAAATGTTTACTAATTAATATGGGAGAAGTTGACGTGCTAATATTAAGTTGGCACCAAGTGTATTTGTCAGGCTATGCAGGTGGATACATAAGGTTACGGGAGTTTTTGAAACGTACACCTTCTAGTCTAAAATATTGTATTTTGGATAATACACCTTCTATATATAAAGATATATCAGGAGAACCTCGGGTAATTGAATATAGTAGCCCGTTTATTATAAGAATATTAAGAAAATTTTTTTATATTTGGTTTTTGTTCGAAATTTTTTTTACAATTTACGCTTTATATAAAAATGGAAAATACATAATAGAAACAAGAAGGCCGAAAGTAATATATGTTCCGATTGGTGACTTCCCACATAGTTATTTTCCCGCAATTTTATTAAAAATACGCTACCCAAAAATAAAAGTAGTGATCGATATTTTGAATTATAAAGTATCGGAAAAATCACCGTCAGTATTTTCTATTTTTAAACAAATAAGAGAAAGTAGTGTAAGCATATTTAGAGGGACGATAACGGTAATTAATGGAAATATCCAATACTTTTTAATGAACAAAACTATTCATTACGCAGATTATGTATTTACGGTCAGCTCTGAGCATGTAGATGTTATTAAACAGGTTTATAAAAAGAATTCAATTGGTTATACCCCTTCCGGTGTACATATGAGTAAGAATACGCTCGCTAACATTGATCGAAAAAAATATCTATCTGTGTATGTCGGGAGAATGACAGTACAGAAGGGTGTATTTAACGTATTACAAACATGGGCAGAGGTAGTTAGGAATGAGCCAAAGGCGAAACTAGCTTTAGTGGGTTTTGCGGATGAGTTAACAAAAAAGGTGATAGCGCAAAACATAAAAGAGCTTCGTATTGAAAAGAATGTAGACTGTTTTTATGGAGTGTCTAATAACAAAAAGAATGAAATTATTTCGAAAGGCGAATTATTTTTACATCTTGCTACTTTTGAACCGCTATTTCCCGTGATAGGTATTCTTGAGGGTTTTGCTTATGGATTACCTGCCATCGTTTATGACATGGCTGTCCTTAACTCGTATAAGAAAGATAGTGAGTTAAAGAGCTTTTTATATATAATTAAAAATGGAGACGTAAAAGCCGTTTCTAAAAAAATATTACAATATTCAGAACTATCAAAAAAAATAAAGATAAAAAATGCTCAAGACGCTAAAAAATATGCAACTCGATTTGATTGGGATACAATAGCAGCAAAAGAATTTAAGGTTATTTCTAATCTTACGAAACGTTCTTAAATATGTTTAATTTTTTAAAACGTAATATTTACGTAATATTACTTGTAGTTTTTCCGCTTATTACTTACCATACGTGGTTATTTACCTTCGGAATAATAAAAACTGGTGATTGGGGTTACTACTATAAAGAAGCAATGTCAACCTTAAATATTCATTGGTTTGGATTATGGCTAGGTGACACATATGGCAGAGTGCTGATTGATATTGGACAAGCGCCAACCTATGCTTTGTATGGTTACTTAACAAAATTTTTTAATTTTGATTTTGTACTTAATCAAAGGTTAGTCTACTTATATCCGGTTGCGTTATTTACTCCTTTATTCTCCTATCTTTTTTTACGTACCCTGAAATTTAATAAAACAGCGTCATTCGTAGGGGCGCTTGTCTATGCGTTTAATACATATTTTTTGGTTTTACAAACCGGACATATGACGTTGATGGGCGCGTTCTGTTTCGCCCCACTAGTTATTCTTATGTATATTGAGACCCTGAATATATTAACGATTCCACGCGCATTAATTACCGGGTTATTGCTTTCGCTCGAATTCGCTTATGAACCAAGGGCGGCTTACGTTACTGTTTGGATTCTATTTTTTTATGCTGTTTACTTCCTATTTTTTGTACAGAGAAAATTGACAATAAGGAGTTTTTTAAAAATAGGGATTATTGCTTTTATACCTGTAATTGTGCTTGGATTACTTAATTTGTATTGGGTAATTGGTTTAGCTAATACTTCGTCCAATGGGATAGGCATAATACTCGGCAGGTCATTATTTGGAGATGAATTTTATAATATATTGTATTCCCTGACTCTTTTCCATCCTTTTTGGACAGGAAAAGAGATAGCGTCATTTCATCCCCAACCAATTCCACCATATTTTTGGATAATACCTCTTTTTGCTATTTTAGGGTTATTTTTAAATAGAAAAAATAAATACGTTCTGTTTTTTGGTTTTATATCGTTATTAGGAATTTTCTTTTCAAAACAGGTTGCCCAGCCTTTTGTAAATGTTTATCCGTGGCTTTATAGTCATCTGCCTGGTTTTAGCGCCTTTAGAGAAGCAAGCAAATTTTATTTTCTAGTCGCTCTAGGATATTCAGTTTTAATTGGAGCTTTTATAAATTGGCTATGGAAAAATTGGACTACGAATAAACTACGGATATATGGAAAATATTTATTAGCTTTTCTTGTAGTAGCACTTTTTTTATGGAATACGAAATCTCTAATCACCGGAGAGGCAAAAACGTTGTTCATCGAAAGAAAAATTAATAATGATTATTTAATAGTAAAGAATTTTATTAAAAAGCAGGATGAGTACTTTAGGACGTTTTGGGTGCCTCAAGGTTCTCATTTCAGTTTTACGTCGTATATACACCCCTTAGCAGATTGGAGTATTTTCCAGGATATTAGCAAGCGCGATATAAATGAGCAGGTAATAGAAGAAAAATTAAAACCAGGAGAAGTAGAGATTAGATTGATTAATAAATCATACGCTAATTCTCTTTTAGATCTTTCATCTGTGAAGTATGTTTTCGTGCCCCTGAGGGAGACAGTAAATGACGATGACGATTTTATTTCCAATGTAATGGACAGAGGATATTATATTAAAGAATTAAATAAGATTCCGTATCTTTCGAGGATAAATATTGGGACAAAAGGCATCGTTGCTTATGAAAATAAAAATTACAGACCACATATTTACATAACAACAGAGAAGGAAACAATCTATAAAGATGTAAGACCTCAGATTGAAGACGTAAGATATGAATTTGTTAGTCCGACTGAATATACAGTTGCTTTAAAAAATATTGTAAACCCTGTGTATCTTAATTTTTCCGAAAGTTATCATCCCCAATGGAACTTAAGAGTAGGGAATTTTAATTGGTTAGAGGTATTGTTAAAAGGTAATTACTTCATCTCAGATAATTATCATTTCGAAAATGAGGCGACTTTTAATTCTTATTATCTTAATCCAAAACAGATATGTAAAAAGTTTAGATGTATAAAAAATAAGGATGGAAGCTACAATATAAATATGACTTTATATTTTGCTCCCCAATCTTACGTTTATTTAGGATTGATTATGAGTGGAGGCGTGTTGATATTAGTTATTGGATATCTAATGTATATTTTGGGGAGGAATTTCTATGAAAAAAAGAATTAGACAG
>Ga0182027_10003223_pt1 | contig 26048 bp, 19 predicted proteins | sample 712E1DmetaG_FD_121300 | JGI IMG/M metagenome (GOLD analysis project Ga0182027, IMG submission 121300) | Permafrost microbial communities from Stordalen Mire, Sweden - 712E1D metaG (Illumina Assembly) | ecosystem: Environmental > Terrestrial > Soil > Wetlands > Permafrost | place: Sweden...
ACCCGTAAAATGGCGGGGTATTGCAGCGTGCTTGAATTCCAACAAAAAATAAGGCCCAGCTTTATCGATTGGCTTTTATATTTCATGAATCCGCGACACAACATCAATCAAACAAGCTACATTTACAGGTGTTCGCCATAACGGTCGCATCATGATAAAAAAGCTGATACAAAGCATATCCCGTACCTGGTTTACGGGCTTTATTTACCTTTTGGCGCTTGCAGGATATGTTTTTTATGGTATACTTTGGATTGTGCGTTTTATGCAAACAATGAATAAAATCGGTCTTTCAATTTTAATCACGGCGCTCATCATTGCCGCTGGTTTTTATTATGCCCTTTTCCCCTTACGCCAAAACGGCGCAACTGTAGAGCTCACCATTTTGCACCATGCATCGCTTCGATCGGTTGCCCGCGAACTGCAAAACCGAAAAGTCATAACATGGGCCCCGGCCCTTATCGCGCTCATGAAATTCACGGGCGCCGAACGACATTTTCAGGCGGGGCATTTCGTGTTCCTGCAATACGAGGGGGCTGTTGCCGCTTCGTCAAAGCTTCTCAAGGCCCTTCCCATCGAAATCCCCGTGACCATTCCGGAAGGGTTGACCGTTGAGCAGACGGCGGCCATTGTGTGCGGGGCGCTGAAAAAAGACACCGCGCAGTTCGATTCGCTCTGCATGTCGCCTGCATTTATCAAACAATTCGGAATCGACGCACCGTCGCTTGAAGGATATTTGTTTCCGGAAACTTACCGGTTCTCGGAAGACGTCGGCGTTCCGGAAATAATCAAGAGGATGGTCGACCATTTTAACGAGTCTATAAAAGAACTTGGCCTGCCAGACTCGTCGACACGGCCATCTTTGACGTTGCGTCAAACGGTGATTCTTGCGTCAATCATTGAAAAAGAAGCGGCCGTCGAATCGGAACGCCCGAGGATTTCCGCGGTATTTCATAATCGGTTAAAAATGGGAATACCGCTTGGAGCGGACCCGACGGTACGGTATATTTTCAGGAAATTTTCAGGCCCTTTGAAGGTCTCGGAATTAAAAAGCCGATCGCTTTATAATACCAGGGTTTTCGCCGGATTGCCCCCTGGCCCCATCTGTTCTCCGGGGCTTGCGTCGCTGAGGGCCGCAATGCGCCCCGAGCAAACGAAGGAGCTGTATTTCGTCGCCAAATGGGACGGATCGGGAGGGCACGACTTTTCATTGACTAATGAAGAACATTGCAGGAAAAAGCAGGCCATCCAACGGTTTAACGAACAACGGATCAAAAAAACGAGGAAAGATGCGGGAAATTAGCCTGCTTGTTGCCCTTCTGATAACGTTTGTTAAGGCCCATTTTTTGTTTGCGGAAACGCAAAACCAACCGCTTCGCATTATCGATTGCAATACGGCGGGGGTCCTTTCACGAGGGAATTATCAATTCGAGTGCCGGGTTTATCCTAATGGAGACACGGCAACGCCTGGCAGCGGGACCATGCTGGGAATCGTTGCCGGCGTCACCAATCGCCTTAATATCGGCCTGAGTTATGGAGGAGACGGCATTATCGGGCGTAAATCGCCTATTTTTAATCCTCATATCGGAGCGCTGATTAAATATCGGGTAATCGAAGAAACATATTTCATGCCCGCCATTGCATTCGGGTTCGACAACCAGGGTTCGGGGGGAATAGATGGGTCTTATAATGGTTATGTCTTCAAATCCCCTGGTTTTTTTGTGGTTTCAAGTAAAAATTATCTGCTTTTTGCAAAATTACAGCTTGGTTTGCATGGCGGGATCAATTATTCTTTGGAAGAATATGAAAAAATAACCTGGCCAAACGGGTATATCCGGGCCGATGTGGGCATCAATGAAGAGTTGTCGATGGCCGCCGAATATAACCTTGCCTTAAATGAGCGCGACCCGGGCGCCGATTCGACAAAATTCCTCAATCCCCTGAAAGGATATTTGAACGTAGGGGTCCGCTGGGCTTTCACCTCGGCGTTTTCCATGGAATCCGACCTTAAAGACCTTTTGCAAAACAAAGTGACTTCCGGGAATACGCCGTATGGATGGGACCGTGAAATAAAACTTATATATACTCAACATTTTTAGCGTGCGGTCGATTTATTAAATTGTAAAGGAATTTGACCCTCTATGAAAAATATATTGATCTTTACGGTATTTTTATGCGCTCTTGCTTCGGGTCAACCGTGGCTTAACCAAGGCGGCAATCAAATGCCTCCTCTGGAAGCGCCGTTCGATTCTTCTCAAATAATCGCGGACCGGATAACCGCCTCAAAAATTCCTGTATTGATCGATTTTTGGGCGCCCTGGTGCGGTCCATGCCGAATGCTCGGGCCGGTCATTGAAGATTTAAAAAAGAAATACGCGGGTAAAGTTTCTTTTGAAAAAATAAACGTGGATGTTGAGCGTCAAATTTCCGCGTATTTCAGGATTTCATCCATTCCCGCGGTGTTTATCGTCAACGATAAAACCGTTATAAATTATCTGCAAGGGTTCCAACCTAAAGCGGTCTATGAGGAGGCGCTCCAGGCGGTCCTCAAGCCTTCGGCGCCTCCCGCGCCCACCAATGCGCAGTAAAGATGCCTCCTGAATTACTTGCCCCTGCCGGCGATTTTGAGTGCCTGCGCGCCGCATTCGACCAAGGAGCGGACGCGGTATATGTCGGTTTGTCCCGTTTTAATTTACGCGCCCGGTCCGGCAATTTTTCAATTCCGGAATTAAGCGAAGCGATAAACTATGCGCAAATCTCCAGCCGCAAGATTTACGGAACGCTTAATATCATGCCGAGCGACGACATGCTCCCGGCGATTGAAGATTTTATTAAATCCCTTGCGCTTTTAAACAAATTACCCGATGCCGTCATTGTCAGCGATCCCGGAGTGATTGCGTTATGTAAAATGCACCTTGGCGGTATTCCTTTGCATTTGAGCACGCAAACGGGCGCCTGTAACCTATTGTCGGCGAATTTTTGGCAAACTCAAGGAATCTCCAGAATAGTTCTTCCAAGGGAACTTGACCTCCGCCAAGTTAAAACCATCACGCGAGGGACTTCTCTTGAAACGGAATTGTTTATTCATGGCGCGCTCTGTGTTTCAATTTCAGGCAGATGTTTGCTGGGGCCCTATCTTGGCGGCAGACATGCGAATTGGGGAGATTGTCCGCAGCCATGCAGGCTGAAATATCGGATAGCACCCGAGCAAATCGGCAAAGATGGCGATTCGGGGTGGATGACCGTTGAGCAAGGCCCTGAAAGCGCCAACGAAACATTCACCTATTTTTTAAATTCCAAAGATTTGTGCACGCTGCCGATTTTACCTCAAATAGTTGCCACGGGTGTAACGTCGCTTAAAATTGAAGGAAGGAATAAAAGCCCGCATTACGTGGCCTCGGTCGTCAAAGTTTACCGGGAAGCCTTGGACGCTTGCATTGAAAAACCGTTGGAATATCGCGTCGATCCTCGGTGGACCGACGAATTGGACCATCTGGATCATCGCGGTTACACGACTGGTTTTTTAGGAGGCGAGTATTCATTTCAAGAAGCCGGTCGCAGCCAAAATCTTTCCGGATATAGGATCGTGGGAAGCGTCAAAGGCCTGATGGCCACGGGTGAGGCGGTCATCGACGTAAAAAACCCCTTTACTCTGGAGGATGTTTTCAATGTTCTTCCCGTTAAAAGAGGCGAAGCGCCTTTTGAAATGACGCTCACAAGGCTTACGGACATGAGCGGAAACCGGATAGATCGAGCGCTTACGCATCGTATTGTTTTGGGAAAAACTTTAAAGCAACTCACCGTTGGCGACATGCTCAGGAAAAAGTGCTTTTCAAGCGAAAAACCTTCGTAAGTTTTATGAGAGGAGTCTTTTAAAAAACGCTTGGAATGTCTTGTCAAAAGACTGGGGAAATAGCATATTAAAAGCGCGGTCTTTGTGGCCCGATATTAACAAATCATGTAACAAAGCCGACAATTATATTGTCTAATCGATGAGTGCATAATGAGAGAACTTGACGAACTTACGGTTCGTAGGGCGGCCAAAAAAGATGAACATGCTTTTAAAATACTTTACGATTATTATGCACCCTTTGTCTGGAAGGTAGTTTACAAAACCGTCAATGGGGACCATAACGAGGCGGTTGAAATAGTACAGGAAACGTTTATAAGGGTTTATAAATCCCTCAATGCATTTTCTTTTAATTCAGGGTTGTCGACGTGGATTTACCGGATCGCTTTTAACACGGCAAAATCATACATATTGAAAAGAAAGAAACGTTCGGCAATCACCGAGTTTGACGATGAAAAATATTGGAACAATAAAAACGATGCGACCTATGAAACAAAAGACGTCGTAAAGTTCCTTTTGGATAAGCTGTCGCCTGCGGACAGGTTTATTTTAACGAGCAGGGAGATTGAAGGCATCACTTTTGAAGAACTTTCCGAAATTACCGGAAAAAGCTCGGAAGCTTTGCGGACCAAAGTGAGTAGAATAAAGGGGCTCTTGCGGGCCGAAGCGTCATCAATCGAATGAATAAACGATAATTCAGGTGACTTTAAAAAAAGAAAGCTGTGGCACAATGAATACCTTAGGCGATATTGATCGCGGTTTATTAAAGGCCCTTTCGGACGTCCCCGAAATGCCCGACATTTACCCGGGGATTATCCATTCGATAAAACGCGGTAAAAACATTGTTCGTTTAGGCTGGGCATGCGCGGCGCTGTTTGCATTATGCTTCACGTCCTTCGTTTATATTTCAAATTTTAAGTCATCCGAAGTCTCTCCGGAAGTTTTTGAAGAACTTCATGCCGTTCAAGCTCATGTCAATGGAGAAGATATAAAAGACGAATCATCTTCTTATTCATTACTTGCCGATGATTTTTAATTATAAATAGAAAGGTTCTTATGGTTAATAGAATAGTTGTTTTTTCGATCTTCATCGCGTTTTTCATCCCATTTTCCACTATGGCGGCACCGGACTCGACTAATGCCGTACAAAAGGAAAAAGTAAAAAAAATATTTGATGATTTAGGTCTCAATGCCGACCAAAAGGCAAAACTTAAGGACCTGCGCACGGAAATGCAGACCATGCGAAAAGAACATAATGAAAAAATGAAAGCCTTGCGCGAAAAAATAAAAGATGAAATCCTGAAAGACTCTCCGAACAAAAGCGCGTTGAACGGTTTTGCGAAAGACATCGGAAATTTGCGTGCCGTCATGGCGCAGAAAGAATACGAACATTTGCTGAAAGTAAAATTACTATTGACCCCGGAGCAGTTTAAAAAACTTTTAAGCAAAGAACTTTGGCAGGGAATGGGTGATGGTCGAGAAAATCATCATTGGGGAACGGATAAAGAACGATAGGAATACACCAAAAAAGACATCGTTTTATACCAAAACGTAAAAAAACAAACAAAACACTGGTAAATTATCAAATTTTACTTCGTTTTGCAAGGCATCGTTGGCAGGGGAATTGCTTAATGTTCAGCGGACGGAGAAGAGTTATTTTAATAATTGGATAGTATTAACCTGATTTTTGTTTTCCGTATTAACTTTAACAAAGGAGGAGCTTTTATGAAAAGATTAGTGACAGCCATTGTGGCAGCTTCGTTTTTGATGTTCGGCTTCGTTGGTGTTCAGGCCCAGGACCAAACGTCTTCGTCAAGTACGACAACCAAATCGACGACTTCAGACGAGACAAAACCGGCGAAGAAAACGCATAAACATAAAGCAAAGCACCACAAAGCAAAAAAAACCACCGAAACGACAACGGAAACGAACACAACCAAGTAAACGGTTGACGGCGGTTTTTCAAGTAAAAAAGGCCTTCGGCGTAGCACCGCCGGAGGCCTTTTTTTAATCGAAAAGATGAAAATTATTATTGCGATTTACCGAACGAGCGTTGGAAAAGTTCTTCAATTGCCTTGACGCTGTCTTCGGTGAGCTCCCTCGAACCGGTTCCGCAAAATGTTTTTTCATGGATCACCGGCTTGTCCATGACCCATTCATCATGGCGCCAGGTAAACCAAGCGTCCCTGTCTTTGTCGAAAACATGGACGTTTCGATTGAAAAATTTGCCTAATTCAACTCCCCAGCCTGTGCCGCCTTTAACCGTGTTGTCGACCTGGATAATTCCAACCGCGAATATCTGCAAACCGTTATTTACCATATGGTAAATGGCCTGAAGTACCCGTTTAATTGAATCGGAATGGGCATAGTTCCTGTGCATATGCTGCGAAACCATTTCCATGCTGATATCGCCGCGCTTGAGTTCTTCATTGCTGAGCAAAACGACGTTTTTTTCGCGTTTGATGAAATGTCCGTCAAATGAATAGGTCACTTCTTTGAGGCCGTGGCGCTCGGCGCATTCGCCGAACAGCGTTTCCGCGCCAACATGTCCGCCTGAATACAGCGTGCATTCCGAAGGTTTGAGCATAATGCGCCCTTTCACTATAAAAAGCATGGATAAATCAAATTTACGTTTAAAAATACTATGGTGTTTCTCTCTTAAGGTATAAAATCATAGTGGGTCGAAAATATCCACGCCACGGTTATAACCTTAATATGCTTTTTGAAATCAAATGAACCTTGTTTCCTTAATGCGGGCCAGGTATTTTTATTATTCACTCCTATAAAATTCAATAAAAGGACGCCTTATTACAAAGCTGCACGGGTATCAGAAACAATTTCTTAAGGGACTTGCCCACGGCATCAAGCCCGTGGTTTTTATCGGTCAAAACGGCCTTACCAATACCGTGACTAAAGCCATGGAAGACGCATTTAAGAGTAGCGAGCTGGTCAAGATAAAATTTGTTGATTGCAAGGACAAAACGCTTAAAGCGGAAATGATTGAAAGTATCGGTAAAAAAACCGTGTCAACTCCCGTGGGCATGGTGGGTCACATCGCTACGTTCTATCGCCTGCATTCCGATCCGGCCAAAAGAAAGATACTAATACCGCATCGGAGCTAAAACCGGGCTTGCGGGGATCTTGACCCGGTCATAATCCGGTTCGTCGATATACTCCCAATTGTCAAAGCTGAAGCCTATTGAAAGCGTATAGCGGTCACCGCCGATGGGCGCGCTGAGGTTAAGCCCTCGGTCCCAGCGGAATTTTATGGCCATGGGAATATCAAACGAACGCGCTTCAAGACGCATTTCAGCGCCTGCCGACGACAACCAATCGGACTTATTAAACTTGCGTATGTCTGAAAAATCAATCCAACCCGCGGCCGTAGTAAAATTAAGCGCCCCATAAAAACGATCAAAATACAAAAACCACCACTTCGTGTCGAACGGTTTCGGCCATAAGGGGAAGCGGTATGAAGCCGTAAGCACGGCGATGGTGTTGCCGGTTATAAGAACGGTATCGCGGATTGGGCGCAAAGTGTCAAGCAGATCGGTCGGATTGACGTATTTTTTTGAAGTGGTATCGTAGTAAGCATAGCCAGGTATCCAATCTCCAGGCTGATAGTAAGAGGGAAGTGAAGTTCTGTCCGTAACGGTTTTCCCTTGCAAACGTTCGAACAATTCCTTGGTGTTCATGACCGATGAGCCGCGGAATTCAAAATATAAATCATGTTTATCATACCATGGCGAGGGCATTCCCATTTTAAAACTCACGCCGAAATCATGATACTTGTACGAGTCATAGTTTTCTTCCAACACACCGCTTGACGAAACTTTAAAACTCTGATTGTCATCCATCAATTTCTGACCCCAATAATTATAATTGAGCTTTAAATATAATCCTCGGGGAGAAATCAGCATTTTCGAATCGACCGTTGGAGCAAAAAACGTCAAAAATCCTCCGGCGCGATAACCCTGGGACAATGTATACGGCAAATCTTGGGTGTATTCCGGCAAGTCGCTTAAATTCAAATAAACATCGTACCAATTGTAACCCGTTAAAAGGTGCAAATTGAATCCACTGCCCAAAGGATAAGATACCACTCCGGTCAAATCCTTAATGGTCAAGCCATATGAAAGAGTATCATTTTGTCCAAACGTATAATCGAAAAACGAATTGCTTCCCGCTATTCCGCGTTGCAAATAGGAACCGGAAAGGGTCAGGGGCAGAATTTGCGTTGAACCGAAAACACCGATGTCGTAATTGACGTTGGGATTAAAAAACTTGGTATCGAAATTTATAAAATTAAAGATCTTGAGCGGTTCCAGAAATAAATACCCTCCCAGTTCAGTTCCCATATCGACCATGGCAAGCGGGTCCATAAGATTAACGATCGCTCCGGCCTTAAGCGCCCCCTGTCCTTGGAAAACATTGTTGTTTTGGGCAAGAATTTCTTCGCTGATGATGGTGGGTACCACTAAAAATTGCTTGGGAATATGCGAATAGGGCCTTGGAGATGTAAAGGCCGTCGTAGCAACTTTAATCGGAAGCGTATCTCTTTTGACAAAAAGAGATTCCGGAGGGGATTCTTCCAGTGTCTTGACCGTGTCGAGCAAATAAATGCCGTAGCCTTTTTCATCGTAATTGGTAAAAACAAGCCTGTTTTCTTTGGTATTAACGTCGGGAGTAAAGGCGCCGCCGGTCACATTGGTCAAACGAGACAGCTTAAGCGAGTCGAATGAATACCGGTAGATATTAAAAATGCCGGTTTTATCGGAAGAAAAATAGAGCGATTTGCCATTAGGGCTGAAGCGGGGGTCGCGGTCATCGTGGTCGCTATTTTTAAGCACGGAAAACTCGCGCGTTAGCGTGTCGTAAATCCCAACTTTTCGGTTCTTTGCGTCGATATAGCTTATGGCAATCCGCTTGCCGTCTATTGACCAGTCAATGCTGTAGATGTAGTCGATACGCGTTTGAAGGCGGCCGCTGTCGGGATAAACAAGATGAAAATTCTTGCCGTTCGTGTCGACCATCGCCAAATAAAATTTGTCCCTGACCCGGTGCGCGCAGGCGAGTTTATCGCCGGTCGGGGAAAATACCGCGGTAAACACCCGTTTCTTCTCGGTGACCTGGCGGTACGTTTTTTTCTTGAATAGCCTGAATTTCCTTTTTTCAGGCGGCAAAGTGTCAATGAAAACGTCGAAGGCCCTGTCCCCGCCGTCGCGCGCATCAACCACCGATTTCGGCGACCTGCGGCTGGTAAAAGCGATAAGACCGGAAGGCGCGTGGATCGAATAAAAACCGCCAACGCCTTTTTCTATTTTTATTTTGTCGTCTTCCTTGACCGTATCGACAAGGCTATAGGAATAAAGACTTTTATAGCTGAAAGAATAGTCTTCTTCGCCGTTGGAAAGGAAAAATATTTTTTTGTTGTCAGGCGAAAATTTGGGCCAATAATTATCGAAACCCAGCTTATTGATTTTTTTACCGTACACTTGTTTGCCGAGCTTTTTGACCTGGGCTTTATACGACAGTTCCAAGGAGTCCTTCCACTGGCTATAGAGTTCCCGTGCCGAGATGCCGAGCACAGCCTTGACCGAAGCGTCAAAGCCCAGGCGGTATACAATGGCGTTTTCGCGAAGGAGCGAAACGATTTTATTATACCCATAGTGGTTCGCTATATATTTGACGAGTGAAAATCCGTGGTCGTATGTTTTCTCATAGTCGTCCTCTTTGCCGAGCATAACTTGCATATGGTCCCAGGAATTCAATTTGTTTGAAAGCGTCAATGTTCGCAGGATCATGTCGCGGTGGGAATCCCAGGAATCGGTCCCGTAGCGCGAGTCCTCGAATTGTGCAATGCCTTCGGCAAGCCAGGGAGGGATGGTCATGGTCGGAATGACATGTAAGGCGTCGATTCGGTTAGGGCTATTGGGATGGGTAAAATCGCCTAATTGCACCATTGGAATCCATGACGGCGCCTTCATTGCCGACCAAAGCGACATGATGTGGCCGAATTCATGCGTGCAGACCCCTTTAAGCCAATCGTGCGTGCCGCGAAGCGTAAAATCGAGGTCATGACACCATATAACGATGAAATTAAGGTTCCACTGCGCCAATCCATTTGTCAATTCACCGTCAACGACCAGTATTTCCGTTTTAGTAGGCAGGGTTATGCTATACGTTTCGCGGTAAATGCGATAGAGTTTCTCGAATTGCTCTCCGGCTTCCTTGGCAACGTCTTCAAGCCCTTCGGTGTAATTCAGCCGGAAATGATCGGTTTCAATAGTATACGTTTTAAGGCCGAATGCGTTATACTTGAGCTCGTTTTGGGCCTGGACGCGTGGGGAAAATGCCATAATGAAATAAAAAGCGATACAACAACACGATGATGCGATGGATTTAAGCACGCAAAGTCCTTTGTTACTTTACAACGGCCATTTTCCAGAATTGGACGCACTTTTTCCCGCCGACGACCGCCTCCAACCGGCACCGATAAACGCCCGAGCCGTAGTTTGCAAGGGAAAGGGGAGGCAACTGATTTTCTCCCGGATAGCTTCCCGATAAATTGGATTGGGAAAAAACGTGTAGGCCCGTATACGTATAAATATCGAGTCTGACGTTTGTCGCGGGGGCCGAGAATTGATATTTGAACCAGGCGATCTTGCTGCCGTTCGTGGGATTCGGATAGCAGAAAAACTCGCTAATGGACGAAATTTGAGAAGCCGAATTTCCCGAATATCCCGCCAAATACGCGAAGGATCGGCTTCCGTTGTAGCCGGTTTGTTTCCAAATAAGGGAACTTCCGACCATGGTGCTGTCCAGTTTCCAACGATACACCCAGCCGCTTCCTCCTATCGCAAACACATTCACGCTGCTGCCGATTGTATCGACAAGCGGGGAAGCCCCTTCAGGCGACCCTAACGACAAGGGCCACTGTGAATAAAGCTGGTTGCTGCTATTGGGAGAAATAACTGACGGGCGCTTGCCGGTCGGATTGACGGCATCGACAAGCCCCCCGGGAAGAACATAGGGAAGTATAAGCGAATCTCCGAGAACCGTCGCGGAATCGATAAACGTCGGTGTAAGACCCGTTATGCTGTCCGTGTCGCCGTCGGTTTTAATGAATTTAATGATCCCCGACGCTTTATTCGCCTTAATAATCGTATCGATCTCAAAGGTTTCGTTTTCTCCGGTAGGCGACTGATAAATAACCAAGGGACCGCTGCTTCCTTGAGGGGCCGAAACTATGGCCGGAGAACATGCCACGTTGCCGCGATAGAACCTGTTGTCAAGGTATGACGGCCACCCGTTTATGATGACGCCTTTATAGTTGAGCGCAAAGAGCCCGTTGCTCCCGCCAACGATGATTTCAAGCCTTCCGTCGCCATTGATGTCGGCGAGGGCCGGCGGGGCGGTATTGATGGCATGCGCACTGCGGTTTGTCGAAGTGTCTCCCGCAGTTGCCCAATCTATGGGCGCCTGTTCCCAGCCGGGAGCGGTTATTAACGTGTCGCTTCTCGGGTGGCGTGTAAACACCCAAAGACCTTTACGGCTGTCGCATACGACGATTTCATTTATAGTATCGTTATTAATATCACCGGTCACAAGTGTAAAAGGTGCAATGCCTCCGGGAACTTTAACGGTAGAGTAAATTGTGTCCGGCGAGATCCCTCCCAATGAAAGCGTATCGTTGTTTTGGATGCACGTGAATTTTCCCGGCTCTCCATTAAGCGCGGCAATTGCACTGACCGGAGAATTAAAGAGGAGCTTGACGACTTTCGAGTCGGACGAATAATTCAGAGTGTCGGCAATAAATACCGATCCGTTTGTGCAGCCGACGGCCCAATAATTTCCGGCAAGTTTGCAAACATAGGTGCTTGGAACCGAAGGAAGCGAGATTTTATCTTTGACCAAAGAATTTGATGCAAAGGATCTGATGACATAAACCGAGCTGTCTTGTTTTGAATTGTTAACCGGAATAAAAACTTTGTTGTTTATTGCCGATGGAAAGGTGAAAGCTCCAGGAAAGGAAAAATAACGGACCGTGTCAGCGGCAAGAGACCTTGTTGAAATAATTGAAGGCGCGTTTTGTAAGGAATCGATATTGGCGAATTTGACCAATGCCATGGTATCGCCGAAAGAAGCGGGTCCAAGGGAATCGACGGGCCAAATATACAGCCTTCCTTTTTTCGATAGCGTTACCAGATCGGTGCTCCCGTTAGGCCTAATAAGCACCGGATCGAAAAACTTTTCTCCCGAATCGACAACCGCATGCTTGGGCCAACCGGGCGCCAAATAATTCCACGACGCGTTAATTGTAAAAAACGTATCGGAGTAATTTATTACGGGGTAAGTAATGCTATGCGAGATGCTGTTAAATTCTTTATTTAGCGAATCAGAACTTAATGTATCGGATATCGGCAACGGAAGAATTTTAATATTTAAATAGGTCTGACCGCCGTCATTGGCATGTGTCGAAGGTTTTGAAAAAGGACCGAACCCCGTTATTGTAAAGACAGAATCGGGTTGTAATGTTTTATGGGGAAAAACGTCTTCAGCGCCGCCCGCGTCAAAGGCGATTTGATAAAAAACATCCTGAAACGCAACGCCGATGTCGTTGATGCCATCCGCCTCGACCATGGAAATGGCGCGATAAGCCGAATCGGCATTGAGCAGATCGTATTTCAGCCGGTTTTGCACGAGATTTTCGTCGACATGCCATACAACCACTCCGGAAGCAGGAAGCGTGGCGTCGAAATTCTTGACTTTAAGGATACAATTGCGGGAGTCGTTACTGGTTGCAATGACATTTGCACCGAGATTTAATGAAAACCCAGGGCTGATGGTTGGCGTGCCGTTGGTGGTATCGTGTTGGAATGTAGCATAGGAATGCGATAAATCGCGTTGTCTGTTTTCAAGTAAATAGTATTCATGGTCGTTAAGGGGAATAAGCGCTATGGTCGTATCGCCCGGTTTTCCTTCGCTTACGGCTTTAAGATTAAGATGGTTCTGCGAACCCATGGGCATGACAACAGGCGTTTCCCAACCCATAAAAGCCCTCACCCAGGCGCTTGGCCATGGAGGGATAAAACCCTGGCTCGGCGAAGCGGAATAGCCGTAGAAATCCATGATGCAGAACGCGCCCACTGCCGTGGTGCCGCTATTGGTGGCAAAAAGGTCGGGGACCCCAAGTTGACGGGCGATTTGATTGACAAGAATACCATGGATTCCCCAGTTGAGACTATCCTGATTGGAGGTTTCGGAAATCATCATAACTTCGTCCACCAAAAACGTATCGGTCTTAGTATTGCCCGAAACTTTAATACCCGGTGTTGCAATGCCTAAAGTGTCTTTATAAAAATTAAAATAATCGGGGGTAATGAATGCATCGATCATGTCGGATGGCGAATTTGCAGCCGCTGCTCCTTGATATCCTCCGTCGGTTAAATATGAAGAACCTGCATGAACAATAAGAAATGCACAGGGAATTTCATTAGAATCTTTTATGATACCATTTTCGGAATGAAGCGATGTAAAAGGTGACAACGTACTGTCATTTGCGGTAACAATCGCATCTTTAATAAACTTGATAAGCCGTATATTTATTCTTTCGTTATACTGCGCATAAGTTTCAGAAGGAATCTTCGATCCTGGGCCATAAGCAGTCATTGAATTCTTAACATGATATGCATTCCTCTCATCAGACCCTGGAGGATAAATCGAATAAATAATATTTAAATTGCCGTGTGAAACTGTTTGGAAATAGTATTTCGCGTATTCGAGCTGGTTTGCAACATAATTTGAATCATGAGGGAGCGCATCATATGTGTAACTGTTGCTAACATAATATTTTTCTTCGATCGGATCTCCTTTGCTTCCCCCTGCGATTCCAAATAATCCGTTCCCGGTAATTAATGGAGAAGAATCAGGCTGGCCGCCATTGAAGTCGATGCGAATAGCAATAATATGAATGGTTTGTGGCGCCGTACTAGCCCGTTTAAATAGCACCGAACCGCCATGCTTGGCGCCCGTTTCCACAATTCCCTTCTTTGAAAACCCTCCGTAAAGAAGTTGCGAAGCCACGGATCTTGAACTAACGGTAGTAGTCTTAACTGCTTTTGATTTTGCGCTTACCAAGGACAGGGTGCACATAACGATTATAGCGGCGGTCCAGGTTCTTAGAATACGAGGATAAATTGTCATGTGAAAATGGGGGTCCTTTTACAAATGAGGAAGTTTTAAAATAACGCCGGGGGCATTCACGTGAATACCCGTGACAAAATAATGTGAAATCATCTAAAATTTCATTAAAAGCGACAACCTGTTTTGTCCGTCGCGTGATCCGTTACTGCCTTGCTCCACAATGCCTTTCATGAATCCTTCGGGCGAATATATAAACGACCAATCGAAATTGATGTTTCCGTATTTCAAGCCCATTCCCAAGGTAAGTTCAAAACGCTGCCCGATATAATCGAAGAGATTGCCAACGCGAAGCGCGAGAAAATTGGCATACCAGTATTCAAGGCCCGTGTTCATGGTCACTTCCTCAAGCTGATTAAATAAGCGGGACTTTGTGGTGTCTTGCAATTGCGTGGTATCATGGAGAAGGTCGGTCCAAATCGCTTTCCAGAACGGATCAGGCGGTTGATTGATATAATTTTTCACGATTTCGCGGTTCAAATCGAGAAGGAACGTCAGCTTATGAATAGGGGTCTCCAAAACGTGATAAGCGGTCCCAAGCTTAAGGGTAAAGGGGATAGGGTCTTGTTCCTGCTGCGAGATATAGAAAATCGAAGGTCCCATGTTTTGTAGATTAAACCCAAGATCGAGGTTTTTTAATAAAAAATTACGCTTTAAAATCGCGGCGTCAATGGCGAAAGTCTGTCCCACGCCTTCGCTACCGGGACCGTAACCGGGAGCCAGTGCGCTATACACATATTTAATATTCATGCCAAGCGAAAAATCCTGCGCAACGGAGATGCCGTATGATAAACCGAACACCCCTTCCCACGACCGGGCCCTTCCGATTTCAGCGCCGAGTTCGTTGGTCCAAACATTAAGGCCGAAATTAATGTAATTGATGGTCAATCCGAGCGTGCCCCAATCTTCCGTAGGGTAAACGCCGGCCCAGTAAACATGCCACAAATCGGGGATTTTAAAAGCGGGCAAGAGTTGTTCGTAGAAGAACAGGAGTTGCTTTTCGGCAAACGCATACTGATTGATCGCTTCCGTCGTGGCGATCCAAACATCGTTTCCGTGCACGGCAATACCGTGGACATTGTCTCCTACGAGCGCGTTTTTCGAGTGGAACGTTTTCCACTCAGGCGGCCCATCGATACTCTTACCGTTCTTATCGATGATTTTCGTTCCCGCTTTGTAACTAATGGCGCCTTTATCGGTACCGATCCAAATGGTGTTTCCATTGTTTTCAACGATGGCTGAAACCGTGCTTTGGGGGAATTTATACCGCTTCCAGGATTTTTCATCATAGATGCTTATGCCATTGACGCCCCCGATCCAAAGCTTATTGCGGGAATCGAACAACAGGGACGTCACGTAATTGCTCAGAAGGCCGCTGCTGGTATCGAGCATGGTCCAAACGGTGTCTTTTTTGGCGATCACGCCGCGCGATGTTCCCATGAAAAGCTCGCCGGGCCTGCCAAAGGCCACGGCCGTAATGGCTTGCGTTGCGGACGTCAAGGGGTTATTCAAGGCCGCCCATTTTCCGTCGGTGTAAAGTCCGCTCCCCACGTCGGTACCCGCCGCAACAGAGCCTTCCGCGCTTACCGACAGCGCGGTTATTTTGTTCGACGGCAGACCATCGGTGACCGTAAAAAGGTTCCACACGGTACCGTCGTAGTGCCACAGCCCGTGATTGGTCCCAACCCACACCTTGTCCGAGGAATCGACGGTGAGCGCGGTCACGGTATCATTGATTGCAATGGAAAACGGGATTTTAAGTTCCACGAGGCTTTCAAAAGTTATGTCGTCGGTCTTTAATATTTTTTCAATTTCATTCGACAGCTTGTCGGCTTTGAGCGAGTCGACCTTGCTCGAAAGAAGAACATAGAGGTTGGTGGAAGTCCGTTCGGATTTTGCAAGGTCCAGAATAGTATCGGTCAACTTATCGATGGAAGAGCCTTTTTTCTGCAGCGCACTGTCGGACGTTTCGCCACGCAGCAGGTCGGTCAACGACTTAGCATGGTTTTGTTCGATTTCATTGGCTTTTTTAAGCGCCTTTACCGCGCTTCGAATGACTTCGTCGTTATCGACCGGTAAATATTTTTTCGCGATATGTTGCAAATTGTCATCCGGTTGAATAAGGTATTTTTCGTTCGACGTCCATGCGTTTCCGTCGAACACCATCACGCCTTTTTCAGTGCCCACCCAAATCTTTTCCTTTAATGAAAATTCTTTCTTCTTTTTTGAAGCGATGGCGGTCACCTTTTGGTCTGGTCCGAGCTTATAGGATTTCCACGCATTGGCCAGCGGCGCCTGCCCGAGTCCGGCGGGGTTGAAAAATGTCGCGTTCGCGTCGTCGGCAAGCCCGACAAACGCTTCGCCAAGTCCCGTTGCCCTGGCCCCGGGCGGAAAAACAAGGGTAATCACCGCTGATTGACCGATTGCGCACACATTGCCGATGATAAAAACGATTAACAAAACCAGCGTCGAGGTTTTTACATAGTGAAGCATGATTCTATGACCTTAATGGGGAAAGCCGGACGAGTTTACCTCGAACGGCGTCAGGTGGTTTAAGTTTCTGTAATGGGACAAAATAATAAATGACATGCCCTTTAATCATCGTCCACTTCCGCCTTTTGGCGGATTGGGCGTTAATATTTCTTTCCAATCGGGAAGCGGGGGAGAAGCGCCGTCGCGAAAGAGCGGCAACATTCCGATTTCCGTAGTGTCGTGTAATTTTTCCTTACCTTGATATTGGCGAAGCTGACAGCCGCATCCCATATGAAATGGTGGAATGATATTCGGGTGTTGAAAAATTTCCTCTCTGGTGACAAACCTGCCCTTGGGTATATATTTATTACACAGGGGGTCGTCCCACATATATTTGAAATAATAAAATTCAACCCCTTTTTCATCCCCTTTTTCCACTTCGCGTATATTGGATTCCATTTGGCTGTTCCATTGATCCAGAAGCGTTTTCTTCTGTTCTTCGGACAATTGTTTAACAGTATTTACGTTTTTATCCGAAAAATATTTCAATATTTCTTCCTGAGAAGGTTTAAAATCGCTAATCGACTCACGCGGAGTTTTTCGAATAATTGAATAAATGCCGCTCGCATGGATCACAGGGGGAAAGCCGTCTTCTTCGACTTTTTCCTTATTTATCCCAATTCGTACCGCAACCAGCATGAGAGTAACCAGAACCAGAACGCCAAATAAAGCTAGGACCATAGCAATCCCTTTATTTTTTCTAAGTTTATCGCCCGGATTATAGGACCATCATATTTGCTAGTAAAATAGTGTAAACAAAGTGCTTCGAAGCAAGAAAATAAAATACCATGTAGCGTTATTTTTTACAAGCTAAAGTATTGACATTCAGCGGCGTTGGCATGTATCTTATAACCTAATACGCGGGAGTAACTCAATGGTAGAGTGTAACCTTCCCAAGGTTAAGGTTGCGAGTTCGATCCTCGTCTCCCGCTTATTTGCTTTTCCTTCAATAATCTTTGTGGACGTCGATGCAGTCTTAGCGTGTCAAACCATGGTTTATTGCATCGCAATAGCATGGTTCTTCAACCCACGGGAATAAAAAAACTCTCCCGGTAAAAACCGGGAGAGTTTTTTAATACACCATCATGGATTCGAACCATGGACCTACTGATTAAGAGTCAGTTGCTCTACCAACTGAGCTAATGGTGCAAAATTTTCAGGCTCTAATATAAATTAGGTGCAAAAAATAATCAAAATATTTGTTTATTCATAAGCCATTTCTTCTCGGTCTTCCTTCCAAGCAGCCAACTGCTTGGTCCGGCTGGGATGCTTTAATTTGCTTAGGGCTTTGGTTTCGATTTGACGGACGCGTTCACGTGAAATATTAAAGGCTTCGCCTATTTCCTTAAGGGTCTTGATTCTACCGTCGTCGAGGCCAAAACGCATCACAACGATTTCACGCTCTTTCCTTTGCAGTGAATTGAGCACATCCTTGATTTGCTCCCGCAGCTTGATTAAAAGCATACGCCGGGCGGGATCTTCCGCCTTAGTGTCTTCGATATACTCGCCAAAGGTGCTGCTGCCGTCATTTCCGATTTCCATATCGAGTGAAATCGGATCCATGGAATACTCCAGCGCCATTTGCACTTTGCTGACCGGAAGTCCAAGCGCATGGGATATTTCCTCGTGCGTAGGCTCACAACCGTATTCCGTGACCCACTTTCTGCAAAACTTTACCGTTTTATTGACCAGGTCTAGTGTGTTGGCGGGAATGCGGATGGTCTTGGATTTATCGTTAATCGCACGCGATATGGCCTGCTTAATCCACCAGGTGGCATAGGTGCTGAATTTATACCCTTTGCGATAATCAAAGTTTTCAACGGCTTTAATAAGCCCGCGGTTGCCTTCCTGGATAAGGTCGATTATTTCCATGCCGCGAAGCGTGTATTTTTTCGCGATGCTTACCACCAAGCGGACGTTCGCCTCGATGATCGCGTATTTGGCGGCGTTGCGGGTCTCTTCCCAGCGCGTGAATTCCTCCAATTGGTCGACAAGGGTCCCTTGCTTGAGGAATGCCTTGTATTTGTCAAGAATGTGCTGGATTTGCTTTGAATTGAGGTTGAGCTTTCTGCACAGATCGATGCATTCGCGATGATAGCCGGCGATTTTTTCCTTGACCGCTTCCTTGCCGCTTTTTGACTTGATCGACTTTATTTTATCGTTAAGCTGGGTTATCGTTTTATTCTTGCGATTGATCAGCGCCATGGTTTTAAGAAAATTGTCCCGGAGCTTTTCGTATTCGGTCGGACCTTCAACCTGGTCTTCTTCAACCTGTAAAACATCAATGCACTCCAAGACGTTACGCTTAAGTTCTTCGGTTATGCGAAAAAGACTTTCGTAGGCAATGGGGGACCGAAAGGCCATTTCGAAAAGTTTTTCCTGCGCGGATTCCATGCGTTGGGCGTATTCGGATTCTTGAAGGCGGGTCAAAAGCGGGACCCGGCCGACACTGTTGAGATAAACCCAGGTCGGATCGGCATATCGCGGAATTCGTTTGACCGAAATAAAGCGTCTGGTCCGCCGTTCAAGGACCGGCGTCTTATTTTCCGTGACCAGCGTATTGATGCTGATGTTTTCCTGCGAAAGCGCGGATTCGATATGTTCGCGGGCTTCCGGCGTGCTCACTAGTTCGTCAATTTGGGCCTCGGTTACAAAACCCTGCAATGTTGAAAGCTTTTTAAGCCGTTCAACCGTTTTCTCCAGAGAAAATTCAGGAACGCTTTCTTTCATGCTCATCATTGTGTTTCAAGCTCTTTCAGTTGAGTGGTAAAATCCTTCAATTGCTCCATGAGCGCCGTTCGTTTCGAAGGTTCGAATTTTAAGCGATTGCTGAGTTGACGGATTTGAAACCGCAAATACTTCGATTGCAACCGCACGACCGTGTGACGTAATTCTTCAAGCGCGTTTTCCTCCTGACCGCCCTTGGCGAAAAGAAGACTGACTGTCCGTTTTGCGTCGGGATCGTTTACTTTGTCAATAAGCCCGTCAACGCTTGCGCGCTCATCAAAGCATTGGATTATCTTAGAATATAAATCACTGGAAAATTGATCGGTAAAAGTTTCGGGTCTAATAAATTGCCGCGCCTCGGAAATGATCGTTGGCGCGTTAAGCAGCAAGCGCATGAAGTTCCCCTCAAGGGTCCCGCAATAATCGTCGTTTTGTTCGGTCGAAACCTTGGTTTGGACCGACCCCGACGGTTTTATGCGGCCGAGGACCATGCTTTCGCTTATATTGAGACGTTCTGAAAGTTGCTTGACGAATTCATGCCGAACGATGGCGTCGGTCATGGACGCGGCCAAAGGGGCCAAAAAATCCAGCACCTTTGATTTTCCTTGGGGGGTGGCATTTCCTTTGTCGGCCATCGCTTTTTCAACGATAAATCCCGAAAAAGGCCGCGCGTCGGCCACAAGAGATATAAAACCGTCTTTGCCGTATTTCCTGACATAGGAATCAGGGTCCTCCTCGTCGGGAAGAATAAGGACCCGCAGGTCGAAATTATAAGGTGCAAGAACAAAAATGGCGCGCTCGGCCGCATTGATGCCCGCGCCGTCCCCGTCGAAAACCAAGTAGATCGTTGAAGTAAAACGTTGGATGATCCGCGCCTGATTGTCCCCCAAGGCCGTACCCGACGTCGCCACGACATTTTTTATTCCTGCTTGATAAAGAGAGAGAAAGTCCATATACCCTTCAACGATAATGACGCTTTTACTCTCTTTAATATGATATTGCGCTACATGCAAGCCGTAAAGCGTTTTGTTTTTTTGATAGAGAAACGTTTCGGGAGAGTTGAGATATTTCGGCTGCGCATCGGGAGTCATTCCCCGACCTCCGAAGCCAATGGGCCGCTTGGAAGTGTCGAAAATGGGAAACATGATCCGATCGCGAAACCGATCATAGGCCCCTCCGTTTTGCCGTGCAATGGCGAGGCCGCACTGAATTAGCGAGGACTCGGGAATATCGTTCCTTTTTGCATGGGATACAAGCTCCGACCAGCCGGCGGGAGCGTATCCGAGTTTGAATTCTTTGATGATCTCCCGCGTCAAGCCTCTTCCGAGAAAATATTCGATGGCATGTTTATGCAGCCGGGTTTGCGAATAATAAAAATCAACGGCCATTTGGTTGATTTTAAGCATTTCGTTCTTAGGCAGGAGATTTTGAAGGCCTTCTTGTGGGGCGTTTTGCTCGGAAGCCTGACGGTAATCCCGGTTGTTTTTTGGCATATCGAGCTTGACCCCAGCTTCATCGGCAAGCGCGTGAAGGGCTTCGGAAAAGCTCATACCTTCAAATTCGGTCAGAAAAGTAAAGACATCGCCGCCTTTATGACATCCGAAACAATAAAAAATACCCTTGGCCGGGGTCACGGTAAACGAGGGCGTCTTTTCCTTATGAAAGGGACAAAGACCTTTAAGATTTTGACCGGCGGGTTTTAACGCGACATGCCTTCCGATAATATCGGCTATGTTGATGCGTGAGCGGATTTCTTCCTTCGTATGTTCAAAGGCTACTTTTTTTTCAAAGCTTAAAGGCATATCGGCTAAAATATATCAGGACATATTTTACTTGGTTAAGCGTATACCGTTCCAGTATTTTGGGGGCAATGAAAACATTGAAAAATCGCATCGAGGCGGAATTTTTGCCTTTTGTCGAAAAGCCCGTTCAATATATCGGCAATGAATTGAACATTATAAAAAAAAACTTGGACGGCGTTTCGCTCCATGGAGTATTATGCTTTCCGGAAAATTATGAAATCGGTATGTCTCATTTCGGACTCCAAATTCTGTATCACCGCGTTAATGCCCATGCTTCCTGGGCTTTATCACGCTGTTTTCATCCGATGGCCGACGCCCAAAAAATTCTCCGCGCCCAAAAAATTCCGCTCTATAGCCTTGAATACATGCTGCCGCTATCGGAGGCGGATTGGATCGGTTTTACCATTCAATACGAACTCCAATACACCAATATTCTCAACATGCTTGATTTAAGCGGCATTCCTCTTTTTAGCGGGCAGCGCGATATCGATAGTCCTTTGGTAATCGGCGGAGGACCATGCATGAACAATCCGGAACCGCTAGTTGATTTTTTTGACGCCTTTGCCATCGGAGACGGAGAAGAAACCATTATCTCCCTGTGCGCGGTAATGGATGAGTGTAAAAAAAAGAAAATTACCAGGACGCAAACGCTTGAGGAATTAGGAAGAATTCCCGGCGTCTATGTGCCTTCTCAAGGCGCCTACGAAAAAATCGGATTGTTCGAGGTCCCTTCCCGTGAAAGGGCGCCCATTCGCACCGCAAAAGTCCCCGATCTCAAACCGGAATACTATCCCGACAAACCCTTGGTCCCGCTTATAAGCGTGGTGCACCATCGCCTTGCCATCGAGGTAATGCGCGGGTGTACGAGGGGATGCAGGTTTTGCAGCGCCGGAATGTATTATCGCCCCGCGCGTGAAAGAAGCTTAAGCGACATTTATAGGCAAATACGCTCTTCTATCGGGTCAACGGGCTGGAAAGATATCGGCCTTTTAAGCCTTTCAACCGCGGATTATTCAGACCTCACGGAACTTTTTAAATCCATCGGCGAGCTTGTGGGCGAACACCATCTTGAAGTGTCCATCCCGTCGACGCGCATCGACGCGCTTACGACCGACCAAATGGACATGCTCGAATCAATCTCTCCTTTGTCCTCGTTTACGCTCGCTCCGGAAGCAGGAAGCACGCGGCTTCGCGAAATAATCAACAAGGATTTTTCCGATGAAACGATTTTTAAAGCGGTTGAAATCCTTCTGGGTCGAAATGTGCAAACCATAAAACTCTATTTCATGATCGGCCTGCCTACGGAAAGTAAAGACGATTTGGAAGCGATGGTGCGCCTGATAAAGACCATTGCTGCAATGGTCAAGCGCAACTCCCGGAGGCGCATGGTCAATGTGGCCATTTCGCCTTTTTCCCCCAAGGCCCAAACGCCATTTCAATGGGAACCAATGGATTCCATGGACTCCCTGCTCGAAAAAAGTCGTTTCATTAAACAATCTCTCGGGGCCGAGCGAAATGTCAAAGTTTCATATCGCGATCCGGCAATGACTTTTTTAGAAACCGTTATGGCTAGAGGCGACAGGAAAATCGGAAAATTGATTTATGAGGCATGGAAAAACGGGGCCCAGTGCGATGGATGGGACGATCAATTCAATTTGGGCCGATGGAAAAAAGCTGCGGAAACTGTTTCGGCAGCCATGGACAACTATATCGGTCCGATCGCGCTCGATCAAATTCTTCCCTGGTCCGGGGTAACTAACGGCGTTACGCATGAATATTTAATTGAAGAGCGCAGCCGCGCATTTGAAGGACAATTGCGAAGTGATTGCAGGTCCGACCAATGCCATTCGTGCGGAATATGCTTGCCGGGACTCGATCGGGCCATTAAGGATGCGCCATCAGGCATACCGAGGCGGATGACCAAGAAAAAAGAACCGGTGTACACCCAACCGCATCAAAACGACATTTTTTACCGATTACTTTATGCAAAAGCCGGTCCGCTCAGGTTTTTAGGTAATCGTGACATGATGAATATCATTCATCGTGCTTTTATCGCCGCCGGCATTCCTTTAGCCTACAGCCAGGGGTTTCATCCGCATCCTAAGATCGCTTTCGGCCCACCGCTTCCTTTTGGGGTAATCGGATTGGCCGAACTTTTCGATATCGTGACCGTCGAAGAAGTTTCGACTGAAAAATTATTATCAATTAACAATTGGCTCCCAACCGATTTAAAAGTGCGCAACTGCTTGAAATTGGATGTGAAAGAAGAATCTCTTAATGCCGTTGTTTCAGCGGCTGAGTATGTGTTTTCTCCGAACTTTGCCATCAGTTCAGATGAACTTTGGGCCATAGTATGGGAAGCCCTTGCAAAGCAGGAAATTATTATTTCGGTAAATCAAAACTTAATCGACCGCGCTCATTCTACTGAAAAAAATATCAGACCTTTTATTTTAAAAATGGACGTTGCCATCCATGCCGACATTTCAGCGCTTTGCGCCGTGCTTTCCCTCTCGGCTCAGGCGATGTGCCGGCCCGCGGAGCTTATTTCCGGGATCTTTCCAAATCGGAAATTTACGGATTTTATCGTCTATCGAACGCAGTCCTTTAAAAAAGAGGGCGATAATTTAATTGCGCCTTGGAAAGATAGTATTTGAGATTTGTCCGCCGTTAATACATTTTCTACGGAGATAAACCCTATTTCTATTTAAAACAAAAGGGGCATGTATGGCGTCCGATATCAGCGAAATCACGGTCAATTATGAAGAAGAAGGCGTTCTTGTCGTCAAGGAACTTGAAAAAGAAGTGCTGACGAAAGGGACCTGGTCAACCATTATGTTCAAGTACCAGCAATGGGACAGGGCCAAAAACGATTACGGTCCGATTCTTTACACGATCCGTCGGTATCAAAAACGCAATGATGTCTATTGGCAAAAAGCCAAGTTTAACATTTCCAATAAAGAACAAGCGCAAAAAATAGTGGACGTTTTGCTTAAATGGATTAAGGAATAGGCCACAATCGGTCCCTAAGTCCCGACATCCTGCGAATTCTGCGTTCCACCGATTTTATAAAAACTTCCTTATTGCACCATATCTCGCAGCTTTTATGGGCGCGTGTAATCCCTGTGTAAAGCAGTTCGCGCGACAGAACCGGTGAAAAGGTTTGAGGCGGCAGGAGTAATACGCGGTTGAATTGAGAACCTTGCGCTTTATGTACGGTCATGGCGAATATTGTTTCAACCAAGGGGAGCCGCCCCGGCGCAAAAGACCTGACGCTGCCTTTTTCTTCACCGGGAAAAAACACACTAAGTTCTTTGGATACCTTGTCCGGCGCAACAATTCCTATATCGCCATTAAATAAATTAAAATTGTAATCATTCGATAAAATCATGATTGGTCGCCCGGCATACCACGGAGAATCGGGCTTAATAAGTCCGGCTGCGGTCAATAAACGTTCAATGACCGCATTGATTGCCTCAACGCCATAGGGTCCTTTTCGCAGGGCGCAAAGAACACGAAACTCCTCAAATAAAATCAACGCTTGCACGGGATCTTTTTCAACCAAATACGCGGTAAAATTATCAACGATACTTCGATAGAGTCTCTGTGGTATTTCGTCAGGTTCAGGGGTGGCATGGAGGGTCAAATCTGAAAATGAGTTTGAACTGAGAATTCTCCAGGCTTCATCAGCCCCGCCTTTTTTAATTGCATCGCTTACGACGCCTATTCCCGAATTTTCCGCAAAACGATAATTCCTTTTTAATTCCACAATGCAGTCCGACAACCCCGTTTCATTTTCATCCGATGGCATTCCGTGATGTTCGAAAATCTTTGAAACTTCCGCGCAATACCCAGGCGTTCTTTTATGGTGGGCGTATGAATCGCATATATCGCCCATAATTGCTCCGGCTTCCACGGATGCAAGTTGGTCCTTGTCGCCAAGTACGATAATTTTGGAATGTGGCTTGAGCGCGGAAAATAGCTTTGCCATGAGCGCGCAATCGATCATGGACGCTTCATCCACGACAAGAATATCGTAGGGGAGAGGATTATCGGCGTTGTACATAAAATAGGGCGAATTCGGGAGCACGCCTAAAAGCCGGTGAATGGTACACGGCGTTTGAATAATGCAATTTTTTAATAACGAAATTCTTTCTAAAAAGTCTGCGCCTTGCATCGCCTGACTAAGTCTTGCCGCTGCTTTGCCCGTTGGAGCTGCAAGCGCAACCATGCAGGGCCGCTGAGTATATTGACCGATTAATAATGAAAGTATTTTTATGACCGTTGAGGTTTTTCCGGTCCCCGGCCCGCCGGAAATTATTGATATGTTTTTAATGGCTGATGTAACGGCCGCCATTCGTTGCCAATCCACGCTCATCGAATTATCATTTACTGGAAATAATTCGGTAAGTGATGTTTTGATGCGTTCATGGTCAATCTCGGCCTGCTCGGAACATTTCCTGAGAATTGCACTGGCCAGGTCCTGCTCATAATGCCAATATCGGTGCAGATAGAGTTTATTATTTTCCAAAATAAGCGGCTTAAAATCGTTTCCCGTGCCGACAACCGAAGACTTTTGAAGCGTTTCAATCCATGGCGACAGGGGAGGATAATCGGAAATGCGTTCGGTTAGGGGACCCTCAGAGGGAAAAAGTTCCGGAAAAAGAGATAGGTCCGCGCAAATATGGCCGTTTTGCAATGCGTGGCTTGCGCACGCCGCCGCCAAATAAACAAGCGGACTGCCGCTTTCGCCTCCGTCAAGCTTGCTTATGAGGCGGGCAAGATGAAGATCGATGTTGAAAAATTCCATCAGGATGCCTACGGGATTTATTTTTTATGCCTATGTACTTAGCTCATACTGTTTTTATCAAGGTTTTGTACGTTACCGTCTCTGCGGTAAGGCAGGCCTGCACGAGCCTGTCAAATAGTTCGCCTTCCCA
>Ga0182027_10003224_pt1 | contig 26048 bp, 13 predicted proteins | sample 712E1DmetaG_FD_121300 | JGI IMG/M metagenome (GOLD analysis project Ga0182027, IMG submission 121300) | Permafrost microbial communities from Stordalen Mire, Sweden - 712E1D metaG (Illumina Assembly) | ecosystem: Environmental > Terrestrial > Soil > Wetlands > Permafrost | place: Sweden...
AGATTCAGCGGAAGCGGCTCCGCAATCTCGCGGACGGTGAACCCGGAAGGCGCCACGACGTAAGCCTCCGACAAGCCCTCGGCCAGACAGACGCAGAGCGTCGACCGTTGGTACTCGTCGAATCGAGCGGCGGCAAGCCAGACATAGAGAGCAAGGACCTGCGCATCGAGTGCACTACCCGGCAAATCGTCGACGGGAGGCAGCGGATTGACCAGATCCGGGTTATCGAAAACTGCCACGCCGGTGAAAGGCTTGGGTTTGGCGCGCACTCCGAACGTTACGGCGACAAAGCTGGGACGGGCGCGGCGAAATGCCTCCGAAGCGGCCCATTGTGCGAAGGAGTTGCCAAAGATGACCGCGCCATTGCCGCTCAGGTAGACCGAGCGGACAAACTCGCGCGTGGCCGGCTCCGAGGCCACTTCGGGTGGGCACCAGGACGTAATATCGACTTTGCGCAGCCGGTCGAAAACGGCGTCGGCATCCGCCAGGTCCTTGCGCATGGTGTTCATTTCGTGCGAAAAGTTCTGCCTGCATGCGTCGAGCCGGCTGTAGCTGAGTAGGATTGTCTTGGCAGGCGCCTTGGCGGGAGGCTGGGCGGCGAGGATTGAATCCGCCAGATTCCTGCCCGCGTCGATGATCCAGTTGTCGGCGGCGGAGGCGTCGCTGCGGCGCTGGATCACATCCAGCAATCCCTCGGCGCTGGCTCCCGGCGAACCGTTGAGCAGGAACCCCATCGGCTTGACCGCGGCACCCGCCGAAGTTAGATCGAGCTTCATCGGTTTGCCAACGCCCTGCCAGCGGCGCCACACGCTGGCGCGATCGACGGGAAGTGGCGACGGAATATCGAGCAGCACCAGGCGGTGGACGGGCTTGGACGCGTTCCCCCCGGAAGAAGCCGCGAACGCGTTCGCCTTATCATAGACTTCCTGCACCGCGCGCCGCCACTCCTGAAAATACGGTGAGCCGGCCAATTGCGATGAATTCAGAATCGTCTGCTCGTTGGTGGAGAAGTGCCACTTGCGCACACCCATCTTGTCTTCCAGTCTGACCACGTCGGCGAACAGCGCAGCACACTGCTCCGGGCTCAGGGTTGCGACATAGGTCAGCAGCCGCTCGACCGATTGCCTTTCGCTGGGGAACAGATAGTCCCACTGGGCGAGCTGCTGGTTGACAAAGGGAAGAAACGTCAGCGGCAGGCGCTCCAGGGCACCCCGCTTCAATGCCTCTTGAAGATCCGGACTCAGGCTGGTTTCAGACTTCATAGATCATTCATCCCTTTTGCGCTCGGCGACTCCCCGCGGGTCCGCCGATCTTCGGCGCAGGGCCCGGAATGCCGCGCTCATCCCTCACACGCGGAACTCCGCAATCTTGGCTCCTTGCGCGTCTGACAGCGGACAGCCGAGCAGGCTTGCAAAGGTCGGGCAGATGTCGACATGGCGAATGGGCCGCTCGACGATCTGCGGGCGGTCAACGGCCGCACCAAGAGTCAACATCCAGGTGTCGCGTGTGGAATCCCCGTTGAAGCGATGGTTAAAGAAGCCGTTGGTTGGCGAGCCATCCGGATCGCGCCCGAACTCGGGCATGACCACCAGGGTCGTTTGTCCGCGATAATCCGGATTGGACTCGATCTCCGCCCACAATTCCCCGATGAGCCGGTCTGCGGTCCTGATGCCCCCCAAGTGCATGGCATACGAACCGAAATGAGCCGCCTCCACATCGGAAAATGCAACCACAAGCACCTGGGGCGCGAACTTACGCATCACCTCACGCGTCATGAAGTAGGTCAGCTCGTCGCCCGAGGTGGGTCCGCCGCTGCGGACGAAATTGGCGATGGCCGTCTGGATGGTCTCTCGCGTGCGAGGATCCAATTGGTCCGCGGCGTCGAAGACGTTCCACCCCAAGCCCTCGTAGTTACTGCCCGCGATCACGTTCTCCAGTTCGGCCTCGACCTTCGAACGGTCGGCCATGTTGGCCGTGCGGCCCCCGCGCAGCGCGTCCTCGACTGCGGCGAGCATCAACTGTTTCGGAAAGATCACGTTGGCGCCGTAGCTGGGCCCAAAGCTCTTGTCCGAACTCGCCCCAATGAGGCTGGTGAGTGCCTTATTGCTGGCCACCACCCACGTGTTGCTGCGGGCGCCCCCCAGGTCCTTGCGGTACTGTTCAAAGATCGTGGGCGTGGTCGGCGCAAGTTTGCCCCAGTCGTCGACGTGCTGCCAGTTGCCGGTGAGAATGCTGGAAATCGCGTTAAAGTGCGCCGTGACGCCTTCGTTACGCGCATGGCGATAGAAAAGTGATCGTGGAAGCAAATCGCCCGATAGCCGCGGGATGTTCACCTGGCCGTCGTCGGAAAACGTCTCATCTCGGCGCACGCCTCCAATCACGACCAGAACAACCCTGTGACCCGAACCGACAACGGAGGCCGGCCCGCCGGTCGCCCCTGCTCGGCGGGCCGCCATGCCGGCGACCAGCAGTCCGGCAGCACGCAGGAAGTTACGCCGCGACAAATCCGAAAACGATTGGCCATCCTCGACCGGCACGATGATCGGCTCGGCGGCCGGGCAGATATCGTAGTCCATCGTCAATCCTCTCAGGGGAATCTCACTCCGCGTCCGCTGACGCGGGACCGGTCAGGGCTTAGTGGAGCCCGGACCGCCGGCTTCGATTACGAACTGCCGCACCTCCGCTCTTTCCTTTTCGACTTCGGCGAGGTGCTCGGCCCGAAGACGTTGGTAGATCTCGAACTCCTTCTGTGCACGCTCCTTCTCTCCGACGTGCACCAAATCGGTTCCCAAACGATAGTGAGCGTCCGACAGGTTCGGATTCAGGTCCAGCGTGCGCTCGTATTCGGGGATCGATTGCTGGTAGTTGCGCTCGCTTGAGTAGAGCGTTCCCAGTTGCAGATGAGCATCCGCCAAGGTTGGGTCCAAGGCGATTGCATTCTTCAACAGCCGTTCCACAACTGTCAGATCTACGCCGCTGTCGCCGGCCCGGTTGCCCTTCCAGAGACTCACGGCGTAATAGTATTGGGCCAGGGCATCGTTGGGTTTGAGCGCGGCGTAGCGGCGAAAGCGATCGAGAACGGCGTTGGCCTGAAGTGGCGAGCTGTTGTAGGCCTTGGAAAGAAAGAGGTAACAGCGGGAATCGGACGGGCTCAGGTCGGCCGCCTTCAGCAGCGCATCGACCGCGTCGTCGTACTTTCCCCGCGAGTAGAGCGCCAGGCCGAGGCCAATCGACAAACGCGGCGAATCTGGATAACGCCGCACGCCTTCCTGGTAGATGGCGATCGCTGCCTCGTAAGTCCTGTGAAGCAACATCTCGCCGCCCCAGTCGAAGAGATTTTCCTCGCTGGGGTCCATGTGGGCAGCAGTCTCGTACTGCTGAGCGGCCCCTACGAAGTCGCCGCTGCGTTCGTCGATCTGCGCCAACAGATTGTGCAGTTCCGCCTTGTCGGCCCGCTGCTCCAAAGCGGCGATCGTTTGCCGAGCTTCATCAAGCTTGTTGACTTCAAACTCGGCCAGAGCCAAATCGTATCCGTTGTCGTAGGCGTTCGGATCGATCTGCCGCGCGCGCTCCAGCAAAGGCAGCGCATCCGCGATCCTGCCCTCCCGGACCAATAGTTCGCCCAGGTTATGGTTCGCGTCGAAGTTCCCGGGAGCGAGCTTGAGCGCCGCCTGAAACTGCTGGCCCGCTTCCGCGGTCTGGCCGGCGTGAAAGAGAATGGTCCCCAGGTTGATCCGCGCCTCCGCCGAATCCGGCTTCGACTGGACTGCCAGCTTCAAGTGCTCGATCGCCTCGCCGGTCTCGGAGAGCGAGGCCAGAGTCATTCCGAGAAGTTCGTGGAGTTCAAAACTTTTGGGCGCGTAGGGAAGGAGTTCTTCCAACTCGGCTTTTGCCTTCAGGTACCTCTGCGCGTCGTAGTCGGAGACAGCGGTTTGGTACATCCGGTCAAGCTTTTCTTTCTGGGCATCCTCGCCCAAGGCCAACACAGAGAACGCCAGAGCAGAAAGGACAACCCATCTCCGCAACCGAATCCCTCCATACACCCGATGCCTCCGCGCCAGGCGGAAACCGCACCCGCCGCAGGATGTAAAACACCGGAAAGGCGCCCGAAGGCGCCTTTCCGTGGTGAGACCATCTTACATCGGTCTAGTAGTAGAATTTGGCTGCAAATTGGATCTGGCGCGGATCGTAGGGATTATCGCGCGTGCCTCCAATTGCACCGAAGTGAGGATCGGTGTAGTTGCTCGAGCCGCCTACCGAGACGACGCCGTTGCCGCCGAATCCGGGAGCGTTAAAGTTCGGGTGGTTGGTGATGTTGAAGAACTCGGCGCGGAACTGCAAAGAGTAGCGCTCCGTGAAATGGAAGTCCTTGAATGCCGAGAAGTCGAGTTTGTGGAAGCCCGGACCGGAAATGTTGCCCGGCTTGCTGCCCAGCGCGGCCGCGTTGTTCAGCGGGACGCAGCCCGTCGGCGTACCTGGAATCGGTGTTGTCGTTCCCGGCGTTCCGACCGTGTCGCCCGCGATTTCGCCCAGTTCGCACGGCTGGGTGAATGCAGCCGCGTTGCCGATCCACATCGGATACCGGGTGCCGTCAGGAAGGTTCTTGATCTTGACGCCAAGTTGCGGATTGGCGCCGGGGACACGCATGGTGGTGCAGGTTGTGCCGGATGTTGTGCTTGTCGGGCAGTTGAAGCTCATGGGCTGGCCGCCCTGCAAGGTCAGAATCCAGTTGACGGCCCATCCACCCAGGATGAGGTCCGTGGGCCCGCTCTGGTTCATCCAGCGCTTGTCCTTGCCGAACGGCAACTGATATCCGCCGCTGAAGTGGACCACCTGGCGGATATCGTAATCGGCACGTCCCCAGTCGAACTTGCCGCCGCCCAGGCCGGGTACGCCATAGGCGCGCCAGGAGGTGGCTATGCCGCCGCCGTTGAGCTGGTCGCCGGCGTCCGACATCGCCTTCGAGTAGGTGTAGGTGAGCAGGTAAGTCAGGCCGTTCGCGAACTGCTGCTCGAGCTTGGTCTGCAGGCCATGGTACTGGCTGGCTCCCACGGTGGCTGCGTAGCTGCCCGAACCAAAGTCAGGGAACGGCAAGAACGGGGTCGTGTTTGTGCCCGCCGGGAGGATGACCCCGACGTTCTTATAACCGACCAGCGCCTGCAGATCCTCGCCCTGCGTATACACGTAGGCGGCCTGCGCGGAGAGGCTGTGGGTGATCGAGTACTGCAGCGTAAAGTTGCCGGCGAAGTCCCGCGGAGTTTGGTAGTTGAACTGCGTCCCCCCCAACCCCAGGCCGCGGGCGTCGACCGTTGACGGAGTCAACGAGATGCAGGAAAAACCGGATTCAAGCGATGCCGTCCCTCCTGGACCGCCCGTTGAGCAGCCCGAGAACGGCGTATTGTAACTCGTCGGCGCCACTTGGGAGGCGACCGCCGGCTCCTCAGGGGACACCTGTGGGGTGAATTGATGGTTGAAGACGAAGGGATAGTTCTCGCCGAGATTCGGGCTATATCCCTGATTCTCGAAGGAGTTGTAGAACAGACCGAAGCCGCCGCGAGCCACCCACTTCGGGCTCACTTGCCAGGCGAAACCGATGCGCGGAGCCAGGTTGTGTTTCTGTGTCTGTACCAAGCCTTGGCCGTATTTGTCGGTTTTGACCAAAGTAATCCCGTCCCTGGTCAGCAAGTCCTGGAGCCCGTAGCAGCCGCTGCCCTGGCAGGTGGTGGATGTCGACAACGTCCGGAGGTCCTTTCCCGTTGCGGGAATGATGTACTCCGGCGTGTTGTCCGGCGGGCCATTGGGCACGAAGTTCGCCTGGCCGCCATTGGTCTCGTTGATCGGTCCGAAGTAATCCCAGCGTAACCCCAAGTTGATCGTCAACTTGGCATTGACCTTCCAGTCATCCTGGAAATACCCCGCGAAGTACATCTTCTCGTCGTAGGTCTTGTTGATGTTGGAAGCGTAGACGTCGTCGGAGCCGCCCGAGTAGCTGAACCCGTTGGGATTGGGGTTGCCCGCGATGGTGGCGGGAGCCGCCTCCGGAGGCAACAGCATCTGCGGCATGCCGGTGGTTGTGTTGCCGAGATTGGGAATATCAGTGAAGGTGCCGTTGTAATCCCAAGCGCCGCGGGACCAGGCCGGCTGCAGGGTCGAGAATTTGACGTGCTGATACTCGACGCCCATCTTGAAGCTGTGCTGCCCATAAATCTTGGAGAAGTCGTCGGTCACCTGAAGGGTCTGGCTGACTTCGTCCGAGGGCAGGAAGTTGTTGCTTCCCAGGCTGGTCAGGTCGTTGATGTAGTAATTCGGCAAGCCGCCGTTTTCGGCAACCTGCGGTATGTCCAGGACTCCGTATTTCGCGGGAATCCCCATTTGCGAACCGACCGGCCCAAAGCGGGTGGTGTGAAGGTGGGCCAGGCCGGCACGCACCTGGTTGATGGTCTGCGGCGTGAAGACATGCGTCCAAGCGGCCACGCCCTGTATTGATTTTGCGGTCTGGATGCCCTGTTGGAAGGCCCCGCCATCGGCGACGCCCGCAAACGGGCCGGGAATGAACTGTGGGTTATCCGCGTAGCTGAAGCGCACAAAGATCTGATCGTTGGCATCGGGGTTGAAATCCCCGCGGGCATCGAAGGTGTTTTCGTGCTGGAACAGCTTGGGGCTGTCCACGTAAGTGTTGCCCGCTTGGGGCGCCGGATAGAGGTTCAGCAGCGCCACGGCATTTGAATCGAGACGGCTTGAAGGGAGCTTGTTGAGGTCGCTGCAGTTCGCCAGAGTGAAGGTCTTGGTGCCGGGACCGCAGATACTGCTGAACGGATCGCGCACATAGCCGTCCGCACCGCTGTTGTTCGTGTAGCCTGAAACCGGATCGACAGCGCCTTTCGCCACAAACCGTGTCGTGGCGGGATCCAGGATCGCGCCCTTCTGGACGGCGCGGCCCAGGATGTCGGTCCGGGTTGTGCCATCGTTCTCGCCCAGCACGTCGGCGAAGTTGGTGTAATTCGAGCTCCGCTCGTTCGCCGTGGGGACGTTGCTGTCAAAGGTGGTTCCAAGGACGCGGCGTGTGCCCTCCCAGTCGCCGAAGAAGAACAACTTGTTCTTGATGATTGGCCCGCCCCCCGTAGCTCCGAACTGGTTCAGACGAAGCTCGTCCTTTACGGGATGCGGTACGTCGTTCGTGAACCAGTCGTTGGCGTCCAGTTTGTCGTTGCGGAAGAACTCCCAAACGTCTCCATGCAGGCTGTTGGTGCCGGACTTGATGGTGGCGTTCATAACAGCTCCCGCGGCGCGGCCCAGTTCGGCGCTGTAGTCCGCGGTCTGCACCTTGAACTCCTGGATCGCATCGATGGGAGGCAGGATAACGAAGTTGGTCCCATTCAAGAAGTCGACGGCGTTGGAGTTGTTGTCGATGCCGTCCAGCAGGTAGTTGTTTTGCGCGGGCTTCAGTCCATTCGCTGAGAAAGCGCCCGATCCGGCATTGCCGCGCGTATCGGCCTGCGCACTCTGCATTCCGGCGCCTAGCTGCGCCAGGAAGGTGAAGTTGCGGCCATTCAGGGGCAGATCGTTCACTTCTTGCCTGCCGATGACTTGGCCCACCGATGCCTCTTCGGTTTGCAGCAGCGGCGGCGCTGTCGTCACTTCAACGGTTTCTGTCGCAGCACCTGGCTTGAGTTGAATGTTCACCTCGAGCACTTGAGCCACGTTGAGAATCAGGTTCTCCTGCGTCGTTTTGGCGAAGCCCTTCGCGGTTGCCGTCACCGTGTAGTGCCCCAGTCTGAGCGGGGAGAACGTGTAGCCACCGTTGCCATTGGTCTTGGTTTGCAGCTTGATGCCTTGGTCAATATTGACGAGCGTCACATCTGCATTGGGAACAATGGCGCCCGTCATATCCTGAACGGTTCCGGTGATTGCACCTTCGTCAACTTGGCCATATGCTCTTTGGCCGCTCACGAAGATAAGGCACAAAAAGGCGAACGCCAATGCGCCCCACCTTCCAACCCTACCGAAAGTGTTGTGATCTAAGGCCATCCGAATTACCTCCAATGTTTCTGTTTGAAATCGCCCCTTCCGCGGTGGAATCACCAGGAGCGACTGCGGTTTTTGAACGCTTCCGCGTCCTGTTAACGTTTACACTCACTGCTAAACGTTTACATCCGCCACTCAGCACTCACCGTTGAGCGTTTGTCTGCTCTGCTAAACGCTTACTGGCGAGGCCTGCCACCTCCTGCTCTTCGATGTTTCAATTGGGAACCTTTGTGTCAACCAAGCAGCGTTTTGCTTGATCGTGGAGCACTATAGTTCAAGCATGAATTCCCTGTCAACAAAAAGTTTGAGATTATTCTGCACTGGAAGATGGAGCTCCTCTCAGCCTCCGTGCCGGGAGGATTTCCGGCGCCACTCCGGGGTCGCCATCCCATAAGTGTTTTTCCATCAATCGTTTGACGAAGAAAAATGAACAGCTACGGATCCCAGATAGAACCGATTCCTCCTGGCACACTGCGCGTCCATGCGTCTTTGAGCCTCTCGATCCAGCCAATCGTTCCCCCTTTTCGCCTGGCCCGGCCCCGGGGAATTTGTCTGTTCCTGACAGCCTGTCTCTGTCGCCATCAATCCCAGTAATCGTCTCCTTAAGCGCTGCCTTTGTCGGGTTCACCTTGGCCAGTGCTATGATTGAGTGCTGCCGGAAGCGAATGAAATCAATGGATGCCCTGGAGATGCCGCAGGGGGATCAAAATGCAAATCGGAAACCCTCCCGCCGAGCCATCCTGAAAGCAATTGGGTGGACGCCATGGATTTTGGGTGGGGCGCGATGGCGCGCTGCGGCTCTGATGCTGGGCAGGGCATCTTCGCAACCAACGCCCGAAACCGATGTTGCTTTTACGGATTGCCGTTACACTCCACAGTATCCGCGGAAACCGCCTCTGAGCGAGGTCCTGGCCCACTTAGCTCCCGGTTCGGATGAATACGTTTCCGAGGCCTATGCCGTTCAAATTGAAGCCCTTCTGAAAAGATTCGCCCACTCACTGCGCGAATCCCCCACGGCGGTCGACGCACTGGCCGAGTTCCTCGATCCGGCAGTCGAAGCCTCTGCTCTCGGTTCGGCTAGCGAAGAGCCGCTCCGGTCGGATTTTGGCGTTCAGACGCTCAGGCGCCACTTTACCGACGCCGTGATGCGCGGGCGGGAGACTTTTCTCGGCGAAGTGCGCACCTGGCTGGAACCCGTGGCGCGCATCGAAACCGCCGAATTCGAGATCTTCGGTCTGCAGCAGATCTCCGCTGACCCGCTTGCCCTGCGCCTCGATATTCGGTACGACCTGGTCTCCGTGCTCCGTGACGGTCGCCGCGAGGAGCGTGTCGGAGCGTGGACCACGGAGTGGGAACTTCAGAATGGTCAGTGGCGTGCGCGCCGCTGGCACGCCGCGCAGGAGAATTTGGCCATCGTGCGCGGTCCGGGCTTCCTCGATATCACCTCACAGGCTCTGGGCAAAACCGCAGCGTGGCGCGAGCAACTGGCATTTGGCGCCGACTACTGGCGCACCTTGCTCGACGGAGCCGTCGGCCTCGACGTCTACTGCAACAACGGCGTGGCCGTCGGCGACTTCGACAACGATGGCTTGGACGACTTCTACGTCTGCCAGCCCGCAGGCCTGCCCAACCTCCTGTTCCGCAACCAGGGCGACGGCACATTCGAGGACGTCACGGAAAAGGCCGGCGTCGGCGTGCTCGACAACACTGCCTGCGCGCTGTTTGCCGACTTCGATAACCGCGGCCTGCAGGATCTCCTGGTTGTTTGCGGCACCGGGCCGCTTTTGTTTCGCAATCAGGGCGGCGGCCGATTCGAACTGAAGCGCGACGCTTTTCGTTTCGAGCGTCCGCCGCAGGGAACCTTCACTCATGCTGCGGTGGCCGACTATGACCGCGACGGCAGACTCGACATCTATTTTTGCCTCTATATGTATTACCTGGGCCTGGACCAGTATCACTATCCGATTCCTTACTACGACGCGCGGAACGGCCCGCCCAACTGCCTGTTGCACAACGAGGACAACGGCGTGTTTATCGAAAGGACCGCGGTGACCGGTCTGGATGCCGATAACGACCGCTACAGCTTTGCCTGCGCCTGGGGCGATTCGCGCGCAAACGGCCTGCCCGATCTCTTCGTCGCCAACGATTTTGGCAGCTCTCAGATTTACCGCAACAATGGCGACGGCACGTTCACTGTGGCCAGCAAGGAAGCCGGGGTGGAAGACGTGGGCGCCGGAATGAGCTGCTGTTGGGCCGACTACGACAACGACGGCCACCAGGATATCTATGTTCCAAGCATGTGGGAGGCGGCCGGGCAGCGTGTCTCCAGCCAGAAGCAATTCCATGAACGGGCGCCCGAGCCGATTCGCGCGCTCTACCGGCGCCACGCCCGCGGCAACGCGCTTTACCGCAATCGCGGCGATGGTACATTCGAGAACCTGGGCGAACGAGCCGGCGTTGAGATGGGGCGCTGGTCCTGGTGCTCCGATTTCCTGGACTTCGATCATGACGGCTGGAGCGACCTTTACGTTGCCAACGGCTACATATCGACGCCTGACCGCGAGGATTTGGCCGGCTTCTTCTGGCGCCAGGTGGTGGCCAAGTCCAGCGAGGACGCCACCCCGGCTCCGGCATACGAACGCGGCTGGAACGCGATCAACGAGCTGATCCGCTCCGATCACACCTGGCACGGCTACGCGCGCAACGTTCTGTTCGTCAACAACCGCGAAGGCAGTTTCACCGAAGCCTCCGGCGCCGTCGGACTGGATTTTCTTGAAGACTGCCGCTGCTTCGCGTTGGCCGATTTCGACCGCGATGGCCGACTGGAGATCGTCCTCAAGAGCCGGAACGCTCCACAACTGCGCATCCTTCGCAACGCTCTGGAGCGGATCGGCCGCGCCATCAGCTTTCGCCTTCGCGGGCGCACCAGCAACCGCGACGCGATCGGAGCCAGGGTCACCCTTGAGGCTGGCCCGCTCAAACAAACCAAGTACCTGCAGGCCGGCTCGGGCTTTCTGGCCCAGCACGCCAAGGAGCTTTTCTTTGGCGTGGGCGACTTTTCCGGTCCTCTGCACGCCACAGTGCAATGGCCCAACGGAAGCGTGCAGAGCTTCCCCAACCTGCCCGCCGATTCCTGTATCGAGATCGTCGAGGGCGCGGAATCGTTCAAGGCGCAGCGTTTTGGCGCGGCTCCAGCGGCCTGGGCCCAGGCTGGCCCCGAGCAACCGGCCGAGCATTTGCCCGCCCAAGCCGAGAGCTGGCTCGTTGAGCCGCTGGCCGCGCCCGATTTCGCTCTCCCGGACCTTTCAGGCACATCCCGAAAGCTCAGTTCCTGGCGCGGGCGAACGGTCCTGTTGAGCTTCTTCTCCGCGAACGCCGCGGCCTCGTTCGACCAATTGCGGGCCTTCGCGAAGCACGCCGCGAAGTGCAAAGCCGCTGGCCTGGATGTTCTCGCTATCTCGCTCGATGGCGCCGGAGCCGCGGCTTCCGCCCGCGCTTTCGTCGCCGGGACCGGCTTTCCCTTTCCCATTCTTCTGGCCACCGACGAGACCGGAGGCATCTACAACCTGATCTTTCGCTACCTCTTTGATCGCCGCAGGGATCTGGGCATCCCGACCTCGTTTCTGCTCGACCGGGAGGGAATGATCGTCAAGGTGTGGCAGGGCCCCGCCGACCCCGCGCGCGCCGCCGCCGATGCTCGCGATCTCCCCGATAGGGAGCCGGAGCGGATGCGCCGGGCGCTTCCTTCCCGCGGCCAGCTCTACCTGAGCAGCTTCGTCCGAAACGATTACTCCTATGGCGTGGCCATGTATCAGCACGGGTACCTGGATCAGGCGGCCGAATCGTTCCGCCAGGTCGTGTCGCGCAAGCCCTCCGATGCCGACGCTTATTACAACCTGGGCACGCTCAGCCTGCAGCGCAGCGACCTCGATCAGGCGCGCCAGTACCTGGAGAAGACCGTCCAGTTGCGCCCCGACTACCCCGAGGCTTGGAACAACCTTGGCATGATTGCGGCGCAACAGGGCCGCCCCGGCGAGGCCATACAGAGTTTCCAGCGCGCGCTTGCTCAGCGTGCCGGCTTCGCGCCGGCGTTGCTTAACCTGGGCAACCTTTACCGCCGCCAGCGCGATTTTGCCCAAGCCGAAGACTTCATTCGCCGCGCCCTGGAGCTCGATCCGAACGATGCCGAGATTAACTACAGCCTCGGCATGCTCTTTGCGCAGCAGAACCTGCTCGACCAGGGAGCGGAGTCTCTGCAGAAGGCGATCGCACTGCGTCCCGACTATCCCGAGGCGCGCAACAACCTTGGTGTGCTCTACGTTCGGCAGAAACAATATGCCAAGGCAGAGGAACAATTCAAGGCGGCGATCCGGGCCGACGCCAGCTTCGATGGGTCCTACCTGAACCTAGCCCGGCTCTATATACTGCGAGACGAAAAGCAGAATGCCAGGGAGGTTTTGCAGGATCTACTGCGCATTCAGCCTGACAACAAGAGTGCCAAACAGGCTCTGGAGGTGCTTGAATGACCTCTATTGCTAGCAGCCGTTTGCTGGTGTGCGCTGCTCTCGCGGCTTGTGCGATTTCCATCGCTACTGGCGCCGCGGCACAGCAGCTTGCGCACGCCTCGGCCGATTTCAGCCAGGCCGAATCCCTCTTCCGCGAGCATCGTCTTGCCGAGGCTAAAACCGAGGTGCTGGCTCAGCTCACGCTGCATCCAAAAAGTGTGGAGGGTCTCGACCTGCTCGGTATGATCGAAGGCGCCCAGAGGGACTTCGACGGCGCACAGGCAAGCTTTGAGAAGGCGCTGGAGATCGCGCCCAACTCCGCCAAGTCCCGCAACAATCTAGGCAGCATCTATGCGGCGACCGGGCATTTCGATATGGCCGAAAAGGAATTCCGCACGGTTCTGCGCTTTGATCTGGCCGACGACGAAGCGAATTTCAACCTTGGAATGCTGCTCGTCGCACGGGGCGCGGGCGCTGAAGCCATCTCGCATCTTCTGCGCGTCCGCCCGCAGACTACCGAGACCAGTTATCAGTTGGTCCACGCCTATCTTCAAACGGGACGCACTGCCGAAGCCCTCAAGCTGGCGAAAGAGCTTTCCGACCAGAACAAGAACAACCTGCAGATCCACTTCTCGCTGGGAACGCTCCTGGCCTCGGAAAAGCAGTACGATGCTGCCCGGCGCGAACTGGAGATAGCTGACGCCCTGGCGCCGGAGACGTTCGAGATTCTCTATAACCTGGGCCAGACGTTGCTGCGCAGCGGGCAGTTCGCGGAATCCGAACTGGTGCTGAATCGCGCGCTACGCCTGAAGCCAGATTCGGTCGAAACGCTCAAGCTGCTGGCGCAGGCCACCATGAATCAGTCGCATCCTCTGGATGCCCTTGACCTGCTGATCCGCGCACACCGCCTGGAGCCCCAGAACCCAGACGTCATCTTCCTGATGGCGCTTGTCAGCATGTCGCAGAGCTATTTTGAGGACGCCATTCCGTTGCTCGAATCCGGAGTACAACTGGCGCCGCGCCGCGCCGATCTGGTCGCCGCGCTCGGCGAAAGCTATTTCATGGCGGGCAAGGTCGACAAGGCCATCGAGCAGTTCCACAAGCTCATCGAAATTGAAGGCTCGGCCCGCTCCTATGCCTTTCTGGGTCTCGCCTATCGCCAACTTGGCCGGTTCGACGAAGCGCGTCAGTATTTCGAACAGGGACTGAAGCTCGATCCGCACAACACATCGTGCCTTTTCAATCTGGGTTACATTGCCGAACGCCAGGGGGATGCTGCGAAGGCCGAAGCGATTTTCGAGAGGGTTCTTGCCATCGACCCGAATTATCCTGAAGCTTTGCTCGAACTGGCTAACCTGCGCGCCGCCGGCGGGAAGCCGGACCAGGCCGTGGATCTGCTGAAAAGATACGTGAAGGTCAGCCGCGATCCGGCGACCGGCTACTACAAACTGGCGATGGTGGAACGCCGCCTGCATCGAACCGCCGAGTCGAACCAGGACCTGAACACCTTCAAGACTCTCTCCAAGAACACACCTTCCGGCCCACTCCCATTCGAGCACCTTTTCGACTATCTCGACAGCCGCTCCAAACTCGCGCCCAGCGACAGAATGAAGCTCGATTTGGACGACCTCAAGACCGAAGCGCAACGGCACCCGGATCGACCGGAAAACCTCTACATGCTCACGGAGGCCTACATCAAGGCCGGCGACCTGGACGATGCTCGCGCCGCAGTGGCCCAACTGGACGTTCTGGCTGCGAACGACTATCGCAACCTTGCCGGCGTGGGCGTACTGCTGGCGCGCTATCGGTTTTACGACGACGCGATCCAGCAGTTCAAGTCCGCGGTCGAAGTGAACCCGGCAGCGGACGATGTCCGCTTTGACCTGGCCAATGCCTACTTCAAAAAGCAACTCTACGCGCAGGCTCTTGATGCGGCGCAGCAGATCTCGCCGGAGGGCGTCAAGGACGACGCTACCCAAGCCTTGCTTGGGGACATCTACGCACATACCGGCGATTCCGAGCGCGCTGCCGCGATCTTTCAGGATCTCATCGGGCACAACCCCGACGACGACCAAAACTACCTCTCCCTTGCCTTGCTCGAGTTGCGCCAGAACCGGCTGGACTCCGCCCTTGAGACGCTGCTCAAAGGCCGCTCGCGCGTTCCCGAGTCGGGCAAACTGTCGTGGGGCCTCGGTCTGACCCTGGCCCTGGAAGGCAAGACCGCACAGGCCGCGTCGCAACTGGAACGCGCCGTGGATTTGCTCCCCGAGTGGCCCGGCGCCTATTCGACACTGGGCGTCTTTTACTTCGAGACCGGCCAGGTCGATAAGGCCCGGGAGGTGCTGGAGCGCTTCAAGAACAGCAGCGCCAACACCACCCTGGATGTTGGCCGCATCGAACAGGTCCTGGACCAGGCACAGCAAACCGCGACCTCGCCGAATGCGCCGATGGAGATTCAAAAACGCGCGCAGCTGCTCCAGTTCGCGCTTTCGGTTGCCGACAAAACACTATGACGGGTATCTCCGCAAAACGTAGTGCGACCGCAGCTCGCAAGGGGGAGGCGCGATCTGGCCGGGCAGCAAGAAGCGGGCGCGGAAACCCTGGCGCCACCGCAGTCCGAATCATTTTTGCCATCGACATGTGCGCCGCCGCGGCCTTGGCGTCCGCTCTGCTGCCGCATGGGTTGGTGCGTGCCCAGCAGGCGGCGAAAACTGCTGATGCGAGCACGTCAATCCCCGTCCGCTTCACCGATATTCGCAAGTCCGCCGGCATCACCTTCATCCAGGACTCGACCGAAACCGAAGAAAAATACTACCTCGAGACCATGGGCACCGGCGTCGGCTGGATCGACTACGACCAAGACGGCTTCATGGACCTCTACTTTGTGCAGGCAGGAGCCACCGACGCCTACCATCCGGCGCAGCCGCCGCATTCGGCGCTCTACCACAACAACGGCGACGGCACCTTCACCGACGTTACTGCTAAGGCCGGCGTTGGCGGTGAAGGCCACTACGGCCAGGGCGTTGCGGTTGGCGATTACGACAACGACGGCTATCCCGATCTCTACGTCACCGGCTACGGCCGGGCGATTCTTTACCACAACAACGGCGACGGCACATTCACCAACGTGACGGCCAAGGCCGGTGTCGGCGACGAAGGCCAGTGGTCCACCAGCGCCGCCTGGTTCGATTTCGACAACGACGGCTGGCTCGATCTGGTGGTCCTGAACTATCTCGAATGGACTCCCAAGAACAACCTTTGGTGCGGCGAGGAGAAGCCCGGCTACCGCTCCTACTGCAGCCCAAACGAGTATCGCGGACAGAGGATACGGCTCTACCACAACAACCACGACGGCACGTTCACCGATGTCAGCGCCAAATCCGGTGTCGGTGTGCCGGAGGCGAAGGGGCTGGGCGTCGTGACGGCCGATTTCACCGGCAGCGGGAGGCAGGATATCGCCATCGCCAATGACACCTGGCCGAACTTCCTTTTCCAGAACAACGGCGACGGCACATTCACCGATATTTCGCTGATCTCCGGCCTGGCCGCAAGCGAAGACGGACGCTACGAAGCCGGGATGGGCATCGATGCAGCCGACGTCGACGGCGACGGCCTGCTCGACGTATATATCACCCATCTCGATTTCGAGTTGAACCGCCTGTACCATAACAACAGCGACGGCACATTCACCGACGTCACCTACAACTCCGGCATTGGCAACAAGGCCATTTTGTTGAGCGGCGTCGCGGCCAAGTTCATCGATTACGACAACGACGGCTGGCCAGACATCATCCAGGCAAACGGGGCGATGGTCGACAATGTGAGTCTGTACCACAGCATGGTCACCTATAAGGAACCGATGCTCGCCTATCACAATCTGGGCAACGGCCACTTCGAGAAATCGTCTGAGGAGCTTGGCCCGGACTTCAACCGTCCCATCGCCGGGCGCGGCCTGGCGACAGCGGATTTCCTGAACGACGGCGCGGTGGGATTTGCCGTTGTGTGCCGCGGCGATTATCCCGAGTTAATGCGCAACGACGGCGGCAACGCCAATCACTGGCTCGGGGTCCTGCTCATCGGCACGAAGTCGAACCGCGACGGAGTAGGCGCCGTTCTACGGTTGAGCAGCGGGGGCATCACGCGCGTCGCGCAGGCCACGGGGGGATCGAGCTACATGTCGGCCAGCGATCCGCGCATCCACTTCGGTCTGGGTAAGCGCACCAGGATCGACTCCCTCGTCATCACCTGGCCCAGCGGCCAGGTGGACAAACTTCTCAACGTCCCGATCGACACCATCATCGCCGTAAAGGAAGGCGTGGGTATTGTGCCGCGCAACTTCCCCAAAGTCCCGCGCCGATAAAGGCCGAGACTTCAACGCGAAAGCTATAATTGATCCACACCATGATGCTTCAACGCCGGCGCTTTCTTGGTTCGTCAGTGGTTTTGCTCGGCAGTTCGCTGCTGGACGCATTGGCCACGCCTTTGTGGAAATGGAGCCATCCGCTTGCCGTGCAAGCCGCGCAAACGGGTCCCGACGAAGTGCAGTTTATCGATGTGGCAGAAAAAGCAGGACTCACCATACACAACGTTTGGGGCGGCGTGGATCGCAAGCGCGTCATCGTCGAGACCAAGGGCAGCGGGATTGCCTTCTTCGATTACGACAACGATGGCTGGCTCGACATCTACCTGACCAATGGCAGCCGTCTTAACGCGCATTGGCCTCCGGGCGAAACTCCGACCACGCACCTCTACAAGAACAATCGCGACGGCACTTTCACCGACGTAACTCAGCAATCGGGACTGGCCCGCAGCGGATGGCAAACCGGCGTTTGCGTGGGCGACTACGACAACGATGGCTGGGACGACCTCTTTTGCACCTTCTGGGGCAGGAACATCCTCTTCCATAACAACGCGGACGGCACCTTTACCGACGTAACCAAGAAAGCCGGGCTTTATCAGGAGAAAGGCCGCTGGGGCACCGGCTGCACTTTCCTTGACTACGACCGCGACGGACATCTCGATCTCTTCGTCTGCAACTTTGTCGCCCTCGATCCGGACCATCCGCCCTCAATGGACGATGCCGCTTTCTGCCAGTGGAAGGGCGTACCCACGATGTGCGGTCCGCGCGGTTTGCCCGGCGACACCAACATCCTCTATCACAACAACGGAGACGGAACCTTCAGCGATGTCTCCGCCAAGGCCGGCATCCTCGCGCCCGGGCCGCGCTATTCGATTACTTCCGTCTCCTACGATTTCGACAACGACGGATGGCCGGACGTTTATGTTGCCGTCGATTCCATGCCCAGCATCCTCTTTCAGAACAACCACGACGGAACCTTCACCGACGTCGCCGTGCAGGCGGGCTGCGCCTACAACGCCGACGGACACGAGCAGGCCGGCATGGGAATCGGTGTGGCCGATTACGATTGCGACGGCTGGCTCGACATCTTCAAGACAAATTTCGCAGACGACACCTGCGACCTCTATCACAACAACGGCGATGGAACCTTCACCGACCTCTCGTTCGACTCCGGCGTCGGCATCAACAACAACTACGTGGCCTGGGGTTGCGGCTTCATCGACTACGATAACGACGGCTGGCCGGACATCGTGCAGGTCAACGGACACGTCTATCCGGAAATCGACAACTACAATTTCGGCGAATCCTTCAAGAATCCGCGCCTCGTTTATCGCAACCTCGGCAACGGCCGCTTCAAGGACGTATCGGCGCAGATGGGATCGGGGATAACGGCCCGTCATTCCAGCCGCGGCGCGGCCTTCGGCGACTACTTGAACGACGGCTGCATGGATGTGCTGATCCTGAACATGAACGAGAAACCGTCCCTGCTGAAGAACATCGGCGGCAATCGCCAGAATTGGATCAAGCTCAAGCTGGTGGGAACCAAATGCAACCGCACCGCCATCGGATCACGCGTCTGGATTACCACCGGCAAACACCGGCAGGTGAACGAGGTGGCCAGCGGCGGCAGCGTGATGTCGCAGAACGACCTTCGCCTGCACTTTGGCCTGGGCAAGGCGGAGACCGTGGACTTGATCGAAGTGAAGTGGCCGACCACGCAAAAGATCGACCGTTTTATGCAGGTGAAGGCCAACCAGATCATCACCATTCGCGAGGGCGACGGCATTGTCGCGGCCTTCAAGCCGAAGCCGGCGTGATTGGGGCGGGGTGCTTGCGCTTCAGGGATTGCTCTCTCTTTCGCTCCGCTTGTCCCGCCAAGCCGGGAATCGGGAAAGGCGAGGCCTACTTCCTATCCAGCCGGAACGCCGCCGCTTGAAAGTCTCCGCGGAAACTCTCGTCCATTTCCATGCCGTGATTCATCCACCACGCGCCCGAAGCAACAGCCGGACTTCCGCCTCGAAGTTTGCCCTCGATCGGACTCACCGCATACAGCGCGAAGGGATCCAGTCCCCTGAGCTTCAGAATCGGAAAGATGTGTCCCTCCTGGGTCGAGTGGATGAACGCAAAGACAACCGACTGAGTCTTGTCGAGGTTTACGGTTTGCGTGGCCGAAAACTCGCTGCCGTCGCGCGGCGATATCAGCCGGTACAGGTCGCCCTGCACGATAGTGCTTTGTACTTCATGGTATGCGGCGATCAGCCGCTTCGCCGTGGCCGTCTCCTCGTCATCCCACTTGGCGATGTTGGCGCCTATTCCCAGCGAGCCCTGCATCGAACTCAACATGCGATAGGTCAGTGAAGTCGCCCTGCGATTGAGCCAATGCGGCGAGTCCGTTACCCAGGCCATCATGATCTGCGGCGTGTAGGCGTAGGTGAAACCGTCCTGCTGGCTCAGCCGGTCAAAGGGATCAGTGTTGTCAGATGGCCAGACTTCATCGATGTACCGCAAAATGCCGAGATCAACGCGCCCCCCGCCGCCGGAGCAAGATTCGATTTCGACGTTTGGATGGCGCTTTCGCAGTTCCGCCTGAATCTCGTACAAATTGCGGATGAAATCAACATAAACTGCCTTCTGCTCGTTCGGCGGCAACTGATCCCAACCGGGTTCGCTCCAATTGCGATTGTAGTCCCACTTGAGGAAGGCAATGTCGTTCTCGGTGAGCAATTTGTCGAGGAATCCCAACACGTAGTCGCGGACGTCCGGCCGCGCGAGGTTCAGCACGAGCTGGTTGCGCTGCTCCGTTCGCGGCCTGCCGGGGAAGTTTAATACCCAGTCCGGATGATTGCGATACAGGTCTGAATCCGGGTTCACCATCTCCGGCTCGACCCACAAACCAAAGTCCATGCCCAACGAGTGAACCTTGTCGATGAGCGGTTTCAGTCCGTGAGGAAACTTCTCCGGATTCACATACCAGTCGCCCAGTCCGGCGTGATCGGTCTTGCGCTGGCCGAACCAGCCGTCGTCCATGACAAAGCGGTCCACGCCCAGCGCTGCGGCCTTCCCGGCCAGCCCGATCTGGCCGGCCTCACTAACGTTCATCTCGGTCGCTTCCCAGGAGTTGTAGATCACGGGCCGGAGTTTCGGCGTGGGCCGTGATGCGGTTGTTGCCGGCCGCGGCAGAATCTTCGTCAGTTCGAACTGATGCAACAGCCGTGAAGCGGCGCCGAGTCCATCGGCGGCGTAGCCGCCGTAGAAAATGGGCGTCTCCAGCTTCTCACCTGGGTGCAGGACGTAACCGAAATCGAAAGGATTGAAGCCGCCCGTGATTCGCACCGCATCGAGTTGGTCGTGCTCAACGGTGATTCGCCACGACCCGCTCCACCCGAGCGCGCCGAACCAGACTTCGCCGTGGTTCTCGTCCGCGTCTCCGCGTTGTAGAGCGAACCAGGGATTGGCTTGGTGACCCGTCGTTCCGCGCCTGCTCTCGACGACCCGCGCGCCCGCGTCGAGCGTCTCCTGCGTCAATGTCCACTCACCAGCCCAGCGGCCCGTCAGGTAGTTGAGCGTGTATTGCGCGGGCGGCAACGACCATGCGGCGGCCGCAGCCTGCTCCACAGTCACCGGTTCCTTACCGCGATTCTCGATCGTCGCTGAACGCGCCAGTATCCCGGTATTCGAATCGATCGTGTAGTGCAAGGTGACGAAGATCGGCCGCTCGATGTCCTTCGTGACAACGTCGAGGCTATTTGTGCCGATCGAGTGATTCTCGTAGTGCAGGATCAGGTCGCGGTTACCATCGGGGAATGTGATCTTCAAGGCCGGCTCGACATACAGCCCGGATCCCCACCCGGCGTATTCCTGGGGCGTATTGGTGTAGGAGTCGTCGAAGGAAGCCCATTCCCTCATAGGAACCGCCTGTGCGAACGCATCGGTCGCCGCCAGCCTGCCGCCCCAGTAAAGCTGCTGCAGTTCGCCCCGGGCATTCACGCCAAAGGCGTACGACATGTTGCCGCCGTCAAGGCGAAAGACGCGGGTTGCCGGATCGAAGGTGACCGAACTGGTTTGCGCTGAGGCCAGGACACTCAAAGTCGTTGCGAGCACGAATCCACTCAGTAGTCTGCGCATTGTTTTTTCGCTCCTGTTTCCATCGGATGATCGAGTACTTGTTCCGCACACGGCGCTTCGTCTCCACACCCTCTCCTCGAATGGGGTTGACGACGCCCGGCTCATCTTCAGCGCGCTAGCGCGGCGAAGATAACGTTTACATCATACGTGCTAATCCTCCTGTCGCGATTGCGGCGGAACTAGCGATTGCGGCCAAAACCTTCGCGCGCGCGAGATGCTCTTTGTTATCGGCCAGGGAGAGACCTGGTCTTGGACATGAAGAATCACCGGAAAGCCACGAAGCTTAGACCAGTTGAGATGAACAGTTCCTTGCTTGAGTCTTCAACCCAAGCATGCACTGGAATTCAGCCGGTGGGTTATCCTCGATACCGGAGGGTTCATGAATATACAGGACATCGTTGTTGAGATCGATACTGAGATATCGAAGCTGCAACAGGTAAAGGCGCTGTTAAGCGGCACCAGCACCACCGAGAAGCGGAAGCCGGGTCGACCAGTCAATGCCAGCTTGCCCGGCAAAGTCAGAACAAGGCGCACGTTGAGCGCCGAGGCGCGTGAGAAGATCGCCGCCGCCCAAAGGGCTCGTTGGGCGAAGTCCAAGAAGGCCGCGAAGAAAGCAGCTCGCAGCACAGCTGCGGCGTCAACCGCGAAGAAAGCTCCCACGGGCGGGTTACGTGCAAAGAGCAAGAAGAAGCGCTCCTTGAGTGCGGGAGCGCGCGCCAAGATCGCAGCCGCCCAAAAAGCCCGATGGGCGAAGGTGCGGAAGGCCGCAAAGAAAGCCTCTACGGCAAAAGCTGCAAAGAAGGCGTAAGCAGCTTTTCCAACTCCGCTGGGTCGACGAGTGGTGCCGCCTGATAACCGCACAGGAGTTCTCAACGCAAATTGAACAAGGATACAGCGTCGAGGTCTCGTTCCAGAGCAGCGGGTGGCGTGAGGGCGTAACCACTCTAAGCGACCTTAGTTGGGATCGTACCTTAAAACGGTTCAAGGACACCATAAACGAAGGAGAGACATTTCCGCTTCGGACTCCTGACTTCAATGTCACTGAACGGGGGATCGAGTTTCTCAAAACACCGTCTCCCGCGGAGTATCAGGCGCTGCACGAGAAATACCACCTCGCCCAATTGTCGGCGCTGCTCCAAGAGAAAGGGGCGGGGCTATGGGTATGCGATCTGGCGGCGTCGGGTCGCGGGGAGTGCGCTGAATGCGGCAAGGTGTTCGAACATACCAAGGCGTCGCGAAAATTCTGTGGGGACCGATGCCGCAACAGAGCGAAGGCCCGGCGATGGCGAGAAGCCGACCCCGAGCGGAATCGAATGGCCCAAGCTAAGTATTACAAAGAAATTTATCCGGAGGGCGACAATGCGTAAGACCTCGAAAGAACATTGTTGTTTGGACTCGTCAGCGTTATGAAAGCTTGGCTGGACTTATCGCTGCCACTACGGCTCTGTACCTTGCTCTGTCCACCGCGCCAAGAGATTCGTACTCCCGCCCCCAAAGCGACGGCGGCGCAGGCCATGCTCTATGTCAACCGGTTTCGAACAGGTGAGCAGAATGCTCATCAGGCTCTTGTTGCCGCGATGCGCTTTCATCGCGGAGCGAATATCCTCTTCCAACTTTTCGTAAGCCTGCTGCAGGGCATCGTCCATATCGACCGAAATGACGCTCTCGTCGTATCGGGGCAGATTGTCCGAAATGTCTTCAAGCGACAGGAAGGCCGTCGTATTCATGAGGAACTTACCAAAGAGCAGCGGCGAGGCTCCGGGTTTACGCAGGACCCGGACGGTCTTCTTGGCGGCTCTCGAACAGGCGTTGTCCGCGCCCTCGACTTTCTCGATGGTTTCGAGAACGCCGTACTGCTCCTGGAAGTCCCGCCTTCCCTGCCCTCCATAGGCGAAGCCCTCGCGCACCATCGCGTGCGGCTCCATCCGGTAGAAGATGTTGAATAGGTCGTCGGCGTAGCCGCCCATCAAGGTTCCGGTCAGGGCGATCAGTCTCTGTGCCGCGCGTCCCAGGACGCCAAGCCCGTTTCCCTGCGCCGTGTCGCCTGCCAACTGGTGCAGTTCATCGGCGATGGCGAAATCAAACCACCCGCGCATGTACCGCCCGATGTACTCGATTGGCGCCATGCGTTGAATGCGCGTCCGGTCGGCCTGCCAAAGCGCGGAGAAGCGTGTGACGCCCCCGCGAGGCGCGGTCAATGCCTCCGAGACCTTGAGTTTGTCGGTGAAGTCGAGCGCGGTGAGCTTCTGCATCTCGGAGTCGAGAATGGCAATGCCGGAATCAGGGTTGACGACGCCGCCCAGATTCGGTCCGGACTTTGCCTTCAGATAGACGTGCTCCCAGAAGTAACCCAGCTTGCCTTTGTCCTTGCCCGTGATGAAGAACGTCGGGCACGGGAAGCGCTTCCGCCATTCCTTGCGGCCCATGCGCCGCATATCGGACAGGCTGAGTCGCTTGCCCTCGTACACCGTCCTGCCCTTGCTGAGCTTCACCTCGCAGATGCCGTGCGGCCGGCCTGGATCGCCGCCATTGCGCATATCTTCGATGAGGAAGGCTCGGGCGCGCGGGATGGTCAGCAAGACCTCGCGTGCCCATTTATGCGTGATGTGCGACGGGCACATGACAAGCGTGGTACTCGGGTGCCCCTCCGCCAGCACATAGATCGTGCCCAATGCCATGTAAGTTTTGCCAGCTCCGCATTCGGCCACGATGCGCGCGGCCTTTGCCTTGCGTAAATATTTTGCAGTTCCGGTGATGGCGAGCGCCTGGGCTGGCAACGCCTGGCGCAGAAGCTTCCCAAGCAATGGTGCAACGGGGTCCTTTGTGCTCTGAAGTGGCGGATAGGTTTCGAGAATCCGTTCGGCCAGCAAAGGGCCAAATTGGCGCAAATAATCAAAGGCCGTCTCCATGGAGATACCTCGTCGGAGTGACAATGAGAGGGGCGGAGCTCGCGAGAAAAGCAGGGCGCTCCCTGAGGAGCGCCCTGCTTAGACTTGCTGCAATGCGGTGAATTGTGAATCCATTACCAGATGGTCGGAATCATTCCTGACTTCTTGATCAGCTTGTCGTGCGTGACGAGTTGGATTCCTTCGACCAGCGCAGTAGCTCCAATCAATCGGTCCTGGGGATCTTTCGGATAAGAATCGGGGAAGCTGACCGCGCGAGCAGCGATCTCCGGCGTAATGGGAAGCACCGTCATTTTGGAAGCGCACAGGCGGACGAAGGATTCTACGCTGAGAGTGGTTTCTACCCGTCCTTTTTCGGCAAGCCAGGCCAACTCCATAAGGGTAATTCCAGCAATCGCAAGTCCGCCTTGAAGACGAGCGGCGCGGATGACTTCCTTCGCGCGTTTCGACAGTTTGCCCGGTTCAAAAGCAAGCCAGATGACGATATGAGTGTCGAGGAGAATCATTCGGGCAGATTCCAATCCGAAACAGGAATCGTGTTCTCGATGTCTCCAACAATGCGGCCTTTTCCCGCCAGAAAGCCGAAAATGTCTTCTTCATTGGACACGACGCGGTTGATTTGAACAACCGGTTTCCCGTGCTTTGTGACCACCACAGGCTGACCGCTTTCGGCTACATGGTCCATCACGGCGAGACACTGAGATTTGAATTGAGCGGCTGGAATCTTCTGCACAGGACCTCCTCCACTAAATATGTCCATTATATTATGACCACTTTAGAAAGAGCAAGACTCTGAATTCTGATTCCTTTGTGCCTGTTGTTCCGAGATGATTCACGTGCGAGCAAAGAAAGCCCCTCTGCTGGGCGTCGGCTGCCAGCGAAGGGCTCAGGTTTTCATCAATCAGTATTTGCTGCAAACTCCTAGCCTCCTATAGAGGAGCCACGAAATCGCTTCTTGAAAACGGAGACCGTAAGACTCCTGGGGAAGCTCCGGCGCCGGGGACGGCCTCTCCGAGGGTTCGCCTTCGCATAGATCGAAGCCAACCCGATCTCGGACGGCGTGAGCTTTGGATAGATCTCCAGAATCTCTGGAACTGGTGTGCCGGCATCGACCAGGCTGGCAACGTCATGCACCGGGATGCGTGTTCCCCGAATGACGGGCGTCCCGCGGAGAATCTCCGGATCCTCAACCACCGTCTGCTGCGCATCCTTCAACTGGCTCAGGCGGCGGTCGACGTCTTCCCAGATCGAGGACAGTAGGACCTGTACAGTCCGGGATTCTTCGAATTTGCAGTGCTGAAGTTCCGTCCATGAGTGGTTGTGTGCCAGCGCGCCGCGCATCGCTTTCACACGCGCCGCCGACGTCAGCACCTCTTCGGTCTCGAAATAAAGGGCGATCCAAAGGCAAGCGTCTTTGCGCACAGTCCGGTTCTGGGAGGTCTTGTAGAGTTTCTTGGGAAGGATCCGCTTGTCGATCATTCGGTTGATTTTGGCAACAGTGACACCTGCGGCAATAGCCGCCTCATTTGTTGTCAGATTCTCGATTAAAGCTTCCATGGGCCACCTCCACCGGATCTGTTACAAATCATCTCCTCCAGGAGAACAATTGTTAGACAGAAAGGGGCCCCTTCCGCGCTTGGGATAGGATGACCGGGAGTTCACGAAACCTGGGTTGAACGGTAGCACTCAGGTCAATTCGCCGGCAATTAGGCAACTGCCTGCCGGGGATTTAGGGTTACCTCTACTGAGTAGCGCGGCCAGATCACAGAGCTATTTCCTTCTGGGAACGCCAATGCCCGCGCCCTCAGCCCATCGCCGATCCACTCCAGCATCTCTTCGGTCGTTGCCGAGATGAGAACAGGCCGGCAGCCGATTCCGTCAATCTCCTCGATCCTCTTCTTTCCCTCGACGATCCCAAGGATGTGCTCTGCCCATGCTGGATCGGCAGGCAGCCCAAGGAAGCTCACCAGCGTGGCCCAAGCCTCCTCGCGACGGTATCGCAAGAGGATCGTCCGTCCCGCGCTACCATTGGTGTGGAGTTCCTGGGACACCGCCAGCAGATGGCGCACAGGATGTTTCCGGCCCGGCAAAGTCACTGCCCCTTTGTAGCAGGAGGCATGTTCGCCG
>Ga0182027_10003225_pt1 | contig 26040 bp, 24 predicted proteins | sample 712E1DmetaG_FD_121300 | JGI IMG/M metagenome (GOLD analysis project Ga0182027, IMG submission 121300) | Permafrost microbial communities from Stordalen Mire, Sweden - 712E1D metaG (Illumina Assembly) | ecosystem: Environmental > Terrestrial > Soil > Wetlands > Permafrost | place: Sweden...
AATTATTTTTTGCAATACCGTTTCCTTGCCGGTTTTTTCGGCAATAAGCTTCAATACACTATCCTGATTAAGTGTTCCGGCAAAAACAGAATCTCCCTTTTGTTTAATAACCAGCATGGCTTCGCCTGTGAGCGAGCTTTCATCAACATAAGATGTACCTTCCGACACCGATCCATCAACAGGAATGTTCTCGCCCGGTTTCACCAAAACGATATCATCAATTTTTACAAAAGCTGACGGAATGACCAACTCGGTGCCATCACGCATAACAGTTAATTCCTTGGGCTGTAGTTCCATCAGTTTCCTGATGGCTGAGGAGGCTTTTGATTTAGCTTTTTCCTCGAAATACCTGCCTGTTAGTATAAATGTAATGATAACCGTAGCCGATTCGAAATATACGAACGATTCAACTCCGGTCTGATGCAGAAAATACGGGAAAACGGTATTAATGGTGCTATAAAGCCAGGCAATTCCAGTGCTTAACGCAACGAGTGTATCCATATTCATCATGCCGTGCCTGATTTTTTTATAGGCAGAAATAAAAAATTCATTTCCACTGAATGCGAGCACAGGTATGGAAAGGAAAAGGCAAATAAAGTGTAAAAGCCTGTTGTGATGATCAAAGAACATTGATAAAATGAAAACTGGTAAACTGAAAAGAACGGCAATCAACAATTTTATCTTTCGTTCCTTCAGTTTTTCTGTTTCGAGAAGGAGCAACTGAGCATCATTATCTTCTTCGATAAGCATATCATAACCAATGGACAGGATAGATTCTCTCATTTGCGGCAATGTAACCTGTGCGGGATCGAATGCTACAAAAACCGATCCCCCGGCATAGCTTACAGAAGCGTGTTCCACTCCTTTAAGCGAACCTATCATCGATTCAATACTCACTGCACATGCTGCACACGACATTCCGATTACCGGCAAGGTCCTTTTTACGACCATCATTTCATAATTTATCGAACTAAGTTCAACAAATTTGTTGCCATAGTGTGGTTTGGGGAAAGGGGGTAATTTTGGCAGTTATTTGTATGAAATTATTAAATCAGTATTCTGATTGGAAAACAACATCATCTATGTCGTTCTAATTATTTTTCTATATTTGCTATCGATATCTGTTGTTATTTTAGCCAGCATGTACCTCATTGCTGCATAAGTTTACTGTTCAGTGATTTAAGTCACTTTATTCAAAACTTTAACAATATGGAACTAGCGAAATTCAAAGTTTATGGTTACCGCTGGATCATGCTAAGCGTATTCATGCTCATAGCTTCAATTAACCAACTTTTATGGATTACTTTTGCTCCGATCACAAGTAGTGCAACAATCTATTATGGTGTTTCCGACCTGCAGATCGGAATCCTGTCGATGTGTTTTATGATTGTTTTTATTGTGTTTTCGATTCCGGCATCATGGATAATTGATAAATACGGGATCAGGATAGGTGTAGGTACAGGTGCCCTGCTTACCGGTGTTTTCGGATTATTTCGTGGCCTTATTGGAAACGATTACAATCTGTTACTTTTGTCGCAGATTGGTATTGCTATTGGCCAGCCTTTCATTCTCAACGCAATAACAAAACTGGCTGCACGATGGTTTCCGATTGAGGAGCGGGCAACTGCTGCGGGTCTTGGTACCCTGGCAATGTATGTTGGTATTTTGGCTGGTATTTCTCTTACCCCATATCTTACTTCCGGTTACGGAATCAGTGGAATGCTTTATATTTATGGAATAATTTCGTTGATCTCAGCCTTAGTCTTTCTTATTTTTGCAAAAGAACGCCCGCTAACTGCTCCTTGCCGTCCCGACCAGGAAGAACGTTCGTTGGTATTTGACGGGCTTAAAAACTCCCTGCGAATTAAAGATTTTAAATGGCTTATGCTCATTTTTTTTATTGGTATGGGGATTTTTAATAGTGTAACCACCTGGATAGAGGATATCCTGAGGCCACGGGGGTTTTCAGCAACCCAAGCCGGAATAACCGGAGGACTTATGATTTTAGGCGGTATACTCGGTGCACTCGTTATACCGATGCTTTCCGATCATTACAGGAAAAGAACCCCTTTCATTATTATTGCACTGGCCGGTGCTACGTTAGGTCTTGCAGGAATAACTTTTGCAACCAATTACCCTGTTCTTCTTGTTTCGGGTATGTTTTTGGGGTTCTTCCTTCTGAGTGCAGGCCCGATAGGATTCCAATACGGTGCAGAGATAACCTATCCGACATCTGAAGGCACTACAAATGGCTTGCTTATCCTGATGGGACAGATATCAGGAATTGCTTTTATATTTGGCATGGATGGTTTTAAATCTTCATCAACAGGTTCGATGAGTATCCCATTAATTGTTCTTATCGGATTAATGGTTGTTAGTTTTTTTATATCTATACGACTCAAAGAATCTCAACTAATGAGCATAAACAAGGATCAGGAAAATAAGTGAATGATATTACAATATAATTCAATCCGCTTAGGCGGATCAATTTTCTGTTTGCATTTTCAATGATGTTTATCAAACAAATGAAAAAACAATTTCTCCTGACAAAAATAAGAGTGCCACTTCTGGTTTTCGTTTTGATATTTCAATTTCTTTATTTGTCTGCACAGGTTCAAATATCAGACTCACTTATAAAAGAACGCATCCAGGATATTCAAAAGATGCTGGATGATGGAAAGAAAAATGCAAACCTATGGTGGAACGGATGGTTAATCGGATACAGCGCTTTAACTGTTGGACAGGGTGCCGGTATCATCATGGGTAATAATGAGGGTGCAAAGATAGAATGGGCTTTTGGATCATTCACTTCATTACTTGGGGTGGCAAGTCTGGCTTTTGCACCTATGATACCCGTTAATGCATCAAATCGTCTTGCCCTTATTCCTGAAAACAATAATGAAGAAGAGATAAAAAAACTGACTATTGCTGAAGACTTATTAAGATTAAGTGCTCTCAGGGAGGAACATGGAAGATCGTGGAAAACACATGCTTTATATGGAGTAGCTGATGCAGGTGTAGAACTAATATACTGTTACGGATTTAATCAACCCTTAAATTCAGGAATAAGAGATTTTGCTATTAATACCGTAATCTCAGAAGCACAAATATGGACACAACCTACCCGGGCTATAAAGGATTATAAAAACTATCTCATAAAATATATTTATGGTGAGAATCCGGAAGTATTTAAATTTATAACGGAGTGGCATATGAATGCCTATCCTGGTGGAATTTCTATTTGTCTGGCATTTTGAGTGAACTATTCATCTATATGTAAAAATTTTAAGATTATGATTATCAAAGCAATAATAACCGGTGCAACCGGAATGGTTGGAGAAGGTGTTCTTCATGAATGTCTTTTGCATCCAGATGTTGAAACTGTGCTGGTCATAAACCGAAAACCTTGTAATACGGAACATCCAAAGTTAAAGGAGATTATTCATGAAAACTTTTTTGATTTTTCATCTATTGAGGATCAAATGAGCGGGTATAATGCCTGTTTCTTTTGTTTAGGTATCTCTTCTGTTGGGATGAATGAAGAAAAATATACTAAAGTTACCTATGACCTTACCATGGGGTTTGCCAGAACAGTTGCTAAACTCAATCCTGATATGACTTTCTGTTATGTTTCGGGTGAAGCCACCGATAGCTCCGAAAAAGGTAAGATGATGTGGGCCAGGGTAAAAGGTAAAACTGAAAATGATTTGATGATATTGCCTTTTAAAAAGGCTTATATGTTCCGTCCCGGTTTTATGCAGCCAACAAAAGGTCTGAAAAACGCCAATAAAATGTACAAAGTTTTTATGCCGGTTTTCCCGGTCATAAAATTATTATTCCCAAAACATGTATCGACTCTGGCACAGGTTGGGATAGCGATGATAAACGTTGTGAATATGGGCTACGAAAAACAGGTTTTAGAAGTAAAAGATATCATAAAACTGGCTTACAAATAACAACCAGATGCTTGAAGTGAATCCAATTGTTTTTTCGTTAAGATTCAGCTCCCGCCTCTTTTCTGTTGTAAAATAATTCATCTATTTTCCCAAGTTAACCATAATTTTGAGTAATACAATGATTATGGTTTTAAACCTTAAATCTCTATAAACCATGAAATACTTTTTATTACAAGTTTTGCTTGCAGCTTGTTTTACAACCTTTTCTCAACCCGCCTCCTTTGCTCCAAAAGGAATTGGTGGTGGTGGTGCCTTGTTTTTTCCCAGGATCAATCCTGCTAATGATAATGAGTTCTATATCAGTTGCGATATGAGCCAGTTATTCCATTCAACTGATTTTGGTGATAGCTACAGTCAGGTACATTTTTCTAAATTACAGGCACTCAATGTATCTACTTACGAGTTTACAAATGATCCCAATATTGCTTATTGCAATTTCAACGATGGTAATAATGGATACCCTGTAAAAACAACAGATGGTGGGAGCACATGGATTAAACTTCCGGGCTTTGATGCCGGACTGGGTGGGGTGACAAAAATGTTTGCCAGTTATAACAATCCCCTCCAATTGATTATGAATTATTATGGCGACATCGTATTTTCGGGAAATGGAGGGACAACGTTTTCGCTGGTAAAGCATTGCTCCAACTTTGGTGTTGGAATTATTGCCTGTGGAGTTTTTTATGACGGAGCAAATATCTATATCGGCACCAATGAAGGACTTTATTATTCAATAAACAGTGGTGTATCTTTTTCTCGTAAAACGGCAACGGGCATAACAGCCGGTCAGGTAATGTGGCATTTTTCCGGAGCAAAAACCGGCACTACAACCCGGTTTTTATGCATCACAGGTGACTCAACCGATATTTACAACGGCCTCATGCCATATGATTACACGAATCTTGCCAAAGGAGTTTACACCATGGATAATGCCAGCGGTACCTGGGTTTCCAGATCAGCAGGAATCAATTTTGACACTAATTTTGTGATGTACACAGGCATGGCTGTGAATGATATTAATACCATGTATCTTGCAGGTAATGATAACAGTTTGAGTGCAGCTTTGGTTTATAAAAGCACAAATGGTGGTACTAGCTGGACTAAAATTTTTAAAAGCACAAACAATCAGAACATTATAACAGGATGGAGTGGTTACCAGGGCGACAAAAACTGGAGTTGGGGAGAAACTGCATTTGGTATTGCCGTTGCGCCCAATAATTCCAATAAACTTTTATTTGGTGATTATGGTTTTGTTCATGTCAGCAGTGATGGAGGGGCTAACTGGAAACAAGCCTATATTAAAAATTCTGATCAGCATCCTGCAGCAGCTCCAACACCCACAAAAAAAACATATCACAGCATCGGACTCGAAAATACTTCATGCTGGCAGGTGCATTGGATTGATTCCAGCAATATGTTTGCATGTTTCAGCGATATCGGAGGCATCAGAAGTGCCGATGCGGGCAATACATGGAGTTATAATTACAATGGATTTATGGTAAATTCTCTATACAGGTTGGTTCAGACAGTTAATGGAAATCTTTATGGCGCTTGTTCTAAAATTCATGATATATACCAAAGCACCTATCTCCAGGATTCCAGGCTGGATGCAGCTGATAATAACGGGAAAATTATTTTTTCTGCTGATAAAGGCAATAATTGGACAACCCTGCACACTTTTAGTCATCCTGTATTCTGGCTGGCTGCCGATCCGAACAATGCAAACCGGATGTATGCATCTGTCATCAATTATGGAGGAGGAGCCGGTCAGGGTGGAATATGGATTTGCAATGATCTTAATAATGGCGCTTCAAGCACCTGGACTAAACTTTCAAATCCACCAAGAACAGAAGGGCATCCTGCCTGTATCGTGGTTTTAAATGATGGTAAAATGGTTTGTACCTATTCTGGCAGAAGAAATGCGGGTGGTACCTTTACCAATAGCAGCGGGGTTTTTATGTATGACCCGGTTGCTTCTGCCTGGACAGATCTGAGTTATTCAGGAATGGATTACTGGACTATGGACCTTGTTATTGATCCGGGCGACAATACCCAAAACACTTGGTATGTAGGAGTATTCAGTGGCTGGGGTGGCGCTCCGAATGGTTTGGGAGGATTGTATAAAACCACCAACAGGGGAACCAGCTGGACAAAACTTACAGGCAATCAATTTGACAGGGTTACATCACTCACCTTTAATCCACAAAATCCGGATGAAGCTTATCTCACAACTGAAACACAAGGACTTTGGGTAAGCAAGAATATGAATAACGCTATGCCAACCTGGTCATTGGTTAATTCTTATTCATTCCGTCAGCCTGAAAGAGTATACTTTAATCCCTACAATAAAAACGAAATGTGGGTTTCAAGCTTTGGAAACGGGATGAAAGTTGGATTGCTCTCAGCACCCAATGGAATAAGTCAGAATTATAATGAAAAGGAATTGATAAGTACATATCCAAATCCTGTTAAGGATAAGCTTTATTTATACAATCAAACCAACATCCCGATCTCAAAAATCAACATTTACAATGGGCAAGGGGAATTATTGATTTCAGAAAAAAATCCATACAATTTTATCAATACCGAACAACTTTCACCTGGGGTTTATATCATGGAAATTATTACAGATGATAATTCAAGAATATTTAAGAAAATAATAAAGTAATGTGAATTCGATTTAGCAGTTTCTTAATTGAACCCGAAAAAATATTAGTGAAACTTGGTACATTGTTGTCTTGATGGCTAGAATTATTGATATAAATGATTTATTAAAATGCCACTAAAGCTTTAAGACACAAAGAAATCAGTAAGTTAAGTATTTTATTATTCATTGATTCCTTATACAGAACTCACTTTAAAGTAACAATTTGCCACTAGATTTTTAAATATTTGAAAATGCTGTAAAATGAAAAGAGTATCAAACCTTTTTTACAGCGATATTCAATATTAATGATCGGTTTTGCAATACATTTGATGAATACAATCAAGCGCAACTAAAAATATATTCGACCAGATGTTAGTTCATCTGGCAGATACCGGCCCTGAAACTAATACGGAAATGTCAGTTACCCCCTCTTCGTAAATTTTCCCGTTAAATTATTGATGTGATGGATAATGCGGTGCAATACAGCTAATAACCGAAAATTAATTTCTTCTATTACTTTATCAGCATAGCCAACGTTGCCTTTTCCAGTTTTTTAAAAGTAGTATCCCTGATGTCCTTGAAAACCTTTCGAATAGAACAGGTTGTTTCATCCTTGCAAAATTCGCAGGGTTGATATGCTTTTTCCGATACACAATACATCATGGCTATGGTGCCCTCAAAATGCCTGACCAGCTCGGCTAAATTAACATCCTTGGGATGTTTTAACAAAAAATAACCTCCGGCTTTTCCTAATTTACTCCCCAATATTCCCATTTTTTTTAATTCAAGCAAAATATTTTCCAGGAATCGTTGGGGTATTTTCTCGCTTTGTGCCAGCTCGCTGATCAGCATGGCTCCTTTACCATATTCTCTGGCCAGCCTTGTTAAAGCTACCATAGCGTATCTTGTTTTTTTTGATAGCATCATGTTATTTTAACCGTTTTTACTAATCTCTTTTAATTTCTTCAGATCATTTATGATAATCTTTCTCCCTTCAAAACTTATAAGACCTTCCCTATTATAATTTGATAAAACCGTTATCACATTTTCATGCGAACAGGCCGCAAATTCTGCTATTTCTTTCCTGGTTAAACTAAATTCATAAACTGAATTCATATAAACATTTTCCCATAAGAAAATCAGAATATCGGCAATACGACCGTTTACATGTTTATGAGCAAGGCTGATAAAATTAAAAATCGATGATTGAAACATGTCCAAAGACCGTTCAACCAAAAACAACACAAATTTACCATGATTTTCAAGGATATGCATCACTTTTTGGTTATCTAAAAAACATACATCACATTCTTCAATGGCAACTATAGAAAAGATATTCCTTTCTTTGAAGAACAAATTGGAATGACCAATCAATTTCGGACCTGAAACCACAGTCATGATATAACTTTTCTTTGCCTCAACCTGGTATGTGAATTTAACAATTCCTTTATGAAGGAAACCAATACTAGTTGAAGATGCCCCCTGCTTTATAATTTGTTCCCCTTTTTCAAAATGTAATTGAACTGCACTTGAACAAATCAGTTTGCGTTCGCTATCGTCTAAATCGTAACTGCTTAGCTTATTTAAAATACAGTCATTACAATCGAACTGGGGTTTAATATTCTCAATAGCTACCATATTATTTTAGGATTTGATATGAAATATTTAATAATCAAGTATCGAATAATTCGTGCAAATGTACACTAACTTGGTGAACATAGTGTATATTTTTGTAGAAAAATTATTTAACCATGGATGTACATAAAATAACATTGTTTGGAGGTTATGGAAAAGACGGCTCCATCGAAAAAATTAATGAGTTCAGCCTGGAAATTGGCGACATAGTTAGTATTGTCGGACCTACAGGTTGTGGAAAAACTACTTTGATTAACGATATCGAACTTTTTGCTAATAAAAACACTCCCTCCGGCAGGCAAGTATTAATAAATGATGAAACGGTGTCAGAAGACTTTATATTCGACCCATCACATCATCCCATAGCATTGATTTCTCAGCATACAAATTTTTTAAGTGATTTGCCCGTAGGAGAATTCCTGACTACACATGCCAAAGTAAGGGGTGCTACTGAAATAGATGTAATTATTCAGGAAACCTTAGATTTTGCGAATCAATTAACAGGCGAAGCAATAAATCATGAGATTGCCATGACTGAATTATCAGGCGGCCAAACACGGTCACTTTTAATAGCCGATGCAGTTATTATAGGGAATGCACCCATTATTTTGTTGGATGAAATTGAAAATGCAGGCATCCATAGGTCAAAAGCACTTGAGTTGCTAAAAAAATATAAGAAAATCTTTGTTTTTGTAACACATGATCCTTGCATTGCATTAATGTCAGATTTTCGGATTGTTATGAAAAATGGTGCGATGCAACAGTTAATTGCTACCAGTTCAGAAGAGAAAAAAGCTGCTTATAAGATGAAACAAATTGATGATTTAATGCTTGAGTTCCGCAACATCATCCGAATAGGGAATGAACTAACAGAATCAGTTTTTAATGATAATTTTAAGGTATTAACTTTTTAAAAAAACGACTATGAAATTAGTAATTTTTGCCGGACCCCCGACCTGTGGGAAAACAACCGTAATACGACAAGTAATAAAGCGAATGAAAGCAAAGGATATCAAAACAGCATATATCAAAATTGATGTTCTTTATGCCGATGATGATATTATTATCGAAAAGGAATTTGGCATTCCGGTTAAAAAGATTTATTCAGGTGAATTATGCCCCGACCATTGTAATGTGGTTGTGCTTGACGAAGCCGTCGAATGGGCGGATAAAATGGGGGCAGAATATTTACTCGTTGAAACTGCTGGTCTTTGCTTACGTTGCTCTCCTTATGTTGAAAATTCATTGGGTATCGTTGTACTTGAAGCAACAAGCGGAATGAATCTGCCCCGCAAGATTGGACCTATGCTTACACTTGCTGATATATGTGTAGTAACAAAAATCGATCTCATTTCTCAGGCAGAAAGGGAAGTATTCAGATACAGGGTTTTAGAATCAGCAAAAAGCATAACAATCGTTGAAAGCAATGCCCTCTATGGAATAGGTGTTGATCCGATTGTAAGAAAAATTATACAAACAAACGAAATTGAGTTCCCCATGTTTTTACGTGGCAATCCTCCTGTAGGCACTTGCACCATCTGCGTTGGGAAAAAAGAAATAGGTGCAAAAAATCATTTTGGGGTATTACGTACCTTGGAACAGGAATTATTTTATGTTGGTGAATAAATGATAGTATTATGAACGGTCGAATTTATCTGGATAATGCAGCTACCACCTGCCTTGATAACAGGGTACTTGAAGCAATGATGCCATATATGCAAAACAATTATGGTAATGCCTCCAGCCTGCATAGTTTCGGAACAAAAGCCAAACAAGTGCTCGAGGATTCCAGAACTGATCTGGCAAATTGTATGGGGGCCAGTACCAATGAAATTTATTTTACATCCGGTGGCACCGAATCAAATAACTGGGCACTGAAAGGTATTGCTTTTGCTAACCGTAATAAAGGAAGGCACATTATTGTTTCAGGAATTGAACATGATTGCGTACTTAACACATGTAAATGGCTTATCGAAAATGACTTTTTTGTAACATATCTTCCTGTTGATAGCGATGGCATCGTAGATCTGAACAGTCTGAAAAAAGTTATAAATCCCAAAACTATCCTGGTTTCTGTTATGCATGCCAATAACGAAATTGGCACAATTGAGCCTATTGAGGAAATCGGACAAATTTGCAGTTATTATAAAATCAATTTTCATTCAGATGCTTGTCAATCGTTTGGCAAAATTCCTCTTGATGTAAATAAAGCAGGCATTGACCTGCTTACCATAAACTCTCACAAGATTTACGGACCTAAAGGAGTTGGTGCTTTATATATTCGCAAAGGCACTCATATTGCTCCCTTGTTGCATGGTGGCGGCCAGGAAGATGGCTTACGTTCCAGCACCGAGAATATACCCGGCATCGTTGGCTTTGCCAGGGCTGCTGAATTATGCCTGGAAAATATGGAATATGAAGCATCAAGGCAATTAAAACTACGAAATAAAATTTCAGATTTTCTTTTCGAAAACTTTGAAAACGCATATATAAACGGTTCCATTAGAAACAGGCTTCCAGGCCACCTTAACTTCAGCTTTCATGGAATGGAAGGCGAAACAATCCGATTGCTTCTTCTTCTTGATGAAATGGGAATTGCTGTATCAGCCGGTTCAGCTTGCTCATCAAATGATAAAACAAACAATTCTTCTCATGTACTTCAGGCAATCGGATTAAATCCTTTTGAAGCAAGGGGTGCTATCAGGGTGAGTTTAGGCAGGTTTACCACCGAAATGGAATTGGATGATTTTTTTGATGCGCTTAATAAAGTAATAAACTCCCTGACTTCTATTTTCTCTAACCAATCTTTAATCCAAAATTAAACATGGAAAAAGCATCTTTACTTAACAAGCATTTGAAGGAAAACAAAATGAATTATTTTCAGCATATGTGGTTCGCCCTGATGCTGGCAAGAAAAACCTTTGTTTGTGCTATTGCATCACTCCTTCATGCAATATTTCCCTTCTTGTTTGTTTATCATACAAGTACAACTATTTATATTCTGAATGACCTGTTTGTAAAACGAGGGAAAAAGCTAAATGGCAATGAAAACAGCAAATAAACTATATTAATGATCAACCTTATTTGAAACGTTATATAAATTAAAAAATAAAAAGATATAAGAATGGAAAAAAATGCAATAGCAATTAATACACTTGATTTATTACCTAAACTTGACTGCGGTGCATGTGGTTATAAAACATGTGAAGATTTTTCTTTAGCTATAGATCTCAAAGAAACAGAGCTTAAAAGATGTATTCATATAAAAGTTACTGTCAACGGCGATTCCCCCAAAAACCTGCTGATGAATAATGGTAATGTAAGCCTTGGCGAGAAACTTGGATGGAAAGATCACCTGAAAAGGGATTTCGATTTTGTTCTCGATATTTTTGAGGGAGAACCAGGGCCCAAAGAAACTATACTACCGTATAATCCTGCCCTTGTAAAAGAACTAAATGTAAAGAAAGGTGATGTGATGATTGGACGACCTATGGGTATGTCGTGTGGTTGTCCGATAACTCATTGCGGAATAGTTTTAGATGTTGATCCCCGAAACGGTGTAATCAATTGGTTTGTAACCGGACCACTAAGGCCTCGAAGCGAAGGTTTTATAGATATTGGCTATTATGTAGCACAAGGTTATGAAGGCATTATTAAAGATTCAAAAGAGGAAATTAAACTGGGTCGAAGATACTGGTTTTTACCCCGAAGATGTATGCTACAATGGAGGCACAGTGGGCTTGTTAATGCAGTTACCAAATTAAAGGATGGCAGTTATAAGGTAAGGATCGAAGGTCTTTTTATTGGATGATTATTTTAATTTTTTAATACAACTGTTATTATTTAAGAAAAGATAGTATTCTAAATAAAAAATGTAAAAATCACCTGTTTTAATAAACTGCCCCACAGCAGAGCTGATGAGGTATTGTATGAAAGAATTTTCCTATCATAGCAGAGTTATGGGGAATATAACCCAGAAAATTCAGCTAAAGTAGAAAACATTAAGTTCGGGAAGGACTGTTTGCCAAATGGCAGATGGGGCTTTTTTTTTGAAATAATCTGATGGACAGGCATTATATATACATTCCCTGATTTCAGATCGTTAAGCTAATTTATTTACATTTATCGGCTGAATTATTAATCTGACAAAATTTATCAATCCGATGTTTTGAATAAGAAATATTCTCCTCCATGCAACCTTTTTTCACTTATATGTATCATTAAGTATCAATAATGCAATAAATGACTTATATTTGAATTCTATTTAAATGAAATCTCGTATGAAAAAAATAATTCTCATCTTCATGGGTTGCTTTCTTTATGTACAACCTTATGCTCAAATAAACCTGGATAGTGGCTTGGTAGGTTATTATCCATTTAATGGCAATGCAAATGATGAAAGCGGTTTCGGTTTCAATGGAGTTGTAAATGGTGCTGTTCTAACTGCCGACAGGTTTGGACACAACAATAGTGCTTATTATTTTGACGGTTTGGGCGATTTTATCGAGGTCGCAAATACCAACGGGCATTTCAACCTACAGTATGTAACTGCATCAGCCTGGATCAAGCCCTATTATGAAAGAATAAATACCTATGGCGCCATTGTTTACAAGAATGCCCTAACTGGTAATAACCATGACAATTATCTTTTAAGTACCAAATGTTATGAAAGTCCGGCTCCTGACAGGTCGCTCTCTACTTATTACCGATTCAGGGTTTTTTACCAGATTGAGGAGCAGAATGGTCCCAATTATAGCCCGCTCTCAGATTTGCATCCCTTACAGAATTGGTACCTGCTAACAGGCGTTTTTGATAGCAATGGAGTAACGATTTATATTAATGCTAAAGCAGAAGCGCATGTTAGCATTCAAAATATTATTCCATATCAGGGACCAACCCCATTAATTATCGGCGCTTTAACCTACTCCGACCATCCAAATGGTGACTTTAACGGGGTGATCGATGATGTCAGAATTTACAACAGGCCTTTAAATACTGCTGAAATATCAGCACTTTACAACCAGAGCAATGGAATAGATGAGTCGGTTAAAAATCAAAGTATTCAGTTTTATCCCAATCCCGTGACTGATATTTTATTGATAAACGGCATTGCACAAAATTCAAAACTCTCACTTTATTCAACTGATGGCAGATTACTCATCCAAAAGCCACTCCATACCGGAAGCAATTCAGTTAATTTGAATGAACTGGTTATAGGAGTTTATTTCCTGCAAATAAGCAATATAAAGAAAACGATCTGTCAAAGAATTGTGAAGCAATAAAGAAATAGATTTCAAATCTGTTTCTTAATCGGGTCATCTGCCGATGTCAGGAAGGCCAATGTTAAGGCCCACGCATTTTTTGAGGCTTCCGGGTTGAAACTTGCCCTGGCATCACAATTAAAACCATGATCAGCGTATGAAAATTTAACGTTTGTATAGCGTTTGTTTTCTTTATCCAATGCAGTAGTAATTGACTCTATTTGCTCAACTGGAATATGTTTGTCTAATCCACCCCAATAAAATAACATGGGAGCATGAAGTTTAGAGGCATATTTTAATAAATCCAGTGCGATTCTGCCACCATAATATGAAACTGCAGCTTTAAAAGGAAGTAGTGTATTTGCAAAAAATGCCGTACGGCCTCCCATGCAATAACCAATGCACGAAATATGATCTATCTGAACATTAGTTTGTTCTTTTAACCATCCCCAGGAAGCTCGTATATCAACTTCTAATCCATTTTCAGTTAAGCCCTGAACATGAGGTGCAACAGCGGCAAAATCCGTATAACTTCCCTCAAATCCTTTTGGAGCAGTTCTATGGAATAATTCAGGGGCAATAACTACATAACCTTGCGATGCAAATCTTTCTGCAATGTTTCGGATATGGCTGTTTACACCAAAAGCTTCCTGAAAAATAATTAATCCGGGTAAAGCTTTTTCAATTTTAGCCGGCATAGCTGTATAAGCGTTCATATCACTGCCATCAGATACTGACAGGGTTACATAATCTTTTTTAACAGGAAGCGTATTCATATTTATTTTAATTTTGTTTCAGTGTATTTATTAAAATTGTTGATAATGGATTGCCAGCCAGTTCTTTGAAGTTCGATGCTATTGGTGTCTTCTGCTTCAAAAGTTTCAACAATCCTGGTTTCGTTATCATTGTTTGAGAATGCTATGACCACTTTTCTGCCATCAGCAATAGAGTATTCAATAGTTTTATTTAATTGGACCCTGTCATATACGCCACAAAAGTCGAAACCAAAGCTACCGTCTTTTGCTTCCATTCTGAATATAAACTTACCACCTGCTTTTAAATTATTTTCAGCTTTTGTTGTATGCCAATCGTCTGATGCATGGTACCAGTTGATTATATGTTCGGGTTCAGTCCAGCAGTTCCAGACATGATCCAGTGTGGCAGATACGGTTGTTTCAACCCTAATTTTTGTTCTTTGATTTTCCATTTTAGCTAACTCATTTTTGGGGACAGTTAAACATCCATTGAACGCCAAATTTATCGGTACAACTCCCGTAATAAGCACCCCAAAACATATCCTGAAGGTCCATTGTTACTTTTCCGCCGGCAGATAAAGCATCAAATAACTTTTTTGTTTCTTCCCTATTGTCAGGTTCAAGGCTGATATAAACATTATTTCCAAAATTTACGTGAAAACCCATGCTTTCAGGTGCATCAGTACCCATTAGAACATGGCCTCCCAAGATTGGTAATTCAATATGCATGATTAAATTTTTATCATCATCTGCCAAAGGGGGCATTCCTTCAGCAGGTGGAACATCTTTTAACCGACCGATGCCGCCTCCGGTGAATTCACCACCAAAAACGGATTTGTAGAAATTGAATGCTTCCTCGGTGTTTCTGGGAAAATTGAGATAAGTGTTTGTTCTTGCCATCGTTTATTATATTTTTATTGTTATCGAAAAAATTTTAATAAAGAAACAGATTGTACAATTTCTTTATTATTTGGATTTATTCTAATTAAGCTTTTTGAAAAGCAAATATGATGCAAAAATGTAAAGTTTCACTGAATCCTTTATTGAGTTTAGTTTTGTTCTTTATATAAGTATTTTGTAATTTTGAATTATGAATTTGATTGAGAGAAATATTAATAAAGTAGCAGATTTGTGTAATAACCATCAAGTTTCCAGACTATTTGTATTTGGTTCTGTGTTAACACCTAAATTTAAAAAGGATAGTGATATTGATTTCGTTGTTGATTTCAGTAAAATTGATTTGTATAATTATGCAGATAATTATTTTGATTTAAAATTTTCTTTAGAGAATCTTTTCAAGCGAAATGTTGATTTATTGGAAGAAAAAGCGATAGATAATCCATATTTACGTCAGTCTATTGATGCAACCAAGCAACTCATTTATGGATAATGAAATTAAAACCTGGCATTATGATATTATTCAATCGGTAAATGAGATTGAAAGTTATTTTATTGATAAACCAAGAATATTTGAAGAATATCAAAAGGACATTAAAACAAAACGAGTAGTTGAAGGTGATATTGAAATTATTGGTGAAGCAGTAAACAGAATTCATAAAAAAGAACCTGGTTTTGAGATTAATAATGCGAAACACATTATTGGCACAAGAAACAGAATTGTTCATGGCTATGATAAAATTTCAGATGATTTAATCTGGAGTATTGTTATAAATCATATTCCAAAACTGAAAGAAGAAATTCACGGAATGCTCTAATTGTCCCAGTTTAGCTGACTTCTTTGGCGAATGTAAATACATACTCTTATTCAGATCCGGTCTATCATGTCCAAAAACAAACAAAAACTCATCGATAAATACCCGCCTTCAGCTTCCTGTTCATGTGAAATTTGCCTCAATTACTGCAAACGTCCGGGTTGGTGGACTATAGATGAAGCCAATCGTGCCATTAATGCCGGCTACGCCAACCGCATGATGCTTGAAATGGCTCCGGACATGTCGTTTGGTGTTCTTTCGCCTGCTTTTAAAGGTTGTGAAGTGAATTTCGCCCTGCAAATACATGCTTCCAAAGGTTGCAATTTTTTAAAGGATGACCGATGTGAACTATACCATACCGGGAACATACCACTGGAATGCCGTTATTGCCATCATGACCGCCGTGGTTTAGGTAAAATATGCCACCTCGATCTTGAAAAGGATTGGAACAAACCACAGGGACAGTTGATAGTGGTGAAATGGAGTAAGTTGACAGGGTTTAGTGAAAATCAGGTGTTTAGAACGATGGAGGCTTTCAGGGCATATTTCTGAAAATATGTGATTTTAAAGAGTGTAAATCCTGTACGAGGCGACACAGAACAGGCATAAATTCATTGCATACAACCAGTCCTGAACCAAAAACGGGGCTAATTAAACTGCATCCTCTATTGTTAATTAATTGTTTAGTCCTCTCGTCATCATTTAATGATTATTTTTGCAGTTGGAGCCATCAGCTCAATCAATATTATTCAAAACAAAAATTATCCTATAATATTATCAGCAATTGTATATGAAAGAAAAAAGTCCCGATTACTATAAAGAACTTTACAATACTGCATGGGACTCTGCTTTAAAGCTTTCACAGGAAGATTATGGTGACACATTGCAATCGCTGGAATTTTTAGAAAAAATCAACCTGTTGCATACAGATGATAAGATCCTGGAAATTGGCTGTGGTATTGGCAAATTATGTAACAGTCTACATAATAAGGGATTTGTTAATCTTATTGGTACAGATATATCCTTAAATTCAATTAATTACGGTAAAACTAAATATCCCCAGCTCGAACTCAGAGTGATGAACGCTGACAAGTTAGAGTTTCAAGATAAAAGTTTTGATGTCTGCCTTTCATTTGATCTTATTGAGCACCTGCCTGATATTACTGAGCATTTTAATGAAGTAAACAGGATTTTGAAACCAAATGGATATTACTTATTTCAAACACCAAATATTGTTTTCAATTCAATACTCGAAACCTGGAAAGCAAGGGGATTTAAATGGAAAGCCTACCATCCTTCATTACAGTTTCCATGGACTTTAAGAAGAGCTTTAAAAAAGTCAGGATTCATGAAGGTGAAATTTATTCGGATTCCTCCTCTTAGTGATTACAAATTGATACAACTTCCTGGGTTTTTAAGATTAGTTTTTAAGGCAATTCCCTGGAGTTCCCTGCCGGTTTCATTGCAAATTGGCTTTTGGTGCATTGTAACTAAGGAAAATAATAATTCTATATAATTTACAATCATTTATGCAGCTTTTTGAAAACCTTAGTAAGATATTATTTATAATCAGGTATATTTTTCTCAGCTGTACTTTCTTTGTTTATCCGACACTTAATAGAATTTAAATGCTGATTAAACAAAACAACATCAAATCGACAGGTATAAAGGAGATTTTCAGAAATCTGATCACCCGGGTATATGATTTCAGCAAGTCAAAACCATTGGTATTACTGATTTTCTTAATTCTCACCACCTCCTTTTTTGTCTTCCGGGATTACCTCCTGTTTAGCAAATTCTATATTTTTAAAGACATTGGCAGCGATACTTACAATGTGATGTACCCCTTTTATGTTCACATGTCGAACTACCTAAGAACTGATGGCATACCACGCTGGTCTTTTAATATTGGGATGGGGCAGAATATTTTTGCAGGGAATTTAAATGAACCCTTCTCGCTGATTCTGTATGCCATTGGAGCAAAAGGAATTCCATACGCAATTATTTATGTTGAGGTACTTAAAATTTTAACGGGGGGTATTCTGTTTTTTCTTTACCTGAGGACCATGAAAATAAGTAGTTACGTTTCCATCATAGGGGCCTTGTGTTTTGCATTTTCAGGCTATATGATCATTGGCACCGAATGGTACAATTTCTCTACCTTTTTTGTTTACATAGCATTTACACTATTTGCCTTCGAAAAGTATCTGATGGAGCAGAAATGGTATTTGCTACCCATAGCAATCATGTTCTTAAGCACTGCTTTTTTTATGTTTGTTACATTTTCCCTCTTTTTTATCATCTATATTATCATCAGATACCTTGAAGAATACAAATGGAATTTCAGGCAGTTCTTACTTTTATCGCTTAAAATAGCTGCTTTATATGTGCTCGGAATGATGCTCAATTGTGTGGTGATGCTCAATAGTATTCTTCAGATGCTTGAGAGTCCCAGGATAAGTGGAGCTGCAGGCTATTTTAATGCACTTAAATTAACACCTGTTTTCGCGTTTGGAGCCAAGATTCATAACCTGACTGCCATATTGAGACTTTATTCAAATGATTTGGCAGGCATAGGCAGTAATTTCAGGGGATGGTACAATTACCTGGAAGCACCTATCTTTTATAGTGGATTAATCAGCCTTTTACTGATCCCTCAATTGTTTATTTCCGGAATAAAAAAGGACAGAATCAAATACTTTATTTTCTTTATGATCTGGTTCCTGATTGTTCTGTTTCCTTATTTCCGACACCTTTTTAACCTTTTCACGGGAGATTATTATAAAGTCAGTATTTCATTTATTATTACAATCGTATTAATCTTTATGGCTGCAAAAGCATTCGATAAAATTATCATCACCGGAAAGATTAATAAAATTGGGCTGATCATTACACTTATCATACTGCTAGTTCTGCTATTTCTTCCCTTTTCCGGAATACTCAATCAAGTTATTGATAAAAGTCTGAGGATGGTGATTATTGTTTTTCTTGTTGCGGATGCAGCTTTTCTATATTTTATGAATTCAGGTAAAACAAATGTTTTATTCAAATTCCTTTTACTAGCATCCATACTTATTGAATTGGGGTATTTCAGTTATATCGGAACCAATAAAAGGTTTGTTGAAACGGCCAATACATTGAAATCTAAAACCGGTTATAACGATTTTACGGTTGATGCCCTGAAATATATTAAAGAAATTGATCATGGATTTTACAGGATAAATAAAAATTATTTTTCAGGAACATCAATCCATTCAACCATCAATGATGCACAAATACAGGATTATTACGGGACTCCATCATATATGTCGTTTAATAACGTATTTTATATAAATTTCCTGTCTCAAACCGGAATTATCCATGCCAATAATGAAGTTGAAACACGTTGGTCAATTGGATTGATTAACCGGCCATTGTTACAGACATTCGGAAATGTAAAGTACAACTTATCGAAAGCCGGTGGATTCAGTTATGATTATACAATATTGGGTTATGAAGCTATAGGCACTTTCGGAGATGTAACCGTATTCAGAAATACTAATTTTCTGCCTTTAGGTTTTACTTATCGTAAGTATATCACATTCAGCGATTATAAGAAACTTGAAGACATACAAAAAGAGATTACATTGCTCAGGGCCTTTGTAATTGATGATGATCAGGTGAAATTGTATCAGGGTATTGACAGATTCGACATCAATAAGGATACAACAAGTAATTATACTTTAATTAATTATTTCTCAGACATTGCTTCTTTAAAACAAAATACCCTTGAAACAGACAAATTAACACAAAACTCCGTCAAAGGATACATAAGACTTGATCAGAAAAAACTTGTTTTTTTTACCATTCCTTACGATAAAGGCTGGCAATTGATGGTGGATGGGAAGAGCCAAGCACTGGCAAGGATAAATATAGGGTTTATGGGTGTTTTATTGGATAGCGGCAATCATCATTTAGAATTAAAATTCAGACCCCCATACATAACTGTTTCTATATTAGTAACCCTATTTGGATTGATTTTAATGCTTCTTATAAAGTTTGCAGGTCCTTTCAGGAATATTTTCGTCATCAGTAACCCTGATAAAAACGGGAAACGAAGTGACGAAAAAAATGAAGTTAAGATTTAATTTGGCGAAGATGAAAATATGCATTATTGCACTTCGATCCTACCAGTTATTTAATAAAAAGATTGCTGATCCCAGTGGTGGTGCCGAGATGCAACTTTATTTGCTGGCTAAAGAACTTCAAAAATCCGATTTACTCGATATCAATTTTATCGTCGCTGATTATGGACAGAGTGCGATTGAAGAATATGAGAAAATCAAATTATGGAAATCCTTCAATTTTAATCAGAACCTGATTCATCAGATTTTTTGTTTTTTTCGTATATTTTCAAAGGTCAATGCTGATGTTTACATTCAACGCACCCTTACCGTTTTCTCTGGTTTGATTGCAATTTATTGCCGGATTATCAGAAAAAAGTTTGTTTATATGGTTGCCCATGATGGAGAAACAGATAATTCTCTGCCCGTTTATAACTTTTGGTTCAACCGGATTTTAATTAATTTGTTATTCAACCAGGCATCATTGGTTATAGTACAGAATAATTATGAACTAAATAACTTAAAAAATAAGTATCCGGGGTTAAAAATCGAACTTTTAAAGAAGGGACTTGAAATAAAAGAGCTAAATCATAATAAAGAGCCCATTTACGATTGCATTTGGGTTGGAAGATGCGAAAAATGGAAAAATCCCCGGATTTACGTTGAATTAGCAGAAAGGAATCCTTCTTTAAAATTTATAATGATCCTTTTCCCCTATGAAAACGAACCACAGTTTTATGATGAGATGATACGTAAGAGTACTCATATAGCTAATTTAACTCTTATGGATTATATGCAAAATGATCAGATTTACGAATTGCTGTCTGAAAGCCGGATCTTTTGTTTTACATCCGAACTCGAAGGCGACTGGCCAATGGTAGTGCTTGAAGCTTGTGCATCCGGCTTAGCGGTTGTATCATATAAATTAAACTACGATTTGCTTATTGATGATTATCATGGAGGTATATTTTGCCACGGAAATGTTGATGAAATGAATGATGAGATAGCAAAATTACCCGGAAACTTAGAGCTCCTTTCTTCTATGAGCAAAAATGCATTTAAATTTGTTTCCGAAAATCATGATATAAAAGGAAGAGCTGAACAATGCAAAAACATTTTAATGCAATTTTCAAAACAGGGTTAATGTCAGAAATAAATGTGTGGAATAGTTGGTTTTAATTGGCATGATGAAGATCTGATTACCGGGTCGGGGAAATTAATCTCACACAGGGGTCCTGATGCTGAAGGTTACTTTACCGATGAGAATATTAGCCTTGGCTTCAAAAGACTTTCAATAATTGATCTAAGCACAGCAGGCCACCAACCGATGTTCTATTCTGCAACAAATGGAGCTTGCTCAAAGTTTTTCAATACACTTTATCTCTCTCAATCTGATCTTGGAATTATTTATAACGGCGAACTCTATAATTTTCAGGAAATAAAGGACGAACTGATTGCCAAAGGATATAATTTCTCATCAAAATCCGATACCGAAGTAATTCTGGCCAGTTACCTGGAATGGGGTCAGGAATGTGTCGTAAAATTTAACGGGATGTGGGCCTTTTGCATTTACGACAAGAAAAGGAGCATTTTGTTTTTATCGCGCGACAGAATGGGACAAAAGCCACTTTTTTACTATGCTTCAGGAAACAAGTTCATTTTCGGATCTGAGATAAAAACAATTTTACACACCGGAATCGAAAAAACCATCAATACACATAGCTTAAATCATTACTTGTTTTTTGGCTTTTTACCAACCGAACAAAGCATTTTAAATAATGTAAACAAACTGTTACCGGGACATACTCTGGTTTATGATTTAAAAAGCCATCAGATAATCAGTCATACTCCCTTTTGGCACATCAAATTTTCCAATGAGATTACGGATGTAAAATCAGCTCTTGAGCTCATTCATGATACAATAGATCAGTCGGTTAAACGCAGGCTTATTGCCGATGTGCCGGTTGGTGCATTTTTATCGGGTGGACTTGACAGCTCTATCATGGTGTATCATATGAGAAAATACATTGCTGACCTGAAAACATTTTCAATAAAATTCGATTATTCAGATTTCGACGAATCCAAATGGTCGAAGAAGGTTTCAACTTTTTTTAAAACCGATCATTACGAAATTAAATTTACAGCCAGTGATGTTTTAAAATATATTCCCGATCTGGTATATGCTTACGATAATCCATTGGGTGATCCTTCTATAATCCCAACTTTTCTAGTCTCGAAGGTTGCGAGGGAACATGTTACGGTAAGTTTATCGGGAATGGGTGGCGATGAATTATTTGGAGGCTATACCAGATATAATGAATACCTGATACTTAGAAAACTAATCAAATTAAGCAGTTCAGTAAAATCTTTATTCCCATTTCTATATCAGTTGGTTAATAAGGATAAAGCCGGTAAGTTAAAGCAGTTATTAAAAATCACCGACGAGACAGATCTTTATTTGCGGCTTTTCAGTCATTTATCTCGTAACAGCAATGAAATTGAAATTAATTATACTGATCTCAGTTCGTTAAAAAAGTATTTCAATCAGCACGATGGACTAACAAATATTTTAAATTTCGATCAGCATACCTACCTGCCGGATAATGGTCTGGAAAAGGAAGACCGGGCAACCATGGCCAACAGCCTCGAAGGAAGGGCACCTTTTATGGACTATCATGTGGTAAACCTGGCAAACAGCATATCGTCTCATTTAAAAATAAGGAATGGAACAGGCAAATATATTCTGAAAAAAGCCTATCTTGATTTTTTGCCTCATGAAATCATCTACCGGAAAAAACAAGGATTTGGCGTGCCTTTGAATCATTATTTCAGAAATGAGCTGAAGGATATTACGTATCAGACCATTTTTGATTACCAGGGATATGAATACTACGATAAAAAAATATTGTTGAATTTATGGGATCAGCATCAAAAATCAACTTCCGATTACTCGCAGTTGTTCTGGCTCATTTTTATCTTTAATAAATGGTACGATAAATGGATGTAGTTTTAACTAATTAAAAATAGCAAGATGCAATTTGACTTTGGACAGAACTGGAAGAATTTTTCTAAAAACGCTTTAACGGATGAAAAGGTTGCACGTGCCCGTGAAGATTTTATTAATCTCCTTGAAGGAATTGAAATTAAAAACAAAACCTTTTTAGATATTGGTTTCGGACAAGGTTTACCCCTGCTTATCTCTAAGGATTTAGGAGCAATTTCAGTCGGCAATGACATTAATCCGAAATGTGCCGAGGTATTGGCGGAGAACAAAAGATTCTTCAAAAATCTTCAGGGGTCAGATATTCCTGCCATTGTTGGATCAATACTGGAAAATTCAACACTTGATGAAATAAAGAAATATTCGGGTAATGATGAAGGCAAATTTGATATTGTTTATTCCTGGGGTGTTTTACACCATACCGGAAATATGAAGCTGGCAATAAATAATGCAGCTTCCCTGGTTAAAAATAATGGTCATTTCATTATTTCGATTTACAATCGTCATTGGACCAGTGCTTTCTGGAAAGGAGTTAAATGGACCAGCTGTATTTCGCCGGTATTTGTAAAAAAATTGATGGTAAAGATGTTTTATCCTGTCATTTGGACGGGTGCTTACTTTACAATGTCCGAAAATCCGGCAAAATCAGAGGTAAGAGGCATGGACTTTTATTACGATGTGGTTGATTGGGTAGGTGGATATCCTTTTGAATATGCCTCCATCAAGGAACTTAAAAAGATGATGTGGGAAATGGGATTTGATTGTTTAAAAGCAATCCCAACCAAAGGATTGACCGGATGTAATGAATTAGTTTTTAAGAAAACAAATTAAAAAATAGCTCATGGCCTTTTTTGACGTATTTGCAACCGGAAACAGCACTTTTTTAGGTAATTTCCTTGAGGATAAAACCAAGGAGAAGGAATTCAGATACATATCGGGATTTCTCAAAGACAAGAAACTTGAAATACTCGAAATTGGTCCCGGCCAGGGCAAATTGTCAAAGTTCTTTATCTCCAATGGCTATACAAATTATGATGTGGTTGAACCTCACGATCTGATGAGAAACAATCTGCTATCAGCCGGTGTTAGAAAAGCAATGAGTTACAGTATCCCTGAATTACAAGAAAAAGATGAATCGTATGATTTGATTATTGTTTCAGATGTTTTTGAGCATCTGAACGATTTTAAGGAAGGCTTTCTGTTTATTTCTGAAGCCTACCGTGTGTTAAAAAAAGGCGGCAAACTATTTATACTCAGCCCTGATTGTAACGACTGGAAAATGGACTTCTGGAATTGTGACCCTTCGCACAACCTGGTTACAACTGTCAGACGTCTGATGGTTTTGTATCACGACTCAAAGTTTAAAATTCTCGATTATCAGTATAATTATGCTTGTTTTGCAGGTTTGTCTGGTTATCTGATCGGGAAATTTGTTAAACTGATCACCTTCTGGAGCTCGGGCAATTCCCTCGATTCCAAACCCTATAAATTAAGATTGACTTTTTTAAGGCGTTTTCTTATAATTGGCGAAAAAGAGTAACCGATGCTGAAGGTTTATACAGATTTTGAAGAAGTAAAAAAGTTATCTGAAAAAGAGGGCATCAAAAAAACCATTAAGCAATTGTATCTTAATGTTAAAAAATTAAAGAAAAATCTGAATAGCAATGATGTACAGGATATTTACGACTCTTATTACTCCAATTTTCTTGACAATCATATAGCTGTAAGAGAAATAAATGGCTTTAAAATTCACAGGTATTCTCAACTTATTTTTGAGTATCTCGAAAAGCAGGAATCAAAAAATAAACGTATCCTTGATTTTGGATGTGGTGCCGGGAATATTGCCCTGGCTTTAAACAGCATTGGTTATCATGTACATGGAATAGATTTTTCGGAACATGTATTAAAAATTGCCAAGTCTAAATCCGAACAAATTCAAAACAAAACATCAGAGATCCTTTTTAACAATGATGATTATTTTAGTCTCGATAAAACATACGATTATATTTTATTTGGGGATGTAATTGAACATATATCCAAAATTGAACTTGAAAAAGTCTTTATAAAAGCAACTGAATTGCTATCCGGGCATGGTGAAATCCTGATCAATACACCCAATGGCAGGGCTGATGCATACGGGAACAATATATTCTGGTCAGCTTTAACTAAATTTTACCGCAGGTTTGATAGATCTGAAAACACGATAAACCCTTCTGAAATTGATTTAAGGCACGCTTATTATACTCAAACTCATATAAATGTGATGTATCCCTGCGAATTGAGATCGCTTCTGAGAAAAACAGGGTTTAAGAAGAGTACTTTTATTTTTTTTAATGATTCATCGGTATTTATGGGAAGGTTGTTAAATATTTTTGGCATTTCATCCGATATGACCATTATCGCACAAAAAAATAAACAAGTTTGATGAAAAGAAAGAAGCTCCTTATTTTTTTACAGATATTGTTTTCAGCTACACTGCTGACAATTTTGCTTCATAAAACCGATTTTAAATTAATACTTGCAAACATATCTCAAATATCATACAGTACAATCCTGATTATCATTGTATTATCATTAATCAATTATCTTTTGCTTGCTGTTAAATGGTCGGTTTATTTAAAACAATACAGGATCATCGACCTGTTCAAAATAAACATGATCGGTACTTATTATGCAACGGTACTTCCAGGTCAGCTTACCGGCGAATTGGCAAAAATATTAAAACTTGGAAAAGGGAAACAAGATGCTGAGCAGATTGCAGCTTCGGTTCTTGTAGATAAAATTACAGGCATGATCAGTTTAATGATCGTTGGAATTGCAGGTGCCTTGCTTTCGTCCAGGGAATTTTCCGGCAACCTTTCGCTGACTTTTCTTGTTGTTTTAGTGCTTACCATTTCATTTTTAATTTGTTTACGTTTAAACTTTTTTTACCATTTTCTTGTTTCAATACTTCAAAAGCTCACATCCAGA
>Ga0182027_10003226_pt1 | contig 26040 bp, 23 predicted proteins | sample 712E1DmetaG_FD_121300 | JGI IMG/M metagenome (GOLD analysis project Ga0182027, IMG submission 121300) | Permafrost microbial communities from Stordalen Mire, Sweden - 712E1D metaG (Illumina Assembly) | ecosystem: Environmental > Terrestrial > Soil > Wetlands > Permafrost | place: Sweden...
ACATTTCCAAACCGCTGTCCTACCTGCATTATCGACCGCCAATGTACGCTCCTTGTTAAAGGCGGTGCTTCCCCTACCTGAACTTTCCCGAGAAGAAGCTCGTCGCCAGATCGCCAGACACTTGGTGAATCGTTCCCGTTCCAAGGCTAGCCGCCTTCGCCATCGGCAAAAAGCCCTAGCCTCTACCTAATCTGACATTGTCGAATTAGTCATAGATTATTATTATATAGCTGCAAGCTAAGTTAGCTTGACATAGGTTTGCCCTGTGCTAAAATTGCATCACGCTCGCAGAGGATAACTTCACAGGGAAACCCGTGTGAGGGCTCTGTGATTTTATGGAGGGTAGTTTTGTCTAAGAATCGCACACAACAGATGGTAGATCGGCTGCGCGAGTTGCAAGCCTCTTCACCAGATATAGAAGCCTCTGCGATTGTGAGCTTGGATGGGTTGAGCATTGCTTCAGCACTGCCACAAGGTGTTGAGGAAGATCGCGTCTCTGCTATGTCTGCTGCCATGTTGTCTTTGGGGGAGCGAATTGCCTCTGAATTGGGCCGTGGTTCACTAGAACAAGTATATATTAAAGGCGAAAAAGGATATGTTGTTTTGATGTCTGTCGGGCAGGAAGCTGTGCTGACTGCGCTTGCACGTGAACAGGCCAAACTCGGCTTGATTTTTCTTGATATGCGCCGGGCTACCGTGGATTTGGCCAAGCTGATTTAATGGAGATTGCATGAGTCCGATTCAGAAAAGCGGTTTGTACTATCCAAACAAATTTGGTTTGATCATTATTAAATCACTTGAAGAGGTAATGGGTAAGAATGGTCTCAATGCTATTTTAAATCTAGCTGGCATGTCTCATTATGTCGATAGCTACCCTCCGGATAACCTTGAAAAGGGATTTGATTTTGCAGAGTTGTCAGCTATCGGTGTGGCTCTGGAAGATATGTATGGACCACGGGGGGGACGTGGATTGGCTTTACGTGCTGGACGGGCAACCTTCTCAGACGCTTTAAAAAACTTCGGTGCTCTGGCTGGAGTCGCAGATCTTGCATTTGTCGTCCTTCCGCTGCATGCTAAACTGCGTATCGGTCTCCCTGCATTTGCCAAGATTTTTGTTCAATTGACCGATCAACAAACAGGTGTTGAAGAAAAAGACAATGAATATATTTGGACTATTTACAAATGTCCTTGTTGCTGGGGTCGGCACAATGCAGATAAACCGGTATGTTTCATATCGACCGGACTATTACAAGAATCCCTGAAATGGGTGTCCGGAGGTAACGAATTCCGGGTTAATGAATCAAAATGTGTGGGTGTGGGCGATGATGTTTGTGAGTTTGTTATCCAGAAAGAACCGGTTTCCTAGGAGAAAAAGATCATTTGCAGATTAGTGCCGTTATTCCAGTGTATAACGAAGCGGAGAACCTTCCCCGGTTGGTCTCCGCTTTATTTGCACTCTCGCTCGATTTAGATATTCTGATTGTTGACGACGACAGCCCCGACGGGACAGGTAGAATAGCAGACGAACTTGCCAGGAGTGATAAAAGGGTAAACGTTCTTCATCGCGAAGGAAAGCTGGGTTTGCGATCCGCTTATCTGGAGGGTTTTCGTCGGGTTTTAAATGATGGAGGGGAGGCTATTTTACAAATGGATGCGGATTTTTCACATGACCCTTCTAAAATTCCAGAGATGATGAGCAAACTGGAATCCTGCGATGTGGTTCTCGGTTCCCGGTACATTCCAGGCGGATCAGTTGCCAATAATTGGCCGCAATGGCGGAAGAACCTTTCAGCGTTTGCTAATTTTTATGCTCGTATGATACTGGGGTTGCCCCAGCATGATATTACGACAGGCTTTCGCATTTGGCGGCGTGAGACTTTGTTAGGCATGCCTTTTGAAAGGATACAATCGAACGGTTATATTTTCCTGGTGGAAATGGTATATCTCGCTTCTTGCCTTGAATATAAAATTGGAGAAGTGCCCATTTATTTTGCGGATCGCCGCTGGGGTATGTCGAAAATGTCATTTAATATACAGTTAGAGGCCGCCTTTCGAGTTTGGTCTGTTAGGTGGTATTTTAGAGATTTATATAAAGCAGGTAAGAAGGCCAGAGTATCTCATTAATTAATTTTGACAATTGGAATCTGTTAATCAAAACAAATTAATTGGTAATACAAGGAAATATTTATTTCTTATAATTATTATTTTAGAGCTATTGTCTCGTTGCTGATGAATTTGATTTAGAGATTTATCCTAGAAGTGGTTAAGTTTCCCCACTCTTCCAAGCTCAATGTTTCAGCACGTCGCCGAGGATCAAGTTTAGCCTTATAAAGTAAATCTTCGACATCTAATCTAGATATTCCCAACCCTGCAGAAAGTGCGTTTCGCAGGGTTTTTCGTTTCTGGCTGAATCCAGCCTTTATAAGTTTAAAAAAAACAGGTAGATGGGGTGGGTATATTATAGGTTCCGGATAAATCTCAATTTTCAACACAGCTGAATAAACTTGCGGTATCGGATAAAATGCTTCGGCTGGGATATGTCTCATAATCGTCGGCTTACCGTATACTTGCACGCTTAAGGCAAGCAGACTCATATCGGGTGGTGCTTCGCAAATACGCTCCGCTACTTCTTTCTGGATTGTTAGAACAATACGCCGTGGTTTAGACTCGGATTCAAGCAAATGACGGATGAGCGCGGAGGTGATGTTGTAGGGGATGTTTGCCGTAACTAAATATTTTGGTGGGAGTCCAAGCTCATGCGGAGAGAACTTGAGAATATTCCCATAGATTAAACGGACATTTTTATAAGGTTTTAGAACATCTCGTAGTATATGTTCAAGTTTTGCGTCAAGCTCAACGGCCACCACTTCATGTGCATAATTGGAAAGATAGCGGGTTAAACTTCCGAGACCCGGCCCAATTTCCAATACCGAGTCGCTTTTCTCAATCTCTGCAGCAGCAGCAATATATTCCAACTCAAATTTATCGTGTAGAAAATTTTGACCGAGGCGCTTATTCGCATGCAAGCCATATTGCTTGATTAGAGTAGCTGGGTAAATAGGAGGTATGTTCTTCACTGGCAGAATGATGCACCTTGGCTTGAACCGGAACTGGTACTGGTTCCTGAACCCGTATCTGGCCAGGAACCAGATTGGAATTGTGCAACATAATTGCGTAATATCATGAAATCTACATCCCAGATAAAAACATCTTTCTTGAACACCGGATCGTATATCCTTGTGCCGGTAAATAGATTTTCCGGGAAACTATATAATCCAATGTTCTTCCGTGGTACTTGCGTTGCAAGACAGGCGAGTTGGCTCATTATTGCCGGGCTGAGATCAGTTTGGACCGACCCTTGAAAGGATTGAATGAGGCTGGGAATTTCTGTGATGACATCTGGACTCGTTAATTTTTTTTGTAAGGCACAAAGAACGATATCTTGATTACTGCCACGGGAAAACACACCTTCCGTACGGTTGCGTGCTAATGCCAAAGCTTCGGTACCATTGAGATGTTCATTGCCTCTTTGGAGATGACCGCCGCCATAATTTTGGTCCAACTTGACGTCGACTCCTCCGACAGCATCCACCATTTTCACAAAAGTCTGCATATTAACGGCCAGATAATGATCAACCTTTACCCCAAAATTTAAATCGAGTGTAAGTGCGAGAAGGCCTGGGCCGGCGCTTGGGTTATCCCAATAATGGAAGCCATCCCCAGGATTTCCGTATAAATAAGCCTGGTTGAGTTTTTCGTGATCTTGGCCGTTGAGATTATCTGAGATATACGGAATTTTTACCCAAAGATCTCGTGGGAAATCGAGGACCGTTATACTGGGTTTGGTAAAGTCCAAGCGCACGACTCGCATAACGTCGGAAAGTCCCCATGTGTAACCGGTACTGCGAGTGTCAGATCCGATTGCCAGAATGTTCATTACTTTTGGTCCCCCGCAAAGTGGAGGACGGGTAGGAGTGCTATTGATAAAAGGTCGTAGGTTGGCTGGGCCGGTAGTTGCTGTCCAGGTGGCCGGCATACCAATGGGTGTATATGGGGATGTAGGCAACGCAGCACCTAATGGCTGTCCCGCCCAGTCCTGATAAGTTTGCCAGCCGATGTAACCGACCAAGGAGACGAGAACACAAGCTGTTAAGGCTAAGAATGCTGTGATGATCTTTTGCGTTTTGGTCAAGGTCATTATCCTTGTATTCGGGCATTAACGTAGATGTATTTTGTTGGTTGCCATTATAGAATTAAGAATAGGCATCAGGTTGATTAAGATCAATTATTCATATGAAAGCATTATGGTGCGTGGGTGAAATAAAACGGATTTCCTGTCATCATTGTTTTGATTATCTCTTTCGTCATATCCATCTATTTCATGAATGCAGGGATAGTCGCCGGTGCGGGAACAAGGAAATAAACTGTGACCCATCCCGGAGCTTCCTGATAGTTGCTGTCTGCATAACCCAGATCTATCCAAAGCTCTCTGGGTATACCTAATTCTTTTTCGATAATATATCCTCCTCCGATATCACCAACAACAGCATTACCATATCCGGGAATGAAAACCTTTTGTCCAACCAGATAATTATAGGTCGAAGGATCAACTGCGATAACGCCTTTTTGAAGTGGCAAACCCGATTTAGTGCCATCGAAGCACTGACCTGGAACCCCTGATCTGCAAGGGGAATAAGAAGTGGCATACATCTTCATGGATCGCCAAAATTGAAAAGTCACACCATCTATAGTTGTCGAATTGATTACTATTCTAGTCCCTGTTGCAATAACGCGTGTCTGTGGTGTACGTACTATGCTCTCTACATCTTGAACACGTTTAACTTCTTTCCCATCTTCATAACGGATTCGTGTTCGACTTACTGACAAGCCGACTTCTCCCGGTTTCAAGATCTCTTGCTGACCAAGTGCTATTTCAGGAGAATCAATTGTCTGACTTTCATAGGGTATCGACTTTTGAGCCAGAATGATGGACTCTGACACTCGGATAAGATGGATTTGACCGTCCTGCGGTAGCGATTCATTCGCAGGCGGTTGGCTTAAATCCAAATCTGTAAGAGAAAGCCCAGCTTCAGCCAGTGCAGCGTCGATAGTCTGGGTCGAAGATCGAATATGGATTTGCCTTTTGTCCATCGTAACGATTAAATCCTGCGACGGAATATACTTTATTGTCATCGCGCCTGTAATCGGAGTATCGGCAGGTGGATCGAGTTTGTCATTTATATATAACGATGTTCCCATGTCAGATAACACTTCGCCCAACGTCTGAGCGGAGGATTGTACGATCCTGCCGTTGATATTCAATGTTGCCGCACGTTGGATTTGTAAGGTGTAAGACTTGGCTGATGAGAGGAGTTGATCGAGAGGTATTTTATAACCATTTAACAACACGCTGTCGCCAGATCCTAGAATCACACCAGCTTGAGTTAATAAAGTTTCGGGTATTCGATTGCTAGTTATCATTGTGCGGATCTGTCCGTTATCAATGATCGTTATAGTGATAGGAGGGTTCGGTTCACATCCTGAAAGAAATACAAAACTTATTAATATAAGGTAATCGAGGCGGTTCATAATTCATAATTATAAGTGGAGTATGCAAATAAATACGATTTATTAAACTTAATTTAAGAGAGATCATGCGCAATCCTTGCATCAAATACATATTCATCCATCCGGCCAGGGAGCATGTATTTCGGTATACAAGCGTCCTCTGACGGGGTAACGATTTGTCTGCATCCTTCTTGTGTTGACGAAGTAATGATTTTAAACCGAGCCTGATCAAAAATTAATCGTATTAATGGCTTTTCAAATGAATGAAGTTGGTTTTAGAATGGTTGTTATTTATACAGTAAGCTTTCTATCGTTTCTCGATACCACCATCTTTTACATTCCAGATATCAGTTGCAAACCGCTCGATAAAATATCGGTCATGCAACACGGCAAATATCGTTCTTTTATAGCTGCTTACGGCCTTTTCAAAGCGAGTACGTGATGGGATGTCGAGATGATTGATCGGTTCGTCGAGAAGTAAGAAAGTACAACCTTGTGCGACCAGTAAGCCTAGTTGCAAGCGTGATCGTTCGTCGAAGGAAAGATCACGTGTTGGACGTAACGGATCATCGTCTTCGAACAGAAAGTAGTGTAGAAAATTACATGCTTCAGTCTCATTGAATAAAGCAACAGCCTGGATTGTTTGGAGCGCGTTTAGATTGGGATCAAGCAATTCTTGTTCCTGTCCCATATAACCTGGTTTTACGCTGGCGCCCAGCTTCAAACTACCCTCCAGGAGTGGCAGGTTTCCTGCAATGGTGCGGATGAGCGTCGTCTTGCCGGACCCATTCAAACCTGTAAGGGCGATCCTTTGACCTGCACGGATCTGCAAATTTAAATTTGTCAGAAGTGGATTATCACGTATATATCCAATTGATAGGTTTTCAGTGACCAGAACGGTTTTACTGATATTCTGTTGTAACTCGAATTCCAGTTTCATTTGCTAGGAGGGCTTTGGTTTCTCAATGTGTTCTTCTGAATCAATAAACCGCTCCAGTTTTTTCTCACGTGATTTTGCCTTTGCTGCTACTTTTTTGGCAATCCGTCGGACACTGGGTTGGCGCGGAGTCGTCGTGATTTCAACACGGTAGGCTTGTTGTTTGGTACGGGCAATATCTTGCTTCATTTGGCGGATTATATTTTGCTGATCTTGATAATAAGCTAATTGTTTTTCCTGTTCCTTTATAGATTGTGATAGGAAATTTGTATAATTCCCCGGATAAGTTCGTAGGCTATGGGTGTTGGTGTTTAGATCGAGAATTGTACTTACCCTGTTATCCAGAAAAGTACGATCGAGGGAGACGATCAGGGCGCCACCCGGGAAGGATTTAAGCCAGTCTTCCAGCCATTCAATGGCAGTAATATCTAAATGGTTCGTAGGTTCATCGAGTAATAAAATTTGCGGTTCAATGAGCAGGATATGCGCCAACATTAATCGTGTCTTTTGTCCGCCTCTAAGATGTTGGAGAGGTGTGTTGAGAGGTATATCTTCAAGGCCCAATGATTCTAAGACTATCCGAGGATTTGGGAGGGGTTTTGTCAATCGGTGGAGTGCGGAATCGTATTTCGTTTGAAGGGACAAATTGCCTGGATCCGTGGAAAGAGATGCTGCTAGTGACGCGATTTCCGCCTCGAGAACTTCCGAACTTTCAGTAGTTGGGCTTAGCGCTGTATGGAGGGTTGGACCTTCAGCAAAGGAAATCGTTTTATCCGCAGAGCTCATTCCTTGAGCAAGGTAACCAATTCGCAGGTTCGGATGCGAGAAAGTTATTGTCCCAGAATCAGGCGTTTCAACTCCTGCAAGGATCTTCAATAATGTCGTCTTACCAGAGCCGTTCGCTCCGATGAGTCCGACTCGCTCACCCTCATTAATACTGAAAGATATGTCATGTAATATAGGTTGAATACCGAAGCTTTTGGAGATGTGATGCGCGGTAATCATAATTACTCCCGTATCCTAAGGCCTAAGGGAGGCTTAAAAAGAAAAACCGAGGGCAAAACCCTCAGCTGTTCAGTTTTAAACTCTCTGGTGGATTGAATGAGGATGAAATGAGATCACCCAGTTTGAATCATCACAGCGGGTCATGCCTAACAGTGATTATGGATCACAGGATGTTATTCATTCGTTTCGCTCCGACCAGTTACAACAAAGATTATAATATACAGCCTCTATCCGACGAGTCGATCGACAGCTAAATTCGATAGTTTTAATTGTAGTTGAGCTGACCGAGTAGGGAGGCAAAATTGAGCCCATTTCGTCATTCAATCGAGCATTTATTTAATACCTAACTTATTATCTTAATATCACGAGATAGGCGGAAGAAAAAGTATCATCTCCACCGTATTGTTCAATAATATTGCCACCAATTTGACTCAGGTAATCAAAAATGTAACTCCTGTCTGACACATCATTGCGCGTTTTTAGTACATTCGAGAAAATGAACCAGATACGCTGATTTTTAGGCAGGGAATCCAGGACTTGGTTGTATTTTATTGGTTGTTTTCTATAATCGCCTAAATAGGTTGTATGAGCGTTATTCAAACCAAAAAAAGGTGCGTAATAATTATAGGTGACGGCAGCTTGATCGTAAACAACAAATTGATCGTTTGCTTCAAGGTGTTGTTCAACATAGGACATTGCAGGTTTTATATCCTCTTGGAAAGGATAAGCGCGTGGTTGATAAAGATAGCCATATGTAGAAATAACCGGGCCCAACAAAAGGTAGACAGTCAATAACCAGCGGAATCCGTGGCTAAGGTAAGACGAGGTCTTTAGCATGAGAGCAAGTCCATCGATCCCAGCTCCAATTGCAAGCAAAGTGCTGGGCGCCAGGAAAAGAATTAGCCTGCCTTTGAATGGGTAATTGCCAATTCCTGATGCAATAATTGTAAGTACCATCGATCCCAAGAAAATGATTGACCAGGGCCTATTTTGCTTCAAAAAGATAATGATAATTCCGAACAAATAAAATGCAGCCTCGATGGCGGTCAATTGAGAAAGATTTAAGTCGACAACGAAGAAGTTTCCCAATCTCTGAACAAACCAACCTGGATTTTTCCATGGTGGAATAGGCATAAAGGCGCCTAGATTACTCCAATAACTAACATTGTATGAATTTTGTCTCACGAATCGATAAGATAGGAAATATAGCAACAGAAAGACGAAAACCCACGACCCTCCGGCAATCAATATCTTTTTAAATTCTCTTCTATCTCTCCAGGATTGGTAAACAAGAGCGATTCCTATGGCACACAACAAAAATATTGCTGGATGTGAACAGACTAATCCAATCAGTCCAATAATGGCTAGCCATATGATGTTCTTTGTCGACTTATCCTTAAAGTAACGCGCCGCCATCAGATAAATAAGTAGAGATATCACCACGTCTGTTGAATACTGCTTGAGGTCGGAGGAGTAGAAACTGAGCATCCAGTTCAGGGAAAATGCACCAACTGCGAAGGCTGCTCCGAAGTCACCTAATAAGGTCTTCGCAAGAAAAAACATCAGGACCACCGAAAGACAGCCTGCGATGAGGGGTACGAAACGGTAATAAAAATCTTGGAATCCCAATAAACCTACAACGAGCTTTTCGCTTGCCAGGAAACCGAGAGGTGCAGTAACACTTCCGCCTAGGGGAACAGTGATCAATTCGAACAAAGAATGATTTTGTATAGCCGAAGCCATCGCGGCTTCATCTCCTCTGAAGGAACGATCAAGGATTGCTTTTTCAATTCTGAGGAGGATCCCTGCTAAGGCAAGCAGCAAGGTAAGAATCCAAAGGAATTTTGTTTCGACCGTCTGGACGATATGGGTTTTCCCCTTATCATTTTCACTAACATCATCAGGTTGAATCATTGCAGAAAGGCTAAAAAGCGGTGTAATCATAGCGTAAACTTCCATAAAATATTTTGAATTTAATTTATTCCCATCGAATCGTATTCATTATTTGCTATTAATATTACAAGTCGAATTCACAGGGTAGGAAATATTAGTAAAAATGATGGTTTGGAAATTGATCATTACGACCAATAAATCTTCCGTTCTAAAATTGATTATCTGATCTTCATCGATTCGTTTAAGGCAGTTAAAAAAAGGGCAATATTTTCTTTGCGGCTTGAGTAACCCATTAAACCAATTCGCCAGACTCGATCTTTTAGTGTACCAAAACCTGCGGCGATCTCTATATTATATTCATTTAGTAATCGAGTGCGGACCTTATGCGGATCGACTCCTTGAGGTACTAATGCAGTAGTTAATGCAGGCGACCGATATTCAAGAGGTATGAAAGGTCGAACGTTCATCTCGTCTAATCCATGCCACAACACTTCTGCATTAGCTCGATAACGAGTGAATGTTTTTTCCAATCCATCTTCTGCAATAATTCGCAAGGCTTCCCGCAACCCGAAATGCAGACTGGCTGAGGCTGTGTGATGGTAACTGTGTATTTCATCCCAGTAGTTGGAGTATTGTTTCAGATCGAGATAAAACGAAGTTACAGGCTTGGTTCGTTTTTCGATGATTTCAAGAGCTCTTGGGCCAACCGTGATGGGCGCCAATCCTGAAGGTGAGCTTAAGTTTTTTTGGCTGGCCGAATAGGCTATATCGATATCCCACTCGTCAATTTTTACGGGGATACCACCCAACGATGTCACAGTATCTAGCACAATGATCGCACCATGTTTATGAGCAGCCGCAGCAATCTCTTTGATAAACAATTGTTCGGCTCCGGTTGATGTTTCGGCATGGACAATTGTCATGAGCTTATATTTCTTATTATTTAACGCATGATCGATATCCTCGACATTGAAGATTTCACCGAGTGGTCGTTCGATTCGATCCACGGTTGCACCCAGCCGTTCAGCTATTTCGGCCAAACGCTCACCAAAATACCCATGGATACAAGCCAATATAATATCACCTGGTTCGATTAGATTAGTCAATGAAGCTTCCATGCCAGCTGTGCCCGTACCGGACAGAACAAATGTCCAAGTGTTCTTAGTCTGGAAAATATAACGAAGCAATTCCTGTTCTTCCTTGAAGATCTTGAGAAGTTCCGGATCAAGATGGCCAAGCGTAGGTGCGCCCAATGCACGGATTACACGTGGATGCGGCATACCGGGCCCGGGACCAAGCAGTACACGGGTAGGAGTATCTAGTTCTTGGAATTTTGGAGCGTTCATCACTTCCTCCTTATAGTTTATTCCGAGCATAGAAATTAAGTTTACAGCATTTTCCGTTTTTTAAAAATATCTAGCCAAATTAGAAAATGAAAGTGAAATTATATCTCCTTGTCTGGTTTTCTCGTCTATGTTAAAGTTGTAATATCAAGGGAGAGCATGCAATATGCAGAAATTAATGACCACCTATTCACAGGGTTACTTCTCTCGGTGATTCTTATTGCCTGTGGTAGACTGACTGTCCCGTCCAATTCCCTTTACCATCTGTTAACTGATTGGGAAGTTTTTCGATTAATTTGAAGAAATTTATAACTTGGACGGTGAAATGATAACCAGTCGTTCAAATTCACGCGTAAAACAGGTCCAAGCCCTTCGCCAGCGTAAAGCGCGTTCCGACACCGGATTATTTCTCGTTGAGGGGATTCATCCCGTTGGCGAAGCGGTTGAGGCAGGTTGGGATGTTGAATCAATACTATATGCCCCGGAAACACTAAAAAGCAATTTCGCGCGCGATTTAATTTCTCGGCTTTCAATCATTAGTCAGGCGGTTTCAGCGCCGTTGATGGAATCTTTATCCGATAAAGATAACCCTCAGGGTATTCTGGCTGTTGTCCGTCAAAAAAAAATCAAGCTTATTGATTTAACCTCAATTCACTGTGGAGTTGCGATAATTACTCCACAGGACCCTGGCAATGTTGGAACAACTCTGCGAACTCTCGACGCTGTCAAAGCTGACGCTCTTTTTCTTCTCGATGGAGGAGTAGATCCATATCACCCCACTTCAGTGAGGGCAAGTATGGGAACAATTTTCTGGACGCCGATCATTCAAACCTCTTTCGTTGAGTTTGTGGAGTGGGCACGGAAAGATCGAATTCGATTGATCGGTACATCCACTCACGCCGAAACGGATTATCGTAAAATAGAATTTGAACCCCCATGGGTAATTCTGATGGGAAGCGAACAGAAGGGATTATTACCAGAACATATTAACGTTTGTGACGTAGTAGTCTCCCTGCCTATGCAAGGGCGGGCAAGCTCGTTGAATCTTGCAGTTGCTGCAGGAATATTTTTGTATCAAATGACGGGAAAAACATCAGGCGTCTAACGAAACGCTCATGCATAAAGCCCGTTCCGAAAAAAGGCATTCTCATCTCGAGAATGCCTTTTTCCATGGCGAACCATCATTGGATCGAAGCTAGAATTCGTCTTCTTCTTCGTCCCAAGATTCTTCCTCTTCGTCTTCGGAATCTTCCTCGTCCCATTCGTCGACTTCTTCCTCATCATCCCATTCTTCCTTGGCAGCTTCTTCTGTGGGAGTATAAGTTGCGCAGCCAGTATCGGGATCGATCTCCACTGCGGCGGCAGAACAATACCCCTCGTCGAGGAAGACACAATCTGCGTAATGACAGCGAATGCGGGCCATAAAGCTCCTCCTAATTGGATGGCTGGCGAGCCAGCCGGATAACTGAAAGTATAAAGAGTATGGTCATTGTAATTTGCGAGGTAATACAAAATGGACACAGTGCATGGATCAATGCAAGTTCGACATAGATCAGGTATAGTGTGAAAAGGAACCCTATCAGGGACAGTCCGAACACAATCAATGTTCCATTCTGCTTAAAAAATTTGATTCGGTTTTCAATTGATAATGCAGCCAAGATCGTCAGATAGCCTCCAACACCGACAAGTGCGACCGGGATTCCGGAAACTTCCGAATAGCTGCTCGAATTGACCACGGAACATCCACCGTTGCCAAGGCACATTTTCTGATTTTCAGTAAGCTTAAAGATAGTCATATAAATCGAGACAAATGTTCCAAGTAGGGCAAGTGCAATTGAAATACGGTATAGCGTCTTATCCATTTCACCTCACAGCAGCCATGCGTCTACTTGGGCGCCAATGGCAAGCGATTTTACCCCAGCGGGTATGATAAGTAAAGCATTTGCCTGAACAAGGGAAAGCAAATTGCCGGAGCCTTGATGTCCGGTCAATTTTGCGGAGAAACCGCCGTCCTGCTCATCAATGATTGCTCGCAAATAACTTTCACGTCCGTCAGATTCAATAGCCTCAGTTAACCTTGCCCGGATTTTTGGTCGGGTAGCTAGGATTGACCCGCCAGTTGATATCTGCCCAGCTAATCGTCTCAATGCAGGGCGGACGAACACCTCAAACCCAACAAAGGCTGAAACCGGGTTGCCTGGCAGGCCAATCAACGGCAAGCTTCGATATTCTCCAACCGCTAGTGGTTTTCCTGGACGCATGTTCACTTGCCAAAAATCCAGCCTGCCGTTCGACTCTATTATTTCTTTGATAAAGTCAAACGCTCCAACACTAACTCCTGCAGAGGATATGATCATGTCGGCATCCACACCGACGGCTTGATCGAACAGGAATTGGATTGCTTCCCGTTTGTCAGGTGCGACACCGAGTGGAATCACTTCGCAGCCGATTTCTGTAATCAACACGGATAACGTGTATGAATTTGTATCGCGAATTTTACCCGGCTCAAGAGGTCTCTCCACAGGAATCAGTTCGTCGCCACTGGAAAGTAAAGCTACTCGAGGTCGCCTGTAAACATTCACAATTGCTACACCGAGCATGGCCAGCAATCCGATGTCTTGTGCGCGCAAGCGCTGACCGGTAAATAACACTTTATGACCGCTCTTAATGTCCATTCCGCGCCTTCGGATATTTTCACCGGGTCGAATGGCTTTGAACGTCTTTACATTTTTAGGGACAGCTCTTTCTGCTTCTCGATAATTAAAATCGGTGTCTTCGACCATGATCACCGAATCTGCGCCTTTTGGTAAAGGTGCGCCGGTCATAATTCGCGCAGCTTCTCCAGGTAAAAGATGGACCTCGAGGGCAAACCCTGCCGGCATGTCGGCTACTACGCGTAATGTGATTGGGGAGTTTGGAGAGGCATCATTTAGTTCCGCTGCGATCACAGCAAATCCATCAACGGAAGAATTGTCAAAAATGGGAAGATCGGAGGAGAGAATATCAGAAGCCAGGACGCGTCCCGCGCATTGAGAGAGAGGCAGAGCTTCGCTCTCCACCGGATCGAAGTATCTTAGGATTCGTTCCTGTGCCGCTTGTACGGTGAGCAATGACATCGCTTAAGCGGGCGCATTATACCACTGTTGTAGGTAAGGCCAATACTTTAATGAAGGGAAATGACAATTGGTATTGTAAAAATGACTTAAGTTTGAGCTTCCTTAACCACTAACACGATGTGCTTCCATTACATTGGGAACATTTTCAAGTTTTGTAAGAATTTTACTTAGCTGTGAAATATCTTGTACTTCGACGATCAATCTGAATTCTGCCAGACTTTTATTGACGTTCACTTTCACATCTGCAATATTGACTCCTTCGCTGTCTAGCAAATTGGATACATCGCCCATCAATCCTTGCCTGTCATATGCACGGATCCTAATTGGTACCGGGTAGGTGCGAACCTCCGTCCCCCAATCTACTCGAACTATGCGCTCGCGATCCTGCTGGCCCAACCGCAAAATATTGGGGCAGTCCTGTCTGTGGATTGTCGCTCCTCGCCCGCGCGTGATGTATCCGATAATTTGATCCCCGGGAGTGGGGTTACAGCATCTGCCCATGGTTGTTAGCAAGCCTTTCAGGCCAACCACATTGACTGCATCTTTTGGGGTTGGCTCTATGGTCGGCACACCTGCAGTTAGTAAATTGGCATTCTCTCCCGTTTCGGCTATCTCCCGAACGACCTTGCTAACTGAAAGATCTCCCGTGCCAAGATCAACGAACATTTCGTTTGCCGTTTTGAAGCCAAGATCGCGAGCCATTTTTTCAAAGTTGACTTCAGCGAGCCCTAGACGCTGTAGTTCGCGTTCTAGCAGCAAGCGGCCTTGCGATTCGTTTTGTTGATAATCTTCTTTTTTGAACCATAAACGGATTTTGGATTTTGCCCGTTGAGTTTTGACAAGCCCCAGATTGGAATTTAACCAATCACGGCTTGGACCGCCTCGCTTTGCGGTAAGGATCACCACTTGGTCGCCGGTTTTTAATTCATGGTATAGGGGAACAAGCTTCCCGTTAACGCGTGCACCTCTACAGCGATGTCCGATATCGGTGTGAACATGATATGCGAAATCAATTGGCGTCGAGCCGGCTGGCATATCAATGATGTCACCGCGCGGGGTGAAAACATAGACACGGTCTTGGAATACATCAGAGCGCATTGACTCGACAAATTCTGTTGCATCATTTACGTCAGCATGCCACTCCATCATGTTTCGGAGCCAGTTAATCCGTTGTTCGTACGATTTATCGCGTTTCGTACCTTCCTTGTACCGCCAGTGCGAGGCAATGCCATATTCTGCATTTTGATGCATTTCGGGCGTGCGAATTTGTACTTCAAGTGGTTTGCCGTCGTCCCAGATTACAGCCGTATGAAGCGATTGATAAAAATTATCTTTCGGTGCGGCTATGTAGTCATCAAATTCTCCAGGAATCGGACGCCAATGTGTATGGATCAAACCGAGTGTGGTGTAGGTTGCTGCCACATCAGGGACAATAAGTCGTACCGCGCGCACATCGCGTACCAGTTCAAAAGCCTTGCCTTTTTCTTGCATTTTTTTATAAATCGAGAAGATATGTTTAGGTCTCCCTGTTATTTCTACTTTGATGGCGTGCTCTTCGAAAAGCTTCTTTAGACTTTCAACAATAGCTTGGATCTGTGTTTCGCGATCCGGCCGGCGTTCTGCAAGTTGTTCTGCAATTTCTTTATACTTTGCAGGGTTGACGTATCTGAATGCCAGATCCTCGAGTTCCCACTTAATTTGCCAAATTCCCAGGCGATTAGCCAAAGGAGCAAAAATATCAAGCGTTTGTTGGGCGATTCGTTTGCGCTTAGCTTCCGGCATATGACCAAGCGTTCGCATATTATGTAGACGATCAGCTAGTTTGATAAGGACAACTCTTACATCATCACCCATGGCCAGGAATGTTTTGCGGAGAGTCTCAGAGGCCATATCAGGCCGGTGGCCCAAACGGTTCATTTTATTATCAGACCTGGTCTGATCTGGTTCATAAGTTATTGATGATTCGTCGCCCCCGGGTGTTTTTTCTGCATGTTGATCATCACGTGAGACGCGTGGGAGATTAGTTAATTTTGTTACCCCATCAACAAGTGATGCAATGGTATCTCCAAAGTCCTTTTGAATATCTTCCAGTGTGAGATTTGTATCTTCAACCGTGTCGTGCAATAAGCCTGCTGCCAGAACGTCTGGCGGAACGCGCAGCTCAGCTAAGATCTGTGCCACCGCCAGGCAGTGGTTGATGTAAGGTTCACCCGAAATCCGTTTTTGTCCGCGGTGGGCTTCTTCGGCTACATTATAAGCATGTTGAATTAACTCTTTATCTGCCAGAGTATAGGCTTCCGGCAGTTGTTCGAGTAATTTTTCGAGGGGTATCGCGGCAGTCGCCGATTTCACGCCCTTATTTTACTGCGTCTCAAGTGTACGATCACCCGGACTTACGGGAAATAAGTGAATTATTGCATCTCGACTTAGAAAAACAATCAGAACGAAAATTCCAAGGGCAAGCAGGCTGAGGGGTATGGGTTCGATGGCAAACAATGTTGGTAGGTATGAAAAGATTGAGATTAAGCTCATAATTATGGGAACAAATAAATAACGCGGAAAATAAAAAGCGAAGATAATTGATATCACATCGGCAGAATAAAAATATCGCTCGTGCATTTTAGGGAGGATAAAAGGAATTATCAATACAGTGATCAGAGCTAGCTCTAATAAAATGGACGGCGTTAACTTGATCTGGCTTTTGGACACAAGGATCGAAAAGAAGATTCCGGCTGCAACAGCGGAGATAAGCGCGGCATGGTAAAAGTATATATAAAATCGCCCACTTGCAGGTACCAATGAAAAAACGGATGGGGCGTTCATAGTTAGTTGTTTGTATGAGCCGGTTTGTGATGGATAGATCAGTAAAAGATCAAGGAGAGGACGTCCCGCAATCCAGGCTGGGATGAGAACGAGTAGCATAACCAGCGGAATAAGCAGGTAATATTTCCAGGGAATCATCTTATTAATTAATAGCGCTATCAAAAAGGGAAATAAGAAAACCGCCTGTGCTTTAAAGGACACTGAAAGACCAAACATCAACATGGCCGGACCGTATTTTTTGGTAAACACAAAATAGAGCGTTGCCAGCAGCGAACATGTGTATAACGCATCAAACTGACCCCAAAGGGCGCTATTGATGATAATGGTTGGCGCAAAGAGGATGGCAAAAGCCGCCAGGATAGGGATCGCCGCATTGTCATACTTTAGGCGAACGATTCGGTATGCAAACCAGGCCGAAACGAAATCAGCGATCATGGATGGTAATTTAGTGGCGAGAACAGCTGACGAATCCGGAAAGATGCGTGCGATCAAGTAAAGTAAGTATAGATAGGGGGGGTTGTAATCCGAGAATTTATGACCGAACGCCGAAAACCCTTGTTCTTTGACTGTGTTGTACCAACCTTTTGTGTCTTTGATGAAATCAAAGGATTTATAGTCTATCAGGCTGTAGCGTATAGCGATTGCTAGGGCAATTCCTGTCAATATAATTATTATGTCAACATAATTGATTAGTTTTAGGGTTTTCATTTTTTCCGGTTCGATAGTCTTTGTGGTTATGTTCATTTGTCGTTCTGTATTTGAGTAGATAAAAGATTATCATTAATATTGATATTCGATGAGTAAAGTTGAAGGAGGGTGTGGTAAACCAAGATGGCGATGACAATGAGAACAATCAGAGTTAGAATTGGCAATGATACAAGTTCCTCATTAAACAGGAAGGATTGATAAGAAAAAAACGACACACCCCCGACAAGAATCGGTATATAAAAGAATTCAGGATAATAAAATGCAAAGGCGATTGAGATGATGTCGGCGGGATAAAAACACTGCTCGTGCATCGCAGGGAGAAAAAAAGGAATGACCAAGGTCGCTAGAAGTGCGAGCTCGACAATTATTGATTTGGATAATTCGTTGGGACATTTGTATGCTATTGTCACGATAAAGAATCCGGCAATGGCACCTGCCAGCAAACCCGGTATGTATAATAGGTTAAAAACCTGTTCCGTGGCCGGAAGCCAGGAATAAATACTTGCTGCATTAATTGTCGGTAACTGAAATTGTGGATATTGATAAAGATAGATTTTCAATAAATCCAAAATCGGTCGGCCCGCCAGCCAGGATGGTATCAGGGCTAGTATGAGAACAACTGGAATGATCAGAAAGTATTTCCAGGAGATTGCGTTTTTGAGAAAAAATGCAAATAATAACGGTACCATGAATATCGCTTGAAGTTTAAAAGCCATTGCAATCCCAAAATAAAAAAATGCCAGGCTATGTTCCTTCTCCATCAAGAAGTAAATACAAGCCAGAAGTCCGGCTGTGAACAGGCTATCTGCCTGTCCCCAGAAGGCGCTATTAAGAAGAACGGTGGGTGCAAATAGGACTGCCATACCGGCAACCAGTGGGAGCAGAGTGGCTGTATATTTGGTTTGAACGATTCGATAAACTAAATAACCGCAAATGAAGTCTGCAACCAATGCTGGCAGCTTCACTGCGATAACTGCAGGCATATTTGTGAATAATCGGGCGATCACGTAGAGCAAGTAAAGATAAGGCGGGTTATAAGTAGAAAAATTGGTTGAGAAAGCTGAAAAGCCTATCGAGGAGATCGCGTTATACGAGGGTTTGAGGGATGTAAAAAAATCAAGTGTCTTGTAATCCACGAGACTCAGTCGCAAGAGAATTGCGAACAAAATACTCATAAAGAGTATCATGGCATTGCCTAAAGAGATCCTGCGAATGCCTGTGTTGAGATCTTGAATTAATTTTATAATTTTATTTGACATAATACGGTTATTAACCCTGTAGTTGCTGGAATTAATACTTCGTCCAAGGTCGTGAGCATGGTATCTTGGTCCCGCTAAATGGAACAAAAAAACATGTTCAAGCCTTCCTTCAAGGGTACTCGAACTATTCGTTCCAAGCAAGTCCTAAACATCTTTGTGCAGGTCGTTAGCCAGAACCTGGTTTTTGAATTGAAGTACGGATACATCAAGGCGGAGCATATCATGGATACCACCCATAAAAGGAATTGTTTCAGCTCATCAAACCGGTTTTAACTTGCTATGATTCGCCTATTAAGGTTTTGTAAAACCCGGTTGGCTATGCTTGGAGGGGAATTTTGCGTATAATTCAACAGGCGTCACCTTGGGGTGTGATTACGTTATAGCCGAAGGTCGATGTAACCTTTCTGGTTATGATTAAATCCTAAAATTGGTGGGTTGATAAATGAAACTTTCTAGTGTCACGTTTTTTTTTCCTTGCTATAACGATGGGGGTACGATAGCTACGATGATTATCCGGGCCATGCAGGTAGCTAGGGAAGTAACCGATGATTTTGAGATATTTGTGATAAACGATGGCAGCCAGGACGATTCTGCCTTGATCCTCGAAGAAATGGTGCGGCTTTATCCGGGATATGTCAGGGTTATACACGAGGTTAGACCGAGTGGGTATGGCGGTGTTTTAAGAAAGGGATTTGCTTCTGCTGAAAAAGAATGGATATTTTATACGGACGGTGACGCGCAATATGATCAGCGCGAATTGATTGTGCTGGTTGGGCATCTGGGTGACAATGTGGATATGGTCAATGGTTACAAGATCACACGCCATGACCCCCTTCATAGAGTGTGGCTGGGAATCGCGTATCAATATTTTGTAAAAATTGTTTTCGGACTGGTCATTCGTGATGTGGATTGTGATTATCGACTTATCAGGCGTTCGATCTTTGATGTAGTAACACTCGAGTCACAAAGTGGGACAATTACATTTGAAATGGTCAAGAAAATTCAGGATGCTGGTTTTATTATCAACGAAGCGCCTGTACACCACTTTTACCGCCAATATGGTACGTCGCAGTTCTTTAATATACCTCGAGTTGCGCGCACGTTAATCGATCTCGTCATATGGTGGTGGCGGTTGGTAGTTCGAAAGGAACATAGAAGGACAAATGTGAAATGATGAAAATAACCAGCCCGGAGATTGTCACTTCTTGAATGATATTATCGAATGAATGACGCTTTCTGTTTGTTCCTTGGTAAGATGTGGCCCCATTGGGAGACTCAAAACGGTTTCAGCTATTTTTTCGGTGATTGGGTAAGATCCCTTTCTTAAACCTAATTCTGAATAAGCCTTTGAAAGGTGTGGAGGCACTGGATAGTGGATCAGGGTGCCGATATTGGCTTCGGATAAGTGTGTTTTCAAAAGATCGCGCTGTTGATGCCGGATCGCGAACAAATGCCAGGATGGGGCAATTGTATCGGGTACAAAAGGTAATGTTAAATCGCGGGCATTTGCCAATCCGTTATGATACTGAGCAGCTATTTGCTCGCGAAGCTGGTTCCACTTATCGAGATATCGCAGTTTTACTCGCAGGAAAGCTGCCTGTAAACTGTCTAAGCGCGAATTATATCCCTTGACCTCATTGTAGTACTTTGTGCGCGAACCGTAATTTCGTAATACTCGAACTCGATCGGCCAGTTCATCATTATCCGAAGTAACGGCACCTGCGTCGCCCATCGCACCAAGATTTTTAGTTGGATAAAAACTCCATCCGGCGGCATCTCCCAATGCTCCGGCCAATTTGCCTTTATATCTAGCTCCGTGGGCCTGCGCCGCATCTTCTATAACTTTCAGGCCATATTTCCGGGCAATCCCAATAATTGGATCCATATCAGCTGGTTGACCATAAAGATGTACCGCTAAAATGGCACGGCTATTTTTCGTAATTGCCCTTTCCACTAGTTCGGGATCAATATTGTAAGTCCGGAGATCAGGCTCTATCGGGACAGGGATAGCCCCCGTATAGGAAACTGCCAACCAGGTGGCAATATAAGTATTCGCGGGCAGGATTACTTCGTCGCCTGGCCCAATCCCGTAAGCTCGCAATATCAGGTGTAAGGCTTCAAGACCATTGCCCACCCCGATACAGTGCTTTACTCCACAATACTCGGAAAACTCATTTTCAAATGATTCAACTTCTTTACCAAGAATATACCAACCACTTTCCATCACCCTTTTGTAAGCAGCATCCAACTCAGATTGAAGTTCGAGATAAGGGGAATTCAAATCAAGAAAAGGTACGTTCACTTCATCCCACCTCCAATGGCTTTTATAAACTCACTATACTCGCGAAAGTAATCTACCTCTTCGTAAAACTTTGAGGCAATCACTAGACAGACAGAGTTTGTTGAAAAATTGTCGATTTCTCGCCAGATCAAAGGTGGAACATAGAGTCCATAATTTGGTCTGTTCAAATTAAAACGTTTCCTTCTGGTTCCATCGTCCAAAATGAGATCGAAACTTCCTGATATAGCTATTATGAACTGGTGACATTCCTTTAATGCATGACCTGCGCGTGCTTCCCCACCCGGGACATCATACAGATAGAAGATTCTTCTTATTTCAAAGGGAATATGACGCTCACTTTCGACGAACGTCAGGTTGCCACGCGGGTCGGTAATTTTGGGTAATTCAATGACTTTACATCCTTTGAGATTCATAATATGTTGTAAATTGATAATCTGGGTATAAAATCAATTTGTCCTCGTTAGAATTTAATTAGAAAAGATTTGTGTCTATACTAATGATGGGAGAAGCCGATTTTATGTCTCTAATTCTACTTCTTCTGAGACCTCCGGCGTATAGGCGTACAGTTCGAGAACTGCATCCCGGATCAGTACGATCAAAAGCAGCAGTACGCCAACAGCCAGTACCGCGATGGAGACTGGTTCTGACTCAAAGATCGTCGGCTGGTAGGTAAAATACGAGATGATGCTCATCCCGATCGGCACCATGAAAAAGCGTGGGCAATAGAATGCCAGCAAGATCGTAAACACATCGGCAGGATAGAAATATCGTTCGTGCATTTTGGGAAGCAGGAACGGCATAAGCATCACGGATATCGTCGCGAGTTCGATCAGCAGTGATGGCGTGATCTTAATCTTGCTCTTGTATATGAGAATCGCAAACCACAGCGCGACCGCCGCAGCCGCGAGGAGCCCTGCCGGATAGAAATAGTCGTAGAAGCGCCCCGTATCCGGCATCCATGAGAAGATGGACGGAGCGTGCATCGATAGTTGCCCATATTGTCCCGCCTGCGATGGATAAATGCTCAGCAGGTCGAGGATCGAGCGCCCTGCCATCCAGGCCGGGATCAATGCCAGCAGCATGAGCGCAGGTGCGAGCAGTAGATAGCGCCAACGAACTTCTCTCCTCATGGCGAGTGCAAGCAGCAATGGGGACAGGAATACGCCTTGCACCTTAAAGGCCAGAGAGACGCCGAACATGATAATTGCTAATGCCTCCTGCCTGATGAGCAGAAAGTATATGCACGCAACAAGCGCCGTGGTATAGAGCGCGTCCGCCTGTCCCCAGAATGCACTGTTTAGCGCGATAGTCGGGGCGAACAGCACCGCGAACGCAGCGAACATCGGGAAGGGCGAATCCGCGTATTTTAAGCGGACGATTCGGAATACCAGCCATGCCATTGCGAAATCTGCAACCATGGAAGGAACTTTCGTCGCGATCACCGCCGGTAGGTCCGGGGAGATCCGAATCACCAGATAAAGCAAATACAGGTATGGGACGTTGTAGTTGGAGAAGTTCTGGCTGAAGGCAGAAAATCCTCCGGCTTTTAGTGCGTTGTACCAGCCTTTGGTGTATTGTAGGAAATCAATGGACTTAAAATCCAACATGCTGTACCTGATCGCCGCGGCCAGTCCCACCCCGACCACGACAATCAGCACATCTATGAAATTGATTTGTCTTAACGACCTCACGCAATTTCTCCATTTTGTTTCGACGAAGCGATGAAGTCCACTCCGACGAATCCCGCACCTATACGCCTCTCCGTACTTTCTGCGGGTATATAGAGCTGTCGAAAGCTTTGATATGCTATTATGCAGATCGCCATCAGTAAAAACAGTGTAAGCAAGGGCAGGGGTACTGGCTCCACCCCGAACAGGTATGGCAGATAGGACAGCGAGGAGGCGCTGATCACGACCAGCGGGATGTAGAAGAACTGCGGGTAGTACATCGCAAAAGCGACGGAGATGATGTCAGCCGGAAAGAAATACCGATCATGCATCTTCGGCAGGAAAAACGGAATTACCAGCACCGTCAGCAGCGCTAATTCCAACAGTAGGGGAGGAGTAATCCTTCCCGGGCCTTTGTAGATGACTGTTACTAGCAGGAAAGCGGCCGCAGCCCCCATTATTAAGCCCGGGAGATACAGGACGTCAAAGAGTTGCTTCGTACCGGGAACCCAGGTGTAGATGCTGGCTGCGTTCATCGTTAGCAATTCGAACTCGGATGCCTGGTTCAGGTAGATGCTTAGCAAGTCCAGCAGGGGCCGACCCGCGATCCATGCTGGCACGACTGCAATAAAAAGAACCGCTGGTATAACCAGGAAAGGTTTCCACGAGATTTCACCGCGCAGGAACAGTGCCAGCAAAAGCGGTGCCAGGAAGATGGTTTGGAGTTTAATGGCCAGAGCAATTGCAAACGCCAGGACGGCCCAGAAATTTTGCCGCCTTAACAGGAAGTAGATGCAGGCCAGGAGCCCGGCCGTATGCATACTGTCCACCTGTCCCCAGAGCGCGCTGTTGGCTACTACGGTGGGAGTGAAGAGGATCGCAAGGGCCGCGCACTGCGGGGCCGGCCCTTGGGCATATTTCAGTTTCACGATGAGATATACAAAGATAGCACACACGAAGTCCGCGACCAGCGCGGGCAGCTTTACTGCGATCACCATGGGAAGGTTCGGCATGATTTGCGCGATCACGTAAAGCGCATAGAAATATGGAGGGTTGTAATTTGACGCGGCATTGGCCAGCGCCGCAAAACCTTGCTGTCTGATCAGCGGATACATTTGGATCCGCTCGTTGAAGTAGTCGACGGTTTCGAATTTAAGCAGGGGGACGCGCACCAACACGGCTAATCCCAGGCCAATTAGCACGCCAACGGTGCTGAGAAGCTTAGTGTCTCGAAGCTTTAACTGAAGGGAAGCGGTGAATTTACGAAAATAACTTGTAGTATCGAACATAGATTGACTCTTGGTCGGGCGCAGGTCATGCACCTCGCATAACCCATCTGCATATTCTAACCTAAGTTGCTATCAAGGGAAGTTGATGCTGCAAGCCTTAACAAAAGGAGCGCTTTGATCTCGAATCCTCTGGCAGTGATGGCATGAATGGGTTTTGGCAACGAGCGTTCGATCAATCTACTCAAGATGTCAGCAACTGTAGAAGCCGTTAAACCCTTCTGTAGGCGCAAAGAGAACTAACAAGCTGGCAATCTGAAGTGATAAATCATTGCTTCTTTTATATCAAGCCTTGATGTAGAAAACAACAAAATTGTCGAAGAATTCAAACTTGTATCTTACGCCTAGAGGAGGAGGAATTTCATCGGATCGAAGTAGATAAATGAATGATCTGGATCCGATACAGTTTTTCCAACCAAATGTATAGCGTCCAAAGGAGGCCACTTGTCTTAAAGGCACCTGCGGATCGACATATTTTATTGTGTTGAGATAACTCGCTGGATCACTCTGCTCTAAAAATAAAGCAAAAATATAGGGCATATTGATTTTATCTGTCATGCAGATGGGATTATTTTTAAATTGTTTTGTGAAATTTAATGCGGAGAAAAGACCTGAATTAAATTTTACGTCAATTTGTTGACGATATGCTTCTCCATGATAGGAGATTGTAAAAAAAATGAAACCAACCAGAAGAAGGCCAATTGAGGCTGGAAGCACGAATTTATGGTAATTGTTGAGCCGGATTATGCAAAAGGCAATGCTGAGGATGATGGGGATAAAAACAATATTGAGTCGGTTGACGTTGGGCTCCTGTATAACACCGATAAGAAATGATGCACCGAGCCAGGACAGAAGGAATAATTTTTGCGTCTGAGAGCCTGATTTATCGAACCGAACAAAGAGAATTATCCCCATTAATGCTAATGGGAATGTGATTTTGTAAAAATAGCCATAAGGCTCTACCGTATTAGAGATTAATCCGTCGGATTGTAAGACTAAAAGTCTGAGCGTAGTCCAAATGTTGCCAAGCAAGCCAGGAATAGAGTTGCCATTAAAAATTACCGCTTCGGTTTCAAATCGCGCAGAAACCGGCAGTTGAGGTACGGTGATGGGTCCTAATTTTATACTGCTTATTCCAAGGTCGTTTATTAATACGAATATTCCGATGGGCAAGGCTACGATAATAAAGGTCAATAAGCCGGGAATTAATTCGCGGATGCTCATGGTTTTGGTCCGGTAGAGGATAATTGTCATACAGACCATGAATATAGGGACCATTGCATAGGCTGTGCCATAGGCATAAAGTGAAAGCGCAAAGAAGAAGCAGGCAGCAATAAACCATTTGCGATCTTTCTCTGAATATAGTAAACAGGAATATCCGATCAAGAATATAAATGGAAAAATATTTGATTCAAGACCCCAGCGTGATAGTATGATATGCCACGGGCTGATGGCCAGAAAAAACATTGATAAAAACCCAAAACGCGTATCGATGGTCTTTCTCGCCACCAAAAAAACTAGGGGGAGTGACAGGATCCCGCTGATCAGCATGGGTATTCGGACAACAACCGGAGTTAGACCAAGAACCGCGATAAATGGGATAAGGAGATATCCATATAATGCATTTTGCCCACTTCCCCAGGAAATAAATTGGATGGGATATGAAATTCCATTCCGATCCATTCCGTAATGATAGAGACTAAAAGCATCGACTCCTATGGATGCTTCGTCGGCATTCAGCCCCGGTGGCAAGCGATTAAACTCCCAGGTTCGCGCAAAAATTCCAAGGCTCAAGATCAAGAAAAAAAGAGCCCAATGTTTCCATGTTGTCCGTAGGTGAATGTAAGTTTCATCGAATCGTTGTAAAAAATGAAGCATTGCCAGGCTTCCTTAATAAAGCGTTGCAGGAGGGATTTTCGCTTCACGATTAAATGCTGCCCATGCGGCCGCGTGTAACCAATTTTCCTTGATTGGCACTTCTCGCACTCGTTTCAGCCAATCCTTTTCGACCTGAGCCGCTCGAGCGAAGCAGTGATAAGTCAACGCTGCCCGCGCTTTGGCGTTTTTATTCCGTGCTCCAAAGGCTTCCGCGACAAATTCATGTTCCAGAGCATCGCGTTCGGGAGCCAAAGC
>Ga0182027_10003228_pt1 | contig 26038 bp, 19 predicted proteins | sample 712E1DmetaG_FD_121300 | JGI IMG/M metagenome (GOLD analysis project Ga0182027, IMG submission 121300) | Permafrost microbial communities from Stordalen Mire, Sweden - 712E1D metaG (Illumina Assembly) | ecosystem: Environmental > Terrestrial > Soil > Wetlands > Permafrost | place: Sweden...
AGGATGGCAGCCTTCTGGATCCCGGGCACGCGTTCATCGGCATATTGCGTGTTCAGGACCATGCCCTAGACCTCCATGTCGTTGAGCCAGGTCCGCAGGATCTGCGCTGCTCCGACCGGATCTTTCTTCACGGTTTCGGCGATGTGCTTGGTCAGCACTTCGGCCTTCTTGGTTGCGACGGGAGGGAGCCTCAGCGCGCTGAGCGCCTCGGCCTCCAGGCGTTGCTTGGTGTTCTGCTGCTCGGTCAGCCTTGCTTCGAGTTCCTTTTGCGCCGCGTCGGCCGGGCTCAGGACTTCCGCCGCCGCGCGGCCCCCGATTGCGGCCAGCATGGCCACCTTCGCCTTTTGGCTTCTGCGGCGCATGAAGAACGCCAGGACCACAAGCAGCAGCAGCGCACCGCCGCCGACCGCGGCCGCATACACCTTCTGGGCCAGAATGCGCTCGAGCCATGGCGGCAGCGCCAGCGTACCGGGCGCCGGCGCGCGGGGCGCGAGCGCGGGCGCCGGAGGTGGCTCGATGGCTAGAGTCTGCTCGAACGGGATGCTCTCCAGGATCAACTGATCGCCGCGCGTGCTGTCGAGACCGATCGCGCCGGCCACAAGGTCCCGGACCGCTTTGAGCCGCTCCGGGGAAGGCGGTTCCAGAATGCGCTTCGCACGCGGGCCGGTTCCCTCCCAACTCAGCCCGTAGTCCAGCAGGACGGACGCGGAGATCCGTTTCACCACGCCCTGCGGGAGCCGCAGGCGCCGCACGGTGCGGCTGGTCTGGTAGTTGATGCTCTCGGTGCGGCGGGTCATCCCCAAGCCGCTCGATCCCGGCCGCGAAGACGGGCGAGGCAAAGCCGACGCGGTCCCGGGCACCCCGGAAGCGCTGTTGGCCCCGCTGATATCCTCGGTCTTCTGAGAGGAGGTCATGACCGAACGCGCCGGGTCGAACGCCTCCTCGGTCTGGTCGCCGCCGCTGAAGTCGCAATCGACCGAGACGCCGGCACGGTACTTTTCCGGACCGGCAACCGGTTCGAGGGTGGAGTTTATCTTGGCCAGCAGGTCCTTCTCGACGTGTTGCTTGTAGTCCAGCGCCGCTTCGGAGGGCTGCTCGCCGTTGGGAGCCGCCGCGCGGGGCCGGTTGAGCAGATTGCCGTTCATATCCAGCACCGATACCGCCTCCGGCGCCAGACCTTCGACCGCGCTCGCCACCAGGTGGCAGACCGCCTGGACGTTGGCCGGCGCCAGGCGCGCTCCCGGCTTCAGCCGTACCAGAATGCTGGCCTTGGCCGGCTGCTGCGACTCCAGGAAGACCGAGTCCTTGGGAAAGGTCAGGTGGACGCGGGCGCTCTCGACCTCGGACAACGCCATGACCGAGCGTTCGAGCTCCCCTTCGAGCGCGCGGCGGAAGTTGATGTGCTCGGCGAAGTCGGTGACCCCGAAGTTGGTCTTGTCGAAGAGCTCGAAGCCCGCGCGCCCGCTCTTGGGCAGGCCCGCCGAAGCCATCTGGAGCCGCAACTCGGCCACGCGCTCCGAGGGCGCCAGCACCGTGGTGCCGTTCTCCGACAGCCGGAACTCGGTGCCGCTCTCGTGCAGCTTCTGGACCACGGCGCCGGCGTCTTCGGCCGCCATGTTGGTGAACAGCGGACGGAAGTCCTGTTCGCGCCGCCAGTGCGTGAAGCCGACGATCGCGCCGGCCACCAGCGCGGCCGCGGCCACGATCAGGATGCGCTGCCGCAGACTCAAACTCGCGAGGAGGGCTGTGAGCTGGCTCATTCGTTAAATCTGCATCCGCATGACTTCCTGGTACGCGGACACGACCTTATTCCTCACCTGCAAGAAGAGCTCAAACGCCAGTTCGGCTTTCTGGGTGGCCATGACTACCGTGTGCAGCTCTTCTCCATCACCCGCCAGAAAGCGCTCGATTCCTTGATCGGCAGTTTGCTGCAGGTTCTCCACGCCGGCGATCGCCTTTTCGAACACGCTTTTGAACCCATCGCCAGAGCTCGATCCGGTGGCCGCGGGCGCGATGATTGCCCCCGTTGCGGGTGTGATGGGACCGATCGAAGAAACCATGCGCGCCTCCTTACCGCAGCAGATCGATCGAATGCGAAATCATGTCCTTGACGGCGGAGATGGCGGCGACATTGGCCTCATAATTACGCGAGGCTGACATGAGGTCCACCATGTCCTCGGCCGGGTTGATGTGGGGGAAGGCGACGTAGCCATCGGCGCCGGCATCGGGATGCCCGGGCTGGTAGCGCCTTTCGGGTGCGCTCTGGTCCTCGATGACTTCGGCGACGCGGACCCCGGTGCCTTCGGCGCCGATCGCGTTTGCGAACTCGCTGCCAAAGGGCGAGGTCACCGCCTCGGAGGCAAAGACCGCATCCTTGCGCCGATAGGGACCGCCTTCGGGCGTGCGCGTGGTCTCCGCGTTGGCCAGGTTTTCAACCAGCAGCGAGGCGCGCGCCCGCTCGGCCGCCATACCCGAGGCGCTGACCGATAGCGAGGAAAACAGGCTCATCCGCTTCCGCCTCCCGAAATGGCCTGCCGCATCTGTTGTAACTGGCTTTTCAACAGGGCTTCCGCCACTTGGAACCGAAGGCCATTCTCGGCCAGCAGGCGCGCCTCGCGGTCGAGGCTTACGTTATTGCCGTCGTGGTTCACCTCAAGGCCGGGGACCTCGGACGCCCGCGGCTGGCCGCCGGCGACCTGGCTGCGGAACTCGCGCTCGAAGTCGAGATCCACGGTCCGGTAGCCGGGAGTTTCGGCGTTGGCGATGTTCGAGGCGACTAACTTCTGGCGGGCCGAGAGCAGGTCCATGTAACGTTCCAGGCTGCCTGCGACCGGATTCAGCATCGCAGCCGCTTGTGCATTCGCAGCACCAGATCCGGTTCCCTTAGTTTTCATACGGTTACGACTGTGGGCCCGTGGCAATAATCTGGCGCGAGACGAGAAAGTCACCGGCGGCGGTGTCAGGGCAGCTAATAGACCCCGGGATAGCTCTCTCGCATTTCGGCGGCGATGCGGTGGGCGGTTTCCGTGGGCACACGCGGCCCGCTCCCGATGCCGGGGCAATAGGCCGCAGCCTCGTTCCAGGCCGTGCGGCTGGCGACCAGCTCCGGCCAGAAGGGGAAGGCGACGCACTGGGCGGGCTTCACCGGATGGATGGCGCAGCCGCTCTCCCGCAAGAAGTGGCACTGAGCGCCGCGGGGCTTACGGAGCCGGAGCAGGTGCCTGGTGCGGTAGACGTTACTTCCGCTCGAAGGCCTCCGCGGTGAGGCGGAGGAAGGAAGCTGTTCGCCTTATATTCTCCTCGGTCAGGTAGACGAATCCCTTTTGACGACAGCAATGCGTACAAGCCGGAACGCACGCAAACCGGAAGGGCTCCATGGGAGCTAGGATAGCGCGGAATGGCGTCCAAAACACCTCAGGACCAACTGCTAAAATTACGTTTGTTTTCAGCTAGTTACGACTATGTCTTTTCATATTCCTACTATGTCTTAACGTATGGTTTTTAGTGCAAGATTTTCCTTGACTACCTAGTACATTCGCACTAATCTCTACTAAGACAAGAGCCGACCGCTGGCGGTCTGCGCCACGGCTCTTGCCGAGTCTCGCAAAAAGGGTCTTGCTTCGTTATGGGGAAGGCAGAGTCAAACTGTAGCGCCTGCTGTACGGGTAAGCAGAACTCTATCTCCCTCTCCACGGCAGGCAATCCTACCGTGACTGGTCCTGGGCAGGCTATGGAAGCCCAGGTTCACTCCAGCGGGTCCAGCCGGCGCGGCCGCTCCCGTCACGGTCGGCACGAATCCATGTGCCACGGCGATTCTGATCGTAGCTACAACCTGAATTCCCAACGAACTTGGTATCGAGGCGCACCCTTGATTATTCATCCGGGGCATCCGGTCGACTGGAGCAGTAGCCAGGGGACGGATGCGTCGGCCTCGTCCCGCGCCGGGTTATTCACATCAGTGTTTGAAAAGGGGTCCCAAATAATGAAACACGCGACAGTCTTTGCAGGGCTGCTCATCGCAGTCCTGATTTTTTCTCAACTACCCGCTTTTGGCCAGGTCGGTACCGGCAAGTTGAGCGCAGCAGTCTACGACGCGAGCGGCGCGGTAATTCCCAACGCCAAAGTCGTGTTGAAGAGCGAGCTGACCAACACCACCCGCGACACCGTCACCAACAACAGCGGGATTTTCGACTTCCAGGCGGTTCTGCCCGGCTCCTATACCGTTACGGTTACGGCGCCCGGGTTCAACAGCTGGGAAGGTAAGGGCATAGCGATGACGATGGGCGCCAGTGCGACCCTGCCGAGCATCACGCTATCCGTTCGAGGATCGAAGACGGAGGTCACCGTCGTATCGGCCTCCGAGATGATTGTGCCCGTTGACACCGGCCAGGCCAGCACCACGCTGAACCAGCAGATGATCAGCCAGCTGTCGATCGCAGGCCGCGACGCAGCCGAACTGATCAAGATCATGCCGGGCATGGGCTCCACCAACGGTTTGAGTCAGGGCAGCTCGTTCAACCCGACCAACGGCACGGCGAACAACACCGGTCCGATCGGGACCTACAGCGCGAACGGCACTCAGCCGTACGGCGCCATGACGATGAGCAACGACGGTGCCAACCTCCTCGATCCCGGCAACCAGGGGACGCAGGTGGCCAACATCAACGCCGATCAGACGGCTGAAGTTACGCTGCTGACCTCCGCTTACGGCGCCGAGTTTGCAAAGGGTCCCATTACCTTCCAGGCCATCGGCAAGAGCGGCGGCGCCCAGTTCCATGGGTCGGGCTACTTGTATGCCCGCAATGGCGTGTTCAACTCGACCGATTCCTACATTAAGAGCCAGGGCGTGCCGAAGCCGGACGATCACTACTATTATCCCGGCGGCGATCTCGGCGGCCCGGTTCTGATTCCCGGCACCCGTTTCAACAAGAACCGCGACAAGCTGTTCTTCTATGCCGGTTTTGAAGTGATGCGCCAGCAACAGGCTGGGTACTTGCTCAACCGCTTCATCCCCACCTCCGACATGATGGGGCAGAACCCGGCGAAGGCGTACGGCGATTTCACGCCAGCGTACCTCACCTCCCTCGGCCCGGGCTTCCATAGCAGCTATGGCTCCAGCACGGGAACCCCCTGCGGCACCGCCGACAATTGCAACGGTGCCAGCAACAACGAAGGCGGCGTGATCGGCAACGGCAGCGGCGCGCTCTATCCGGGCGGCCAAATCCCGCTGGCCCAGATCGATCCCAACATGCTGGCGTACTGGAAGACGTTCCCGGCTCCGAATGCAAATCCGACTGCCAACACCGCCGGTGCGAATTACCAGACGCTCATCAACCCGCCCCAGAACCGCTGGGAACTGAAGATTCGCGGTGATTACAACATCAGCGACAACACGAAGTTGTTCTTCTCGTGGAACCGCCAGGATGAAGCCGATCAGAATCCGATCAACATCTGGTGGTCCATGGGCGCGGCGATGCCGTATCCGTCCGCTCTGCCGGCCAACCAGGTTTCCCAGGTGTACAGCACCAACCTGACGCATGTGTTCTCCCCGACCTTGACCAACGAGTTCGTTTTCGCGGACGCGACCTTCGCCAATCCGATCAACATGACGAACCCGGATGCAGTGAACCCGGCCAAGCTCGGATTCCACATCACCTCGATGTTCACGGATCCCTACAAACCGCAGATCGCCAATATCCTCGGCGGTTGGGATAACAACGTTCCCGGATATTCCGCCTATTCGATGGGCATCCCCGGATACGTTGCGGACTTCGGCAAGACTTCGCAGGCGCCGAACATTTCCGACAACATCAGCAAGGTGTGGGGCACGCACACGGTGAAGGCCGGTTTCTACTGGGACTTCAACCGCAACTGGCAGACCCAGGGCAACATTCAGTTCTCGGCCCAGGGCACGTTGCAGATTTTCAACTACAACGGTGACAGCACCGGCAACGAGATGGCGGACTTCGTGACCGGCCGCGCCTCTGAAGCTCAGAGCAACGGCTTCCCGACCTCCGACTTCAAGTACTATCAGTATTCGTTCTATGCGCAGGATGCGTGGAAGGCCACCCGTCGGCTGACCCTCACCTACGGTCTCCGCATGGATCACATGGGCAACTGGGTTGGAGCAAACGGACCGGGTCTCGCGGTGTGGGATTTCGCGAGCTATAACAACACCTCTTCCGCTCCGGCCTGGACCGGTCTTCTGTGGCACGGTATGGACAGCAAGATCCCGATGTCTGGATTCCCGTCGAAAGCCTTCTTCCCCGAGCCGCGCATCGGCGTGGCGTACGATCTGTTCGGGAACGGCAAGACGGTCCTGCGCGGAGGCTTCGGCGAGTATCGTTATCAGCTCGCCTTCAACTCCGTTTCCGGTGGCGCCTATTCGTCTCCTCTCGGCTTCCAGAGCCAGGGCACGACTTGGGGCTGCTGCATCGGCACCACGTCCTTCAACAACTACTCCCCGGGTCTCGGAAAGCCGGGTCTGGGCACCGCGCCCGGCGGCATTCTGACGGAAGGCGACAGCCGCACGCCGCACACCTTCACCTACAACTTCACGATTTCGCAGCGCGTTCCGCTGAACTCCGTCGCGGAGTTCGAGTATTCGGGCAACCGAAGCCGGGACATGTTGATCGACTCGAACTTTGGCTTTAGCAACATCGGCAAAACGCCGAATGGTGCTTACTTCGGGGTGGATCCGTTGACGGGCGTCAACGTTTGCCCGGGAGTGGTCGGCGGCACGACACCGTGCGCCGCGGCCGTTGCGAGCGGTTTCGCGACCAACGATTATTATCCGATGCGCAACTACACGGGCCTGACGACGGTCACCCACGGCAGCTATTCGAACTACAACGCGTTCATCGCGACGTGGCAGAAGCAGACTGGCCGAGTGACCTTCACCGGGAACTACACCTTCAGCAAAGTCCTGGGCATCCGTGACGGCGAGACCGACAACGGAACCGGCCAGGGCGCGGCGATGGACCCCTACGTTCTTGCGAACAACTATGGCGTCCTGGGCTTCGATCACACCCACATCATCAATGCTGCTTACGTGATCAACCTCCCCAGCCCGGTTCACGGCAACGCCCTCGCGGGCGGCGTTGTGAACGGATGGGAACTTTCCGGTATCACGCAGTGGCAGAGCGGCGCCCCGATTCAGCCGAATACGGGCGGCGCGTTGAACGTGGTATGGCCGACCGGCATGAGCCAGGCTTCTTGGCTCGGTACGAACTCGTACCCGAACTCGGGCCTGTATCCAGTCGTGACCTGCGACCCGCGCAACGGCGTCGCCTCCGGTGCCTATTTCAACCCGTCTTGCTTCGCTCCGCCTTCGACGGTTGGGCAGCAGGGTACGTTGATTTGGCCGTACATCAAGGGTCCTGCGTATTTCAACAGCGACCTTTCCTTGTACAAGAATTTCAACTTCAAGGAACACCAGCAGATTCAGTTCAGGTTGCAGACGTATAACTTCATGAACCATCCGCTGGCTCAGTTCAACGCGAACGGCAGCAAGACCGACGAAACGTTGAACTTCACCGTACCGACTGTTGGTGGTCTTTCGTCGACGAACACAAACACCAGCACCACCGGCAAGCCGCTCAACACGGTTGGCCGTCGCGTGGTGATGTTCAGCTTGAAGTACGTATTCTAGAACGGTCCTAAGGACCGCGCAGTACAATATGGGGGGCGGTGAAAACCGCCCCCGATTTTTTTGTCCGGAGGGTTTCCGTTGTTCAACGTGCTCCTCACTCGCGGCCGCTGGGCGCTGGCTGTGATCGCTGTCGCGCTGCTTGCGGCCTCGGCCCTCTCCACCGGCACCGAATCCGCGGCCATCCGGTTTACACTCCAGACCATCCCTTTCCGCCTGGAGCACGGCGAGATCGCGGCTCGTCACGTGCCCGCTACGATGGCCGGGGGCGTCGCGGTTTTCGACTACAACCGGGATGGCCGCCCCGACATCTTCTTTACTAATGGCGCCAATCTCGCCACGCTCAAGAAGGATTCGCCGAAGTACGCGGACCGGCTGTTCCGCAACGACGGCAAAGGTGTGTTCACCGACGTGACCAAGGCCGCCGGCCTGGAGGGGGTCGGGTACGACGGCAGCGTGGCCGTGGGCGACTACGATAACGACGGCTATCCCGACCTGTTCGTGGGCGGCCCGCACCGCGTCACCCTGTACCACAACAACCGGGACGGGACGTTCACCGACGTCACCGAGAAGGCGGGGATCAACCGGCCCGACCCCGAATACGGCCCCTTGTGGGCCATCGGCGCCGCCTGGGTGGATGTGAACAACGACGGCCTCCTCGATCTATTCATCGTGAATTACCTGAAGTGGGACTACGCCACCGAACCGCTCTGCGAGTACAAAGGCGCGCCCGACTATTGCAGCCCGCGCTTCTACAAGGGGCTGCCCAGCCAGTTGTTCCTGAACAACGGCGACGGGACCTTCCGGGACGTTTCGAAGGAGTGGGGCGTGCGGGCTCACGTCGGCAAGGGCATGGGCGCGGGCGTGGCGGATTACGACCTGGACGGACGGCCCGACCTGTTCGTCACCAACGACGCCGAATACAACTTCTTTTTCCATAACCTGGGCAACAAATTCGAGGAAATCGCGTTCGACGCCGGGGTGGCTCTGGCGGAAGATGGCAACTTCATTTCCGGAATGGGACTGGATTTCCGGGATTTCGACAATGACGGCTACCCCGACCTGGCCTTCGTGGCACTGAGCAAGCAGACCTTTCCCCTGTTCAAGAACCTGGGCGGGCACGGGTTCAAAGAGGTCACGGCCGAGACCGGGATGCGGGGACTGAGCTGGTCGAAATCGGGTTTCGGCGCGGGGCTGTACGATTTCGACAACGACGGGTGGAAGGACCTGTTCGTGACCCGCGGGGACGTGCTGTCGCGGCCCTCGCCCAACACAGTGGTCGATCAGAATAACACCGTGTTCCGCAACCTGGGCGCGAGCGGGAAATGGCAGGCGTTGACCGGCGAGGCGGGCCTCGAAGCCGCGCCGGCCGGGCGGCACCGCGGGCTCGCCTTTGGCGACCTCGATGGCGACGGCCGCGTGGACGTGGTCACGACCGCGCTGGGCGCCGCTGCGGAGATCTGGATGAACCGCAGCCCGGCCAGCGGGCACTGGCTCGATATCGCGCTGGAGGGGACCAAGAGCAATCGGGACGGCATGGGCGCCCGCATCAAGCTGGTAGCCAAGGGCGGCACGCAGTACAACCACATGACCAGTTGCGTGGGCTTCGCATCCTCGAGCTACGGCCCGGTTCACTTCGGGCTGGGCGCGGACGCGGCCGCCGACCTGCTCGAAATCCACTGGCCCTCGGGAATTGTACAGACGCTGCGCAACGTTCCTGCCGACCGCGTTCTCAAGGTGAAGGAGGCGGCGGATTCAGGCTCTTCAGATCGCGCTGCCGCTGCTGCTCGGTGAGCCGCTCCACCAGGGCGCGCTCGCGGGCGCCATCCTCGGGCCGCTTGACGCGGTAGTAGAGGGCAGCCAGCTCGACATGCGGCTGGAGCCAGTTGGGATCCGAGCGCACCACGGCCTCCATGTCTTCGACCGCGGCTTCGAGCCGGCCCTCGGTGCGCTCTAGGCGCGCCATCTCGAAGCGGGCCACCGGCGACGCGGGCTGCAGCTTGAGGGCGGTGGCGAGGTGCGGCCGCGCGGCTTCGAGATCCCTGGTGGAGGTCAGGACGGCTCCCAGGTTCAACTGCGCCTCGAAGTCGCCGGCGTTGGCCTGCACCGCTTTCCGCAACGCAGCGGCGGCGGCCTCGTCTTCGCCCAAGTACTGCAGCGCCCTTCCCTGCAAGGTGTAGGCACCGGGCAGCCGCGGGTTCAAGCGGACCGCCGCATCGGCGTCGCGGCGCGCCTGCTCGAAAAAGTTGAGGCGCAGCGAGGTGTCGCCCGCCAGCAACCACGCCTCGGCGCTGTTGCCGCGCTCGGCGACCTTCTGCACTCGCGCCAGGCCATCGCGGGGCCGGCCGGCGTGGATCAGTGCCGATCCGAGCGACCAGGCCAGGTCGAGATCGTCCGCGTGAGCGGCTTCGAGCGGTGCGAGCACCGCGATCGCGTCGGCGTGGCGGCCCGCGCGTTCCTGGCAGGCGCCGAGCAGCGCGGCTATCTGGAAATTGCCCGGATCTTCCGCATGGAGCGGGCCGAGTTCGGCGGAGGCATGGGGCAGGTCGCCCTTCTTGTAATAGGCGAGCGCCAGGTTCAGCCGCAGGCCGGGGTGGCCGGGGGAGAGCGCGAGCGCGGCCCGATATTGCGCAACGGCTTCGTCGAAGCGCCCCAGGTGAGCCAGCGCGGCGCCGAGATTGGCCCGCACCGCGAGCACGTCCGGCCGGAGCTTCACCAACTCCTGATATTTGCGAACGGCCGCCGCATCGTCGCCCCGCTTCTGGGCCTCTACCGCGTCCTTGAATAGCTGCTCGGGCCCTGGCGCCTGCGCATAGGCACAGCCGGCGAGGATCATCAGCAGAAGCGCAGCACGCATCACCTTACAGAATAGCCGCTGTCCGCTTGCTTACGCGCGCGGTTCAGTACCGGCGGCGCCCTAGTGCCCGGCCGGCGCCGGCGCCTGCCGCGCCATAGCCTCGTAGTGTTCCAGGTCCGTCTTGAGAGTCGCTTCGAGGGCCTGGTTGCGCTGTCCCGCGGCTAGGCCTATCGCGAGGCGCGCGGTCGTCACCGCCTCCGGATAGCGCCCGGTCTCGGAGTACATCGCCGCCAACAACTGGAGAATTACCGGCTCCCTCATCCCGGAGAGCTTGGAGGCCGCCTCGAGCTGATTCGCGGCCTCGGCGAACTTGGCCTTGGCCGCCAGTGTCCGCCCGTAATTGTAGCGATACCCGACGTCCTGAGGCGCCAGCGTGACTGCCTTATCGAGATGGACCAGCGCTTCATCGAGCGAACCGGACCTGGCCAGCGCGGCCCCCAGATTATTCTGGCCGTCCGCGAACTCGGGATCGATCTCGACGCCCCTCCGCAGATGCTCCACTCCTTCGGCCAGCCTGCCGTTCTCCGCCAGCGCGCCCCCCAGGTTGATGTGCGCCCGGGCGTTGTCCGGGTCCATTTCCAGGGCCCGCTCGAAACACTCGGTCGCTTCGTTCATCTTGCCCATTTCCGCGAGCGCGCTGCCGAGATTATTGTTGGTCTGCGAACTGCGGGGCTCGATCTCCAGGGACTTCCGGTATTCGGCAATGGCCTCGTCGATCTTCTTGGTGGCGGCCAAAGCGACGCCCAGGTTGTTGAGCGCCTTGTAGTCGTCCGGAACCCGGGCCAGCGCGGTGCGCCAGGCGGGAATGGCGTCGGCAAACTGCTTCTTCATCGCCAGTTGAATGGCAACGTCGAAAAGCCGGTAGAACTCGGCGGCGGGCGCCTCCATGTGGTCCAGGTCGGCCGGGTCGATGTTCATGAACTCGGGGATGTTCACGGCGCGATTCGCGGCGGTGGAGTTCTCGATCAGAATGGCCGGCGTGCTGTTGCCATCCGGATCGATGTGCGTGAGGTACAGGCGCGTGTACACGTACGGGGTCTTGGACGAGAAGACCAGCCAGCGGCCGTTGGGCGAAAAGCTGTGCCACGAATTCATCACCGCCAGATTGCTGCGCAGGGGGCGCGCTTCGCCTCCCGTCACCGGAACGATATACAGCTTGCTGTCCGGCCGCATCAAAAGGCCGTTCTTGTTCTGGACGAAGACGATCCACTTGCCGTCGGGCGAGATCTTGGCGAAGTTGTTGCTCATGCCGTTCTCGGAAGCGCCGACGACCCGCTCGGCCTGGCCTCCTTTTCCATCGTTGAACGGGATGCGGTAGAGGTCGTACTTCACCTGGGTTTCATTGGGATCGTTGGCGTACTCCGCCGGCTTCTGCCCTCGCGGGTACGGATCCTGGGCCTTGGCTTTGCAGAACACCAGGAACTTGCCATCCGGACTCCAGAACGCCGCCGTCTGCACGTAATCCGGGTCGTCGGCGCCCGGAAGCGGCTGGAGCTTTCCGGTCTCGCGACTGTACCAGGCCAGAACGCCGCGGGTGGGAAAGAAGACCTGGCCGAATCCGTAGAAATTGTATTGGCCCTGATAAATGCGGTCGTAAACGCCGCGGCTCCCGTGGGTGTGGGGAACCTCGATGGAAGTAACCACGTACTTCCCGTCCGGCGATATCTGCGACATGAATCCCAGGCGCTTGGGCGAGCCTTGTTCGTGCTCGCTGAAAGCGCTCCACCGAATGACGTACTTATCTTCTATAGAGGTGACGCCTTTGTGGATGGGGACCAGCCCATACAGCCCTTTGTCGTTCTGCGGCCCGTCCACGTCGATGCCCAGCCATTTCCCGTCGCGCGAAATGGAGTGGCAGTTGGCGCAGGTGGGAAGGTTCGCCAGCATGACCCTGCTCTTGGGCTCGGCTATGCTTCGCAGCCGCCACTGGATCAGCGGAAGGACCGAGTCGGGCAGGGGCTTGATGACTCCGCGTTCCCGATCCGCGGGATCGGGCGGCACGAGCGGGACGTCGCGGTAGAAAATCGGCGCGCCTACCGGATCCGGAGAGACCGCGATTCCGACCTGACCGCGGGAGATGGGCTCCTTCGCCTTCTGATCGCGAAAGCCGGTGATGATCACTTTTGCGGGCCGCTGCTGGCAATGTTTGGCGATCATGGCCCACGTCTTCGCGTCCGGCCTCCAGGTGTGGTCGGCGGCTTCCTGCTCGCTTAAGGCAGGCGCAACGAATTTGTGGATGCTGGTGTCGATCTCGCCCAACTGCAGCTTTTCGCCAGGGGACCACACCCCGATGCGCGGCCCTCGCTCCTCGAAGACCACCTGGATGAACCAGGACTTCGCGTCGGGGCTCGCATCGCGCCATAAGAACTGCGGCGGGAATATGTCGGGAGGGAAAAGAGAGCCTTCCTGGGGGTAGTCGACGACGATCGGAGGGAGGGGTGCCTCGGGCTGTGATTTGTGGCTGCCGGCGGACCCGGAAATCCCGGCTGCCAGAAGCAGAATGACTAGCGCAGCGCCACTACGCGAGCGCCGCGCAAACAACTCGCTCACCACGGATTACCTCCATACTTGGGTCCCCTGCTGGGTTTCAGTATACCGCGTCCAGGTGGAATATCCCGGCTGGAGCGACGCTGCGAGAGGAGTTGCCGACGTACACCGTGTAGTCGCCGGGAGCATTGAGCCACGCGTTCGAACTGACATCCCAGTAGGACAGCGGATGGGCCGACGAACTTGCCGACACGTTGACCGTCACACTCTGCTGCTGGCCGGGTTCGAGGAGCACCTTCTGCCACCCCACCAGACGCTTGGGCGGCTCCCCGATTCCGGCCGGCAAGCCCAGATACACCTGCGCGACCTCCGCTCCCGCCACGCTGCCGGTATTCTGGACATTAAAGCTCACCTGGAAACCGAGGTTGCCTGCCGACAAGTCGGCCTTAAGCTGGAGGTTCGAGATCGAGAAGGTCGTATAGGAGAGTCCGTAGCCGAACGGAAACAGGACATCGAGGCCCTTCGAGTCGTACCACTTATAACCGACATCGAAGCCTTCAATCGTGTAGTCAATATTGAACGGCGCGGTCGAGTCTGGCGGAGAGGGAATGGGAATGGCGGGGCGGGGAAGATCGGCCACGCTCCTGGGGAACGTGATGGGGAGTTTGCCGGACGGGTTGACGGCTCCAAACAGAATGTTGGCGATGGCCTCGCCACCGCGCTGGCCCGGGTACCATGCTTCGAGCACGGCGCTCACGCTGTCATGCCACGGCACGAGCTGTGCGCCGCCGTTTTCGAGCACCACGATGGTGTGAGGGTTGGCCCGCGCGACGGCAGCTACCAGGGCATCCTGATTGCCGGAGAAGCCCAAGTCCTGAAGTTCCATGCCCTCGCTTTCCCACTGGCTCACGAACACGACGGCGACACTCGAGGACGCCGCCAGCGCCGCGGCTGCGGCGGAGTCGGTTCCATCGTTAAAGGTGACCGTGGCTCCGGGCGCTTTGGCCCTGATCGCAGCAAGCGGAGAGGATGGATCGAAAACCTGGAATGCACTCGTGCAGGCTTGGCCACCCGGCGGCGGAGTGTAAGGAGGGCAGGCCGGTGGGAGCGTAAGCGCTGCACCGCCGACTGGAACGACCTGGGCCGAGCCTCCCCCCGATAGCACGCCGACGTCGGCATGTGACCCAATCACGGCGATAGACGCGATGTTCGATGGGTTGAGCGGCAGTTGCCCGCCGGCGTTCTTCAACAGCACCGCGCCCTGCTCTTCGATTTCCTGGGCGACGGCCGCGTCACCTGCCGCGTCGATTGGCTGGACCGTCGCGGGGTGGTCGAACAGACCCGCTGCGTACATGGCGCGTAGGATTCGATGCACCATGTCGTTCAAGCGCGAGAGCGGCAGGTCGCCGTTCGCGACGGCGGCCGCTAGACTCTCTGGCGTCCAGATGCCGCCGAACATGTAATTGCCCGGCTGCTCCTGATCGAGTCCGGCCATTGCGGCAGCCACGGAGCTTGGCGTCGCGTACGCGTCCGACAGGACGAAACCCGGGAATTCCCAGTCTCCCTTCAGGACCCCATTCAAGAGATGATCGTTCCCGCAGGAAGCCGCCCCATTCACAGAGTTGTAGGCGCACATCACCATCTGCGCATTGGAATCCTTGATGCCGATTTCAAAAGCCAGCAGGTCGCTCTCTCGCGCGGAACGTTCATCGATGACCGCATTGGACTGTGTGCGAGCGGTCTCCTGATCGTTAAGCGCGTAGTGCTTCACGCCGGCAATCACGTATTGGTCCTGAATGGCGCGAGCATGCGCGGCCGTGATCTTGCCCGCCAGAAGCGGGTCCTCTCCCTTCGTCTCGAAGGTGCGACCGTCGCGCGGCTCACGACCGATGAGGTTGACGTTGCCTCCCAGGTTCACATTGAGGCCAAAGGCGGACGTCTCCTTGCCGATCACCTGGCCGTACTTGTAAGCCTCATCCAAGTCCCAGCTCGCGGCACTGGCGATGGATGAGGGAAGCGCCGTAGCCTCGCCCACGCCGTCGCCGACCCCAGTGGGCCCATCCGCGGCCAGCAGATCCGGAATCCCCAGGCTAAGTATGCCCGGGACCCAATAGGGCGCGTTTCGTGGGCCCTTAGGGTTCTCAATCGTGAGGTTGCCATGTACGAGTTGGATCTTTTCGTCCAAGGTCATTCGAGACAGGAGCAGGTCGGTGCGCTGGTCGGGCGGCGGCGGGCCGAAATAGCCGTTGATGTCAACGATCACGTGCGTCGGATTCGTCACGTAGACGCTAATCGCCCCATTTGCGCCCACCGGTACAATCGCGGCATTCGCCACCACAGCGCCGTCAAGTGAGTTCAACGTCGAGACGAACGGCTGCGCCGAGCCCGCCGGCCAGGCGGTGAGGTAAGAGAGAACACCGTCGGGCACCACCGTGACATTGACGGAATAGGCGGCCGCCGTCGAGGGGACCGAACAGCCGCTGGCCGAAATCGCAAACGAGCGCGTGGACCCCGCGCCCATCTCCGGGCCTCCGAACGGGCCGTTGGGATTTCGCGTATCCGCCACGCGGCAGGGGGTCACCGGGTACAGGGCCAGTTCACCGGCTCCGCCGGGCGGCCCGAAGTAACCGTCGATGTCCAGGATCACGTCGGCCGGGTCTGTGACGAACACGGAAACCGATCCGCTGGTGCCGGCCGGAACGATGGCGGCATTGGCCACCACTTTGCCGGTCCAGGAATTCAGCGTGGAGACCAGCGGCTGTGGCGAGCCGGTCGGCCAGGTGCTCAGATAGCCGAGGAAGTTCGTGTCCGGGACCGCCGTAACATTGAGCGAGTAAGCGGTCGCGGTGGCCGGGATTGCGCAGGTACTGGACGGAATCCGAAAGTCCCTGCTCTGGCCCGCGGACATGGACGGCCCGCCGAACTGGCCCGCGGCACCGCGCGTGTCGGCGATGCGGCAAGGCGTTGCGGGATAGAACGAATTCCTAGTACCGGTCGAATCGAAATAGCCGTTGATGTCGAGGACCACGTCGGTCTGGTCGCTGACGAATACGCTCACCGCGCCGCCCGTGCCCGCCGGGACGATGGCCGCGTTGGCCACCACGTTGCCCGCGAACGAATTCAGGGTAGAGACCAGCGGCCGCCCCTGGCCGGTGGGCCACAACGTCAGGTAGCCGAGTGGCCCCGCAGGCACTACGGTGACGTTGAGGGCATAGGCCTGGGCGGTGCCGGGAATCCCGCAGGAGCTTTGTGGAATCGGGAATGAGCGGGCGGAGCCGGCCGCCATGCTGGGACCGCCGAACTGGCCGCCGGCGCCGCGCGTGTCCGCCACGCGGCAAGGGGTCACCGGGACGAACCGCGAGCCGATCGGCTGTGCCGATGCAAGGGTAAGGCCCGCTGTCGCAGCGTACAACCCGATTAGAGGGTGGCGATTCATGGCTTCCGGAACATGTTATATCAAACTCTGCTCTCGCGCCCGGCTCTGGCAGGCGAGGCAAGCGAGCGATGTCGGCTACAATGAAAAGTTCGATGCAGCTCTCCCGCCGCGATCTTCTGACCACCCTCGGGGCACTGGGTCTCACCCGCCTCGCGCGCGCCGGCGCAGCGCCGCCGGGCGGAGCCTTCCAGATTGTCACACCCGAGAAGTCCGGCATCACGTGGGTTCACGACAATGGCAAGTCTCCGGAGCACTGGCTGCCGGAGGCGATGTGCTCGGGTTGCGCCTTTCTCGACTACGACAACGACGGCTGGATGGACATCCTGCTGATCAACACGGGTCCCTGCGCGTTCTATCATCCTAAGAACCCCGGGCGCAACGCACTGTACCGCAACAACCGCAACGGCACCTTCACCGACGTCACCAAGCAGGCTGGCCTGGACGCGGCGCGCTGGGGAGAAGGCGTGGCCGTGGGCGATTATAACGGCGACGGCTACCCCGACATTCTCTTCACCTGCTACGGCGGCAATTATCTCTACCGCAACAATGGAAATGGCACGTTCACGGACGTGACGGCGAAATCGGGACTGGGCGGCGAGGGGCGCTGGACCACCTCCGCGGTCTGGTTCGATTACGACAACGACGGCAAGCTGGACCTGTTCGTCGGCACCTTCGTCGATTACGGCGGAAACGACCCCAAGACCTGCGGCCAGAACCAGGCCAAGAAGCGCTACTACTGCGTTCCGACGATGTTCGAGTCGCGCTACAGTTCCCTCTATCACAACAACGGCGACGGCACTTTCACCGAGGTGGGGCACCTCACCGACATCGGCAAGAACCCCGGGAAGTGCCATGGCGTGGTGGCCACCGACATCAACAACGACGGCCTGATGGACCTGTATGTCACCAACGACCTGGTGCCCAACTACCTGTACATCAACCGGGGCAACGGCAAGTTCGAGGAGAGCGGTCTGGCGGCGGGCGTGGCATACAGCGCCGACGGTTTGGCGCGTTCCGGCATGGGGGTCGATTCCGCCGACTACGACAACGACGGCCGCGAGGACCTGTTCGTCGCCAACATCGACCGCGAGAGGTTCGCGCTGTATCACAACGACGGGGGCGAGAGCTTCACGGACCGGGCGGCCGAAAGCGGGATCGGGCGCCTCACGTATTACCTGAGCGGTTGGGGCCTGAAGTTCCTCGACTACGACAACGACGGCAACGTCGATCTGTTCATCGCCAACGGCCATCCCAACGACATGATCGCGGATTTTCTGGACAGCGTGACCACGGCCGAGCCCCTGCTCCTGTTCCACAACGAGGGGGGGCGCCTGACCGATGTCAGCAGCCAGGGCGGCCCGGCCTTCGGCCCCAAGTGGACCGCGCGCGGCCTCGCCATCGGGGATTTTGACAACGACGGCGGGGTGGACGTGCTGATCAACAACAACGGCGCCGCCCCGCTGCTGCTGCACAACGAGATGGGGGCGCGCAACAACTGGCTGGGCCTCAACCTGATCGGCACGACGGCCAACATCGACGCCGTGGGAGTGCGCGTAACTTGGGGATTCGAAGGCACGACACGGTCGCGGCTCAAGGTGGGCGGCGGAAGCTATCTTTCGGCCCACGATCCGCGCATGGTGCTGGGCATCGGGCAAGCGAAGAAAATCGATTTTGTCGAGATCCGGTGGCCGCTGCCATCCAAGCGCGTGGAACGCATCACGACGCTGCCCTTGAACCGGTACATCACGATCAAGGAGGGGAAGGGGATCGTGAAGTGAAGTGGGACGCGCGCGGTTCCGAACCGCGGCCCCCTACCGAACCGCGACCGTAAGGGAGCGGACCTCGCCTGTCCTACTTGGGTTTCTGCTCAGGCAGGATGATCGACGTCTCGCCCGGGCGCTGGTAGCGCAACTGCCGCCGGATCTCGAGTTCCTGCTCCGAGCGGCTGTCGCGCAGCTTGCGCACGCGCTCGCGCTTCTCCGCGAGGTCCTTCTCGAGGTCGGCGTTCTCCTTCTGGAGGCGGCGAATGGCCTCGTGCCTGGTTCTCAGATCCCCGACGGCCTGCGGCACACGGAGTCCGAAGAACACGAACGCCACGAGCGCAAGAAGCGCGCAGGCGCGGCCGATGCGAATTACGACTGGTTTCATCCCTACATTGTTTATAATCCTCTTTGACCGTGCGCGCCACTGAAATTTGCGCCGGCCCTCGATTTCTCGCGCCGGGAGGCGGTGTGACCGACAAGATTGTGGTTCTCGTCACGTGCGGCTCGCTCGAAGAGGGGCGAACCATCGCGCGCACCCTGGTTGAGCGCCGCCTCGCCGCCTGCGTCAACATGGTCGCCGGCCTCGAAAGCGTCTACCGCTGGAAGGACGCCGTGGAAGAGGCATCCGAGTGCCTGCTGCTGGCGAAGACCACGCGCGCCGGGTTCGAGCCGCTCCGCTCGGCCGTCCGCGAGCTGCACTCCTACGAGCTGCCCGAGATCGTCGCACTTCCTATCGTGGATGGCCTCGAGGCGTACCTGAGGTGGATCGCGGCTTCGGTCGAAAGCGTCGAATAATCGCATGCCGGACAAGCCCACACACGCGCGCCACCGCGTCGTACTATTCGCCATCGGACTGGCGATCATCACCTACATCGATCGCTCCTGCATCGGGCAGACCGCGCCCAAGATCCAGGCGGAGCTGCATTTTTCCAAGGTGCAGATGGGCTACGTTTTCGCCGCCTTCGCGTGGGCTTACGCGCTGTTCGAGATTCCTGGCGGTTGGATGGGCGACTGGCTCGGCCCGCGGCGCGTTCTGCTGCGCATCGTGAGCTGGTGGAGCGTCATGACCGCCGTGATGGGCTGGATGTGGAACCTGCCTTCGATGGTCACCGCCAACTTTCTGTTCGGCGCGGGCGAGGCGGGCTGCTTTCCGAACCTCACCAAGGTCTTCACCACCTGGCTGCCGCCGCACGAACGCGTCCGCGCCCAGGGCATCATGTGGATGTGCGCGCGCTGGGGCGGCGCTTTCACGCCCATGCTGGTGGTCTGGATGCTGCACTGGGTCACCTGGCGCCAGGCGTTCCAGATCTTCGGGGTTCTGGGAATCGTCTGGGCCGTCCTCTTCTTCCGCTGGTTCCGCGACGACCCGCGCCAGCACCCGGCCGTGAACGCCGCCGAACTGGCGCTGCTCGCGGGCTCGATCAAACACGACCCGGGACACGGCCACGTGCCCTGGCGCAAGCTGCTCACCTGCCCCTCGGTGTGGCTACTCTGGATCCAATATTTCTGCCTGACGTACACGTTCTGGTTCTACGTGTTCTGGTTGCCCACTTACTTGCGCGAATCCCGCCACCTCAGCGAGGCCTCGGCCGCACGGCTCGCCAGCTTCCCGCTGCTGTTCGGCGGCATCGGCTGCGCCGTCGGCGGATTCCTGGCCGCGCGCGTGGCGCGATGGTTCGGCAGCGTCAAAACCGCGCGGCGCGCCATGGCCTCGTTCGGCTGCCTGAGCGCCGCGGTGCTGCTCTACGTTCACACCGGCATCCAGGATCCGTTCTGGGCCATGGTGGCGATGGGCTTCGCCAGCTTCGGCAATGACCTGGTCATGCCCAACGCCTGGGGCGCGTGCATGGACATCGGCGGCAAGTACGCCGGCACCCTTTCGGGTTCGATGAACATGATGGGCAACCTGGCCGGCGGCGCGGCGCCCGTGGTCGCCGGGTATCTGCTGCGGGCCACCAACAACAACTGGATGGTGCCGATCCACGTGATGGCGGCCATCTACCTGGTTGGTGTGGTGTGCTGGCTGCTGCTCGACCCGGTGACGCCGCTCGAGCCGGTCACGGATTCTGCCAGCACTGCGACCGTGTGATCCGTGTTCCGAGCCGCGACCGCTAGGGAGCGGACCTCCCGGTCAGTCAGAGTACTAGCGCCTGAGCCAGTCGGGCAGGCGCGCCTGCATGGAGGCCACGGAGAGGTCCAGTTCGGCCTGCTCCTCGGGATTGAGCGCGCGCGGCTCCGCGACCGCCGCCACCGCGTTGGTCACCTCCTGCACGCTGGCGCAGCCGGGAAGCGTGGCCGCCAGCGGGTTCCCCAGGACGCTGCGGATCGCCAGGCGCGCGCGCCAGCCGTCGCAGCCGTCGCCCCGAAACAGTGCGCCTCCGCCGAAGGGCTTGATCCCCAGCACGCCGGTGCCGCGATCCTGGGCGGATGCGAAGACGCCGGCAGGCTTCGAGCCCGCGGGCACCGGGAACAGAACCACCTCGATCTGTTCCGGGTAATGCGCCATCATCCTGCACAGCCAGGCGGCGTCGTGGCTCGAGACGCCGGTGAACCGCGCCTTGCCCTGACGCTTGGCCAGCGCCAGCGCCGCGGCGGTGGCATCCTCGATTCGCTCCCGCTCGCCGGCGTCCTCGATCCCGTCGACCGGAAGCGAGATGCGCCACAGGTCCACGGCTTCGAGGTGCGCCTCGGCCAGGCTCTCCTCGAGCCCCTCAACCAGCCGTTTCGCGCTGCGCCACTCGGGAAACCGCGGCTCGCGCGTGTGCCACGAGTATCCCAGATACATCGCCTCGCGCCGGCCCTCGAGCGCCCTGCTATACGCCAGGACCTCGGGAGGCGAGCAGGCATCCACGTAGTTGACGCCCAGCTCGATGGCGCGGCTCACCACCTCATGCCGGTTGGCGATGAAATCCGGCGCCTGGATGTTCTCGAAATCGGCGGCGTCGTAGCCCGAGCCCTGGAACGGCCGCCCGAGCACCGCCCCGAGCCCCTTCCAGTGTCCGCCCAGCCCCACCGCCGAAATCATCAGCCCGGTCTTGCCGAGCGGCCGGTATTCCATAGATCAACGCCATTGTAGCGGGGTTGGACTACACTGGATATCGCTCAGGTTCGACACAATGCGGATTCCAGCCCTTGCCTTGATGTGCGCTTCGATCACGCTCCTCTGCGGGCTACGCCTGCCAGCAGCGCCCGGCGACACGGCCGATGTCGATCGCCTTGAGGACCTGATCGATGAGGGTAAGTATGAGGCGGCCTTCGGTGCCTTTCAGTTCGCGCTCGGGAACGAGACGTTACGGGGCGACTCTGATGCCTTAGTGATGCGTCCATATCGCGCCAAGTTGTCTGTCGAGGTGGGCGCCCTCCAGGAAGCCGTTTTGATTCTCAAACAGGGCGACCCGGCATGGGCCGACGTGCCCTTCTGGGCTCCCAGGGTGGCGAGGGAGCGCGCAGCCCTCCTGCTTGCCCTTGGGGAGTACCGGGGTGCCGCGGAGAACGCGGCCAAGGGGTATCGGCTCTGTGCTGAACAACACTACCTCAAGATCCGCATAGCCTACTGCAAGAGCCTCGAGGCCCAGGCTCGGCTTCGCCTGGGCGATGTCTCGGCAGCGGATCAAGCGTCAAAGGCGGCTCTCGAAATTGCCCGAAAGTATCGCAGACTTCCACCGTTCTTTTATGCGCCGCGCATTTTCTACACCGCTTGCCTCGTGCAGAGCTACAGCGCTTCTCCCGGCGGCGCCGAAGCGGAGTGCAGGCGCGGCATAGCGCTGGCTGAGGGGACGGGCGGCATGCGCCGCGACGTATCGCTGGGATACCTCGCGCTGGCTGAAGCGTGCCTCAGAAGCGGCAACCTGACCGGGAGCCGCGAAGCCGCTTTATACAGTCTCCGGCTAACGCACCAGATGTTCGGAACGAAACACCAGGACGCCGTCGGAGCCCTCCAAATATTGGCCCAGATGAACCTCAAGGAAGGGAATCCCGCGGCCGCCCGCTCGAACGCCGAAGAGGCCGTCAGCGCCGGGCTGGCCGTGTTTGGCGATGGATCCGCCAGGGTGACGGAGTTGCGGCGAGACCTGGCGCCCTGCCTTGCCGCCTCCAAATGAAGACCAACGCCGCCCGCCAGCTCGATCAACTGGGGATAAAGTACGAGCTGCGCGAATACGAGGTCGAGGCCGAGCACCTGGACGCCGCGACCGTCGCCGCCAGAGTCGGGCTGCCGCCCGAGCAGGTTTTCAAGACGCTGGTCGCGCGCGGCGACCGCACCGGCGTGATGATGGCAGTGATTCCGGCGAACGCGGAACTCGATCCCAAGGCTCTCGCGCGCGTCTCAGGCGACCGACGCGTCGAACTGGTGCCGCTCAAAGAAGTGCAGCCGCTCACCGGCTACGTTCGAGGTGGCGTCACCGCCCTCGGCCTGAAGCGCCCTCTGCCAGTGTGGGCCGACGAAACCATCGAGCTCTTCGACGTGGTCTCGGTGTCGGCCGGAGTCCGCGGGACCCAGATCCTGCTCGCTCCGGCCGATTACCTGCGCGCGGCGGGCGCCACGCCGGGGCCGATCGCACGCGAGAGCCGCTAACGAAGGTGCAAACCAGGCAGCACCGGCGTGCCTTCCTTCCGAACGCCATCCAGCCGGGTGGGGTCCAGGCCCAGGGCCTCCAGAATGGTGGGAGCCACCTGGGTGGTCTCTACAAAGCTCGTGACCGTGCGCCGCGCCAGGTCCGGATTCGAGACCAGTAACATCACATTCGTGTCGTCGTTCGCAAAACCGCCGTGCTCGGCCTGTTTCTTGTGGCTTCCCGTGTAAATCACGCCAACATTCGGCTGCACGATGATATCGGGCGTGCGAGGGTCGCCGTCCGGAGGTAGGCCGGGCGCGTCGAACATGGTCTCGAGCGACGGGCCGTAGAAGATCTGACCGATTCCGGCCTCCGCGGCGTTGGCCTCCAGGATCGCGACGGCCGCCGCTGTGTCGCTCGAATGAGTAAGCCACAGTTGCGAGATGTCATCCTGAGTCGGTCCGATCCCGTTCGTGTTGGCCGGGGATTCGGAGAAGGGGAGATACGCCGCGACTAAATCGGCCGGCGACGTACCCGAAATCGGCGTGAACCGATGTGTATCGATGGGGGATTGCCCATGTTTCGCCGTGATGATGATCAGCGTCGATTCAAGCAGGCCCTGTCGCTTCAACTCCGTCACCATCTGGCCGATGCTGGCATCCACAAACGCGATCTCATCCTGCATGGGCGCGGTTGGAGTCCCGGCCGCGTCCGCGTATCCGCCCTTGACGCCGTGCTCGATCAGCTTCTGCCCCACGCTCACAGCCTGGAAGTTCATGCCGAAGAGGGCGGGCACCGGAGCCTTGTGCTGTCCATCGTGGGTCTTGCCGTCGATCCAGTTCAAAATCGCGTTGACCTTAAGGGTGTCGTAACACTGTATGTCCAGAAAGCTGTCGGTCCAGGCTCCGTTCCCGTCGCGCAGCGGGTCGCACGGATGCCCGGTGGGCGTGCACCTTGACGTTGCACCCCCACATGCAGGATGTGCACCGCCCCCGGCCATTCGGCGCCGTCGACCCTTCGTTTCGTTCAGCGAATGCTTGGCCAGACAAGTGCTCTACCAGGGGAGACAAGGAGAAATGACTATGACGCGTTTCTGGAACACGGCCCTGCTGAGCGCCGCTCTGATGGTGCCGATCGCAATGGCACCGATGGTTTTGCGAGCCGACGATCACACGACCGTTCGCTCGTACCACGACAACCGAAACAACGACGATCACCAGTGGAATAACAACGAGGATCAGGCATACCGCCAGTGGGGCAAAGAGAACCATCGCCGGTACAAAAGCTTCGACAAGATGAAGGAAAGCGATCGGCAGAACTACTGGGGCTGGCGCCACGAGCACTCGGACTCCCTGCTCAAGATCAACATCCATTAACCACCGCGTGCGGACAAAGCAGCAAGGTCCGCTTGCTTATGCGCGCGGTTCCGTATCCGAACCGCGACCGTGAGGGAGCGGACCTCGCGTTGAGAACACTACTTACAAAGGAGCAATGAAATGCTGGGACTAGGAGCGCTTGGGACGATTATCGTGATCGTGCTCGTTGTCTGGCTCATCCGCCGGGTGTGAACGCCCTCACACTTTGACAAACCACTTACGCCGGTACATGCCGTAGGCCACGGCATATAGCGCCAGCACGCAGCAGACGGCCCACAGCAGCGACGCGTTCAGCGGGCTGGCGAGGGGCGTGAACAAGTGGCCGTAGAGGTATCCGTGCAGCGATTCCGGCTGGGGGGCGCCTACCTGAATCAGGTCCAGAATGGTTTCCAGCGCGCCCGCCAGCACGTACACCGCGATCGCGTTCATCCCATAAATCGCAAACGGCCTGAACCAGCCGCGGTGTCCCTTCACGTCCACCAGCCAGTAGCAGCACGCAAAGACGATGGTGGCCAGGCCAGCCATGAAGGCCACATAGGAGCTGGTCCAGAGGTTCTTGTTGATCGGGAACCAGACGTGCATGACCAGCCCGCAAAACAACAGCGCGTTGCCTCCGAAGAACATCCAGGCGGTCTTCTCGGCCGCTGTGAGGGCGGAACGCAGCAGGTTCCCCGTCAGGACGCCGAACAGAACCGTGGCGATCGCCGGTATCGTGCTGAGTAGGCCTTCGGGGTCCCATGTCCGCGTCTGGGACCACATGTGGTTCCCCAGTACCACGCCATCGACGTATTGCGCTAGGTTCCCGTTTGTATCGAGTACCCCCGCACCCACGCCCGGCACCGGCACCAGCGTCATCAGCATCCAGTAGCCCGCCAGCAGGCTGACGATCCAGATCAACTGGCCGCGCCACGTGCTGAGCAGAAAGATCGCCGCGGCGATCAGGTAGCACACCGCAATCCGCTGCAGCACGCCGGGGATGCGCCACGTCGCCAGATGAAAGTACGGGAATCCGTTCAGCACCAGGCCCAGCCCGAAGATGATGGCCGCGCGCTGTGCCGTGTGCAAAAACAGCCGCAGGCGATCGTCGCCGCGCTCGACCCGCTTGGCGAACGAGAGGGTCAGGGCCACGCCGACAATCCACAGGAAAAACGGAAAGACCATGTCGGTGAAGGTCCACCCGTGCCAGGCAGAGTGGCGTAGCGGGGGATAGACCGCGGCCCAGCTTCCGGGATTGTTCACCAAGATCATCGAGGCGATGGTGGCGCCGCGGAAGACGTCGAGGGACACCAGACGGCCTCCGGGCCCGACGGGATTCGCCGTCGCCATGCGAGGAACTTCCGGACTCGGTGAGGACATAAGGTGTGAGGACCCGCGCCACAGGATAGCATGACGGCTGAGGCCCGATGGCTGGATAATGGTAAGAATGTCCTCCGCCACCACAGCCCTCACGAAGTACGAAGCGGTCATCGGCCTTGAGGTTCACGTCCAACTGGCGACGCGGTCGAAGATCTTCTGCCGCTGTCCAGCGGGCTTTGGCGCGGCGCCGAACACGAACGTTTGCCCGGTGTGCCTGGGCCTTCCCGGCGCGCTGCCGGTGCCGAACCGCGCCGCGATCGAAATGGCGATGAAGGCCGCCTTCGCCTTGAATTGCGAGGTGCGCCCGTTCTCGCGCTTCGCGCGCAAGAACTACTTCTATCCCGACCTGCCCAAGGGCTACCAGATCAGCCAGTACGATCAGCCGTTGGCCGAGCACGGCTTCATCGAGGTCGCCGTGGATGGGGCCACAAGCCGCATCGGCATCACGCGCGTTCACCTCGAGGACGACGCGGGCAAGAGCCTGCACGACAGCTTTCCGGATTCCGCACGGTACACCTACGTCGACCTGAACCGCAGCGGCACGCCCCTGATCGAGATCGTC
>Ga0182027_10003229_pt1 | contig 26034 bp, 14 predicted proteins | sample 712E1DmetaG_FD_121300 | JGI IMG/M metagenome (GOLD analysis project Ga0182027, IMG submission 121300) | Permafrost microbial communities from Stordalen Mire, Sweden - 712E1D metaG (Illumina Assembly) | ecosystem: Environmental > Terrestrial > Soil > Wetlands > Permafrost | place: Sweden...
TAAGCCATTGTAATATTTTTTGTAAACAGGACCGCTTGAGCCTGGATATTTGCTATAGTTTTGTGTACCAGTTGTATCATAAATGAGATAAGAAAACTTATCGAGAATACCTTTAAATACAGAATAATCTTCCTGCGAAGCGATGTATTCATCTAAAGATGGCAATGGAAGGATAACTTTATTAACTTCGTTGATAAAGCCATTTTCAGCAATAATGTCAGCATGTACAACATTGGCATCTGCAACGTTAAAACTAGTGTATGAAATACCTGGATAGAAGAAATTATAATCAGTTGCAGACAGGCCTTGCTTTGTCATGTAGGATTGAATAAAATATGGAATATATTTTTGTGACCTGTTAAGGATGGTTTTTGACCCTGATGTATTGGTATAATTTAATGAGGCTCCGGCACCAGTAGCTATAAAACCGTTATAGTTTGCATCATTATAAAATCCCGTGTAAAAAGTCCTTCGTTTAAAGGCCATGTTTTGCCCCCATGCGCCGGCGCCAGCGTCCTGGTAAGCGGCAAGTTGTGTTTCGCTATAACCATTATTGATAATGGAGTATTCTGCTATTTTTTGTACAGTCAGCGAATCGATTTCTTTTACAGATGAATAACCATTTTCCTTTAGAAAAACGTTAAATGCCGAATCATTTGGGGCAAAGAGTGTAAATGAGCCTGTCCTGCCCAAAACATCAGCATATTTGGCACGTTCAAGACAAGCAATGTAATTAGTGAAATTTCCCCTCGCTTTTAATTGTTGATAAATTGGCCCAGCCAACCAACCAGGGCGCGAATAATAGTCGTCCCAGGCTTGCTTACGGCAATTTGTAAATATTAATAGTAGTGATAACAGACTTAAAATAACCTTAGGTAATCGAATCATAATATTATGATATTAGTTTGTACATCTTTTATGCCAGCAAATGCTAAAATATTTTGATTAGGGCAATTCGACTGGTAATTTTTATCAAAAGTCATGGTTAAATTGACAAAGTTAACATTACTTAGAAGCCTGAATTTAATGTTATGCGATTGAAATATCATCAATTGATACAATAGTTATACATTACGTCGGACTATATTTGATATTAAATTTACTATTTTTTATTTAATTTCAAAAAGTCTTTAGGTGTAATCTTATATTTTCCCTTTCGGGATAAACCTGAAATTGCAATTTAATCAAAAATAAATTTTTAAAATTATGTAACTATTCAGGTTGTTTAGACTGAAGGCTAAAGACTTTTAGCATTTCTGCATAGATTAAAACGGCCATTTCATTGTCAAGTTCAATCTCCTATCAATGAGATGATCCGATAGGCTATAAAAAAGTTAGGTATATCTTCCCGACATACCTAACTTTAGCTATTAACTAATTAAAAATAAATTTTAAACCTGACTTAAAATTATTGGTATCCTGCATTTTGCTGGTAAAGGCCAGCCTTTACATTCATTTCAGTTAGCGGGATAGGGTAAATAACAAATTCATTTTGAAAAGGATGTAGTGCGCCCCTTTTATCATCCCGCAATTTCCAAGCGTTCATAACACTTGTAACCAGCCCGCTTCGCACCAGATCGTTCCATCGAGTAGCTTCGCCGGCAAATTCCAACCTTCTTTCTGCCATTAACTGAGGTAGGGTAACATTTGCAGGCATGGTTAGGGGGGCCAACCCTGCCCTTTTGCGTACATTATTAACAATAGTATCGACAGTTGTTTGGGTCCCGGTGGCCCCGTTCATCAGGATACATTCTGCCTTAAGCATTAAAACATCTGTATAACGACTTACAATAAAATTTATTGGCCAATCACCCAAGAGAGCTTGGGTTGCAGGGAATGCAGTAGTATCCAAATATTTTTGAAAAAATGACATTGTATCTAAAATAGTCTTGTTATAAATAAATGGCCCGTGCATTGTGAGTTTTTTACGAACATCAGCAGCAGTGTAACTAGTTCGAAGATCAGTGGATATAGGTACTTCCGACCCCCCTATGACTGCCTTTCCCAATGCTGTCGCAAAATATTCAGGTACAAGAGTCGTAGGAAAATGGCTGCCTAGAATCGGAGTTTGACCACTCAAAAAGTTAATGTCAAAAACGACCTCTTTATTGTATTCATTATTATATCTAAATATCTCTTTAAAAGTTGGTAAAAAGGTATATTGGTTACTGGCTATAATCTGATCCAGCAAAGTTGCTGCCTTATCCCATTCGTTTAACCCAAGGCCGGGACCTTCAACGCTATATGTTGGGCCGGAACGTGTCATATATACCAATGCTAACAAACTTTTAGCCGCATTTTTGGTTGCCCTGCCTAAATCGGCTGCTGCATAAGTAGCCGAAAGACTATCTTTTGCATACGTTAAGTCAGAAATAATCAGATCATATACATCGCTTACCGCACTTCTTTGGATAGTAAGTGCCTCAGCATTAGTAACGGGATGATCGATCAAAGGTACTTTTCCGAAATATCGTACCATGTTAAAATAAAAAAATGCCCTCAGAAATTTTGCTTCTGCTTGTAACCTGTTCCGCAAAACAGCATCCGTAATTATACTACCTCTTCTCTGTAATTGATCAATTTCTATATTGGCCCGCATGATGCCATTATAATTTGAATTCCATGCCTGAGACATATAAGTACTAGTGGAAAGTGTACTCCAAAAATCATTAATGCCTTCCCAGTCCCTTACGCCCCCATCGGAAACGCCATAGAGATTATCCGACCTGACTTCTGATATAATAAGCGCCAGTGCAGGATAACCTGCTAAATCTCCATAAACAGCATTTACGCCTTGTATAAAATCGTTGCGCGTACTAAAAAACGTTGCTGTAGAGTTGGTTGATATTGGTTGCTGGTCCAATTCTTTTGAACAGGAACCAAATAAAACCACTGTTATTATTACAATAAATATATTTTTCATCATATAATAATTTTTTAATTTAAGGTATGATAGAACATCCTGACTAATTTATTAATAGTGTTTGTGAACCGCTAATCATGGATGTTTCATAAATAATTATAATTTAAATTAATTAGAAAGTTAAGTTTAGTCCTATTATTAAGGATTTAGCTAAAGGAAGTCCGCCATAATCGCCTGCTTCAGGGAAAGTTGAGCTTCCGCTTACGTCAGTATTGACAGCTTCAGGATTAGCACCGCCAAAATATTTGTCCTTTCCAAACCAGTTTTCGGCAGAAATATATATACGGGCGCCTTCAATTTGTTTAATTTTTATTAATTTACCCAAATCGTACCCCAGCGTAATATTTCTTATCCTCCAATAATCAGACGAATACAGCCAATCAGTATTTACGATCCGACCGAAAAGAGAATACGCTTTAGGTGTTGTCCCGTTACCTGGATCGTCAGCAGAGCGCCACCTGTCCCTGCCAATCCCGAGGTAATTATCTACATTAGTTTGGCCGGTACGACCCAATGCCCTGCCTAACAAAGAATAAATGCTACCGCCTTGCTGGCCCTGAACTAATATTGATAAATCGAAACCTTTATATTTGACCATGTTGGTAATTCCCCAAACGTAATCCGGAGTTGGATGACCAACTATAACACGGTCGTTGGCATCAATTACCCCATCCCCATTGGCATCAAAATACTTTGGATCACCGGCAAATTCGGGACCAGAGCCAGTAAATACGGGTACTTTATTATCAATATCTGCCTGCGATAAAATACCGATTTGACGGACCACGTAAATACTGTTAATGGGTTGTCCTATTGAATCAATACTATGAGCAATATCGAACGATGAAGGAATTTGAATTTGAGTTTGTCCTGGCCCTAATGCTTCCACTTTATTTGTATTATGGGTTAAATTGGCCGTCGTTGTCCAATTAAACTGACCGGTTAAGTTGTGTGTCGTTAATTCAATTTCCCATCCTTTATTTCTTACTTTACCTACATTGGAAAGGGTTGTATTAAAACCGGTAACTCCAGGAATAGGAACGTTTAATAATAGCCCTGTATTTAATTTATTATAATAATCGAAGGAACCGGTTATGCGATTATCAAAAACACCTATTTCCGCCCCAAAATCAATAGTGCTAGATTCTTCCCATGTTAAATCAGGATTGACACTGGCGTTAACAGCACGACCTATTAGCTTAACCCCGGTGGCACCCGTGCCAGCTGTATAATCATAAGTTGACAACTGTTCAATACTACTATAATCGCCAATATTATAATTTCCGGCTGTTCCCCAACTGAACCTTAATTTCAGGTCACTAATAAGTTTAATTTGCTTCATAAAGTTTTCATTAGATACCCTCCAGCCCAATGATGCAGAAGGAAATGTTGCCCATTTTGAATTGGCACCAAACCGTGACGATCCGTCCCTTCTTATACTTGCTGAAACCAAATATTTACCGTCGAAGTCATATTGAAGCCTTCCGAAGTAGGACAATAGCACATTCTTAGATTCAGTTGAGTTTCCAGTCTGGGTAGATGATTCGTTCAATGTTGTAACACCAGAGGTATTAAACCCAGTTGGTGCATTTAATTGGCTGGTATTTAAATAATCCTGATTGTATGAAGCCCCTGCCAATAATGATATATTGTGTTTTTCATGAAATGTAGCATTATAAGCCAGGGTGTTTTCATTTACAAACGTTTGTTTTTTATACCCGCTGAGACTTCCCGTGGAAAGCACGTTATTACTTGCCTGACGGCTTGCCAGTGTACCTACATTAGTATAGGGGGCATAATTTTTTGTAGTATTATCTAAGTTATCCAGGTTAACTGTGGTTTTAAAATTAAGCCCTTTAACGATTTGATATTCGGCATAAATAGATGTGAGGGTCCTGAACCGTTTAGTTTGCCCGATATTGTTTAGAAGTTTAGAAACAGGGCTGTTATTCGTGTTGCTCCATTTATACAACCCGAAATCGCCAGTGTTAACATAAAGCCCCATAGTATCCTCCTGTACCGGGGAAAAACTCAACGATTGATGCCAGATTTGGTCTTTACCTTCCACGCCGGGATCGTTAGTTACAGAATAGGTAGGTGTAAGATTAATCCCGAACTTCAGGTTTTTATTAGCGCTTACTTCAACATTTGCCCTGGCAGAAAAAGTAGTATAATCCATACCTAATACAATACCTTCCTGTTTGGCATAGTTGCCGGACACATAGTACTTCACCGATTCAGTGCCTCCGCTTGCAGAAAGCTGGTAATTCTGAACCTTGCCTTTCCTGAGTATTTGATCCTGCCAGTCAATATAATTTAATCCGGGATGGCCGGGCATATTCCAACGGTCATCAATCATATATTTTGTATTGTACGCGCCCGGAGCCAAACCTAAAATTGTACGGCGTTGATCTGTGGTCTGATCAGCTGTCCCACCTTGATCATGAGCCCACTGGGCATTAATCATTTCTATAGACCGGTCTACCCATTCTTCAGCGCTGAGCATATCCACTTTTCTGGTAGCTTGTGAATAGCCTGAATATACATCAAGGCTGATTTTTGGTTTCCCCGTTTTTCCGCGTTTGGTTGTAATTAATACAACGCCATTGGCAGCCCTTGAACCATAAATAGCTGCTGCTGCTGCATCTTTCAAAACCTGGATAGATTCAATATCGTTCGTGTTAATATTGTCTAAGGGATTACCCCTGTCAAAATTACCGGATGAATTCGGTTTGGAAATTGCAAGAGGAAAACCATCAACTACATATAAAGGTTCGGTACCTGCTGATAGAGAGCCTGTGCCTCTTACCGAAATGCTGAATGCTTTTCCAACCGTACCGGTTGTTTGCTTTACTTCTACCCCGGCCATCTGGCCAACTAATGCCTGATCCACCCTGGATATTGGTCTTTCATTAAGGTTATCTGCTTTAAACGCGGTAACTGCACTTGTTACATTGCGTTTCTTCATAGTTCCATACCCGACTACTACCACTTCATCTAAAGATTTAACATCCGGAACCATGTTTACATCAATCGTGGTGCGACCTTCAATAGATATTCTCTCCGGATTATAACCAACATAAGAAAAGACAAGGGTAGCTTTTTCATCTGGCAAATCAATTGAATATTTACCATTGATATCCGAAACGACCCCCACGGTAGTGCCTTCAACTATAATATTGACCCCTGGCAGGGATTCACCTGTGGTAGCGTCCGTAACCTTTCCCGTGATTTTATGTTGTTGAACCACACTGGGGGATAATACCACAAGTTTATTATCGAACACCTTGTATTTTAATTGGGTTTTGTCAAATAATTGATCCAAAACCTCTTCTACAGGTTTGTCATTAAGCGCCAGACTAACAGTACGATTTACATCTACCTGTTCGTCCACGTAAAAGAATGTTAATCCTGTTTTTTTTTCAATTTCATTAAAAACCTGCCTCATAGTAGCATTTTCCATAGTCAGCGTAAGCTTTTGAGCTTGCAATTGAACTGATGCCGAAACGGAAAAAGTACAGATTAATAATAGGACGATGGAGATTTTCATGATAGTAATTAGTTTAGTTATTGCTTCCCAATTCGGGAGGAAAGATAGTAATTTTTTTTTCATAATGTTTTTATGTATTATGTTTTACAATTAATTGATTTCATGGTTAGCGCCATGAAATTTTTTAATAATCCTGACCAGAAGATGTCAGGGCATTTTACGGTTTTGTATTGGTCGGCAGTTTTTTCTCATAGGCATTCGATTTTAAGTTTTATTGTTTACGTTTTTTTGAATAGTGATAATGTTATGTTCAATGGAATAACTTATAGGCAAGGTATATTGTATTATTTCCATGACATCTTGTACTGTTTCATTTACAATAATACCGTTAAAATGGTATTTTTTTATTTCATCATCTTTAATATTGATCTTAACGCCATACCAGCGTTCTAATTTAATAGCAAGACTTTCAAAATTTTCATTGCGGAAGATTAACCGGTTATCCTTCCAGGCTGTAAAAACTTCAGTTTCAACCTGCGTTGATAAAATGATTTTTTCTTTTACACTTTCTATTTTCTTAATTTTTTCATGTTTCAACGACTTATTTTCAGTTTCGGATAGGAAAAGGGTTCCTTCTTTTTTAATAAAAATAGCCCGCTGATTGGGTTGCAAAACAGTCTCCGTAACTTCTTTTCCCTCCAAATGTTGCTCTACAATAAGAGACCCGCGCACTAAGGTAGTCTCTATAGAACCTTCGCCAGGGTAGGCTTTAACATTAAACGCGGTGCCTAAAACACGGACAGTTATCCCTTTCATTTTTACCATGAACAATTTTCCGTTTTTCTTAGTAACATCAAAATATGCTTCACCTTCTAAACTCACCTCCCTGTTTTTTTGATTAAAACGGGAATCGTAACGAAGGATACTACCAGCATTCAGCCATACTTTGGTGCCATCGGGCAAGGTAATTTTTGATTTTGAACCCATTGGGGCTGCAATTTCAGTGATTGTACTGTCAAGGGTAACGGCTTTTCGTGAAACAAAACGGTTTGAAAGAATACCTACGATAAATGCTATAGCAAATACAGCGGCTATTTGTAAAATTTTATTAACCAGCTTCGTTGAACGATTAAACGGTGTCATTAATTCACGCTGTTTTGTGCTTTGACTGATTTTGCCCCTCACTTTTTTAAGCGCATTAAAGGCATCAAAAGTTTCCTGGTCTTTTTTAGCTGTCGCTTTCCAAATATCGTTCAATTCATCGTAAAGGCGCTTATTTTCAGCGCTAACATTAAACCAATTTAAAATTGACTGTGATTCTTCCTCTGAGCCCTTGCCTTTCCAATACTTTATTATAAGCTCAATTATTTTCTCATCCATTTGATCCAATGCTATTATTTTCTAATTAGTGTCAGCAAGAAAACACCAATTTCTTCGTTACGCTTGTCAGAAAAATGCTCATTTACGAAAAGTAAACTCCGCTTTTTCTAACTTCGCAAGCCTCGAACTTGATGTTTTCTTATCTGACACTGAGTTTTCTTACAAGCACTAATTAATGTTAAGACAGTTATACTTTAAAAAAAGGTGACAAAAAAAATGATTTTTTTATAAATTCAATAATGCGGTTTCTATCGTTATGTGAAATAGCAAAAACTGCATATCCTTCTGCCCAACCATCAACTTGACATAGTTTTGGTTCACATACAACCCACTTCGGGGTTGTATCTTGTTTTTGTGGTTTTCCCCCAATTACATTGGGGGTTATTCAAGTGATATCCCTTTCGGGATAAACCTGAAATTGCAATTTAATCAAAAATAAACTTTCAAAATTTATGGCAAATAATTTTTTAGATTTTCGCGTAAGCGTGAGATAGCCCGTTGTAATTGTGTTTTCACGGTATTAATGGATATTCCAAGCTTTTCGGCAGCTTCATTATAAGAAAGATCTTCGTACCGAATTAATAAAAAAACTTTGCGGCATTGCTCGGGAAGGTCCAATAATGATTGGTTGATTTTATCTTCAAGTTCTTGTACAAGTAAATTAGCAATGGGGTGATCGGAAGAAACCGGTGAAATCAAATCCCGATAATTTTTTGTTAATTCTAAAGCATATTTCTTTCTTACTTGTATATGATCCAGATAATTAACGCATTGGTTATGCACAGCCCTGTATAAATAAGCTTTAATGGATAATTTAATAGATAATTCTACACGGTTTTCCCATAACTTTACAAAAACATCCTGCACTATTTCTTCAGCACTATCTCTGTCCCGCAGGATGCCACAAGCATATATGCATAGTTCATTATAGAACGACAGAAAAACAAATTCAAAAGCATCATTGTTACCAATACTAATATTGCTAAGGATTTCCTGATCAGAAAATCGTTTCATCCGATACTAGTTAAGATGATGCAAGATAAATAAAATGCCTTAACAATTTATAAAAAAGCAGTTATAATGTTTTTTGTGCAGGAAAATTTTTGATCTCAGAACAAGGAACAACGATTTTCGATTTACGAAGTATGTCTTCAACCATCAACCTTCGTTAATCCTTGTTCATTATTCATTTCCATTTTATGGCTCCGGACTATAGCTCTGCCCCTGGTTTTGCGCGGGCTGTTCTATTGGATTTGATTTTTGCTTATCGCTTTGTTTGCCCATTTTCAGGCCAAACTGAATCCTCTACGAGGATTAGAATTCTACAGCGTAGCGGTTGCAATATTGTAGGAAATAAAAGTCAGGTATATTTTTATACCACGTAGTGGTTTCACAATATTTTAAAGGGTTTCAGAGAATAATCCAAAAATTAACCGGACACCAATGATTAATAATATCAAGTTTTGTAATTTTCTCCAAATCGAAAAAAAAAGTTTTAGAATACTTTACATTCATTTACATAGCAATTGCATATCCCCCATGAAAGAAGCTGCCCCATTTGAGGCAGCTTCAGAAAAAAAAACTACTACTACTAATACACCATACTCCCAAAAACAATCAGTTCCCTTTAACAAAGGAACTGATTGTAAATTTTAAATATTAATAACCTGGGTTTTGTTTAACATTAGGATTGGAAGAAATTTCATTAAATGGGATTGGGAACATATTATTCTGTGGCGCTTTGAATCCTGCAGCAGGATTCGTATTATATTGTAAGACACCATTAATCAATCTACCTGTTGGTATAGATTTACCCTGATCTTTTAACACTGTTGCTGCATCTCCCCATCGAACCAAATCCTGGTAACGACTGCCTTCAAAAGATAATTCAAGCCGTCTTTCCAATTTTATATCGGCCATTGTAACAGTAGCTAAAGCAGGTAAATTAACCCTGGTCCTGACCTGATTTATTTGGTCTGTAGCAGTGGCTACATTGCTACCCCCTACATTTAAATTTGCCTCAGCGGCCATTAAAAGTACATCAGCATAACGCATAATCCTGAGGTTTGTGCCATATTGTATCTCAGCAACACCAGTGAGTATATTTGTTTCGCTAGCCCATGTAGTATATTTCAAACGAACTAAACCAGGGCATCCCCACATATAATTGCCTCCATTTCCCAAAGTACCACCCAAAGCTATTAACTGCGATACAGTCTGAATGGCTCCATGTAATCTTACGGAGTCGCCGGCGTCTTTATATGCTTTCCAAATATCCAAAGTAGGATAGCCAAAGCCCCAGCCTCCACGATTAGCAATTTGTGCATAACCCGGTCTTGGTACCTTTACGCCGCCAACCACCATAGAGTCACTAGGTCCACTAAACCCCTGGTCTTGTCTGGGGCCACAAAGCTGCCAAATAAAATTACTCGGATTGGTTCTCGAAGGATCAACGAAATTATCGCCATACGGATTACTCCAGTCATTTTTACGGTTACTTGAATAACTTACTTCGAACAAAGACTCTTTACCAAACTCAGTTGATTTTCGAAGCAATTGCGTAATATCACCCCCAAGATCAGCAAGGGTATAAAGACTATATTCATTGGTAGCAATAAGCGCAGCAAATGCAGCAGCAGAGGCAGCATATTTTTTTTCAAAAAGGAGCGCTTTACCTAAAAATCCCTGTGCTGTACCTTTACTAAAACGACAAATGTCAAAACCAGCAGCTTTCATTTTGCTTTTTAATGGAAGGTCAGCAATTGCTTCATTTAAATCTTTTTCAATTTGTGCCCATAAACCATCCATGGTTGAATTTGGCTGTGCATATTCCGATGGCAATAATTCATGCAAAACCAGCGGAACCGGTCCGTAAAGGGTAGCAAGCTCAAAATACATATAAGCACGAATTGCTTTAGCCTCAGCAATTACTGCTTTTTGATATGGAGTGGGTTCCTTAAAATTATCCACAATCATATTTGCCCTGTAAATAATCATGCACATATATCTGTAAACATTAGTAATGGGACCATTGGTTGGGCCAAAGGTGAAAGTATTAAGTTCTTGGTATTCCGGACGATCACCTGCGCTTTCACCTCCTGTATAGATATCATCTGAAAGAGATTCTTTAGTCATCCAAAAGCTTGTCCAGGTACTCGCCTGCAATGCCATCATCATATTATAGCAAGACATAACTGCAGCGGTAGCGTCATCATCAGTTTTATAGAACTCTGCTAATGTCCTTACACCTGGTTGATTCATGTCCAGAAAGTCTTTTGAACATCCGAATAGCAAGATAATGGATGTCAAAACCATTAAGTATATCTTATTTATTTTTGTCTTCATCGTCTTTATTTTTAATTTGTTAAAAATTAATAGAGGCTCCAAGCATGATGTCTTTTGCCATTGGATAAGTACCACGGTCAATCCCAAAATTACTTGGAGTGTTGTTTGCAATGGTGGGTTGCGGATCCATACCCGGATACTTGGTAAATGTAAAGAAGTTATCCAATGACACATAAATCCTTAACGAACTGATCTTAGCCATTTTTAATAACGAAGACGGAAGTGTATATCCTAATTGAATGGTTTGAATTCTTAGGAAAGAACCATCAAATACATATTGGTCACTTGCATAAGTTTGGGGAACTGTGTTAGCGCAGGGCCTCGTGGCAGCTACGCCTGGTGTAGTCCAACGTCCATCATAGAAATCAGTCACCCTGTTTGAAGGTCTTTTATCTGTTCTGACCCATCCCATCAGCACTTTGTTTCCATGCGCTCCTGCTAAGCTTAAAGTAAAGTCTATTCCTTTGTAATCAAGTTTAATATTACCACCATACGTGTACTTGGGAATAGCGCTGCCAATATCTTGTTTGTCTTTATCTGCAATATATAATGCGGAAGTATCATTACCTGATGCAGTTACAAATATTGGATCGCCAGTGTTCGGATCAATTCCATGTGTTTTATAACCATAGAAATGCCAAACGGGGTAATTGGGTTCAAACATGGTTGCGGTTGTCCAGCCTACACCAATACCTGAGCCAGCTACTCTTTTTCCAAATAATGGTTCCAGCTTTGTTACTTTATTTTTCAGAGGCGAGATGTTAAAATTAACTGAGTAATGGAAATCACCAATAGCATTTTGATATCCCAGTTCAAATTCAAAGCCTTTGTTTTGAACCTCTCCACCATTGGTCTGGGGTGCAAAGTTTCCGCTGGAATATGAAGGAATACCCTGCAAAATCAAGTTTTTGGTGGTCTTTACAAAATAATCAAACGTAAAGCTTAATTTGTCTTTTAAGGCCCTTAAATCAAAACCAATATCCATCTGCTCACTTGTTTCCCATGTAAGTTTATCGTTAGACAAAACATTTGGCTCATAGACCGGAGCATCGGTATCATCAGACAATGGGTATATAAGAGGCTGAGGGGTTGCTGTAGATGAATTGGCGTATGTTCCGGTAATAACTGCATTGTACAAAAACAAGTTATTATCATCCAATGCATTTAAACTACCATTTTGTCCCCAGCTACCTCTGATTTTAGCATAGCTAAGAGTTGTCTTCGGAAAAAACTCTTCGTTGGAAATAACCCAACCTACAGATCCTGAAGGAAAAACGCCCCAACGTCCACTTGCAGGAACCTGTGAAAGACCAGCTCCATCGCGACGAATACTTCCCTGTAATAAGTATTTACCTTTAAAATCATAAGAAGCACGTCCAAAGAACGATTCTTTTCTTATTTCCTTGGTAGTTCCTGTTACAACATCACTGAGATGGGATGAGGATGAAAGCTGGGCCATATTATCGCTCGATATAGCCATTGGACTGCCAGTTCCGTAAATAGTCTTATGTAAATAATCTTCAGCAGACATACCTGCCAACAAGGTTATGTTATGATTTCCAAATTGATGGGTATATGTTGCAAAGTTTTCCCACATCCATTTACTATAATAATCGTTATTATCATGAGTAACTCCGCTGGAATTTTTGTTAGTTGCATCGTAATAAAAAGGTTTATCCCAATTGTGGAAATTCTTAAAAGAAAAGTCCAAGCCAACCCTGGAAGTAAAAGTAAACCCTTTAAATGGGGTGAGTTCTATATAAACATTGCCCAACAATTTATCGTTTGTGGTAACCCCGTCGGTAAGTGCATTTGTTACAAGTGGGTTTCTGATTTCACCTGCTACGTATTGGGAAATACCATAATAATTACCATCCGGAGCCGTTACAATAAGGTTTTTGTTGGAATTAATCTCACCCTGAATGAAGGTTGGGATTAAAGCAGGATCATTATATTCAACAGGAGTGGAAGGGTCTAATGCTAACGCACTAGCAACCATACCTCCAAATTCTCCACTATTTTCGTTAATACCTCTTGTTGTAAAACGAGAATAATCCAAACTGTTTCCAACTTTTAACCATTTGGTAATTTGATGGTCGGAGTTAAAAAGGGCTGAGTATCTATTAAAAACATCTTGTTTCCCAACTATTATACCATCATCGGCAAAATAGCTTAGTCCAACCAGGAACTTTGATTTTTCATTGCCACCTGAAACGGAAAGGTGATGCTTTGTCGAATGTCCGTTTTCAAATATAGCGTCTAACCAATTGGTATTGTAATTCTGATCAACCGGATCAGTTATTATGGAAGCGTTGTATGCATTCTTTTCATTCATGAATTGTGTATACTGATCTCTATTCATCAACTTTGGTAATTTTCCTACACTTTTGAATGAGTGTTGAATATCGTAGCTTACCTGTATTTTTCCAGTTTGCCCTTTTTTGGTAGTGATGATTACAACACCGTTTCCACCTTCTGCACCATAAATTGCTGAAGAAGCAGCATCTTTTAATACTTCCATTGTAGCAATATCATTCGGATCGAGATAATTGATATCATCTGTTTTTACGCCATCTACTATAAAAAGTGGATTGGAACCTGAATTAGAGCTGTAACCACGAATTCTAATATTCATACCTGCTCCTGGAGCGCCTGATACCGGAACAACCTGAACGCCAGAAGTTTTACCCTGCAAAGCTTCTTCAGCTCTTGAAATGTTGGTTTTGCCAATATCTTCAGCTCGCACGCTGGATATTGCACCCGTTACAAGGCTTTTCTTTTGTACACCATAGCCAACAACCACAACTTCGTCAATTTTTGAAATGTCTTCTTCCAATATGACATTCATCTCCGATTGACCAGCTACCTGCATTTCTTTTGTTTGGAAACCAATAAACGAAAATATTAATGTGGCATCCGATTTTTCTACTGTAATGCTAAATTTACCTTTGGCATCAGTAGTAACTCCATTGGTTGTTCCTTTTTCAACTATATTAACGCCAGGCAAGGGAGCCTTATCAACCCCGGAAACCACTGTTCCGGTAATTTTAAATTGCTGAACTCCTGCAGCCATTAGTACAACCAAATTATTTTCAAATACCCGATACTTTACATTTTCATTAACGAAGATACTAGCCAAAATATCTTCCAGCCGGGCCTTTTCAACATTGATATCGACCCTTCGGTTAACATCAATTTGCTCGTTTTGATAAAAAAACTTAATTTTACTCTGGTTTTCGATATCATTGAAAACCTCTAGCACGGTTGCATGTTTCTTTGATAGGGTTAAACTCCCTGACTGAGAATAAACTGAACCTGTTGCTTTTAGAAGAGTTAAGAGGGTGAATACTAGTGTTAGTTTCATAATTAGTAGGGTTTTTTGTAGATCCTTTTTAAATTTTAAAATAAAGATCTTGTACTTCAAGATTTTACTCATAAGTTTTTAATTTGAGTTTGGTTAATAAATAGTTTTAATTACTCACGTTAATCAATTCAAATTCATCGGAGAATGTGACAGCATTCTCCGATTCTTTTTTTAGGGTCCCTTTCTCATAGGCAATTAGGTTTTAATTAGTTATTAGTAATTCTGTTTTTATTAGGTTTTGTTATTTACAATTATTGGCGGCTTTTTGCCAGTAACACCCCAAATATCTATAATACTGTGGTTTACTTCATACTTAAAAGGCATCATTAACTTGATAATTTCAATAACATCATTGATGGTTTCCTTTTGGATGGTTCCTGAATAGTGAAACTTCTTTAATTCAGGATCGTCTATATTAATTTTTACATTATACCATCGCTCCAGTTTAGTACAAAGGCTTTCGAAACCTTCATTCTTAAATACAATTTTGTCATCTTTCCAGGCAGTGAATTGCACGATATCAATGTTTTTAGAAAGGATCATTTTCTCCTGACGTTTTTGGCCTATTTCAACTATGGGTTCAGCCTTTATTACCTTTTTTTCAATATCAGCCAAAATAAGTTTGCCTTCTTCTTTAATATAGGTAGCCCTTTGATTTGGCTTTAAGTATATGGCATCTGTACTATTAAGATCGGTATTGCTTTTTGTAATAGTAACAGCCCCATTAACCAGTGTAGTTTCAATAGTTCCCTCTTCGGGATATGATTTTACATTAAAAGTGGTTCCTAACACCTTAATATTTAATGCCGATGTTTTAACAATAAACGGTTTCCGAGCATCTTTTTTAACATCGAAAAATGCTTCTCCACTCAGGATAACTTCCCTGGTATTGCCCAGAAATTTTTGAGGATATTTTAATTTGCTCCCGGAGTTCAGCCAAATTTTAGTGCCATCGGCAAGTAAAACAACAGTCTTTGAGCCTAATGGCACAGAAATTTCATTAATGCCCTGAATCTCCTCCTTTTTGTGGCTATTCAATACATAATAAGTCAAGAAACCAATGGCTATAGGTAATATAAAACTCGCCGCAAAACGAACGATCAGCTTTCTTATTCTATATTTGTCATTAACTTGCATGCCTTGGTTTTCTTGAGTATATTTCTTTGATCCCGTGGCCCCGTTTTGAGCTAATTTCAACTTCAACGATTCAAAGGATGTGTCTATACGGGAACGATCTTCACCATCTACACGGAATTTTTCCCAATCCTCCCTAACTAAGTCTTCAATTTGTCTAGTATTTGACGGATCATTCATCCAACTGAGTATAGATTTCAGTTCTTCAACATTACATTCGTTTTTCAAATACTTTAAAAACAATTCTCTATAATTCTCCACTGTGATTCTTTTTTATGGTTAATACGAATAAGTATGATAATTGTACTATTGGGTAAAAAAAATTTTATGAAAATTTTGTTGCTTGTGATTATAAAGGCTAATAATTAATTCCAGCAACCAGTAACTTAGGTTAATTACCAGAAATAATAGAAATCAGGCTGATAAGCAAGAGTGCAACGGGCCATATTTCCTTATCGAAAATATTGCGAAGAAATTTCATTGCCTCCTGAAGCTGATTTTTAACGGTATTTTCTGATATATTTAAAAATTGCGCGATTTCATTCCTTGACATTCCAAGCTTTTTGCTCATAATAAAGATTATTTTGCGTTTCTCAGGCAATTGATCAATAGTATCGGCTAAAAGTGCAGTATAATCTTTGTAAATCAATTCCTTATTAGTATTGTCATGCAAAACCTCCAAATAGTTTAATACATAATTTCGATAAAGAATTTCTGTCTTTTTTTTCCTGAAGTAATCTGTTATTTTGTTTTTAGTTATCGTAAACAAAAAACTTTTAAACGAAAGGTTTTCGTTGATATTGGACCGATTTTCCCAAACCTGTATAAACACCTCCTGGACAATTTCTTCTGAATCTTCCTTGCCCTTGAGATAACGAAACACAAAGGCATACAATTTAGGTTGAAATTTGACGAAAAGTTCTTTGAATGCAATCAAATCACCTTCTTTCAACCTGGTTAAAATAGTAGTTGCGACCTCTGAATCCGGTATATTCATCAATCTTATAAATGTGAAATGCGAAGCTAAATTTACATAATTGATAAGATAATCCTAATACAAATATAAAATTTGTATATGACTTGCCATTAACCCATATTGCTCATTAAAAATGAGCAAATGATAAGTTTCTGATTTTATTTAATATCTGAAAAAATTCCTAAGTGAGATCCCAAATACCTAATAGAATATAACTTGCCTTAATAAAAACAGTGCCCTATGCAGATATCTTTTCTCCTTCAATTCCAACCAGTTTTAAAAAGTTATTTTCCCTTATAAATCATTTGTTTTCTTTCTTTTACAAGGGCCTTATTTTCTAATTCACGAACATTTACATTTACCGGTGAAGTCACAAATTCGGGTACATTGTATGAGAAAAGTGAAGCATCGTAGTAACGAGGGTCTTTTTGAGGCATGAGGAAAGGTTTGGTCGCATGACCAGAGTCATCCATGGAGGAAAAATAAGGACGTGTATAGAGCCCATCACCACGCCGGCTGCTAAATACAAACCAATGCGAATTGCTGCTCCAGTCATGGAAACTCTCAGTCTCTGCACTGTTCACCTCCTTGAGCGTTCGGGTTGAACCATCTTTCAAATTCATGAGGTAAAGATCGGCTTCACGGTGCCAAATGGAGAAGTTACCATAATCGGACTGTGTATACATCAGAAACTTCCCATCATAAGAGGGTCGGGGAAAAGAGATGCTCTTACCCGTATTGGAAGCTGATATTAAAGTATCGACCTTGTTGCCAAAAGTGCCTGTTTCGGGGTTGAAGGCTATTTTGCACAAACTGTATTTTATTTTCTTATAGCCGGTTTGGATATCCTGTTTTTTGGACGAACAATAATATAAAGTTTGCCCATCGGGAGAAAAAGCAGGAAAAGTCTCGAAAGCTTCGGTTTTCAATTGAGCACATGTCAGCAACTCATTTGTCTTTACATTATACACTACAATATCCGAAGCCTGGTCAAATACCTCTACCCGTTCATTGCGAACCTCATGAAAGGCCTGATTGGTCTTATTTACCGAATAGGCAATGTATTTTCCCGATGGATGCCAATAAGGATATACGCATGATGAGATGGTACTATCAGTCTTAGTAGTGTACATTTCCATTTTCCCGTTAATTTGCATCAGGGTAGCGCCATGAGCGCCGCGGATATGGAGGCTTATTGAGGATGGATCGTTCTTATTAAAGGCATGGCAATTCACGCATGTGCCAGGTATAAGCGTATTCTCGATAATAGGTTTCTGCTCAAAACCGGATAAGTTTCGCTGATAAATGCCCATTTTGCTATATACTTCATATCCAGGCGCAATCATCCGGTAAACCAATCCGTAGTCAATCGGATAAGCGCTAACATAGATAGAAAATGATTTATATTGTTTCCAGTCGCCTTTCAATTTCAGGCTTAAAATCACCTGCAGGCTGGCGCCCTTGTTATCGGCCAACAATTGATGCCAGTCATCTTCAGGGAACTGTATAATTTCATCACCTTGTTCATGCAGGGAACCCTTAATCTTTCCGGTCACTTGTACGTCAATTAAATCAAACTTTTCGGGATTGACCGTGAAATTCAAAGGAGCTATTGTCGACGGAACAGTAACATCCACATAGTCGGGATACAGTAAAGGCAAAGTATCCAGTTTAACCGGTGATTTGACTTTCTCCTGGCAACCAACAAGAATGATCATCAATAGAAATATATAAAACAAACTTCGGTTCATTCGTTCAAAATTATTTATACATGCCCGGTTCATCATAATTTAATTATTTTCTAAAGTGGAAATAATACCAATAAGTTTGTGAAAATCCATCATAAAGCAGCTTTTCAGGGTTCTGGTTTGATGAATATATTTCCGCGTATCTGTTAAAGTTCTGTTTAACTGGAGGAATGATAGACCATGGAGCTTTATCAAGATTTTGGGATTTATTAGCCCAGACAAAAATAAGCGCTTCCTGGTAATGGGCCGGAATTTGAGTGTATCCAAGATTCTTGCCCAAAGGAAAATATTGAACAAAGTGGTTCAGGTCTTTGGAAAGAAGCGTATAAGCCATCAGGTATTCATAAGCCATTTTGTTGGAAGGACAATGAATCAAAAGCATGCCCAGCATTTGGTCTTTTTCCTGTTCGCTAAAGAGAAAATCATCCGTGACACGATATTTTCTCAAAGACGCCCATTCAGGATTCTGATCAATCATTTTCTCATTGCCAATACATTTTAAAGCTTCGGTTGCCCAATTTTTGTAGAACATAGTGTATTGTAACAGATGCAGATATTTAGCCGCCACTTTATATTCTCCGTTCAACAGGTTAACTTCAGCTATCCGCTTCATGGCACGACAACTTTTTTTATAATCGGGAATGGCTTCCATCGCCTCAAATGCATAGCGCATAGCTGTGTTCAGAAACCCCAGATGATAGTAAACCTCGCCAGACATGAATGGTGAGGTGAAATCCCGCTGAAAAGTTGGGAACAATCCTTCTGAACCATTCTGGAAATAACGGAACATACAGTCGCCCATATTACCCTCTTTACCCAATGCAAGATTCAAGCAGGCTACGGACAAAGGAGAGTCGGGATCTTTTAGGTTTGCCATAGTAATCACCTTGTTCCATTTTTCCATCCGCACACAATAATCGTATGCCATAATTTTCTCCTTGCTCCAGTTGGCCATTAAGCGAATAAGAATATTCCCCAGGGAAATAAGAAAAATCAATTGTACAGAGAAGAAAATCACTTTTGCGTTCTTTTTCATTTCCAATGGTAAAAATTTGAAAATGAAAGGAACGATAAATAAAGAAAACCAGATAACCAGCAGCGGATAATGTGATATAACAGGATACCGGTTATAACTAAGGCCCCACCATAGTCTGGATAAGGGATATTGCAGATAGTGCATCGTAACAAGAGGCGGCAAACCCACAAACAGCAAAAAACATAAAATACTGATACCCCATTGTGATTTTGAGAATTGCTTAAAACCCCACTCCATTATTAAACAAGAAACCCCAAATATCCAGAAGGTTCCTCCAACAAGCCAATAAAGTAAAGGCAGCATTAAAATTCCCACACATATTCGAACAATTGGATTTTTAAGGAAGGTATAAAGTTGAACCGCAAGTAAAGTCAATATTGCTGCTATTAATCCGGCTAACAGGAAATTCTCGTCGCAAAATAATACCCAAAACAGTATGGAAGGAATAAAAGTCAAAGGCCAGAACAGAAGGTTGCGTTTCAACTTGTTTGCAAGCATACAAACTTGCTGCTGAAGCAATACCAGCATGCTGGCGATAATCAATGCCCCCAGCCATGAGAAGTAATAAAATTGTGTAAAAAAAGTACCGAGGTAATCAGCCAAACCACCGGGACGGCCCATCAGGTCGGACCAATAATCGGCCTTAAAAAGAAACATCTGTAACTGTTCCTGGTAGTGCAGATGGTACTGATAAGAATATCCGAAGAATATATATACTGCCAAACCAAAAAGGAAAGGCAGAATTTGTACGATGTATTTTGTAATCCGATCCATTCGAATATAATTTAGTTAAATAGTGACCTGTCGAAAGAAACGAATTATTGTGCAGAAACACAAGAAGACTTATCTGTTTTTCGACAACTCAATTTTCCTATCCTCAATTCGCAAAATTTATAGATCCCTGTAATTACTATTGCTTACAATCTTTGATGCAATGCATTCCATTTCAATCAGCCATCCGGGACGGCAAATTGAAGCCAGAACTATTATTTGAGGTACACCCGGGAATTTTTCGTCGTACATTTTTTTTACAGGCTTATAGTCAGCCATATCCCGCAGATAGACAATCATCTGCATCAAATCATTGAAAGTACATTCAGCCTCTTTCAAAAGCGCTTCAACATTTTCCCACATACGGTGTACCTGGCCTTCTATATCTTCGGGATACATGATCATGCCTTTACAATCAATACTGGCTGTGCCGCTGATATATACTTTACGCCGGTCTCCGAAATTCAGACATACTCCCCGTTCAAAAGTTACGCCGTATTCGTATGTTGGGCTCAAATTATCTTTAGCGTACAGAAATTGTAATTGTCCTTCATCCAACCCACGTATTGCATAAGTTTCCATTAGTACTTTAACATGAGGATTGTCTGTACTGCCTTCTATTCCGGTGCTTGCTATGTAATGGGTCTCATTGCTTAATCCATTTTGGAGGAAGTTTTCTTTGCGGGCTTCCACCAGACCCTGGTAGTTCACGTCTACATCGCGCACGAAAAACCAGGTCCGGATACAATCTCTTTCAATGGAACATCCGAGCGCTTTCAATTGTTCCTCATAGCCTTCCAACAATTCGAGGGTCTGTTGATAGGCGTTTTCCTTTAATTTATTTTTTTTACTGCAATCATCTACAGAATGATAGTGTCGATATCCATTGTGTTCACAAAAATTCAAGCCATCATTTCCTACATGTACGCCGGTTAAAAGTTGTAACCATAGCGCCAGCTTGCTGCCATCAAGTGGAGGTTGCTTTACATAACTAATGGGACAATCTAAAAGGCCGGGGCTGGTGATTTGGTTGGAGGTTTGTTCCTGTTGGTTAGCCGCATCACTCAGGAAACAACGGGCTGATACTATAACTGCATTTTGTAATACGGTATCTGCGAGAAGTTCTTTTATTGCAGCACAAATGAAAATTAATTGTTGGTTAAAGCTAATATCTTGTTGAGTTACATGCATCATTATCTGGAACTCCCTTACCGTGTCTTGTGATCCAGCTATAGAAATTTCCGCAGTTACTCCTGAGCTGTTAAATTTTCTGAATATATAATTCATCGGTTGTTTGAAAAAATAAGAATTTTATTACTTTTGATTTCCACAGTAGTGTATATGTATTCACTCCTTTCTATTGGCCAGCAATCTACAAAGAAAGTTTCGAGAAAAAAAGCAAGTATTATATTAAAATCTAAAATCTTCAAACTGTTATTTGTTTATTTTTAATTTTGTACTAATTTATTTAACTAGCAGAAAAACAAATACAAACCCGATGAAAAACAAAGGAAAAAAGCCTGCCAAAAATAAAATTCCGCCAACCATTGAACTCAGCAAAAAAAAGCTGTTTCTCTATAAAACAATTGCAATTCTTCTCCCTTTTGTTTTGCTCGTCTTGATTGAAGGAGGTTTAAGATTATTCGGTTATGGGCATAACCTGAATTTATTTATAGAAAATCCTGAAAATCACGACTTCTGGGTGATGAATAGTCATGCTTCCGAAAAATATTTTACTGATTCGCGCAATGCCACAACGGGCTTTTTTGAATCTTTCCAAAAAAAGAAAACTCCCAATACTTTTCGCATTTTTGTTCTCGGAGAATCAACAACCACAGGCTTTCCATATCTGCATAATGGCTCGTTTCATCGCTGGCTTAAATACAGGTTGATGCAGACTTTTCCGGAGACTAACTTTGAAATAATCAATGTTTCACTGGTTGCTGTAAATTCCTACACTGTTTTAGGATTTGGGCAAGAAATTATTGATTATAAGCCGGATGTTGTAATGATTTACACCGGACACAATGAATATTACGGAGCTTTGGGGATAGGATCAACCTCAAACGTTGGGAATAATCCGCTTGCCATAAAACTTTTCCTGAAGTTAAAGAATTTTCGTCTGGTACAATTGCTAAATCGCATGATTTCAAGTATGAGAAAGTCAGCGCCGGAAAAAAATGCAAAATCCGATAGGAATTTAATGATAAAAATGGCCGCGGACCAGCATATTGTATATCAATCAGATAAATATGAAAAGGGGATCAGGCAATTTGAGTCCAATATGTCTGAATTATGCGAATTACTTTCGAAGCGGAAGATACCTGTTTTTCTTAGCAACCTGGTGAGCAACGAAAAAGATTTAAAGCCTTTTGTCAGTTCAAAAGGAGATGCTGAAACTTCAGCAGATGATCAATTTAAACAAGCGGAACTGGCATATACAAAAGGAGATTTTAAATTAGCCAAGACCTTATATGTTAAGGCTAAAGATTTGGATTTGTTGCGCTTTCGTGCTCCGGAAGCAATCAATAGTGTAATTGACAGAATAACCAAGAAATACCCGGGAGTTTATAAGGTTGATACCAAAACACTTTTTGAAGAACATTCCTTACATGGTATTCTCGGTAAGGAAACGCTAACAGAACATGTTCATCCCAATCTGTTGGGTTATGCATTACTTTCCGAAGCTTTTTACCAGGCCTTAAAACAACAAAATATCATTGACCATGATTTAAAAAATGAAATGTCTTTTCAACAACTTCTTAAGCAAATGCCCATTACAGAAGTAGATTCATTGAAGGGCTATTATCTCGTTACCTATATGAAAGAAGACTGGACCTTTAATGAAAAGATACCTGCCGGATTTAAAGTAGGCAACTCATTTGAAGAAAAGTTAGCATACGATTATCTCGCTAATAAATTTTCCTGGAACCAGGCTATGGATTCCTTAATGGTGCATTACACGACTGCTAACAACTGGCAAAAGGCATTACGGGTGGCAGAGGCAGAAATGCTGGAACAATCGTACTATGTGCCATTTTACTTGTCGGCTGCCAATATCAATCAGAAACTGAACAATTTTGAACAAACTATTTTTTATCTTAAAAAAGCATTTCAATTGCAACCTGATTCTGTGGTTGCCAATAATCTGATAGTTTCTCTTATCAATCATGATCTCCCGGAAGAGGCAATCCCATACTTGGAATATATGAGTCAGCGCAATTTATTAAATAATGCATATACATCAGTAAAAAACACTGCCGAAAAAATTGTTCAATTGAAAACCGCTTTACAGACTGATTCAAACAATACCAAAATCCTGAATTCGATTGCCTACTTATATATGAGAATGAATAATTACGAAACTACTACTAAATATCTCAATAAAGCATTGGTTGTGGATCATGAGAACAAAACAAGCCTTGATATTTTGAAAAAATTGAACGCTAACTTAGCAAAAACACAACCTTAAAAAGCGCCCATAAATTTAACTTTTTCGGGTTTTTCCTTACTGTAAATTTGTTGTATATCGTATGCGTCAAATGGCACAGGACCTTTGGATAGCTCGGGAATGTTGAACGATAATAGGGTATAATCATAGAACTCAGGATCTTTTTGAGGCAGAACAAAAGGTTTAAATGTTTTCCCATCCTTGTCTATATAAGCAAAATAGGGTTTGCCATACATGCCATTATCTCTCTTACTTGCAAACACAAACCATCGGCTGTTTGACGACCAACTATGATAGGAGTCGGCATAATCTGCATTTACTTTAGGCAAAGTATCGGTTTTTTGCGTAGCAAGATTAATAAGGTAGAGATCAGCTTCCCTGTGCCATAAGGGAAAATTGCCATAATCGAAAGACGTATATAATAAGTACTTTCCATCCGGTGACACCTTGGGTTCACTTGCTGTTTTTCCGGTGGCAGCGGCTGAGACCAAAGTATCGACATGTTTTCCAAATGAATGAGTGTCGGCGAAAAAATCGATGCTACATAAACTATACCGTATGGATTTATAGTTCTCAGGCATAGCCAAAGCCGGAGCTGTACAAAAATATAGTTTCCGGCCATCTGCCGAAAATGCCGGAAAAGTTTCGAAAGCGCTTGAACTGCTGAGCAAGTCAGAAGTAAAAATTTCGTTCTTGTCCACATCTAAAACAACAACATCCGATTTTTTGTCATAAACTTCCAGCCGCCTATCCATAGAATGATAGGCAGGTACAAGGATATTTGTAGAAAATGCAATGAATTTTCCACCCGGATGCCAATTGCCATATATCAACGATGAAATAGTCTGGTCTGTTTTGGTATTCAGTTTCCTAATTTTACCATCCCTGTTTATAAAGGTACCTCCATGCTGCCCCCGAAGATGAAAAAAAGAAACCTTGGGGTCCTGATTACAAAAAACATGGCAGTTTAAACATGCACCTTCCGCAAGGTTATTATCAACAATTACTTGCTCATCATAATTTTCCAGGTTACGCTGGCAAATCGATAGTTTGTTCCAAACTTCATAACTGGGTTCAATTAACCTGTAAGTAAGGTATGGGTCAATGGCGTCATCTGTTATATGCCATGCAAACGGTTTAAATCTTATCCATTTCCCGTTAAACTTTGCTGTCACCGTTACAATGATAGAATCTCCTTTTTGTTCATTCAGTAATTGTTTCCAATCTGATAACGGTATCTGAATTTTGTAACCGGCTCTCAACCTGAGCTGTCTTTTTTTTGATGAAATAAGCACCTCAACCTTTTCGCATTTTTTTTTGAGCATGAAATTGAGTGGCGATATGTTATATGGGATGGTAACATTCACATAGTCAGGATAAATAGAAGGATATTCGGCATTTAGCTGAAAATCAGGTATGGTTTCCGTGCATGCTGTAAATAGCCAATATCCTGCCACCAGGAAAGATAAATTAAATAACAGTGCCTTCATTATAAAATAATTTGTGCATTATTTTTGTTCCAACTTAGCAAAATGATAATAGAACCAATATGTTTTATCGTATTCCTTTTGCAATGCAACACCATTTCCATTGTTGCTTTCGTATAAGTTCGTATATGCGATAAACCGGGCTACAATTGAATTGCTGAAATTATAGGACCTCCATTTTGCCTCAGGCGCTTTTGAGCTTGTAAGATATATTAACATTGCTTCCTGGTATAATGAAGGTGAATTATTTATAGTCTTATAATACTTATCAAAACATTGTGCAAATAAAGGAATATTTTTATTCAGTAAATAATAACACAGCAAATAATCCAGGGCAGGCTTATTTGCAGGATTGCTTTCCAAAAGCAAATGAAGACAGGTTTCGTAGTCGTTGCTTTTCTTTACGATATCAAAAGTTGGTAATTGACTACGTTTTTCAACTATCCAGTTACTCCTGGCACACTCCTTCTCATTGTACAAATAACGCATTCTATCAGCAGCCCAACGACGATAAAATAATGTTTTGTCAAGGATTTTGAGAAATTTTTCAGCAACTGCATAATCTTTGTTAATGATATTATTCTCTGCCAATCGCTTCATTAATCTGGTACTCCTGCCATTTGGCGAAAAAATCATTCCCGAAAGGGCATAATGTTGAGAAGTAACTACATCGCCTAAATGATAATAAACCTCATTGCTAAAACTTATGGTTACGTAATTTTCATTTGCATCTACCGGTATAAACAACCCTAAAGATGCCGGCTGATAATTTTCCAATAATCTATCAGGCAACATGTTCATTTTTGATAATGCTATATTTGTATAATATGTAGCCAAAGGATCTCTCATGTGATAACTCTGGGAAAGCAGGTAAACATCCTCCCAATTGTTTAAACAGGCTTGGTAGTCGAGCGCTAATATCTTTTCGA
>Ga0182027_10003230_pt1 | contig 26030 bp, 22 predicted proteins | sample 712E1DmetaG_FD_121300 | JGI IMG/M metagenome (GOLD analysis project Ga0182027, IMG submission 121300) | Permafrost microbial communities from Stordalen Mire, Sweden - 712E1D metaG (Illumina Assembly) | ecosystem: Environmental > Terrestrial > Soil > Wetlands > Permafrost | place: Sweden...
CAATCCAGCCGGAGTTCTGGGCCTTGGACTTCGACAGCAGGACGCCAGCGACAACGCCGTCGCCCAAGAGGATGAGGATCGCGGTCCCGAAGATCTCCGCGACCATTTTCTCCATCATTGGCTCTTCTCCTGGATACGCAATTCGCATGGCTCGGAGCGGAAACGCGCCGCCGCCATACGCGGGTATCGACATCGTTGAATGAGTGGACAACGGGCCTGGGCGGCATTCTGACGCTCGGGGCGGAGCGCTCCGGCTCGCCAACTGGTGTCAGGGCACGCGCCAGGCAGCCGGGCGCACACTTGGACGAATGGCTTCGCTCACGCCTCCTTTCCGGGACCAGCCCACCTCGGGGTGGCAGAGCCAAGGTCGAGCGGCGGGGTCAGCGGCCCAGACACGCAGACGCCCACAGCTAGTCAGCACTGTAGGCCACGGCCGCGGTCGGAAACCTCAAATCATTCTCAGAAAGACACCAGGCCGGCCCGCAACGACCAGAGACGGCGACGGTAGCGAGGCCTCCGCGTGCACGGATGGAACCGGTCGGTCGCTTGCCCAAGCCGCGATCGCCGTCGAACGCGGTTCGGTATGGGCGCCCTCCCGTAGCGGGCCGACGAGAGTTTCGACGTTGGCGAACCGGCGCTCGGGCCCGCACTTCGCCGCCTTGCGAACCTGCGGTCGCTGCGAGGCTCCCACCGCTTCTATCCGACCGCGCCTCTCCTATCCGACCGCGCGTCCGACCAGCGTCCCGAGGCCAAAGGTGACCGCGGCCGCGAACATGCCGAGCAATACCTGCCGGCCGCCGGTCCGCAGCACGCTTGAGCCGGTGACCACGGTGATGGCCGCACCGACGAGCATCAGGGCCGCGGCACTGACGGCGATGGACGCCACGACTGCGCCGGTGCCCGATGCGAAGAAGAAGGGCGATACGGGCACGATCGCACCGAGGGCAAACAGGAAGAACGAGGTGATCGCCGCGACCCATGCCGACCCGCCGAGCTCGTCGGGGTCGATGCCAAGCTCCTCGCGCGCGAGCGTGTCGACTGCCCGTCCGAGTTCTCCGCCAACGATCGACTGGGACATCAGCCGCGCCTGCTGCGCCGAGAGACCTTTCGACTGGTAGATGAGGGTCAGCTCCTCCTCCTCTTCGTCCGGGACCTGGAGGAGTTCCTCGCGCTCGACCTTGACCTGGTGGGCGAAGAGTTCGCGCGCACTCTGCACCGACAACCACTCGCCGATGGCCATCGACAGGGCACCGGCGAGCATGCCGGCCAGCCCTGCGATCAGGACGGCATGGCCGCCCTGCGAAGCTCCCGCCACGCCCATCGAGATGCTGAGATTCGAGACGAGGCCGTCGTTGGCGCCGAGGACCGCCGCCCTCAGCTGGTTGCCCCCGCTGCCGCGGTGTCGGCCTTCGATGCGCGCGATGGCGCCACCTTCGACGCCCCGGCCATCGGCGAGCTCGCGAAAGAGCCGAGCGTGGGATCGCTCGTCGCCCGGCATTCGAGCCAGGGCCTCCGGCTGCTCGTCGTACATCGCCTGATCCGAGGCCTCGCGCTCGGCGATCGTGGGCACCACCAGGCTGGGCCCGAAGTGGCGGGCGATGAACATAAGGACCCGCGTTCGCCAGGCCGGGCCCATCCCGCTCGTGTCCACACCCGCGGCTTCGAGCTGTCCTCGCCACACGCCAGCGTGGATCGCCTCGACTTCGACCATGTGGGTGTAAAAGTCCCTGACGGGCCGGCTTTCTTCCTTCTCCCCCAGCAACGAGTAGAGGGCGATGGCGTCGATCTCACCCTGGAGGTTCTCCCGGAATCGAGCGATGTCGGCTCCGCTGGGGACCGTCGGCGCAACTGGCGATGGGGCTTCCTCGGGGGCTGGAGAAGCCGTCGCCTTCGAGGCCGCGTTCACTTGCCTCGAATGCTCGAGCTGCGCTCGATCAGCAGGCGGGCCTGCCGGGGGTCTCATCGACCTGGACCTGGTCGGCCGATTCGCGGGTTTCTTCTGTGGGCTCATGGACTCAGTTTGGCGCGTCCGCCGCGGCTCTACAACGCCCGCTCCGACGACGGCCAACCCGAAGGTCGCGACTAGTGGGGCAGAGCCTGGTCGAGTTTACGCTCACCTTACTTACGGCCCGAACACGCAGAAGACGGCCGCCTGAGATCTCCAACGTCAGCTCAGACAGAGCGAGACAAGGAGACCGAACTGGTGAACCGTCAGACCAACTCCGTAGCGAGACTCGCGGCCACTGCGCTTCTCATCGGTTTCGCGGCCGTTGGTTGCGCCGGTCAGGCCGGGGCCGGGCATTCTGCCGCGTCGACCCCGACGGCCCGGCCAAGCCAGGTGGACCGGACGGTGTCGACGCTCGCCCCGACACCGCTCGACGCGGCCGGTTCCGCCGCAACCGAGACTCCGAGCGCGACGACTGGGCCCGCCACCTCGATCGCCCCGGCTGCCACGAAGGCCCCGGCCGCCACGACTGACCCACTCGACAGCCAGCTCTCGAATCTCAACAACCTGCTAAACGGCATCAACACCTCACTCTCCGGCGCCGACGCCGGTCCATCCGGCGGCGAGTAGCCGTCCCCAATCGAAGAGGAATTGCCCCATGAAGTCCCGATTTGCGGCTCTCGTCGCCAGTCTCGCTCTCGGCAGCTCACTGGTCTTCGTCTCAGCCGGCATCGTGACCGCGACTACGATCCCGCCGGCTGTCGGACCATCCGGCAGAGGCGTTTGCGCCCCCGAGCTCGCGGTCCGCAAGCCCGCTTCGGTCGAGGCCCTGCGGGCCTTCGGCGACTGCGAGATCAACCGCCGCTTTGTCACCCTGACCGACCTGTCGGCCAGGATCACCTCCTCCAAGGTGATGACCAGCGCCGATGCCGCAGCGCTGCAGAGCGAGATCAGCTCGACACGCTCTGGCTTGACCAGCCTCAAGGCCACGATTGATGCCGAGACCGCCATCCCGGCGCTCAAGCTCGACATCGTCAAGATCGCGACCGACTATCGCGTTTACCTGCTGGTCGTCCCACAGGTGAACCTGGTCAACGCCGCCGACGCGGGCGTCGCTACCCAGGCAAAGTTCGCCACTGTCAACACCAATCTGACCGCGCGGATCGCCGCCGCCAAGGCCGCCGGCAAGGACACCACCGCCGCGCAGGCCGATTTGGACGCGATGAATGCGGCGGTCACGCAGGCCGTTGGCCTGGCCAGCCCGCTGCCGGCAATGCTTCTCCCGCTCACGCCGACCCAGTACAACGCAGGCACCGCAGGCCCGATCCTGAAGGGTGCCCGGACTGACCTCGGCAAGGCCCGCGACTTGCTCCGGTCGGCAGTCGCCGACGCCCAAGCCTGCCGCGCCGCCCTCAAGTAGACGACCCGGCCCGAAGCGCGCAGCTCCCCATCGAAAGCGGGAGCTGCGTTCCTTTACCCGTGGGCGGCCCCATTCCCATCACTTGGGAGCGGCCCCGTCCGGTCAGACGAGGTCGTCGGTGAAGGGTTGCAGCCGGAACCCGAACTCGGCACCGGGGCCGTCTTCCCGCGGTCGAGCCCAAATCGCGCCTCCGATCGACTCGACGAGGCGATGAGCTACGAAGGCCGATTCCGGACCCCGAAACACGGGATGTGCGCTCGGAGCGGTAGAAGACCTCGAAGAGCCGATCCGCCTCCGAAGGATCGACACCGGGTCCAATGTCCCGAACCACGACGCGCGGCCATCCGTCCAGAGAGTCGGCGATGACTTCGACCCGGCCGTCGGACGGTCCGTACTTGGCGGCATTGTCGAGCAGGTTCCGCAAGATCTGCTCGACGATTGTCTCCTCGGCCCGCGCCACCGGAAGGTGCGATGCCATGGTCAGCTCAAAGCAACAGTGCGTCCACCGTCGGCGCGCCTGCTCACATACCTTGGGCAGGAGGTGCTGGAGCAGGACCGGCTCGGTGCGAACCTGGATCGTTCCGCGCTCGGCCCGGGCGAGAACCACCAGGTCCTCGATCAAGCGCTGCAGGTGCTCGGCCTCGTGGTCAATGTCGCCGACGAACTCGGCCCGGCGCTCATCGTCGAGGCCGGGCCGTGACAGAAGCGTGCTGGCGGTGTAGATCGAGGTGATGGGCGTGCGAAGCTCATGCGAAAGGATCCCCACGAAGGCCTCTCGGAATGCTTCGGCCTCCTTGCGGTCGGTGATGTCGAGGTTGATCCCGGCCCAACTGGCGACCTTGCCCGACTCGTCGCTGACAGGTAGACCGCGCGAAAGGACCGTGTGGCGCCGTTTATCGGCACCCTCGACGACAAACTCATGGTTCCAAGGCTTATGGGCGGCGACCGCCTCGGACCAGTCGCGCATCGTCTGATCGGCAACTTCGGGTACCAACCTGGCCATCCAGCCGAAGCCACGAGCCTCTGCCATCGTCTGCCCGGCCATCTCGAGGTAGGAGCGGCTCAGGTACCGCATTCGGCCGTCCTCTTCGGCCACCCAGATTCCAAACGGTATCGACTCGCCGATTGCCTGCGCCTGCCGTTGCATCTCGGCGACCGCGGCGATCGCGTCTTTGCGGTTCTTGCGATGAGTTACATCCACGACGCCTACCGTGAGACCTCGCATCGAAGCGTCCAGCCGAGCAGGACGGAGATGCCGAACACGATGACGAGCGGACCAAGCGTTGGCGAGATCCGACTCAAGGTGAGTGGCCGCCTGCGGCCGGACCAACCGTGCAAGGCACCCCCCGCGGGAAAGTAACTGCTCCTGCCAGCCTCGCTCGACGGCTGACCGAAAATGACGATGTCCGAGCTCTCCTCGGTTGCGCCGCCAAGCCGAGTTCCCGAACCGACCGGATCCGAGAACGCCTCTCTGGGTTGGGATACTACGACGCGCCACCACCGATTCACAGGTGGCGGGTATGCCCGGCAGCACTGCGGGAGGGTTGCAGGGTCCCTTATCTTTTCCTTACGGTTCGCGCGAGACCGCCCCATTTGTGACACTTGTGAGCGGAGGTCATCATGGTCTGCCCGAGCTGCGGCGCCCGGATCGATGTTCAGGGCAAGTTCTGCGGCAGGTGCGGTGCCCGTTTGCCCGAGGCGGTATCCCCGCCCCCGCCGCCCACCGAGGCCTTCGCCACGGCGGAGGGGACGCCCGCCCCAGCCCCGGCGGGCCCGCCACCGCCCGCGGCCCCTGCATGGTCACAGGGAGCGCCTCCACCGCCTCCGCCAGTGCCCGCGGCCCCTGCATGGTCACAGGCAGCGCCTCCACCGCCTCCGCCAGTGCCCGCGGCCCCTGCATGGTCACAGGCAGCGCCTCCACCGCCTCCGCCAGTGCCCTACGCGGATCAACCACCGGCACCCTACAACGCCCCGCAGTATCCCGCCCCCACCGCTGCCTCGGCCGCCGCGGCCGGCGGGAGCCCGATCGCGGCCTTGCTCGCCCTCGCCGGTGGTGCCGTGGCCATTGCGTCGGCGTGGCTGCCGTGGATCACGAATTCCACGACGGGCTTCAGCGCGACTCGCATGGATATGGAGGACGCATCCTATTCTGTGTTTTCACTGCCACCCGTCTACTACCTGCTCCTCGGCGGCGCAATTGCCGCCATCTGCGGGGCGGCCGTGCTCCTGCACGTCGGGAAGGGCCGGGGCCAGGACCTCATCCTGGCGCTTGGCGCCATCGTGGGCGGCGCGCTGGCAATCGCGGTCGACGCGGTCGCGTACGGCAAGGTCAACGACACGATCAACGGACTCAGCGGGTACGCGATCGGCTACGGCCTGTACCTCGGCATCGCGGCCGGCGTCGTCGGCGCCCTCGGCGGCGCGATGGCTCTTCGCGCCCGTCGATAGCTCGATTCGCGCACGCGGGCGAGACGAGCAGCGCAAGCGTCCGCTGCGAGAGCCACAGTCGCTGCGCACTGCCCGAGAGAGGCCTTGCCTAGCCGGTCGGGTCTACGTCGGCCGTCTATCTGCCAGTCAATCGCTCGGGGTCGAGATCGCGCAGACTCGCGATGACGTAGGTAGCTGCTTCCCGAGCCCCGACCGGCGGCGGAATGCTGGCGTTTGGGACAAGTGCGACACGCATGCCGGCCGTTCGAGCGGCGAGAACGCCATTGAGAGAATCCTCGGCAACCAGGCATGCGGCTGGATCGACGGCGAGCCGCTTCGCCGCCAGTAGAAAGACGTCGGGAGCGGGCTTGCCCCTGGCCACTTCATCCGATGAGGCGACGGCCTCGATTAGATCCCGGACTCCGAGCCCGCTCAGGGCCGCCTCGACGACTCGTGGCGGCGCGGAAGACGCGACTGCAAGTGCATAGCGGCCCGACAATCGCCGCACGGCGTCCACCGCGCCGTCGAGCGCCGGGGCACCCTCCATCGCGTAGCGGATGAGCATGCCGTCGATCACTGCGCGCGCGATCTCCTCCTCGGGCATCTCCAGTCCGAGGCGGTGTTTCATTCGGGCGCTCCACTGGTGAGTATTGGAACCCATGATGGCGGCCCGATCGGCCTCGGTCCATCGCCTGCCGAAAGCGGCCGCAAATCCGAGTCGAACCTCGTCCCACCATATCTCCGTGTCGACGAGAACTCCGTCAAGGTCGAAGACGACGGCCCGAACCAGTGGTGAGGACAGGCCGTCGTCGGGAGAGCGACCGGTCAAGGCATCCCGGGCCGCGGCGGCTTGGGATCGCGGTCCGGCAGCTCTTCCGTTGGATGCGGACCCACCCACTCCGATCGCACGGACTCCAGCTCTGCCTCGGGCACTGGCTCGGGCTCTTGGTTCTCAGGGGTCGGGCCGCCCGGCGGTCGCGGTGGGGCTACCGGAGCGACGGGTGGAGAGGCTGACTCAGCAGCCGGCACCAATGCCAGTCCTCGGTTGTGGGCATCGGTCCCGGGCTCCGCACAGCCCGACTGCTGCGGCCTGTGGACCGACGCCGAAGTCCAGCCATCCTTCTCCACGACCGCACCCGCCTCAGCGGCCTCCCGTACGACCGCAATGGGCACTGGCACCGGCTTCCGGTCATCGATCCCGGCGATCAGCGTGCGGACGAATTCGCACACGCGGTCGGCCTCCGCGTCGATGCCCTTCAGGACGATGTTCTCGACCTGGACGCCAACCATGCGACGCCCGCCGCTGGCTTCGATCGCGAGTTCGCTGACCAGCAGCTTGGGCCAGCGGATCAGCTTGCCGTTCGCTCGCGCATTCCCATCCGAATCCAATAGCCGAACGGCCACCGCGATCAGACCGGCGATCGTCGGAGCCAAGACCGAGTACCGCACCTCGGGATCGTCCCCCCAGGCCACCCAACATTCCGGGTCGGCCTCCGCCCCCAGGTCCACCAGCACCGGTTCGAGAACGGCAAGGACTCTGGTGCCCATCGATTCCTTCGACGGAGCCGCCTTACGCCACTCGCTCAGTCGCATCGGGTCGCCTCTCCGAAAACGCCTGCACTGGTCACTCGGTCTTGGGTCAGGCTATCACGGCTCCGCCTGAGGGCGAGGCCGATTCGATCTTGCGAATGATGCGTCGGCCCACCTAGCGGATGATGCGGCGCCTGAACCCGGACGCGTATTCTGACCGAGGCGGGCAGTCGGACGGCAGCGCCTACCGCGACCGACAGCCCCGGCCCAAGCTCGGCTTCGAGCCATGGGCGCCCGTGGGAGGTGGTGCAAGTGGGAGTTGACCGCGGTCGGCTCAACTGGGGAATCTTCTTCATCGTCCTGGGCGGCGTACCGCTGGCCTATCACGAAGGCCTCGTCTCCGCCGCGGCCGTAGGGGACGCCTGGCAATTGTGGCCGCTGATCCTCGTGGGGATCGGCCTCGGCTTCGTCCTTTCCCGAACGCGGGCCTTCTTCGTTGGCGGCCTGGTCGTGGCGATCTGCGTCGGCTTGGTGTTCGGAGGTGCACTTGCCGTCGGCCCCAATATCGGCTGCGGTGGCGGCGACTCGACGCGCACCGTTTCCCAGTCGAGTTCGTTCCAGGGAGATTCGTCGGTCGAGCTCGACCTCCAGTGCGGCTCCGCCACCGTCTCCACATCTCCCGACGGCCAGTGGCACGTTGACGCCTCTAACGGCGCCGGCAACCCCGCACAAATAGCCTGGAGCGCCAACTCGCTTCGGGTGAGCTCAGCCACGACGACCGGTTGGTCATTGGACCGTGGCAACGACAACTGGCAAATAGAGCTGCCGTCGGGCACAGCGATCGATCTAGCGTCTGCGCTCGACGCCGGCGACGCACGCTTCAGCCTCGGCGGGGCAAATCTGGCCAACGCCCGGTTCACTCTCAACCTCGGCTCACTCCACGTCGATCTGTCGGGGGCGAAGGTCGGCGTCCTGACGGTCTCGACGAATCTCGGCGCGGCCTACCTGACCCTCGATGGGTCATCGGATCTCACGGCCGATCTCAAGACCAACCTTGGCTCGCTCGCCGTTTGCGTGCCGGCCGGCCTGGGCGTCCAGGTGGCGGCCAGCGACAGCCTCTCGTCGAGCGACTTCAGCGGAGCCGGCCTGATCCAGGTCGGCGGCATCTGGAAGACGCCCGACTACGACAGCGCCGCGCACAAGGCCAACCTCACCGCCGAGACGAGTCTCGGAACCCTGAAGCTCAATCCCGCAGGAGGCTGCAAATGAATCCGCGACGCCTGTATCGGTCAGCCGACGACCGCATCTTCGCCGGGGTCGCAGGCGGCGTCGCCGCCTACTTCGACGTCGACCCTGCCCTCGTCCGAATCATCTGGTTCTTCTCGGTCTTCTTCACGGGTTCATTGACGTTCTGGGCCTATCTGGTAATGAGCTTCGTGGTCCCGCTTGAGCCGGCGGATTGGCCTCCGCAATCGCCCTGGGTCCCCGGCGGTGCCCCCGTCGCACCGCCGACCGGATATGCGACACCAACGCCCGGCACCCCTCCGGCACCCGAGGCCGGCGCTTCGACCGCACCCGCCGAACCCGGCGCCAACGCTCCGATGCCCGACCCGGCCGCAACTGGCCCGGCCACGCCGCCTCCATCGGCTGCGGGCGGCTGGTGGAGCAGCGACTGGCGAACGCAAAGGCAGCAGGAGCGCTGGCAGCGCCGAGCCGCGCGGCGCGGATACGAGCACGGCGGGCCCGGCCTGTTCTTCGGTCTCCTGCTGATCCTGGTCGGCGGGATGCTGGTCTGGCATCAGATCGACCCGGGATTCGACCTCAACCTGACCTGGCCCGTGGCCATCGTGGCCCTCGGTGCGATTCTGGTGGTTTCGTCGATCCGGCCTCGCGGCCGCGGTTGACCGGCGCTAACCGGCAGCCTCGCGGCCGCGGTTGACCGGCGCTAACCGGCAGCCTCGCGGCGTCCGCGCCGACGTATCGAGAGCAACGCCAAGCATCCGGCCAGGAGGACCAGGCCGGAACCGGCGATCGCCGCAACTAAGGCCGAGATAGAGATCGGCAGTCCCGCGATCCCGTAGGTTGGGGCCGAGTCTTCGCCATTGCCCCGGAGCACCGCACCCGCGGCCTTGGGATCGGGAGTGGCCTGCGCGCCCTCGACAGCCGATATCGCACCGGGGCCGACACCGGACGGGGCGGGCGAAGGCTCGGCTATCTGCCCGGCGCCAGTTGGCGGTTGATACGTGCCCGAAGCAACGGCTCCTCCACTCTCGTACATGGGCGACGCGTCGTCAGACGCCGTCGGAGTCGGAGCGGGAATGGGCGTGGCCGTCGGAGCCGCGACAGGGTGGGGCCGGGGCGCGACGGTAGGTGCAGCCGTTCGAGCGGGCGGGGCTGTCGGCAGAGGGTTGCTGAACGGAGATCTGGTAGGCGGCGACACGACGCCGTTCGGTCCGCTGCTGCTGAAGACGCAGTCGTAATAGTCGCTCGAGCCGCCGGCCCAGCCCCCGCAACCGACCCGGTCGTAGCTCCCTAGGATGATGCTCCAGTGCCCGCTGGAGCTCTGCCAGCCCAGCATGGCGTGGCCGGTCGTGGAGTATGTCCATGTCTGCCACGTCCGAGATCCGGTCGTCGTGTAGAGAAACGCGCCGTTGCCGTAGCCGCCGTTGACGAGGAGGATTTCGCCGACGCTGCCGTAGGACCAATCGCTGATCAACACAGACACAAATGACGTGTTCGAGACCGAGTACGTGGCCGAGTCACAGTTGCGCAGGTTGTGGCTCATCTGGCCGTAGGCGGCAAAGTCCTGCGTCCTTCCGGAGATCGTCTTGACCGGGTCGTCCGGGCACGGGATCGGGCCGTCGCGCGCGACTGAGGCCAGGAAGGGATCCACGTTGAGAGCGCTCTTGCCGTTGGCCGATCTCGCGCCGTTGATGAGGCGTACGAGCTCCGACGCCTGAGCATCGAGCGCCGACCCGGCCTGGACCGTCGGTACCTGCCAGGTCAGCGAAGCGCCGAACAGGGCCAGCCCGAGAGCGGTCGTCGCGAGTATGGCAACAGGTCGCGATCGGTGGATGAATGGCACGATTGGTCCCTCCGGACGGGTAGACGGTCGCTGCGTCGTGACGGTCCGACGATCGCTCGGACCCTTCCTCTGGACCCGCGACGATGGGCACAGTGTCGGACCCGATGGCAACCACCCATTCAGGTGGCGCGCCGGCGCCCAACGCGCCATCGCGGATTGTATCGGTTCGGATCGGTGCAGTTGGTAGGGGTTAGTTGAAGAATCCTGAACCAGTCCGCGAGGCCTTCTTCATCTGCGACCGTTCCTCGCGGGTCCACCACGGCTCGGCCAGGCGGATTCGGCCACGTCGGGTCAATCACTTTCCGCCCGCCGTGACGGCGTCGATCGCAACCGCGTGCGCCCGTTGCGAGCCGACAAGTTTGACGTGGTCGACCCGTTCGCACGTCCGCTCGTTCGGCGGGTTGCTATCAGGCGGGCGGGTTCCGCCTGATGCGAAAGCAGGCCCAATTGAGCCGCGCTTCAGGACGAGGCACTACGGTCACCCCACGTCCGTTACCAGCGGACTCGCCCTAGCTCGTCCCACGCCGAGGTTCGCTCCGTGATCGCGCCATTGCCTGCCAGCCAATCGACCGCCGACCGCCACCCCCATCGCAGACGAACCCTGCTCATCGTCGCGATTGCCGTGATCATCACAGCTGGAGTAGCAGCCGGAGGGTACGGCCTCTGGTACATCCTCATCGGACCGGGCGCTCCGGTTGCCGTGAGCTCTGCCGGTCCGGTTATTCCCGCGGGCGCAAATGTCGCGGCCCCGGCCGCGCTCGACGGCACCTGGAACGTGAACACGAGCCTAGGCTCGATCGGCGACGGGACGGCCTCGTTCGTCGGATACAGGGTCCAGGAACAGCTCGTCGGCATCGGCGGCCACACCGCTGTGGGTCGTACAACGAAGGTGTCCGGCTCGATGACCCTGACCGGCGCCATCGTGAGCAACGTCCAGATAACAGCCGACATGACCGCGCTGACGAGCGACAGCCCACAGCGAGACAATCAGCTGAGGAGCCAGGCGATCCAAACCGACACGTACCCGACCGCGACCTTCCAGGCGACCGGGCCAATCGACCTGGGTACGCTGCCGGCCGACGGCGCGACTGTCAACGTCAGCGCCACAGGTGCCCTCACCCTCCACGGCGTCACCAGGACGGTCACCATAGCGCTGCAGGCCTCCCGGCAGGGGGGCATCATTGCCGTGGCGGGCACGCTGCCGATCGTCTTCTCCGACTACTCGATCCAGAAGCCAAACAGCTTCTCGGTCCTGTTGGTGGACGACCACGGCACGATGGAGTTGCATCTCCTGTTCACGCACACGTGAGTCTCAACGGCGGCACGGTGCACACCTGCCGCGAGGATCGAAGGAGCGACCATGTCCTTCATGCGCTTTCTGGGTAGCCGACCTGGCGAACCTGCCAACGCACAGCCCTCGGGCCCCGTCCCGCTCGCGGCCGAGACCGAGGCAGTCCGCCGCATAGTGAGCAGGCTCGAGGCGCTGCCGCCCGAGAAGGCGCGCCTCCTGGCGGGCATGGCATATGTGCTGGCCCGGGCCGCGTACGCCGACATGGAGATCAGCGACGCCGAGACGGCGGCAATGGAGCTGGAGCTGTCCGGTTCCGGGCTCGATCAGTCGCAGGCGATCCTCGTGGTGGAGATGGCCAAGCTACAGGAGAAGACGGCCGGCGGCACGAGCGACTATCTGACAACGCGCGAGTTCCGCGAGCTCTCGACTCCTGAACAGCGATTGACCGTCCTGCGGGCCTGCTTTCGGGTCTGCTCGGCCGACGATGCGATCAGCGGCACGGAGAGCACGACGCTCGACGAGATCGCCAGCGAGCTCGACATCCCACGCGAGGACCTGCACACGGTTCGGGCGGAGTTCGCCGACAGGATCAGTGCCCGCTTGGGCTTCGGCTCCTTCTCGAGCGGGCAGAGCTGACTCACCCCAGGAGATCGGCGCGTTCTACCCGCCAGGCCTGGTTCCTCCCTGGAGTCGCCCTCTCTCCGGAACGGTCCCGTGAGCAATCCATCCACGGGTTTCTGCAGCACCGACGATCGGCGGTCGGGTAACTTATACCCTCCGTCACCGCGTCCAGAGCACGCTTTCGGTGAAGACCTACCTCCGCGGCGTCTTCGACGTCTACAACTCCTACCTGCGGATCGCCAGGCTGGTCCCTTCGGGCGGGACCGGCCTCGGCGCGCTGCTGCTCGCCATGAACCTCATCCTGGGCCTGCTGCCGGTCGTGTTCATCCTGGCGACCAGCATCATGATCGGCCGCGTGCCGGCGGCCATTGTCAGCGGCGTGGGTTCGGCGGATTGGCGGGACCTGGTCGGGGCGTTCATCCTGGCCGCGGCCGCCTTCCTGATTCAGCAGATCCTCGCCCCCATGCAGGCGTCGCTCGGTGAGCTGCTGGCCCGTCGCGTCGACGGAGGGATCTACCAGCGCCTGATCGCCGCTTCTCTCCGCAGCACCGGCATCGGGCCCCTGGAGGACCAGCGCCTGCTCAACGACCTGACCCAGGCCGTGGCAACGCTGGAGCAGTCGTTTCGGACGCCGGGGCTTGCCTGCGCCGGGCTGCTCGCACTCGTCGCTCGATACACTCAGCTGGTCGGCTGCGCCCTCGTCGTCGGGGTCGTGTTCGCCTGGCCGGCGGCTCTTGCGCTCCTGGCCGCGACGATGGTCTTCCGCAGGGGCCAGCGTGGCGGGCTGCGTACGTACGGCAAGCTCTTCTGGGCCAACATCGCGACGCGGCGTGAAGCCCGCTACTACCGCGACACGGCCATGGGGGCCGCGGCAGGCAAGGAGATCCGAGTCTTCGGCCTCGCCGGCTGCCTGTCGGACCACTACCGCAATCTGCAGCTCGAGACGCTGAGGCTCGTGTGGGCGGAGCGGCGTCGGATCTACCTGCGGCCCTACCTTCTCTACACGGCGTTCGGTTTTGCCGTGGCTGGTTTAGTTCTGGCGGCGCTGGGTCGTGCGGCTTCGTCCAATGCCATCAGTCTCACCCAGCTCACGCTCGGGCTGCAAGCCTCGATGGCGGCCCTGCGACTGGGCGAGTTCTACGCGGAATCGGACACCCAGACGGAATACGGCATGCTGGCCCACGACGGTGTTCAGAGTTTCGAGCACGGCGTGGATGCCCTCCACGAGACGACCGTCCAGCTCGAGCCGCGTCTGGATCCGGCCGGCCATCCGGACAGAGAGATCCGCTTCGAGGCCGTCGACTTCCACTATCCGGGGTCAGATCGACCGGTTCTAGAGGCGCTCGACCTGGTGCTTCCGGCCGGCTGCTGCACCGCCATCGTCGGCCTCAACGGCGCCGGCAAGACGACGATCGTCAAGCTGCTCTCCCGGCTCTACGAGCCGACCGGCGGCCGGCTGCTCGTGGACGGCCAGGACATCCGTAACTACGGGGTGGACGACTGGCGCCGCCGGATCGGCGTCATCTTCCAGGACTTCAACCGCTACGAGCTGACGGCGGCCGAGAATATCGGCTTCGGCGCCATCGAGCTGGCCGACGACCGCCAGAAGATAAGGACGGCCGCAGGTCGAGCCGGCATCCTGGCCACCCTGGACCACCTGCCCCGCGGCCTCGACACTCCGCTGGCCCGGCACAGTACAGGGGCGGCGCGGAGTTATCCGGCGGCCAGTGGCAGCGAGTGGCCATCGCCCGGGCCATCTTCGCCCTGGAGAACGGGGCCTCGATCCTCGTCCTGGACGAGCCGACCGCGGCCCTTGACGTCCGGGCTGAGGCCGCGTTCTTCGACAGGTTCGTGGACGTGACCCGCGGCGCCACCGCCGTGCTCATTTCGCATCGCTTCTCCAGCGTTCGGCATGCGGACAACATCGTGGTCCTCGCCGACGGCAGGGTCATCGAGCAGGGAGGCCACGACCAGCTCCTTGCGGCCAACGGCCGCTACGCCGATCTCTTCCGCCTCCAGGCGGAACGCTTCGCCGAGGACGAGGCCGAGTCGGAATCCGTCGACGTCGCCGACCTGGCGGGCGACAGCGTCACCGACGACGAAGCAGCCCAGCCGGCGGCTGTCCGATGAAGGAGACCCTTCGCAGTTCCGCCTGGCTGCTCCGCATGTCGTGGCAGCAGAACCGCACTAAGACGGCTGCAGACCTGATCCTCATCCTGGGCAATGCCCTCTCCGCGCCGCTGCTGGCCCTCGCTCTGAAGTGGCTGACCAATGCCGCCGTGGCGGGCGACACCACGACGGCCGAGATCGCCGGGTTCGCCGTCGCCGGCTGTGTCATCGGCGTGCTGACGCTCGGGCACTTCGCCCACATCGCCTACTTCGAACTGTCCGAGATGAACACTCTTGCCGCCGAGGAGCGCCTCATCGCCCTCACCAACGGGTCGGCGGGGATCGAACACCTGGAGCGGGCCGAGTACGCCGACAGCTTGGCCGTGCTGGAGCAAGAGATCCAGCAGATCCAGAACGGCTTCTACGCCGTGCTCTCCCTCTCGAGCCTGACGGTCGCGATCGGCCTGACGGGCATCCTGCTCGCCCTGGTCAATCCGCTTCTGCTCCTGTTGCCCCTGGTCGCCGTGCCGCCGCTCGTGACCGGCCGGCGGGCCCAGCTCATCATCGACCGGTCGCGCGAGGAGACCGCCGAGGACACTCGCCGGGCGATGCACCTCTTCCGCCTGGCCACGGGCGCCGGGCCGGCCAAGGAACTGCGCGTCTTCCGTCTCCAGCGGGAGATCTTGGGCCGCCACGCCGAGCTCTGGGGACTCACGACTCGCCGCTTATGGCGGGCCCAGATCGAGGCGACGGCCTACCAGGCTGCGGGCCAGCTCATCTTCGCGGGAGGCTACGTCGCCGGTGTCCTGATCGTCGTCAACGACGCCATCAGCGGCCATCGCAGCGTCGGCGACGTGGTGCTCGCTATCACGCTCGCGGCCCAGGTCAACCAGCAGGTCGCGGCCGCGGTGGCGCTGCTGCACGATCTCCAGCGGATCGGCCGAGCCTATGCCCGCTTCGAATGGCTCGAAAAGTACGTCGCCGAGCGCGAGCCGAAGGGCGCCGATCGGCCCGTTCCGCAGAGTCTCAGCAACGGTATTCGCTTCGAGGATGTGACCTTCCGCTATCCGGGCACAGATCGGGTGGTGCTCGACGGCGTCAACCTGCACCTAGCGGCCGGCTCCACCGTGGCCATAGTCGGCGAGAACGGCGCCGGGAAGAGCACCGTCGTCAAGCTGCTCTGCCGCTTCTACGAGCCCACGGCTGGCACGATCACGGCCGACGGCGCCGACCTGGCCCACATGCCCCTCGACCGCTGGCGGGAGCGCATAGCCACGGGATTCCAGGACTTCTCACGCTTCGAATTCGTGGCCCGGCATACGGTCGGTGTCGGCGATCTGCCGCGCGTCGACGATCAACCGGCCGTGGAGGCGGCTCTCGAGCGGGCCCATGCCGGCGACGTGGTCGGCCGCCTCGAGAAGGGGCTCTCGACGCAGCTCGGCAAGTCCTACACCGATGGCACCGAGCTCTCGGGTGGCCAGTGGCAGAAGCTCGCACTCGGTCGGGCCATGATGCGCGAGCTGCCGCTCGTGCTGATCCTCGACGAGCCTACGTCCGCCCTGGACGCAGAGGCCGAGCACGCACTCTTCGAGCGCTATGCCGAGGGTGCGCGTCGGGTCGGCCAGGCCACGGGCGGCATCACGGTGCTGGTCTCGCACCGTTTCTCGACTGTTCGCATGGCCGACCAGATCGTGGTCGTAGCAGACGGCAGGGTCGTGGAGGCGGGCCCGCATGCTCAGCTCATGCGCAATCGGGGTCTCTACGCGGAGCTATACGCATTGCAGGCCAGCGCATACGAGTGACGCCCCTCCGCCGGCGAGTGGCGCCTCAGGCCGCGCGACGAGGCAGCCCGACCGGTCCCGCGCCGAACCAGGTACCCGAACTGCCCTTGACGATCGCCACCGCGTTCTCGAGCGCGCCGATCGCGGCAAACCGACCTCCACCCTGGACGAACTGAGCGCATGCCCGGACCTTCGGCGCCATCGAGCCGGAGGGCCAGGCGCCCGCCGCCAGCCCTTCGAGGGCTTCGTCGACCGACAACCGCAGGATGGGCTCCTGGCGAGGCGTCCCCCAGCGCCGGTATACGGCGTCGACGTCGCTGAGCAGCAGCAGCCCGTCTGCATCAACGGACCGGGCCAGCACCACGGCCGCGAGGTCCTTGTCGATCACCGCCTCCACGCCCTCGAGCCTGCCGTCGGGCCTCTCCACGACCGGCACTCCCCCACCCCCGGACGCGACCACCAGGATGCCCGCTTCGACGAGCGATCGGATCGCCGCCGCCTCTACGATCCGGATCGGCGGCGGCGACGCAACGACGCGTCGCCAGTTCTTGCCATCCGGCGCGACGCTCCAGCCCCGCGCCGCCGCGTGCTCCCGGGCCGTGGCCTCGTCGTAGATCGGGCCCACGGGCTTCGTCGGATTGGCGAAGGCCGGGTCGTCTGCCGGGACGACGGTCCGGGTGACGACCACGGCGATCTCGCGCTTCCGTCCACGCTCGAGGAAGGCGTCGTTCAGGGCCTGGGCCAGCAGGTAGCCGATCTGGCCCTGTGTTTCGGCGCCCAAGACGTCGAGCGGTGGCGCCGGCACGATCGACGCGGCCATCTCCGCGCCGATCGCCAGAAAGCCCACCTGGGGGCCGTTGCCGTGGGTCAGGACGATCTCGGCGCGGCTGCCTTCGGCGAGCGTTACCAGGCCTCGCGCCGCCGCCACGAGGTTGCGGCGCTGGACCTCGGTCGAGCCGGGCTCGCCTCGGCGGATGAGGGCGTTGCCGCCGAGGGCAATCGCCAGTCGGGTCATCCGAGGTGCTTCCAGTGCTGCTCGCCCGTAATGAGCGCGTAGAGCAGCGCCTGCTCCGTGTACCAGCGGTTCTCCGCCTCGTCCCAGACCCTCGACTGCGGTCCGTCCATGACCTCGTCGGTCACCTCGTCGCCGCGGTGAGCGGGCAGGCAGTGGAGGAAGATCGCCCGGGGCGCGGCCAGGGCCATCAGCTCCTCGTCGACGCAGTAGCCGGCGAAGATGCGGGCTCGTTCCTCGCGTTCCTTCTCCTGGCCCATGCTCGCCCAGACGTCCGTGTATATGGCATCGGCGCCGCGCACAGCCGCCCGCGGGTCGCGGCCCAGCTCGATCGCCCCGCCGTTGGCTCGACTGTTCGCGCGAGCCGCCTCGACGATGGCGATCTTCGGCTCGTAGCCTTCAGGCGTGGACACGGCCAGGGTGAATCCGAGGTAGCCGGCCGCCTGGATCAGCGAGTGGCAGACGTTGTTGCCGTCGCCGATGAACGCAACCCGCAGCCCGGCCAGCTCGCCGAACTCTTCCTGCAGCGTCATGACGTCCGCCAGAGCCTGGCAGGGATGGTGGTCGTCGGTCAGGGCGTTGATGATCGGGATCGTCGAATGGCGCGCCAGTTCCTCGACCTTGGCCTGCTCGAAGGTCCGAATCGCGAGAGCCATGAGATAGCGCGACAGGACTCGGGCCGTGTCGGCGATCGTCTCGCCGCGGCCGAGTTGCAGTTCATCGGGTCGGAGGGCAATGGGCAGCATGCCAAGGCCCCAGGCCGCGGCCTCGAAGCTGACTCTCGTCCGCGTCGACGGCTTGTCGAAGATGAGGCCGACGCGCCCGCCCGCGAGCGCGTCCCGAGCCATACCCCTGGCCGCCTTGAGCTGGCGGGCAAGGTCCAGGTTGACGAGAAGTCCCTCTCGTCCGATGGAATCCAAAGTCAGGAGGTGGCGCGCCATTACGATTCCTCCGGCTAGGGACGCGTTCCCGACGCCGACGCGGCCCGCGCACGCGCGACGATCGGAGCGAGAATTTCGGTGAGATTCGACGGCTCGTGCCCGGCCGCGTCGCCCGCCAGCTCTTCGAGCTCGTAGCGAACGCGAACCACCTGCTTCTCAAGCTTGAGGACCCGCGTCAAGTCGATCGGCGTGGCCGACAGCACCAGGTCCGCCGGCATGGCGTTGAGAGTCATCTCGAGTTCATGCATCTGGCCGTGACCGTAGCCCATTGCCGGCAGCAGGTGCTCGAGCGCCGGATATCGACGGAGCGTCTCCGCCAGTTCGCCAACCGCGAACGGAACGGGATCCACGAGCTCGGCCGCCCCGAACCGCCGGGCCGCCACGACGCCGGCGCCGTAGGTCATGCCGCCGTGGGTGAGAGTTGGCCCGTCCTCCACGACCGCCACCCGCTTGCCGGCGATATCCCCGCCATGGAGGGTGAGGGCGGATCGAGCCAGGATCACGCGGGCGCGCCCGTTTATCGACGCCACGTTGGCCCGAACCTCGGCGACCTGCTCGCGCGTGGCCGAGTCGACCTTGTTGATCACCACGACGTCGGCCATGCGGATGTTCGTCTCGCCGGGGTGATAGTGCATCTCGTGACCGGCCCGAAGTGGGTCGGCGACGACGACGAACACGTCTGGTCGGAAGAACGGGAAGTCATTGTTGCCACCGTCCCAGAGGACGACGTCCGACTCCGATTCGGCCTGGCGCAGGATCGCCTCGTAGTCGACGCCGGCGTAGAGCACACGGCCTGCATCGAGGTGGGGTTCGTACTCTTCGCGCTCCTCGATCGTTGTCTCGTACCGATCGAGGTCGGCGTAAGTGGCGTAGCGCTGCACGCGCTGGGCCACGAGGTCGCCGTACGGCATCGGGTGGCGCACGACTACGACCTTCAGACCCTGCCTCTCGAGCAGGCTCGCCACGTAGCGAGTGGTCTGGCTCTTACCGGCCCCGGTTCGCGTGGCGCCCGTCGCCACAACCGGCCGGGTGCTGGGGATCATCGTGCGGGCCGGGCCCAGGAGTTCGAAGTCGGCGCCGCTGGCGAGGGCACGACTGGCAGTGTGCATCACGTGCTCGTGGGCGACGTCGCTGTAGGCGAAGACGACCAGATCGACTCGTTCGGTTGCCAGCAGACTCTCCAGCTCGGACTCGGCCACGATCTCGATGCCGTCGGGATACAACGGCCCCGCCAGCTCCTTCGGGTAGCGGCGTCCGGCGATGCCGGGGATCTGCGTCGCCGCGGTGAATGCAACGACCTCGATGCTCGGGTCGTTGCGGTAAGCGACGTTGAAGTCGTGGAAGTCGCGCCCAGCGGCTCCCATGATCACAACACGGGTGCGATTCATGGTGTTCCGGCCCTTCCGCAGTCGCGCCGTAGGGGTAGACCCCGGCAGCGAACCTTGGGCTGACGAGCCGGTTCCGCCTCTGGTCCAGCGGTCGTCGAGCAGCGATAGTTTGGCCCGGCCGGGCCGGTCGCGCAAGCCCGCCCGACTCAGGTCAGATACTGGACCATCGCCAGGACGCCCGAGGCGAGCAACGCCAAGGTGACACCCCACAGAAGCGCCGCCCGAGGTCGTGAGTTCGCCAGGTCGCCCAGCAGGTCTCGGTCGCTCGACAGCCGGACCAGGAATGTCAGAGGCAGCGCCAGAACCACTACGTTGAAGACCATTGCCCCGATGCACACCCTGACGAGATCGCCCGAGACGAGCGCCACAGCCGCGGCCGGGATGACCTCCACGAGGTAGACGCCATAGAAGCGCCTTGCCTCGCGGGGCTTGAGGTTGAGGCTGCGCGGCCAGCCCATCAGCTCGCTGATACCCCAGGCCGCCGACAATGAAATGACGACGAGTGCCAGCAGGCCCGAGCCGACCAGGCCGATTGCGATGAGCCAGCCCGCGCCGCCGCTCGCCAGTCGGGCCAGCCCCTCCGGCAGGTCCGCCAGCCCCGTGGCAGTTGCCGCGACCGGGGCCGCCGACTTCATGGCGGCGGCGGCCGCGATGATGATCGCGGCCATGAGAGCCTGGCTCGCGAACGCCCCCAGGAGAGTCTCAACCCTCGACCCGTGAAGATCCTCGCGGGTCAGCTGCTTGTCCACGCTCGCGGACTGCTGGTAGAAGAGCATCCACGGCATGATCGACGCACCGACGATCGCCACCACGAGAGCGAAGTAGTCGTGGGGTACGTCGCTCGGCAGCGGGCTCAGGTCCGAGACGAGGTGGCCCAGGTCGGGTCGGCCGACGATCGCTAGGAAGACGAAGCTGAAGAGAGCCAGCGAGAGCGCCAGCGCGAGTCGCTCGAACCAGCTGTAACTCCCGGTCATGACCATCGAAGCGTGCACCACCAGCGCGCCCAGGATCGCCACCGGCGCCGGAATGCCGACGATGCCCGCTCCCAGCGCGATGCCGGCGAACTCCGCCACATAGGCCACGAAATTGATGACGGCCATGCCCAGGACCGACACTGCCGCCGGGCCCCGGCCGTAGCGAGACCGAACCAGCTCGACGTGGCCCTTGCCCGTGGCCAGGGCAAGGCGCGCCGTCATCTCCTGGACGAGGAAGAGGAGGGGCACGATCGCGAAGCACGGCAGCAGCAGGGCATACCCGGACTCGGTGCCGCCCTTGCCGGCCGTGATGACGCTCGGCGCATCGACGTCCGCGAGCATCACCACCCAGGCCGGGCCCACGACGCGCACCCAGCGAGCCAGGGCCGGGGCGCGCAGCGCACCGGTGATGGAACGGACGCGGCCGACGACTGTCACGAGGCCGACCATGGCCGAGGCTCGGGGCAATTCGGCCGGACCGGCATCAGCCGCCCCCTGGCATTCGGCCTCGGTCGGATGCTGGCCGAGCCGAGCCCGAGGCCGCGGCTTCTCGATGCGCTCAAACCGGTTGGACCACGACGAGAGGGATTGGGCGCGTGGTCCTCCGCCGGTAGCCGTCGTAGCGGCCCCTGTTCCCGTCGTTGACCAGCCGCCACAGTCGGTCGTAGTCCAACTCTCCCTCTTGCAGGGCCAGGGCGAGGCCGGCGATCCGCTTGCAGCCGACCTGCAACTCGACCCGAGGATCGGCACAGAGGTTGAAGTACCAGCCGGGAGACTCTGCTCTCGCACTGTTGGAAGCAACGACGACGTAGCTGCCGGCGTCCATGGCATAGATCAGAGCGTTGGTGCGGCGCAGACCGGTTCGGCGTCCCGTGGTCCGAAGCAGAAGCGAACACGCGCCCGGCACCAGGCCCTGGCCGACTCTACCGTCTGTCCGCACGTAGACGAACTGGTGCAGCCGCAGAAACCGTCTCTCGAGCGTCGCAGTCAACCCCACGAGTCTCAGGCTAACACCGAGCTTGCGGACTGCCCCGGACGGCCAGCGCCCCACGCGCCAGACAGGAATCGCCAGCCGTGTCGAGGCTATATGTCGGTCGCAATGGCCTGAAGCTCGGGCCGGACGCCTATCTCGACGCCCAATCGCTCGAGCGCGCTCAGGACCGCCTTCATGGACGCCGTCGTAATGTTCGGGTCCATGCCGACACCCCAGCGCACGTCGCCGTGGGATCGGATCTCGACGTAGGCGACGGCCGTGGCCTCTTCCCCCGCACCGAGTGCATGCTCCGCGTAGTCGAGGACGTCGACCTCGATCCCAAGGTCGCGGCGCAGGGCGTGGACCAGGGCCGAGATCGGACCGTTGCCCTGACCCGAGATGGTCGCCGTCGCACCCTGGGAGGCCAGCCGAGCCTCGACGGTGACCGTGCCGTCGTCCGATGCTGTGCTGTAGGCGACGAGCCGGGTGCGCGGAGCAGCCGGGAGATACTCCCTGGCAAACGCTTCGTACATCTCCTCTGCGCTGATCTCGGTGCCGCTGCCCTCCGTGATCACCTTGACGTAACGCGAGAACTCGATCTGAAGCCGGCGCGGCAGGTCCAAACCGTGCTCGGTCTTCATGATGTAGGCGACGCCGCCCTTGCCGGACTGGCTGTTGACCCGAATCACGGCCTCGTAGCTGCGGCCGACATGTTTAGGGTCGATCGGAAGGTAAGGCACTGCCCAGGCCTCGTAGTCCGGCGGCAGCGCTTCCATGCCCTTCTTGATCGCGTCCTGGTGGGAGCCAGAGAACGACGTGTACACCAGGTCTCCGACGTACGGATGCCTTGGCCCGACCGGCAGCCGGTTGCAGTGTTCCGCCACGCGTCGGAGCGCGTCGATATCGCCGATGTCGAGCCCCGGGTCCACGCCCTGGCTGAACATATTCATAGCCAGGTTGACGACGTCCACGTTGCCGGTCCGCTCGCCGTTGCCGAAGAGCGTGCCCTCGATGCGATCCGCCCCGGCCATCAGGCCGAACTCGGCCGCGGCCACGGCCGTGCCTCGGTCGTTGTGCGGATGCAGCGAGAGGACCACCGAGTCCCGGCGCGGAACGTTTCGATGGAACCATTCGATCGCGTCGCCGTAGATGTTCGGCGTGTACATCTCGACCGTGGCCGGCAGGTTCAGGATCATGGGGCGCTTCGACGTCGGCCGGATGACGTCCATGACTGCCGCGCACACCTCGACCGCATAGTCGAGCTCGGTGCCGGTGAAGCTCTCCGGCGAATACTCGTAGCGGACATCGGTACCCGGGATGCGGGCCTCCTGCTCGAGACAGATCTTCGCCGCGTCGACCGCGATCCTGGTCACGCCCTCCTTGTCGAGGCGGAACACCACCCGGCGCTGCAGAACCGATGTCGAGTTGTAGAAGTGGACGATCGCGCGTCGCGCATCCCGCAGACACTCGTACGTGCGCTCGATCAGCTCGCGGCGGCACTGGGTAAGGACCTGGATCGTGACGTCTTCGGGGACCAGGTCCTCGTCGATCAGCTGGCGGATGAAGTCGTAGTCCGGCTGCGACGCCGACGGGAACCCGACCTCGATCTCCTTGAAGCCCATGCCGACGAGGGCCTTGAACATCTGCAGCTTGCGGCCCGGATCCATGGGGTCGATGAGGGCCTGGTTGCCGTCGCGAAGGTCGACCGAACACCAGGCCGGGGCGTGCTCGATCTGTCGGTTCGGCCACTCGCGGTCGGGCAGGCGGAGCGGCAGCGGGCTGAAGGGTACGTACTTCTCGACCGGCATCTTCTTTGGGCGGGCTGGTGCGGGAGGCATCTCTCTGGTCCTTCTTCGTGTCTGTCGGCGTCCGCTTGTCGGCGGGGGGGCTGGGAGGGCATTGGCGGGGAAACAAAAACCTCCTGCTCAAGCGCAGGAGGCGGTCGGCGAGCACCCAAACGGGGCTCGCCTCAGGTAAGGAGAAGGCCGCTAAAGTAGAAATTCCTGTTCACGGTGGATCGTAGTGTAGCGGCTGACACCCGATCCAGTAAATAGCTACGTCCGACGGGACAAAGACCAGTCCCGGGGTGGCGGATCCGGGGGGCCTGGCATAAGCTGACCGGGTCAGACACAACGCCGCCGCCGCGGCCTAGAGGACAGGAGCGCCAGGTGAGCGACTCACTGAATATCGACGACACGGCCGCTCCTGCCCAGCCAGGATCCGCCCTGTCGGATGCCTCCGATGCGATCGCTGAGACCGCCGGACCGGGCACGCTGACCCTCACGCCGCCCGGGGCGGTAGCCGTGGTTCCGGTGGAGCAGGCGGCCACGGCAGTCAAGCTCGATCCGGCGACGGTCGCAAGGCTCGACGGCATGGCGGCCTCCTACATCGACCAGGTCACGAAGCTCGACCCGCAAGATCCGGCGTTCACCGCCCGGGTCGCGGACATCGAAAAGCTGGGCGACGAGGACATCAAGGCCTCCGCCTCGGTCTCTTCGCGCCTCCTCGACAAACCAATCGCGGCGATGCAGCAGGGCGGTCTATCGGAGGCGTCGGCGGTATCGAAGTCGCTCCAGCAGCTCCGCCGCCAGGTCGAGGACCTCGACCCGGCCCACCAGGGTGACCTGCTGTCGCCCCACAAGCTGCTCGGCATCCTGCCCTTCGGCGACAGGCTTCGCAGCTATTTCGGCAAGTACCAGTCGAGCCAGAGCCACATAAACGCGATAATCACCGCCCTGTATCACGGCCAGGCGGAGCTCCAGAAGGACAACGCCGACATCGAGCAGGCAAAGGCGAACCTCTGGGCCGTGATGGACCGCCTGCGCCAGTACATCTACCTGGGCCAGAAGCTCGATGCCGCACTCACCGCGAGGATCGCCGTTGTCGAGACGGCCGATCCCGACCGCGCCAGGGTCCTCAGGGAGGACATGCTGTTCTCCGTCCGCCAGAAGGTCCAGGATCTGCTCACCCAGCTGGCCGTGAGCGTTCAGGGCTACCTGGCCCTGGATGTCATCCGGAGGAACAACCTCGAGCTCATAAAGGGAGTCGATCGGGCGACGACCACCACCGTGTCGGCGCTCCGGACGGCTGTCATCGTTGCCCAGGCCCTGGCCGATCAGAAGCTCGTCCTGGACCAGATCACGGCTCTCAACACGACTACGTCGAGCCTTATCGAGAGCACCTCGGTTCTCCTTCGCCAGCAATCCGGCGCGATCAACGATCAGGCCGCTTCCTCGACAGTCGACCTCGCAAAGCTTCAGGCGGCGTTCGACAACATCTTCGCCACGATGGACGAGATCGACGCGTTCAAGCTCAAAGCACTCGACAGTATGGCCAAGACGGTTGATGCCCTCTCGATTGAGGTCCAGAAATCCCAGGCCTACATCGACCGGGTCGGGGTCCAGAATCGAGCTCCGTCCTAGCCATGACCCGGCCAGGTCTGGTCTCCATGCACGGTGTCGACCAGCACTGCCATCGGTGACCTGCCGGCGAGCGAGCCGACGCACGAGTCGCGGGTGCGGGCCTGAGGGCAAGTGCGGACGCGGTCGCCTCCAAAGAAACACCCACCACCGCAGTGCGGCCGACCTCGTTGCCGCGGGCCCGCGAAGACGGGGACCATCACGGCGCCGGCGATAGTGCCGTCACAGACGCGTCTCCGCCACACGGGTAGAATCGATGGACTTGGATACGAAGACGACGAACGCGAAGGCCCGCGGCCGATCGCCTGCGCTGGCCGCCCTGCTCTCCTTCGTTTGGCCTGGCCTTGGACAGTTCTACACCGGGAAGCGCCGCGCGGCGGCGATCTTTGGCGTGCCCGCCCTGCTGGTCCTGCTGCTCCTGGCGTATGGACTGCAGCGGGGGCCGGTGGTTTTCGCGGCGCAGCTCTTCGCCGACCGGACCGTCGGCCTCGCTGCGGTCACGATCCTGCTCCTGCTCGGCGTCTGGCGGCTTGCAGCGGTCATGCACGCATTCGTTGGCGGAGAAAGGCGCAGGACTCGCCGAGTCGTTGACAGGACCATCGTGGCGGCGCTGGTGGCAATCATCGTCATCAGCAATTTCGGCAGCGGCTACTACCTGCTGGCGTACTCCAACGCTGGGGGCGCGGTGTTCGGGAACGGAAACAACGATCTAATCGACCCGGCCACGCCAGCCCCGAGTCTGGCTCCTGGGCAGACGCCGTCAGCCGAGGAAACCCTTCCCGCGCCATCGCAAGGAGGCCGTGTGACGATCCTGTTCACGGGCGTCGACGCTGCCCCAAGCCGGTCCGAGCATCTGTACGACTCGATCATGGTCGTGAGCTACGACCCGAAGACCAACTCGATCGAGATGGTCAGCGTGCCGCGCGACAGCGCCAGCTTCCCGATGTACTTCGGCGGCGTGGACTCGGCCTCGGTCAAGATCAACTCGATCCCGACCTACGTTCACAACGGCTGGGTTCAGTCGCCGGACAGCCCGTACATGACCCTGGTCAAGGAGGTCAGCTACCTCGTCGGGATCCCGATCAACTACTACGCCGTCATGGACCTCGACGGG
>Ga0182027_10003231_pt1 | contig 26028 bp, 18 predicted proteins | sample 712E1DmetaG_FD_121300 | JGI IMG/M metagenome (GOLD analysis project Ga0182027, IMG submission 121300) | Permafrost microbial communities from Stordalen Mire, Sweden - 712E1D metaG (Illumina Assembly) | ecosystem: Environmental > Terrestrial > Soil > Wetlands > Permafrost | place: Sweden...
ACGAGGATTGGCCGCGCGACCGACCTGCCCGCGTTCTCCAGCCACGCTACGAAACAGTCCACGACGGCGCCTCGGTCGGCGAACACGTCAGGGTGATCCCACTCCGCCGATGTCAGAATCGCCACGTTCGGCCGGTACGCGTCGAAGTTGCCAGCGTACTCGTCCGCCTCGACCACGAACGGCAGCCCCTGTCCCCAGCGCGCGGTTGAAGGCAGCCCGCCGGTGAGCGCCGGGGGCAGCAGCGCACCGACGAAAGCGCACGGGTCGAGACCAGCCTCCACCAGGACGTGAACCAGCCAGCCGGACGTGGTGCTCTTGCCGTGAGTACCTGCAACGCCAACCAAGGTCCTGCCCACGGCCGCGTCCGCGATGACCTGCTGCCACGGCTCGAGCGGCACCGACGAAGCCCGGGCCGCCGCAAGCTCTGCGTTGCCGGGATCAACGGCGGTAAGGGCCTTTGTCACCGCCAGGCGCTCCGGCGCGATGCCGCCTGTGACGTGGTCGGCCGAGTGGCTCCAGTCGAGGTGTATTCCCACGGCATCCAGGGCGGGCGTATAGGGCGACGGCCCGCCAGCGTCGCAGCCGGTGACCAGCGCTCCGCAGCTGTGTGCCAGAAGCGCCGCCGCGCTTGCCCCGGCGCCTGCGGCTCCCACGACATGGATTCGTTCGCCTTCACGGATGGGCCGCGCCTCTCTTGCGGGCGCCAGGCCACTCCCCACGGAGGCGGCGCCGCGGACCGCGGTCATGCCCGGCCGCTTTCCGCCGCTTCGACTGGCTCGACGGTATTCGCAGTCTCAGTCGCTTCGGTCGGGCTGACGGCGCCGGCAGAAACCCGCTCCAGCAGCAATTCCACGGCGGCACGAGCGCTCGCCTCTCGATTTGCGGCGCGGTCGCCTGCCCATACGAAGCGGCGTACGTCGGTGCCGGTCGTATCGGCCACGGCGACGTAGGTCAGGCCGATCGGTTTGGCCAGGCTGGCGCCGCCGGGCCCGGAGACCCCCGTTACGGCGACCGCCAGATCGGCCCCAGTCCGCTCCCTTGCGCCTAGTGCCATCGCTCGGGCGACCTGGGCGCTGACCGCGCCGTGGGCGGCGAGTTGCTCAGCCGGCACCCCGAGGAGTCGCACCTTGGCTTCGTTGGAGTATGAGACGATCCCACCGTGGAAGTAGCCGCTCGATCCGGCGACGTCCGTGATGAGCTTGGCGACCAGCCCGCCGGTACACGACTCCGCGGTCGCGACGGTCGTGCCCCGGTCCAGGCAGTGGATCTGCAGGCGTTCGACCAGCTGGATCAGCGGCTCATCGTCCATCGCAGCCTAGCAATTGGCGACGTCTCTGGGCCCCTTCGAGTCCACGTACACGTGCTCCCCGCCAAACGTGCTGATCGATCCGTACGATCGGCCGTTTATCGTGACGTACACGTTGTCCGGCTGCCGACTCGTGACACAGACGAAGTTTTTGCCGTTTACGGTCGTGGTCCAACCATCCGGCTCGGATTGCCAGCGGTAATCGACCACGCCGTCACGGGCGACGTAGAGGGACGCATCGCCACCCTTGACCTCGATGATCACGTTGTAGCCCGTGAACTGGACGTTGACTTGCCGCGACGCCGGCTTGGTCTTGACTCCCTTGACGTTCTCGCCGACGACCGTGAGCTGCCAGCGGCCCGGCTTCAGTTGCAGAGAGAAGTTGAAGCTCCCATCGGCCTCCGTCTTCGCGGTGAGAGGCTGGGGAGGCGGCGTGATCGTCGGTCCGGGCGAGACGCTCGCCGCAGTCACCGGAGTAGGAGCGGGCGTTGGTGTAGTTTGGGCTAGAGGCGACCGCGTCGGTGGCGGAAGCGTCGATCCAGGAGCCCCCGGCATGCCGAGATATGTCGGCGTCAGGGTCACCGACGACACCAGGGTGCTGGTGCCGGTCACGACCACCTTCCCGGAGGCAACAGAAGTCCCATCGAGCGGCGTGACAAGCGCCACCGCCGGTACCACGGGCGTTGGGGTTGGAGTCTGGACTACCACGATCAACCTGACGGTGTTGCTGGCGTGGCTCGTGTCCAGGTTCTTGGCCGTGACGTCGAACTGGTTACGGCCGGACTGAAGGACGGCCTGGAACGTCCAGTGGCCCGCCGGATCGGCGACCACCACTTTGGAGTCCTGGCCGTTCCACGAGATCAAGACGGTCGTGTTGGGGGTTGCGGTGCCGCTCAGGAGGTAGCTCACGGTCCCGGCCGGAAGCGTCACCGGGGACGGGCCTGCGGATACCACTCCAAGAGTCGGGTACGACAGATAGCGCGTCAGCTGATAGCCGAAATATGAGGCCACGACGAGCACGATGATGGCTACGATGCCGATGACCACGTGGGTCCCCTGGAACGTAACCTTGCGGCGCATCGTGAGCGGCTTTGGCCCGGCGATGATCGGCTTTACGGGCACCCTTTCGCCGGCTTCGTCGCGCCACTCTTCTTCTATCTCGTCGGCATCGAGTCCCAAATACGTGGCGTAGTTGCGGAGGAAGCCGCGGGTGTATACGTCCCCGGGCAGGTCGGCGAACTCGCCGGCCTCCAGGGCCGCTAGGTACTTGGACCGTATCTTCGTGTCGCGCTCGACGCGATGGAGATCTACGCCCCTGACCTCTCGGGCGTCGCGAAGCCTCTCCCCAACCTCGGACCGACCGTCCCGACTAAGCCCGCCACGGCCCCGGTAGCCGGGGCTTCGACGTGGGGGACGCCGCGTCGGGTTAGTGCTCGTCATACCTCATCCTCGCCGTATCCGCCCCCCGGATTCGACGCTGGGCCGTCTCGGCGCAGCACCTGCCGCGCGTTCGATCCGTCGAAGGGTCCGATGTACCCACGGGCCTCGAGCTGGTCGATGATCCTGGCAGCTCGGGCGTACCCGATCTTCAGGCGCCGCTGCAGAAGCGACGCGGAAGCACGATCGTACTCCTGCACAACGCCGACGGCATCGAGCAGCAACTTGTCCGCTTCTTCGTCGGGGGCCTCGTCGTGCCCCTCCGGCTCCTCGTCGGTCTCGATGATGCCCATGTCGTAGTGCGGCTCGGCCTCGGCCCGCCAGTGCTCGCAGATGTTGCCGATCTCCTTGTCCGACACGAAGACGCCCTGGAGGCGGATCGGACGCGGCAGATCTGCGGGCTGGAAAAGCATGTCGCCACGGCCGATGAGGTCCTCGGCACCGGGCATGTCGAGAATCGTTCGCGAGTCGATCTGCGAGGCCATGGCGAAGGCGATGCGGCTCGGGAAGTTCGCCTTGATCAGGCCCGTGACGACGTTCACCGACGGCCGCTGCGTCGCCAGGACCATATGGATTCCGGTGGCTCGGGCTTTCTGGGCGAGCCGCACGACCGGTTCCTCGACGTTCTTGCCCTCACGCATCATCAGGTCGGCCAGCTCGTCGATGATGATGACCACATACGGCAGCCGATCGACCGGGTCGACTCTTCCTTCGTTGAAACCGGCCAGGTTGCGGGCGTTGGCCCCGGCGAACCGCCGGTAGCGATTCTCCATCTCCGCGACGGCCCACTTGAGCGCGGCCTTGGCTCGTTCCGTTTCCGTGATGACCGGCACCATCAGGTGCGGCAGGCCGTTGTACGCGGACAGCTCGACGCGTTTGAGATCCACCAGGACGAGCCGCACCTCGTCGGGCTTGGCCTTGCAGAGCAGGCTCGAGATGAGCGCGTTGACCATGACGCTCTTGCCTGAGCCGGTTGCCCCGGCGATCAGGAGATGCGGCATCTTGGCCAGGTCCGCGGCGCGGGCATGTCCGGCAACGTCGCGGCCCAGGGCGAAGGTCAGCTTGGAGGTCGCCTGGAAGTCGACCTCCTCGAGGATCCGGCGCAGGGCGACGATGTTGAAGTCCTTGTTCGGGATCTCGATGCCCAGGACGCTCTTGCCTGGGATGGGAGCCTCGATGCGGATGGTGCGCGCGGCCAGGGCCATGGCCAGATCGTCGGTCAGGGCCTCGATACGGCTGACCTTGATCTCCGGCGAGGGCTCCACCTCGTATTGGGTGACGACGGGCCCGGCGTTCCAGGCAACGACCCGGGCCGGAATGCCGAAGCTGGCAAGCTTGGCGCCGATGATCGCCGCGTTCCGTTCGTGGTCCATCCCGCTCTCGCCGATGCGAGGCGCGAGGTTGTCCAGAAGCGCCAGCGGCGGCAAGTGATATTCAGGCCGCGGCTTCTCAACCATGGCTACGGCCCCGCCGGGCTTCACCTGCGCCGCGGCCTCGAGGCCCGTGCGGGGGCCGCGAATCGAGGCTCCGTCGCGCACTGAGGTTCCCTCGCGTCCCGTCGAATCCCCCGCCGGTGCCGGGCGACCGGATCCGTTCTCCCGCGCCGGCCCCTCTTCACGGGCAAAGCTTCCCGGCCCAGCCTGCGGCGCGAAAGTCAGCGAAGTTGGTCCGGGATTGGGAATGGCCACCGGTATGGACGGCACGCGATCGTCACCGAAACGGCGCCCCTCGACCGGCGTGACTTCCTTCGCGCCCTTCTCCGGGCGATCAGTCCGGGCGGGCACAGCAGCGGTCGCGACAGTAGCGACCGGCTCCGGAGCGGGCCTGAACAGCCTGGCCATCGCCCGCGAGAACAGCCTCCCGAGCGGGGCAACCACCGCGGGCAGCGACATGTCGAGAGCCAGCAGGATGCCCGCCGACATGAAGACACCGAGTATGGCGACCGTTCCCGTGACCGTCACCAGCGGCGACATGAAATGGGCCACTGCGCGGCCGATGATCCCACCACTCGGATGGAGGTCTATCAGGCCAAGCAGACCGAGCAGCGAAACGTACGCCAGCCCGCTGCCGACGAGGGTCAGCTGCCAGTCCCAGTGATCGCCCTGGACGCGCTCGAGGTAATAGCCCAGAACGATCAGGATAGGAGGCAGGAACCAGCGAGCGGTCCCAAACCAGGGAGCGACCACACCGAGCTCCCAGTCGGTCAGCTTCCCGTTGGGGATGGTCAGGCCGATGAGCAGCGTCACGCCCACCATCTGCATCGCCAGGGCCAGGACCCAGCGCAGGATCTCCCCGTTGACACTCCACGAGCGACCGCCACGGCGCCGCCGCGGCGGAGTAGTCGCACGCGTGGTGCGGCTGGTGCTGGCGCGGTTCGAGGCGGCAGAGGTTCGAGCGGGCATCTACACCTCCACCACTACCGGGAAGACGAGCGGCCGGCGGCGCGTCTGCTCATACAGATAGCGCGAAATCTCGTCCTTGATCTGGCTCTTGAGCAATCCGACCTCGCTGGTTCGATCGCCCTGGCCCTCGATAGCGGCCATCATGCGATCGACGGCGCCGTCCATCAACGGGTCGTGCTCGTTGCCGCGTACGAAGCCGCGGGTCACAATCTCCGGCTTGGCGACGACACGGCCGGTCTGCTTGTCGACGGTGACGACCACGATCACCATGCCGTCGCTCGCCAGGGCGCGGCGGTCGCGCAGAACGACCTCGCCCACGTCGCCGACCGATAGCCCATCCACCAGTACGTAGCCAGCCGTGACCGGGGACGCACGGCGAGCCGAGCCGTCGGCGAAGAACTCAATGGCCTGGCCGTTCTCGATGATGAACACATTCTCCGGTGCCACGCCCGTCTCCACGGCCAACCGGCCGTGCTGCACGAGCATCCGGAACTCGCCATGGATCGGGATGAAGTACTTAGGTCGCGTCAGGCCGAGCATCAGCTTGAGCTCTTCCTGGCTGGCATGCCCCGATACGTGGGCGTGCTTGACGGTGTGGTAGTAGACGTTGGCGCCGGCCTTGAAGAGGTTGTCGATCGTCCGGGCCACGTACTCCTCGTTGCCGGGGATCGGGCTTGCGCTGACGATGACCGTGTCGCCCGGCTGGATCTCCACAAAACGATGATCGTGATTGGCCATGCGGGCCAGGCCGGCCATCGGCTCGCCCTGGGCGCCGGTGGTGGCGATGACGACTCGTGCTACCGACCCCACCTGGTCCTTGCCGACGATCTGGCCCGGCGCATGCGTCAGGTAGCCCAAGTCCGTGGCGATTCGGAAGTTCTGTTCCATCGATCGGCCGATAATTGCCACCTTCCGCTCGAAGGTGGCCGCGGCGTCGATGACCTGCTGGATACGGGCAATATTGCTGGCGAACGTGGCCACTATGACCCGGCCGTCCAGCGGCTCCATGATCTCGCGGAAGGTTTCGCCGACCGTCCGTTCCGACAGCGTGTAGCCGGGGTTCTCGGCGCGGGTCGAGTCCGACAACAGGCAGACGACCCCATCTTCACCGAGTCTGGACAGAACCGCGAAGTCCGAGCGGCGCCCGTCGACCGGGGTGTGGTCGAACTTGAAGTCACCCGTCGTGACCACCGTACCGATCGGGGTGTGGAGGGCCATGCCCATCGCGTCGGGGATCGAATGACTGATGCGGAACGGCTCTACGCGGAACGCCCCGATCTGGAGCCTGTCGCCCGGATCCAGAGGCAGGAGCGGGTTGTCGTGGAGCTTGTGCTCCTTAACCTTGATACCGAGCAGGCCACGGGCCAGGACCGACGCGTAGACGGGCACACCGGGGAAGTACGGCAGGATATACGGCAGGCCGCCGACATGGTCCTCGTGGGCGTGTGTGATGAGGAAGGCGCGGACCTTGTCGCGGTTCTCGCGCAGGTACGTCACGTCGGGAATGACGAGGTCGATGCCGAACATCTCCTCGTCGGGGAACATCAGCCCGCAGTCGACTACGACGATGTCGTCGCCGTACTCGAACACGTACATGTTCTTGCCGATCTCCCCCACGCCACCGAGGGGGATGATGCGGAGTGGAGTCTCGCTATCAGACATCGATGCTCTTGTGACGGGACCGTGAAGTCGTGCTCATCCTAGAAGAGGCCGAGCTGGTCTGTTGGGCTAGATTCGGCAGCTACGTCAGTTGATTCCCGAGCGTCGATCGCCGGCTGCGGAGCAGCCGGCGATTCCAAGTCGGCAGCTTCGGGTGGCGGCTGCTGGGGATCGTAAATCTGGCCGCGTGCGGAAGCACCGTGGATCCTCGATTCCCGCATCTTCCGCGCCTCCAAAAGCGCCGCAGGCACGCCTTCCATATCGCGGAAGAGCGTCGCCTTGAGAGATCCCTGGTGCAGCGCGGCCGCCGGGTGGTACATGGCATACGTCAGAGCTTCGGGGGCGCCCGACTCGGGGTCCGCGGGCCGGAACGTGCCGTGGACCTGCCCGATCCGCGCCCCGGGATTGAAACGTGCCATTGAGAAGCGGCCCAGCGTAACGACGAGTGCCGGATCCAGGGCCGCGAGCTGCCGCGTCAGGAACCCAGCGCAAGCGGCGATCTCGTCCGGCTCCGGGTCGCGGTTCTCCGGCGGTCGGCATTTGACCACGTTGGTGATGAAGACCTCGTCGCGAGACCAGCTCACGGCCCCTAGCAACTCACTCAGCAAGGCGCCCGCCTGGCCGACGAACGGACGCCCTTGGCGGTCCTCGTTGAAACCCGGGCCTTCGCCGACGAAGAGCACTTCCGTTGCGGCGGTCCCTTCACCTGGAACGGCCTTCGTTCGCGTCTGATGCAGCCGGCAGCGCGTACAGGCCGCGACCTCCGCCCCGATGGCGTCGAGCGCCGCCTGGCGCTCGGCCTCGGTCACGATGATTCCCCGGCCCTCGCCCGCAGGAGCCCGCTCGGCACCTCACGGCGGGACCGTGCCTTGACCCAGCCACGCTCCAGGAGCACTTCGGCGATCTCCACGGCGTTCGTGGCGGCGCCCTTGCGCAGGTTGTCGCTCACCACCCAGAAAGCGAGACCGTTCTTCACCGACGGGTCCGTGCGGACTCGGCCAACGAAGATCTCGTCCTTGCCCGCCGATTGGGTCGCAATTGGATAGACATGGTTCTCGGGATCGTCCATGACGACTACGCCCGGGACCGCGGCGAACGCGCGCCGGGCTTCGTCCGGGCTCATCGGCTGGCTGGTCTCGACGTGGACGGCCTCGGAGTGGCTGACGAACACGGGGACGCGGACGGCGGTGCACGACAGGCGCAGATCCGGCAGGTGCAGGATCTTGCGACTCTCGGTGACGACCTTCCACTCCTCGCGGGTGTACCCGTTTTCGAGGAACACGTCGATCTCGGGTAGCGCGTTGAAGGCGATCGGGTGCGGGTAGACGCTGGCGACCGCCGGCTCACCGGCGATGTGGGCCCGAACCTGCAGCTCCAACTCGGCCAAGGCTTCGGCGCCCGTGCCCGACACCGACTGATACGTATCCACGACTACCCGCTCGATCCCGACCGTGTCGCGGATCGCCATCAGCACCGGCATGAGCTGCATCGTGGAGCAGTTGGGATTGGCGACGATGCCTTCATGCCACTCGCCGTCGTCGGGGTTCACCTGGCTGACGATGAGCGGGACGTTGGGCTCCATCCGCCACGCGTTGGAGTTGTCGATAACCGTGGCTCCGCGCGCTGCCGCTTCGGGCGCCAGCTGGCGCGAAACGTCCGTGCCGGCGGAGAAGAGCGCGATGTCCACACCTTCGAATGCTTCGGGCGTGGCCTCCCCTACCGTCAGCGTCCGACCATCGGCACTGACGGTCGATCCAGCCGATCGACCGGAGGCGAGCAGTCGAAGCTCCCCGACCGGAAAGTGCCGTTCGGAGAGGACCTGGATCATCGTTCGACCGACGACGCCGGTGGCGCCGACGACCGCGACGGTCAACGGGTGGGGTTCAGCGGACATGACTCCACTCTGATTGGGTGAGTCGGCGGGCACCTGTCGAGTATACCAGCGACCGGCTTGGGTCCCCGGCCACATGCATACGCATCTGACTATGCAGTACCCTTATGCAGACCTGGAAAAGGGCCGACCGTTGCCGGCCGGCCCCTTCTCCAGGTTACTCGGCTTCGTTGCGGGCCAGATGACGCTGCATCGCGGCCTTGCGCGACAGGTTGATACGGCCCTGGCGGTCGATCTCGACGACCACGACCATGACCTCGTCGCCGACCGAAACCACGTCCTCAACGGTGGGCACGTGGTAGTCGGCCAGCTCGCCGATCCGGATCAAGCCTTCCTTACCCGGCAGGATCTCGACGAAGCAGCCGAAACCCATGATCCGGGTGACCTTGCCAAGATAGAGACCGCCGACCTCGACTTCGCGAGTCAGCGACTCGATCCACTGGACGGCCTTGCGGGAGTTCTCGCCCGAAACGGCGGCGATCTGGACCGTGCCGTCGTCCTCGACGTTGATCTCGGTGCCGGTTTCCTCCTGGATCTTGCGGATCACGGAGCCGCCCTTGCCGATGATGTCGCGGATCTTCTCGGGGTTGATCTTGATGGTGATGATGCGCGGCGCGTAGTTGCTCATCTCGGTGCGGCTGGCCGGAATGACCGCGTCCATCTTGTCGAGGATGGCCATTCGGGCTGCGTGGGCCTTTTCGAGGCCCTGGCGGATGATCGCCTCGCTGATGCCCTTGACTTTGATGTCCATCTGCAGCGCCGTGACGCCCTCGCGGGTGCCGGTCACCTTGAAGTCCATGTCGCCGAAGGCATCTTCCTTGCCGAGGATGTCCGTGAGGACGATGAACTTGCCGTCTGCGTCGGTGATGAGGCCCATCGCGGCGCCGCCGACGGCGGCCTTGATCGGCACGCCGGCGTCCATGAGCGCCAGGCTGGATCCGCAGGTGGAAGCCATCGAAGTCGAGCCGTTGGACGTCACGCACTCGCTGACGAGGCGGATGACGTACGGGAACTCCTCCTCCGACGGCAGAACCGGGATGAGCGCCCGCTCGGCGAGATGGCCGTGGCCGATTTCGCGCCGGCCGGGGCCGCGCATCGGCTTGTTCTCGCCGGTGCTGTAAGGGGGCATGTTGTAGTGGTGGAGATATCGCTTCTCGGTCTCCGGGCTGATCGTATCGATCCGCTGGACGTCCGAGTTGGGGCCGAGGGTGGCCACGGTGAGGGCCTGCGTCTGGCCGCGAGTGAAGAGGCCGGAGCCGTGGGCGCGCGGCAGGACGCCGACCTCCACGGAAATCGGGCGGATCTCGTCGACGCCGCGGCCGTCCATTCGAATGCCCTCGTCGAGGACGGTCTTGCGGACGGTCTTCTTCTGGACGAGTTGGAACAGGCTCTTGCTGACGCGGGCCTGGCGGCGAGCCGCCTCGAGCAGACCGGCCGGATCCTCGCCTTCCTTGCGGTTGGCGCGGATCGAGATGGCGATCCCGTCCGCGAGGTTCTGAATTCGGTTCGGCAGATCCTCTGCGAACTTCGCCAGGATGCCGGCCGTGGTCTCGGCGTCGGCCAGACCGCGGTGGGCGGTCTCGACGGTGATGCCGAAGAACTTGGCCACGTCACCGAGCTTGTACGACTCGAGATCCGGATACCCCTCGCGAGCGATCGCGAGAGTGTCGAAGTAGCCGCCCTCGATGAACTTGCCGGTCTCGCCGAGCGCGAGATCCAGGAAACCGACGTCGAAGCCGACGTTGTGGCCTACCACCGGGGCACCGGCGATGAAGGCGAGCAGCTTCTGCGCGGCTTCCTTCGCGATCGGAGCGCCTGCGACTTCGGCGTTGGTAATGCCGTGCATCTGGGCGCCGAAGATGTCTCGGCCGGGATTCACGAACGTCGAGAACCGATCGACGATCTGGCCGTCGCGAACGCGCGCGGCGCCGATCTCGATCAGGTCCGCCACCTTGGGGTCGCGGCCCGTTGTCTCGGTGTCGATGACGACGAACTCGGTACCGGGCTGGCCGACCTTCTTGACGAACTCCAGGACAGAGCCGGTGCCGGGCTCGAGATAGCCCACGTACTTGGGCTTGCCGACCGCGGCGCGCATCTCTTCCTGGATGTCGATCAGCGGCTGAAGGGCGCGGTGGCCGAACAGAATGGCATCGGCCATGACGTCTTCGGGCACGATCGAAGCGCCGGCCTCGACCATCATGATCGCGTCTCTCGTTCCGGAAACGATCAGGTCGATGTCGGAGCGCTCGAGGTCGCTGATCGTGGGATTGACCACGAACTCGCCGTCGACGCGACCGATGCGCACGGCTCCGATGGGCCCGAGGAACGGAATCGCGCTGATCGTCAGCGCGCACGACGCAGCAAAGGTGCCGAGGACGTCGGTCTGGTTCTCCTGGTCCGTTGAAAGGACCGTGATCACGATCTGAATGTCGTCCTTGTAGCCTTCGGGGAAGAGCGGCCGGATCGGTCGGTCGGTCAGCCGGCATGCCAGGATGGCTTGCTCGGACGGGCGCGACTCACGCTTGATGAAGCCGCCCGGGATCTTGCCGGCGGCATACATGCGCTCTTCGAACTCGACGGTGAGCGGGAAGAAGTCCAGCCCGGGGCGCGGGTCGGAACGGTTGGCGGTGCCGAGCACCATGGTGTCGCCGAAGCGAACTGTGACGGCGCCGCCCGCGAGCAGGGCCATCTTGCCGGTCTCGATGCTGAGGGTGCGGCCGGCGAATTGCGTCTCGAATGTCTGAGACACGGGTGTGAATCCTCCTGAGCCACAGGAGGGAGAGTGTGTCCTCGTTCTCGCCTGGAAGAGCCGGGGCGGAGATGCCGAGCGAAGCTTCCGCTTCGCTTCAAGCGTTTGCGCTAGCGGCGCAGTCCGAGCCGTGCGATGACGGCGCGATAGCGCGCGTTGTCCTTCTTGATCAGGTATGCAAGAAGGCGGCGTCGCTGTCCGACGAGTTTGAGGAGGCCGCGGCGGGACTGGTTGTCCTTCGGGAAGGCTCGCAGGTGCTCCGTTAGCTCCTTGATCCTTTCGGTCAGGAGCGCTATCTGCACCTCCGCTGAGCCGGTGTCGCCATCTTTGACGGCGTACTCCGAGATCACCTGGTCCTTCGTCTCCCGCGCGAGCGGCACACAATCCTCCGATTAGCTCTGTGTGTCTGTGGTCTACCTAACTCTCTAAATGCCTGGCGGATGGTAGCAGGGATCGCCTGGCCGTGCCAGTCGAGCGCGAGTGGGGCGCGCGTTCCCATCCGCCACTCAACCGCTACCTCGAGGCCTGCGTATCCGCCGACAACCCGAGCAAAACGACCCGGACTTCGCCTTTTAGCGACTCCCCGGCCGACTCCAATTCGACCTGGCCGCCGATCACAGTGGCTGTCGCCGCGATCGAGGCCGGCTGCGGACGTCGGCCGAGATTCCACGAAGGGCCGACGATCGCCCGATAGCGGCCCGTGGGCGGCAGCGACACCGGCAGCTCAAACTCGAGCGCGACGGCGGCGGTCTCCCCCGGGGCGGGGCCGGTCGCGACGAGGCGGCCGGAGAACCCGTGATCGCGACCCAGGAGCGAGCGCGCACCCCCCAGATCACCGACGGAGATGCGGCGGCGGATCTCCGAGCTGCGGACCTGCTCGCCGTTGGAAAGGAACGACGGCACAACCGCTACGGCGAAGCCCTCGCGTTCGCCCAGAGCCGCGAGCGTTTCCGACGTGCCGCCGCGCTCATAGCCAAAGGCGGCGTCGGGGGTCATGACGAACCCGGCCACGTCCACCCGCGAGCGAATGGCCGCCACGAACGCGTCGTATGGAGTGATGCGCAAAGCATGGTCGAAATGCTGGACGACGGTGACTTCGACTCCAGCGGCCTGGAGGCGGACGAGTCGCTCGTCTGGGTCGCACAGGAGCGGAGGCGCCAGGCCTTCGATCAACTCCTCGGGATGGGCGTCGAAAGTGATGACCGCCGGCCGCGCCCCCGCGCGCTGAGCTGCACGTCGGAGTTCCCGCAGCAGGTACAGATGACCGCGGTGCAGTCCGTCGAAGACGCCCACCGCCAGGTAGAGGCGGCCGAGCTCGGGCTGGAGGGCATCGATACCGGACACCACGGCCATGCGGTTCTTCGGATCGACGACCCGCAATCGAGGCTCCGTGGCTTGAGTGGCTCTTGCGTTGGCACCGGGAGCGGCACCATCCTCGGCCCCAGCGCCGCCGGCCGCGCTCGGTCCCCCGGCCGACGGAGCGGCCACGAAGATCTTCTCGGGCACGAGTCGGCCGCCCTTCCAGGATCCGATGCCGACCAGCGAACCGTCCTCCGCCAGGAAACGGGCCCGCCCCCCGGCCTCGACCTCCGGCCGGTGCACAGGTTTCACCTGCTGGCCGCGGGAAACAGCGACGACTTCAGCCGCCGTCAGAGTGGCACCCGGGATACCGCCCAACCCGGCGTCAATGGGCAGCAATAACGACGCCAGCCCCGCGGGACCGTCGGCGGCCGCGCTACGTATCTCGTCGAGCGAGTGTGCGGCCGCCAGTCCGAACGGGCCGCTGGCCGTGCGAACGAGCGCCCCGAGGAAAGCCCCGCACCCGAGCCGCTCCCCGAGATCGCGGGCCAGCGATCGTATATACGTGCCTGCGCCGCACTCCACCTCGAGCGTGGCGGCGGGCCGCGAGGGGTCGCTGTCGTCCCACTCCACGAGGTCGAGGCGCCGGATGACGACGGCACGCGGCGCAAGCTCCGCCGGAGTCCCCTGCCGCGCCAGGTCGTAGGCGCGCCGACCGCCAACCTTGAGAGCGCTATAGTCAGGCGGTCGCTGAAGGATGGAGCCACGAAACTCGGCGAGCGCGGCTTCCGCGGTCGCCCGGTCGGGCACCGGACCAACGCCGGGCACCAGTTCGCCGTCTCGATCGTCTGTTTCGGAAGTGGCCCCGAAGCAGACCGTGGCTCGGTAGGCCTTGTCGTCGGACATGTGGTATTCGACGACGCGCGTCCCCAGACCAAGGAAGACAGGCAGCACGCCCGACGCGAACGGATCGAGGGTCCCGCCGTGGCCGGCCTTGCGAGTTCCGCTCAGCCGCCGGACCAGGGCCACCACATCATGCGAAGTAAAGCCGGGCTCCTTGGCTACGACCAGAATCCCGTCCATGCCCGCGCCACGCTCCATCGACTATCGCCGAACCGCGGCCACGAGCGTCGCCGCCCGTGCCAGGACCACCTTGCGGGCCTCCGCTATGGGCAGCGGTACCGTGGCACCCGCCGCCCGAGCATGCCCACCGCCGCCGAACGTTGCGGCCAGGACGGTCGCGTCCACGCCGCCGTCCCGGGTTCTGATGCTCAGCCTCGTGGAGCCGTTGCCATCCACCTCCTTGAAGAGGATGGCCGCCTCGGATGTCTCCGATTGGGAGAGGAGGTCGATCAGGCCTTCGGACTCGGCCGCGAGGGCGCGGGTAGCCGTCAAATCTGCCAGCTCGAGCGACGACCAGACAAGCCTGCCGTCAAGGTCGGACTCAATCCGCGCCAGGACCCGGCCGAAAAGCGCCAGCTGCGTGTTCGGCTTCGAGCGGTACAGCCGGCGCGCGATTTCGCTGAAGTCAGCGCCCGCCTCCCTCAACGCGGCCGCTACGACCAGGGTCCGCGGCGTAACGTTCGGGTGCTGAAAGTTGCCGGTGTCCATCACGATGCCGGCGGCGAGGGCCGAGGCCAGCATCCCATCGGCGGCCGTCAGCGGCACCTCCATCCGCCAGGCCAGCAGCGTGACCATTTCGCACGTGGCCGAGCTGGCGGCTTCTACCCAATCCACCGCGCCGAACCGCGGGTTGGAAATGTGGTGATCTATGTCGAGGATCGGCACCCGCTCGAAAAGTCCACGGTGCGTGTCCAGAACGGGGCCGATTCGCTCCAACTCGCCGCAGTCGCCGACCACGAGCAAGTCGTAGGCAACGGCAGGATCCGGTTCACGACGAAAGCGATCCATGCCGGGCAGGAACGTGTACATTTCCGGCATCGGATCCGCGCAAACGGGAGTGGCCACTCCCCCATTCGCTTCGACGAGCAGGCTGACCGCCAGCGCCGAGCCGAGCGCATCCGCCTCAGGGTTCTCGTGGCAGATCGTCAGGACGCGCCTGGCCGTCCGCAGCAACTCGATCACTTCGTCGGGCACGGCGGCGGCGTAGTCGCTCAGATCGACCCGCAGCAGACCCTCGCTCACCGCGGCCTCCGACGATCCGCCGGCTTGCCCGCAGGAGCCTTGCCCGAATGGGCCGCCTTGTGCGGCCCGCCACGGTGCTCGCCGCTTCGCGTTCTCTTCGCCCGGCTCTTGGGTGAGGGCGCCTGGGCCGATGCGCTGGCCAGCATCTCGTCGAGGGAGTCGCCTTCGTGCGGAAACCGGGGCAGGGGCGTGGGCAATGACTCTCCCGGCCCACCGATTTCGTCCGGGTTTCGGCCGGCCTCCAGTTCGTCGATGATCTTGAGGATCCGGGTTCCCCGTTCGATCGAATCGTCCAGCCGAACATCCAGTTCGGGAATCCGCCGCAGCCTGATCTTCGAGCCAAGCCCGTGCCGAACGAAGGGCATGGCGCGTCGCAGCGCGGCGAGTGTTTCTTTGCGCTGCTCGTCGGATCCGATGACGCTCACCCAGACCCGGGCACGCGAGAGATCCGGCACCGTCTCCACTTTGGTCACGGTCACGAAGCCGATCCCGGGATCGGTCACCTCGCGCTCGAGCGCCTGCCCGATCTCCTGGCGCAAGAGCTCGTCGATCCGTTCGGTTCGCTGTGTCATCGAGTCCCGATACTCCGGCTCAACCGGCCGCCCGGCTCACCATCTGCTGTGTGAAGCACTCGATGATGTCGCCCTCGGTCAGGTCGTTGGAACCGGCCAGTCCGATGCCGCACTCGAAGTTGGTGGCGACTTCCCGGACGTCGTCCTTCAGACGGCGAAGCGACTCGATCCTGTCCGTGGCGATCACCTTGCCGCCGCGCCAGACTCGAGCGCCGCCGCCGCGGACGATGCGCCCGTCGGTGACGTAGCAGCCGGCGATGACCGCCACCTTGCCGACCCGGAAGATCTTGCGGACCTCCGCCCGACCCTCGACGGTCTCGACCTGAACCGGCTCGAGCATGCCTCGAAGCGCCGCCGAGATGTCGTCGGTGAGCTTGTAGATGATGTCGTATTGTCGGACGTCGACCTTCTCGGCTTCCGCCGCGCGACGGGCCGTATCGGTGACCTTCGTGCTGAACGCCACGACGATCGCGTTCGACGCCGCGGCCAGCATGATGTCGTTGTCGGTGACGTCGCCGGCGGCCTCGTGCAGGACGTTGATCCTGACCTCGTCCGTGGAGAGCTGCTCCAGGGCGTGAGTGATCGCGCCGAGCGACCCGGACACGTCCGTCTTGAGGATGATCCGCAGTTCCTTGGTCTGACCGGCTTGGATCTGCGCGTACAGGTCCTCCAGCGTGGCCTTGCCGGTGCCTTCGCGTCCGGCCGCGGACGCCGCCTTGCGCTCCTCGACCATGGTTCGGGCGATCTTCTCGTCGGCCACGACACGCAGGATGTCGCCAGCCTCCGGTACGTCCGCCAGACCCAGGACGACGGCCGGGCTCGAAGGTCCGGCCTTGGTGATGCGCTTGCCAAGGGCGTTTTCGAGGGCGCGGACCTTGCCGTAGGTCTCGCCCACGACGATGACGTCGCCGACACGCAGCGTGCCGGTCTGGACCAGTGCGGTCGCTACCGGGCCTCTGCCCTTGTCCAGTTCGGCCTCGACGATCGTGCCCACGGCGGCGCGTTTGGGATTGGCCTTCAGCTCGAGCAGGTCCGCGGAGAGCATGATCATCTCGAGCAGCTCATCCAGGCCGAGCCGCGCCTTCGCCGAAACCGGAACCATCGGGACGTCGCCGCCGTACTCCTCGACGACGACGCCGGCTTCCGCGAGGCCGTTCTTGACTCGATCCGGGTTGGCGTCCGGCTTGTCGATCTTGTTGAGGGCGATGACGATCGGCACCTTGGCAGCACGCGCGTGGTCGATTGCTTCGAGCGTCTGGGGCATGACGCCGTCGTCCGCCGCAACCACGACCACCGCGATGTCGGTGACGCGGGCGCCTCGGGCGCGCATGGCGGTGAACGCCTCGTGGCCCGGCGTGTCCAGGAAGACGATGTGGCGGCCGTCCTTCATCACGACTTCGCTCGCGCCGATGTGCTGGGTGATTCCGCCGCGCTCGCCGGCCGCGACCTTCGTGGTGCGGATGGCGTCCAGCAGCGACGTCTTGCCGTGGTCGACGTGGCCCATGACGGTCACGATCGGGGCGCGCGGCAGCATCAGCGAGGGGTCGTCTTCCTCGAAGAGCTGCTCTTTCGTGGCGGCGCTGACGGGAGCCGCTTCGCCCTGGGTTCCGTCGCTACTCGCGCTCCCCGTGCCGGCAGCGAACGCCTCGGCAACTTCGTACCCGAGCTCTTCGGCAACAAGCGACGCGGTCTCACGGTCGATGGCCTGGTTGATGTTGGCGAAGATGCCGCTCTTGATCAACTCGCGAATGATGTCCGCCGGGTTGACGCCGAGAAGATCCGCCATGTCCTTGACGGTGATGCTCGACGGCAGCTCGATTGCGCCACGGTCTCGCGGATCGCCCGACTGAGCGGCGCTGCCCGGCACCCCATTATCGCGGCGCGGCGGCTTGCGAGGTCCACGACGGCCTCGGGTGCCGCTCCTACTCTTGGCCACGATTACCTCCTGCTTCGAGCCTGCTCGCCTCCCCTGTCAGTTCGGCCCGGAGTTCAGCCGGGATCGGCACTTCCAGCGCTCGCTGGAGCGATCCTTTGTTGAGCGCCGCCGACCGGCACTCTGGTTTGTCGCACACGTAGGCCCCGCGGCCTGGTTTCCTGCCGGTTGAGTCGATTTCGACCCGACCGTCCGGCGTCCGGACTATCCGGAGCAAATCGCGCTTTTGCTGCGCCGTTCGGCAGACGACGCATGATCGGGTCGGGAACCTCCGCGGAGGCGCTCCCCGGACTACGGCGCCACCTCTTCGGGGGCCGATGCCGGCTCGGCAGCAGCCTCATCCGCTTCTGACTTGGGGGCCGCCTTGCGGCTCCTGGGCTTGGCGGCCTTCTTCGACGCGGGCTCGACATCGGCTTTGGCATGAGTTTCGGTCGCAGATTCGGCCGCGGCCTTGCGGCGCTTGGGCTTTGCCGGCGTCTTAGGCTCGGCTTCGGCCGCTTCGACACCGGCCGCCGCTCCGCCGGACTCTTCGGTGTCGGCCCCCTGTACCGCTTCTGCCGGCAATTCGGCCGCGGCGATCGCCGCCTCCCTGGCGGCCTCCGCGACAGACACATCGCTCCGGATATCGATACGCCAGCCGGTCAGCTTGGCCGCCAGCCTGGCGTTCTGGCCCTCGCGGCCGATCGCCAGAGAGAGCATTCGCTCCGGCACGACGACATTGGCGATTCGATGCTCTTCGTCGATCCGGACCTCGATCACCTGGGCCGGGCTCAGGGCCTTAGCCACGAAGGTAGAGGCATCCTCGGACCACTCGATCACGTCGATCTTCTCGCCGCCGAGTTCCGCCACGACCGCCTGAACTCTCGCGCCGCGCTGTCCGACGGTTGCCCCGACCGGGTCCAGACCCTGCTGCCGCGATGCGACGGCCACCTTGGAACGGCTGCCGGCTTCGCGAGCGATGGCCTTGACCTCGACCGTGCCGGCGTGGACCTCCGGAACCTCGAGTTCGAAGAGGCGTCGCAGGAAGCCCTTATGGGTCCGGCTGATGTAGATCTGGGGCCCCTTGGCGCTCCGCCGAACCTCCAGAACGTATGCCTTCACGTTCTGACCGATGCGGTAGTGCTCCAGGGGCGACTGCTCGGTCGTGGCCAGAATGGCCTCGGCCTTACCGACGTCCAGGACGATGGCCCGGGGTTCCACGCGCGAGACCGTGCCGGTGATCAGTTCGCCCTCCCGGCTCGCGTACTCGTCGAAAACGACGTTGCGCTCGGCCTCATGGAGCCGCTGCAGGACAACTTGCTTGGCGGTCTGGGCGTGGATCCGTCCGAAGGCTTCCTGGTCCAGCTGTTCGGTCTCGACGAGGTCGCCTACCTCGGCTCCGGGCTGGATCGCCTGGGCCTCGGCCACCGTCATCTGCGTGAGGGGATCGTCGATCTCCTCGACAACAAGCCGAGCGCGGAACACGCGGACCTTTCCGGACTCGCCGTCGATGCGGACGTTGATGTCCTCGTCACCTGGAGATCGGCGATACGCGGACTGGATCGCCTCCTCGACGGTCCGTATCAGCTGTTCTCGCGAGACCCCCTTCTCGGCATTTAGCTGCAGGAGGGCGCCTACGAAATCTCGACTCACCTCGCGCCTCCGTTAGCTATGCCCGGTCGCCGTCCACTGCGACCGACCTTTGACCCCGCTTCTGCGGACGCCTCTTCCGCCGGTCCGCCACCCGCCGCTCAACAAAAGACGTGGGGGTCACCCACGTCACGAGCGGCCGGTAGATTGCAGGAAGTATACACGGCGGCCTGAGGCCATCCAAGAGGCCCGACGCCCGGTGCGTGCGGCGGGTACGTCGAACGAGCCCCTCCGCGACTCCCGATTGGACATCATCCGTTCCCGATGGCGACTCGTGCTGCGTCGCTCAAGGACAGGTCTGTTCGGTCGCAAGTTGGGATCCGCTTTCGTCAACGATGACGAAGTGGGTGTTCTCGTATTGGGTGCCCTTCAGCTTGGGCTCGACCACCTGACAGGCAAGCCTGCCGGCCTCTTCCGCACCGACGCCATTGGCAACCGTAATGGTGAATGTGCCCGTCCCGTTGTTCCAGTTATAGCTCACGTTCGTGATCTCGCCGTTCGAGGCATTTTCGATCGACATTCCGGTCATCAGAGCGGGCACGAGCGTAACGGCGCAGCCGACGACGAGCGCACCGATCAGCGCTAGACCCACGACGGCGGCGATCAGGCATCCCTTCTTGTTGGACCCGCCGGATTGCGAACTCCATCCCTGCGGCGCGCCCGAGCCCCATTGCGGTGGAGGTGGACCCTGCGGCGCGCCCCAACCCGGTTGGTTGGCGGCCGGCGGCGGGTAGCCGCCCTGGGGCTGGTATCCCTGCGGCGCGCCCCAGCCCGGTTGGTTGGCGGCCGGCGGCGCGCCCCAACCCGGTTGCTGCGGCGAGTAGCCACCCTGGGGCGGCTGACCCGGCTGGCTCGGATCCTGTGGTGACGTCATCGGACCCTCCCAAATGTGCGGGGAATGTCGCAAGCGTCGCGGCTAAGGGTGAATCTCAATGCGCCGGTCCGCCGAGTCAAGGGGTCACGAATGGTCTTGGCCGCGGCCCGCGCGCGGCTCAGCTGGACGGCACGTAGGCGTACACGTCGTCGAAGTTGTCGCCGTCGCCGAACGACGCGACCAGGCGGTAGTGGGCCCGGGCGAAATCTCGGAGCGGGCCCAACAGGTCCAGATAGCCGACACCGCCAATGTCGGTCGGCGGCCTGAACATCGGGACTTGCGCGGGGCCCTCGACTATCAGCGCTGGCGGAGATGCCTGCCACGACGCGAGAACAGCGGCGGTCCGATCCGCAGACCAGTATCCAACCGTGACCATCGGGAACTGGTTGACGTAGCGGCCGTAGGGCGCGCGGTTCGCGGCCAGGTACTGCTCCGGGTCGTTGCCCCAGATGAACATCGTCGCGGAACCCGGCGTGTTCGCCCTGATCCATGCCGCGGTCGCGTCATCGACGAGCTTCGCGTCACCGGCCCGTTGCAGAGTCATCCCACTCAGCTCAACCGTGACGCTGGCCGAGATCAGAAGGACGACCGCCGCTGCCGACGTGAGACCAACAGCCAGGCCCCGTAGCTTCCGGTTCGGCGCCCTCAGCTGCGCCCAGATCGCCGCCATGCCCTGGCTGGCCAGGACGATCAGCGGCGGAATCAAAAGGATCAAGTAGTGCAGAAAGATGCGGCTCTGCCAGGCGAGGAATATCGCATATGTTGCCGACCAGATGGCGCATGCCCAATCGAGGGGACCAAAACCTCTCGGCCGCCGGATCAGCCGCCACACGCCCACGCCAGCCGGTATCGCCAGCCATCCGAGGAGCAGGATCAGCAGGGGCAGCATGAGAAGCAACTGACTGCCAGAAGCGCGATAAGCCTCGTTATACGGCCCGATCTGATCCAACGCCTCGCCCAGGGCGCCGCCCGCGACCAGCCAGCCCAGGACCGCGAGCGAGAGCGGCAAGCCGCCCGCGACAAGGGCGACGGCGCGCCGAGGCCAGGCAAACGCGCCTTCGCCGGTCCAGACCGCCACGGCTGCGAGCGCTCCGGCGGCAGGCAAGCACTGTAGCGAGAGCAAGCTGGCGAAGCTCAGGGCGCAACCGACAGCGGCCAAGTTGCGCCGGGATCGGGACAACACCGCGACGATCCATAGTGCTCCGACGAGTGGCAGCACGGCGAACGATTCTGTAAGCCCTCCGCCCGCGGCTACGGGGTGGCAGGCGATGGCGGCGCAGCACAGCAGGCTCCAGGCCCACGCAACCCATGGTGAATGGCGGCGGCGCAGCAGGTCGTAGACGAGCAGAACGGCAGCCCCGGTGAAGACGACCGTCAGCAACCAGCTGATCAGCCAGGCATCGAGCCACGGCAGCGCCATCTGGCCCAGGGCGTTGAGGAGGTACACGCCTGGTGGCTTGTTGTCCACCACGTCCCGGTATGGCATGAAGCCTTCCCGGATACGAGAACCGGCGAGCACGTAGACGGCGGAATCGAAAGGCGGGCCCACGACGAGGCCAGGCGCGAGAAGAGCCACGGTGGTGGCAGCCAGGGAACCCGGCCGAAGAACCCGGGCCACTCCCCGCCAACCAGCGAAGCTCATCGCTCTCTCCGCCAAGCGCGCTGCGGCCGGGCCTCAATACGCCCGGGCGAACAGGACGCGGCGCTCCGAGGAACCGCCACAGACCATGCACTTGCCGGCCTCGGCGGGCGAGTCGAACGGGATGCAGCGAATGGTTGCGCCCGTCTCTTCATTGACCTGCTTCTCGCATTTGGCGTCGCCGCACCAGGGCGCGAGGAAGAAGCCGCCGTCTGCTTCGAGCCCGTCCTTGAGCTGCTGGTACGTGTCGACGTGATGCGTGCTCGCCGCGCGGAAGTCGACCGCTCGCTTCAGAAGCTCGGCCTGATAGGCGCGTAGCCGAGCCGGCAGTTCGGCCGCCAGCCGGTCGAGCGGAATGGCCTCCTTCGACCGATCGACCCGCTTCACGAGCATCCCCTGCCCGGCGGCAACGTCACGGGGTCCGATCTCGAGCCGGAACGGCACGCCGCGAAGCTCCCAGTGGTTGTACTTGAAGCCCGGCGAGTCGTCGCGCCAGTCCACCTTGACCCGGACGGCCTTGCCTTCGGGCGTCTCCGCGAGCGCAGCCTGGAATCGATCGATCGCTTCGGCCACCGCGGCCTTCTCATCGTCCTTGCGGAAGATCGGCACGATGACGACCTGAACCGGCGCCACATTGGGCGGAAGTACCAAACCCGAGTCGTCGCCGTGGGCCATGATCGTGGCCCCGACCATGCGGGTCGAGAAGCCCCATGACGTGCCGTACGGGTGCTTGCGCACGTTATCTCGATCCAGGAACTCGATTCCGGCGGCGCGGGCGAAGTTCTGGCCCAGCATGTGGGAGGTGCCGGCCTGGAGCGCCTTCTTGTCGCGCATCATGGCCTCGATGCACCAGGTGTATTCGGCGCCCGGGAACTTCTCGCCGTCGGTCTTGCGGCCCTTGATGACGGGAATGGCCAGCCACTCCTCGGACACCTGCCGGTACCCTTCCAGCCCGGTGGCCACCTCGTCGGCCGCCTCCTGCTCGCTGGCGTGGAAGGTGTGTGCTTCCTGCCACAGGAACTCAGTGGTGCGCAGGAAGAGACGCGTCCGCAACTCCCAGCGAACCACGTTGTTCCAGATGTTCATCAGCAGCGGCAGGTCGCGATAGGACTGGATCCAGTCCTTCACGCTGTCGGCGATGATCGCTTCGCTCGTGGGACGAATTGCAAGCCACTCGTCTAGCTTCTTGCCGCCGGCGTGGGTCACCCAGGCGACCTGAGGGTTGAAGCCCTCGACGTGCTCGGCTTCCTTCTCCAGCAGCGACTTGGGAACGAATAGCGGGAAGTAGACGTTGCTGTGGCCGGTCGCCTTGATGTAGCGATCCAGCTCGGCCTGCATCGACTCCCAGATCGCATACCCGTACGGCCGAATGATCATGCAGCCGCGGACCGGCGAGTAGTCTGCCAGCTCCGCCTTCAGGACCACGTCGTTGTACCACTCCGGGAAGTTCTCGGACTGGTTCGTGATGCTGGTGACGAAACCCTCTTTGGGCACGCTTCTCTCCTCGGTTGATAGCGACGCCGGCTGGTGCCCCAATCGTACCCTCTGCGGGTGGCGGGCCGCAGTCGATGGAACGCGGGCCGTAGCCGGGGCGCGGCTTGCCAGCTAGGTGGCGCTTCGGGTCCCGGGCGCCGGGAAGCGCCGCTTCACGTAGCTCTCCAGGATCACCTTGAACTCGTCGACGATGTGGTCGCCGCGTAAAGTGCGGTCCAGGGCACCGTCGATGAAGACCGGTGCCACCGGATCCTCGAACGTGCCCGGCAGGCTGATTCCGATGTCGGCATGCTTGGACTCGCCGGGACCGTTCACCACGCAGCCCATGACCGCCACGCGCAGGTCCTCCACGCCGGGATGCCGTTCCCGCCACGCCGGCATCTGGTCGCGCAGGTATGTCTGAACGTCGCGGGCAAGTTCCTGGAAGTAGGTGCTGGTGGTCCGGCCGCAGCCGGGGCACGACGAAACCTGGGGAAGGAACGAGCGCATTCCGAGCGACTGCAGGACCTGCTGGGCGACCGCCACCTCCTCGGTCCGATCGCCGCCTGGTTCAGGAGTGATCGAGACACGGATTGTGTCGCCGATCCCCTCGGCAAGCAGCAGCGAGAGGCCGGCTGCCGAAGCCACGATGCCCTTCATGCCCATGCCCGCCTCGGTCAGGCCCAGGTGCAGGGCGTAGTCGCCGCGGGCTGCAAGGCACCGGTAGACGTCGACGAGATCGCGCACGCCCGACACCTTGGCGGAAAGGACGATCTGGTCGTGCGCCAGGCCTGTCGCCTCGGCCAGCTCGGCAGACCGGATCGCGCTTTCGACCATGGCGTCGACCACGACGGCTCGGGCGTCGCGCGGTTCGGCCAGTCGGGAGTTGGCGTCCATCAGCTCGGCCAGGACGTCCTGATCGAGCGAGCCCCAGTTGACGCCGATCCGAACCGGCTTGTCGTTCTCGACGGCCACTCGGACGATGGAAGCGAAGTGGTCGTCGTGGTGGCGGCCCGGGCCCACGTTCCCAGGGTTGATGCGGTACTTTGCCAGCGCCCGGGCCGTTTCCGGGTATTCGGCCAGCAGCTTGTGGCCGTTGTAGTGGAAGTCGCCGACGATTGGGACGGCCGCGCCGAGGTCCCGAACTTTTCGGACGATCTCCGGCACGGCGGCCGCGGCCGCTTCGTTGTTGATGGTGATCCGCACCAGCTCCGACCCGGCATGCGCCAGTCGCGCAACCTGGATTGCGGTGGCGTCGGCGTCGGCGGTGTCAGTATTGGTCATCGACTGGACGACGATCGGGTGACCGCCGCCCACCACGACCCCGCCTACATCGACCGCAGTCGACCGGCGTCGAGTCGCATACGGGGATGCGTCCATGCCTACGGAGCGCCACCTCGAACGATGTCGAAGAAGGTTATCCAGCCGATGAAGGCCATCAGGAATGCGAAGCCGGCCAGGTAGGCCCACTGCTCGATCGCGCCCACACCGCTCTTCCTGAAGATGCGCTTCAGGACCATGATCACGATCTTGCCGCCGTCGAGAGGCGGGAACGGCAGCACGTTGACCAGGGCAAGGTTCGCCGAAATGACGGCCATCATCAGGAGCAGCAGCATGATGGCGTTGGGCTGAGAGGCGACGTGACCCACGTCACTGGCGATGCCGACGGGCCCCTGCACGCCTTGAGGTCCAGCTGTGGGGTTGGTGGCGAACTGGCTACCGATGTCGCCTAGGGCCACCAGGACCAGGCCCATCGCCCGCTCCGTGCCGCTCACGGCCAGGCCGATCGCCTGGACTGGATTCCCTGGGACGTCGACGAGTACGTAGTCGCCGGTCTGGACGCCGAGGGCGCCTTCGCCCGCCTTTGGGACGCGAAGCGCCACCGACAGCGTGCGCTGCTGACCGTTCTGATCGGCGACGATGAGCTGGACGGTCTTGCCGCCGTTGTTGAGCAGATCCTGCCGCCAGGTCGCCGTCGGGTCAGTCCCGAACTCGAGGATCGAATGCGTCCGGCCGTCGATGGAGATGAGCGAATCGCCCGCCACCAGACCAGCCTTCTGTGCCGGTGACCCGGCGACGACGGCGGTGATGGTCGGCTGCACGACCGGATTGAAGACCCATGCCACGACAAAGAGCAGCAGCACCGCGGTCAGCACGTTCATGGCCACGCCGGCCACTAGAACGGCCAGCTGCTTGGCGAGCGGCGCGTTCGTGAAGGCCCGCGGATCGTCCGAGTCCTGTTCTTCGCCCTCCAGCCGCACGAAGCCGCCGATAGGCAGCCAGTTCAGCGTGTATTCCGTCTCGTGGTCATGGCCCAGTGTCCTGGCCTTCGGCGGAAAGCCGAGCCCAAACTCCAGCACGCGAATGCCCGTCAGCCGGGCGATCACGAAGTGGCCGAATTCGTGGATCAGCACGAGAGGAACAAGGACTACGAGCAGGAGCGGGACTGCGCGAACCCAGAACAGCAGACCGTCAAGACTCATCGATACGCCTCCGCGAAACGGTGCACGTCGGCGTCGATCGCGACGAGCTGATCGAGAGTGGGTTCGGCAGGCTCACCGTGTCCGAACCGCTCGACCGCGGCGGCGAGCAGGCGCGGAATGCCGTTGAAGTCCAGGCTCCCGCCAAGGAACCGGGCCACGGCGACCTCATCGGCCGAGATCAGGGCCGTGCTGGCCAGGGGACCCGCCTCTCCGGCTTCGCGGGCAATCCTCAAGGCCGGGAAACGCTCTTCGTCCGGAGCCCAGAACTCGAGGCGGCCTGCGGCGACCAGGTCAACGGCGACCGCGGGCGATGGCAACCGCTCCGGATATGTGAGCGCGTATTGGATCGGGAGCCGCATGTCTGGAGTCCCCAGCTGTGCCTTCACGGAGCCGTCCACGAATTGCACAGCCGAATGGACGACGCTTTGAGGGTGGATGACGACCGAGATCGCCGAGAAGGGCACATCGTACAGCCAGCGTGCTTCGATGATCTCGAGGCCCTTGTTGGCCAGGGTCGCCGAGTCGATCGTGATCTTG
>Ga0182027_10003232_pt1 | contig 26025 bp, 19 predicted proteins | sample 712E1DmetaG_FD_121300 | JGI IMG/M metagenome (GOLD analysis project Ga0182027, IMG submission 121300) | Permafrost microbial communities from Stordalen Mire, Sweden - 712E1D metaG (Illumina Assembly) | ecosystem: Environmental > Terrestrial > Soil > Wetlands > Permafrost | place: Sweden...
CGCCATGTGATACAGGTCTGCAACGGAACGAGCTGCCATTCGTCGCATTCGGCAGTTCTCCTCAAACACCTTGAAAAGAAACTCGGCATCAAGGACGGACAGACCGACAAGGCCGGGCGTTTCACCCTTCACACGGTACGTTGTCTCGGCCTATGCGCGCTGTCCCCGTCGATGAGAATCGGCGACGTAAGCTTTGGAAAAGTGACGATCGAGGACATTCCCACGATACTGGAACAATTCAAATGAGCGACAAACTTCGTACTGCAGCAGATCTTGACCGTGCCGCAAAAGCCGGGTCCGCGACCCTGTATCCGGACCGTTTGCAGATCATGATCGGCGCATCGACCTGCGGCCTGGCAATGGGCGCGGCAAAGGTGGAAGAAGCGGTTCTTGCAACGGTGAAGAAATTCAAATCGGACGCGATAGTCAAACGTACCGGATGCATCGGGATCTGCGGCAGCGAACCGCTCATGGATATCAAGGCGAAAAACGGCCAGCGCATCAGTTTCGGCAACATGACGCCTCAAAAGGCCCGCGCCGTTCTTACCGAATACTTCACAACCGGAAATATCAATGCGGAAAAAGCCCTGGGCAAGTTTTCCAGCGAAGAACATGTCTTGACCGGAGAGACCCACACTTATCCCGGGATGAAGGCCGCGGACGCGATCACCGAATGGTCGGACCTCGCCTTTTTCCGGCGCCAGAAAAAAGTCATCATGCGCAACTGCGGTTCCATCGACCCGATGTCCATCGAAGAGAGCATGGCGCGCGGCAGCTACCGCGGCGCCATAAAAGCTCTGTTGTCAATGAAACCCGAGGATGTGCTTGCCGAGATGACCGCGTCCGGCCTGAGGGGCCGCGGCGGCGCGTATTTCCCGACCGGCCAGAAATGGACGTTTGCCCGCAAGGCAAAAGGCGACGTCAAGTATATCGTGTGCAATGCGGACGAAGGCGCGCCCGGTTCGTCAATGGACAGAAGCGTCTTAGAAGGCGACCCGCATGCGATCATCGAGGGCATGATCATCGGTTCCTATGCCATCGGCGCGACGCAAGGATACATTTACATACGGAGCGAGTATCCTCTTGCCATCACGACTATTGAAAAGGCGATCAAGGATGCCGAAGAATACGGGCTCTTAGGCAACGACATATTCGGCACCGGCTGGTCGTTCAACCTGAGCGTGCGGCGCGGAGCAGGCGCCTATGTGTGCGGCGAGGAGACCGGGCTTATCGAATCCATCGAAGGCCACTCCGGCGAACCGCGCGGCAGGCCGCCGTTTCCGGTGAACGAAGGCTTGTGGGGAAAGCCCACGGTCGTCAACAATGTGAAGACATGGGCAAGCGTTGCGCCGATCATGACGCGCGGCGCAGCCTGGTATGCGGCGCTGGGTACCAGGAGCACGTCCGGTACGACTATTTTCTCCCTCGAGGGTGCGGTGAACAACGCCGGGCTTGTGGAAGTGCCGTTCGGCGTCACCCTGCGGGATTTGATTTATGAGACAGGCGGCGGGATTAGAAACGGGAAGAAGCTCAAGGCGGTGCAGGTCGGCGGTCCATCCATCGGATGCATTCCGCCCTCAATGCTCGATTTGTCCATAGAATCGGTCGACGTCCCGGGAAAATCCGCAAACATGGGCACCGGCGGTATTATCGTGATGGATGAGGACGCCTGCGTCGTTGACATGACAAAATTCCTCCTCGGATTCTTCGTGGACGAGTCGTGCGGCAGGTGCACGCCGTGTCGCGAAGGCACCAAGCAGATGTATCAGGTACTCGAGCGGATCTGCAGCGGCAAGGGGTGCACGGAAAACATCGAGAAACTCGAGAAACTGTCCAAGGCAATGAACGCTGCCTCGGTATGCGGTCTCGGGAGCACGGCATCCGGTCCGGTGACCAATGCCCTTGCTCATTTCAGAAGCGAAATCGACGCACATATCAACGGCGGGACATGCCCGGCCGGCGTGTGCGAGATGGAAAAGGGACATTGTGGCAAACAACGATAAACTTTCAGTGACCATTGACGGACGCCAAACGGAGGTCATGTCGGGCTCGACCATTCTCACCGCAGCCCGGGCGATGGGCATCACCATTCCCACGCTCTGCAATTACCGGGGCATGGAGCCGCTCGGCGCATGCCGCGTCTGCATCGTGGAAATCGATTCGCCGCGGGGACCGCGCCAGGTTTCCTCCTGCAGCTACCCGGTCGAGAACAACATGGTCGTGCGTACCGACACGCCGGCGGTACTTGACACCAGAAAGACAATCCTGGAGCTCATGCTGGCCCAGGCGCCTGCATCAAAGAAACTTGCCGAATTCGCTGCTGCGCTCGGCGTCACCTCCACTCCGTATGACGTTACGCCCGACGGCGCATGCATCCTGTGCGGCCTCTGCGTACGGACCTGCAACGACGTGATGGGACGCGGCGCGATCAGCATGTTCGGCCGCGGCGCAAAGCGCGTCGTGCAACCAGCGTTCGACGAAAAAAGCGACCAGTGCCAGGTGTGCGGCGCCTGTGATTTCGTGTGCCCGACCGGCGCGTCGGACGTCAAGGACGTCGCCTCCCGTTCTGTCAAGAAACACTCCACGGCATATAACCAGTTCCTGGAAGCACGGCCGAATATCGATATGGCGCACCCTCAGGCGACGCCGAGAGTCCCGTCGATCGACCGCGACAACTGTATCCATTTCAAGACCGGGGAATGCGGACTTTGCTCTAAGGTCTGCGGCGCAGGCGCCATAGATTACGATCAGGTTGAAACGTCGGTGGACATCGACGTCGGCGCAGTGCTTTTGACTCCCGGGTTCAAGGCCTTCGAGCCGAACCGGCGCTTGGAATTCGGATCAGCCTACGACGACAATGTCCTGACCAACCTCCAGTTCGAGCGTCTGCTTTCCGCAGCAGGTCCGACCAAAGGCCATGTACGCAGGCCGTCCGACGCCGAAACTCCCAAACAAATCGCGTTTATCCAGTGCATCGGGTCGCGCGACGGGGCATGCGGCAACGATTACTGCTCGTCGGTGTGCTGCATGGCAGCGACAAAAGAGGCGATCCTGGCAAAGCAGCATGAACCGGAAACAAGCATCACGATTTACTACATGGATTTGCGCGCGTACGGCAAGGATTTCGACCGCTACTACAATCGCGCCAAGGAGCTCGGAATCTCCTACGTCAGGTGCAGGCCGTCCTCAGTGGAGGAAGTAAACGGAACCAAGAACCTGCGCATCACCTATATGGGCGAGAACAACGAGAGCGTCACCAAAGAGCACGATTTGGTTGTGCTGTCCCTCGGACTCGAACCCAGCGCAAGCCTCAGGGAACAGGCGGACCGGTTCAAGGTCATGCTCAACGAGTGGGGGTTTGTTTACACCCGTGAACTTTATCCTTTGGAAACCTCCCGTCCCGGCGTTTTCGTGGGCGGCTCGTTTGCCGAGCCCAAGGACATTCCGGACACGGTCATGCAGGCTTCTGCGGTCGCATCCAAGGCGATGTCGCTTTTAGCTTCCGCTCGCGGCACACGCGTCAAGACCAAGATCTACCCGCCGGAGCGCGACGTCACGGACGAACCGCCCCGCATCGGCGTATTCATCTGTCATTGCGGCAGCAACATCGCCTCGGTCGTGGATGTGGAAGCGGTCGTGCAGAGCACACGGAAACTGCCCTATGTCGTGATCGCCGAGCGCAATGTTTACACATGCGCAGACGACACGCAGGACCAGATCAAGGAAAAGATCATCAAGCACCGGCTCAACCGCGTGATCGTAGCGTCGTGCACGCCGCGCACCCACGAGGCGATTTTCCGCGACACGCTGCGTGACGCTGGTTTGAACCCGTACCTTCTTGAAATGGCAAATATCCGGGACCAATGTTCATGGGTCCATTCGTCCGAGCCCGACAAGGCGACCGAAAAGGCCAAGGATCTGGTACGAATGACCGTCGGGCGCACCGCAGGTTTGCGGCCGCTGGTCGAGTCCGCGGTCCCGGTCAAGAACGCGGCGCTCATCATCGGCGGCGGCATCGGCGGCATGACTGCCGGGCTTTCGATCGCTGATCAGGGCTATCAGGTGCATCTTGTCGAAAAGGAAGATATCCTGGGCGGCATGGCGCGCGAAATACACCAGACTCTTGATAAGAGTGACGTGTCTGCGTTCCTGGCGCGGGCCATCGAGCGCGTCACCACGCATCCGCGCATCAAAGTCTACATGAATTCGAAAGTGAAAAAGGTCGACGGTCACGTCGGCGATTTCACCTCGGAAATCGTTTCGTCCGGGAACACGGTCAAAATCGAACACGGGGTCGTGATTCTGGCAAGCGGCGCAAAGGAACTGAAACCGACGACGCTGGGCTATGGAAAAAGCGACAAAGTCATAACGCAGCTCGAACTCTCCGGCCGCATCGCCCGGAAGGAACTTGCGTTACCGGAAAAATCAACCATTGTCATGATCCAGTGCGTGGAACAGCGAAACAACGACCGGCTGTACTGCAGCAGAGTTTGCTGTACGACAGCGGTCAAGAACGCACTTCTGCTGAAGAAACAATATCCGAAATCGAAAATTCTCGTGCTGTATCGCGAAATGCGAACATACGGGTTTCGCGAAAAAGCCTACCGCGAGGCTCGCGAAAAGGGAATCCTGTTCATCCGGTACGAAGACAACCGTTTGCCTGAGGTAACTGTGGATAGCGGTCTGGCCGTCCGCGTCACGGACAAAGTTCTGGGACGCGAGCTTGTCATGACGCCCGACCTGCTGGTTCTGGCAACTCCGATCGTGGCGCGGGACGAGCGTCAGGAACTTTCCGAATTGCTTCGTGTTCCGCTCAATGCCGACGGTTTCTTTCTTGAAGCGCATGTCAAGTTGCGTCCGGTGGATTTCGCCAGCGAGGGACTGTTCCTGTGCGGTACGGCGCACGCGCCGAAATTCATCACCGAAACCATATCGCAGGCCAATGCCGTTGCTGCGCGGGCAGCGTCGATTCTTTCCCGCAAGATGATGCCGGTCGGCGCGCAGACCGCGTGGGTTGATCCGGACAAGTGCATTGCCTGCATGACATGCGTTCACGTGTGCCCGTACATGGCGCCGCAAATCGGCAAGGACAACAAGGCAGAGATCCAGGGCGCGGTGTGTATGGGATGCGGAAGCTGCACGGCTGCGTGCCCGGCCAAGGCAGTCACGTTGCACCATTATCTGGACACGCAGATTCTGGGCGCCATCAACAGCCTGCTCGCCGGATCGTTCGAGGAACAAAGTGCCGAGCCCATGTACCTGGAACAGGTCGGCGTAGCGCAGCCAAGATTGAAAAAGATCTCAACGTAGGGGCAAACCCTTGCGGTTGCCCAGCGAAATGAAGAAAAATATGAGCAGAAAACCAGTCATCCTCGCATTCTGCTGTCATTACTGCGCGTATGCAGCCGCAGACATGGCAGGCTCGATGCGACTTTCGTATCCGTCAAATGTCCGCGTACTGCGATTTCCCTGCACCGGGAAGATAGAGGAGAACCACATCCTTGCCGCGTTCGAAAAGGGCGTTGACGGCGTGTTGGTGGCAGGCTGCCTCGAAGGAGGATGCCATTTCCTGGAAGGCAATTTGCGGGCACGGAAACGGGTTGAGAGAGTCAAGCAGGTCTTGCGCGAAATCGGAGTGGAGCCGGAGCGGTTGGAGATGTTCAATCTGTCGTCTGCCGAAGGCCCCCGTTTTGCCGAAATCGTGAAAGAGATGAACAATCGTATCACGCCGCTCGGGCCGAGCCCGCTTCGTAAAGATGACGCGGTACTTGAGGCGGGCATTGCGCAAATGGACATGGAGGCCCAGTTGGCCATCCAAGGAGGCACAAAATGATCGTTGCAGACCGTAAGAAAATCCCTGAGATCCGCGACATGATAAAGGACCACAAGAAAGTTCTGCTTGTCGGCTGCGGCACCTGCGTCACGGTATGCCTCGCCGGCGGCGAGCGTGAAGCGGGCATCATCGGCTCGGCATTGCGCATGTCGCTCAAACTTGCGGACCGAGGAACGGTCGCTGTCGATGAGTGCACGATCGAGCGTCAATGTGAAGACGCGTTTATCGACGTTCTTGCGCAGCGCGCAAACGAATACGATGCCATCGTGTCGCTCGCCTGCGGCGCCGGGGTTCAGGCCCTGGCCGAACGTTTTCCGGGCAAGGCAGTGTATCCGGGTCTCAATACGCAATTCATCGGAATTCTTGAATCGCAAGGTGTGTGGACCGAGAAATGCGCTGCCTGCGGCAGTTGCCGCCTGGGCCAGTATTTCGGGATCTGTCCGATTGCCAGGTGTGCAAAGCGCCAGCTCAACGGACCGTGCGGCGGCTCGCGCAACGGAAAGTGCGAAGTGAGCGAAAATACGGATTGCGCCTGGCAGCTTATGTACGACAGGGCCAAGGCCATGGATAAGGTGCAGACGCTCGAAGCGATTGCATATGCGCAGGACTGGTCGACGTCGAATGACGGTGGCGCGCGGAAAGTGGTGCGTGAAGATCAATGTATTGCAGGAATGGGGCCGAAAGCCTGACCTTGATTAACTGGATTAAAGATGATTTCCATGATTTTAAATTTGGTATGAGGTTCTCATGGCTAAGATGATGTCGGATGTAATTCTAGTTGAAAATCTGGATCCCACGTTTCGGGACGAAGTGGCGCTCATGCCGGGCGGTGCGAACATTGCAAAATGTTTCGCATGCGGCACCTGCGCTGCCGGCTGTCCGGTGACCAGCATTGACCAGGAGTATAACAGCAGATCGATCATTCGCAAGATCCTGTACGGAATGCGCGAGGAAGTTCTTTCGTCGCCCCAGATATGGCTGTGCACCATGTGCTACCGGTGTTACTCGCGCTGCCCGCAGCAGGTAAACTTCACCGACATCATGAGGGCGTTGCGTCACATGGCGGTGCGAGACGGCTACGCGCCCGCAGAAATGCTTGCTAAAGAAGACGAGGCTGATAAGAAGGCCCAGACGCTCAGACGCGAGCTCGTGAAAAGCGGCGTGAGCGGGAAGAAGGGCAATGCGGCCACGGCTACGGCAAAGAAACCGATTGTCAAGAAGGCTGCGGTCAAGCGCGGCAAGAAATAGAGCGACCTAACTATGTACAAAACAGCAATGGTAATCGGCGGCGGTGTTGCGGGAATACAGGCCGCATTGGATCTTGCGGACATGGGCGTGGAAACGTTTCTTGTCGAAAGCGGTCCCTCCATCGGAGGACGCATGGCCCAGCTTGACAAGACATTCCCGACCAATGACTGCGCCATGTGCATCCTGTCGCCCAAGCTTGTCCAGGCGGGAAGCCACCCGTACCTGAACATCATCACCAACAGCGAAGTGACCGGCATTTCCGGAACAGCGCCGAACCTTACGGTCACGGTGCTCAAGCATCCGCGATATGTTGACGAAAGCAAATGCACCGGGTGCGGCATCTGCGTTACCAAATGCCCGGTGAAGGTTCCCGATCCGTACAACAAGGGTTTGTCACAGACCAAGGCGATCCGGATCCCGTTCCCGCAGGCGGTTCCGGCGGTGGCGGTCATCGATTCCACGAAATGCCTGTACCTGAACAAGGGAACATGCAGGCTCTGCGAAAAATCATGCGGCACGAATGCCGTTGATTTCAAACAGAAGCTGGAACAGGTCACCATTGACGTTGGGTCGGTCATTCTTGCCAGTGGCACCACGGAATTCAATGCGCGGCTCAAAGGCGAATATGGCTACGGCGTTTTCCCCAATGTCATAACGAGCATCGAGTACGAGCGGATTCTCAGCGCATCCGGTCCGTCGGGCGGCCATATCACACGACCATCGGACAAAAAAGAACCGAAGAAGATCGCGATCCTGCAATGCGTGGGCTCGCGCGACATCCAGGCAGGTAACGAGCATTGTTCCGCGATCTGCTGCATGCAGGCCGCAAAGGACGCGATCATCACACAGGAGCATTTGCCCCAGGCAAAATCCACGATTTTCTACATGGACATCCGCGCCTTCGGCAAGGGGTTCGACCGGTTCATCGACAAGGCGAGAGACCGCCACGATACGACGTTCATCAACGGCCGTATCGCGTCTGTCGAAAGTAATCCGAAAACTAATGATCTTGAGATACGCTACATTACGCAAGACGGCAAAACCGCGTCCGAGAAATTCGACCTTCTTATCCTGTCCGTGGGCATTCAGCCGTCGGTTTCGTCCATGGCAACCGCACGCTCCCTAAATGTAGGACTTGACAAATCAGGGTTTATCCATGTTGAAGCGATGGAGCCGGTGACCACCACCGAAGCAGGCATATTCGTGTGCGGCAGTGTCTCCGGCCCCAAGGACATTCCCGAGTCCGTTATCGAGGCGAGCGGCGCTGCGTCTGCCGCGGCATCCACCATGGGCGCCATGACGGTCAGGGAAATCTCGGTGAACGTTCCAAAGCAGAAAGACCTGCGCGGCGAGCCGCCCAGGATCGGTGTGTACATTTGCCGGTGCGGCACCAATATCGCGTCCGTTGTCGACGTTCCCGCAGTTGTCAAGTATGCCTCGACATTGCAGGGCGTCAAATTCGCCGGAGAGCTCATGTTCTCCTGCGCCCAGGATTCTCAGAAAGCCATCCGGACGGCGATAGAGCAGAACAAACTCAATCGTCTGGTCATTGCGGCGTGCACGCCAAGGACGCATGAGCCCCTGTTCCAGAAAACGCTCGAGCAGGCGGGCATTAACCCGTATTTGTTCGAATTCGCCAATATTCGCGAGCACTGTTCATGGGTACACCAGCAGGAGCCTGAAAGGGCGACGGTCAAGGCATGCGACCTGGTCAGGGCTGCAGTTGCGAAAGTAAAGCTTGCCACGCCGCTGTACAAGAAAAGCATGGGAGTCAACAAAGGCGCGCTGGTCATCGGCGGCGGTCTTGCTGGCATGACAGCGGCAATCGATCTGGCAAATCAGGGCTTTGACGTTTCGCTGATCGAAAAGCAGCAAGAACTCGGCGGCAATCTCAGACACGTTTTTACGACACTGTCTGGAGAAAACACTGTACCCAAACTGACGAACCTTGTTGACCAGGTTGGAAAGCATCCGAAGATAAAGACGTATCTGAATGCGACAATCAAGACTGTCGCTGGATATGTAGGGAATTTCAAAACAGAAATTCAGGGCATCGATGGTGTAATCGAGCACGGTGCGGTGATCGTTGCAAGCGGCGCGGAACAGAACGAGCCCGGTGAATACTGCTATGGCCAGGACAACCGGGTCGTCACGCAACGCGATTTGGACAAGATGTTGAATTCGGACGGGGACGACAAGCAAAAGCCTCTTGCCGTTATGAAATCGATAGTCATGATCCAGTGCGTGGGCTCCCGCGACGAAAAGCACGGGTATTGCAGCCGTGTGTGCTGTTCCAATGCTTTGAAAAATGCGATCAAGATAAAGGAACTCAATCCAAAGATTTCCGTTTACATACTGTTTCGTGACATCAGAAGTTACGGGTTGCGTGAGAAGTATTACAGGCTGGCCCGCGAAAAGGGAGTGGTTTTCGTCAGGTACGACCTGGATAAAAAGCCTGAAGTAAAGAAGACCGGCAACGAGTTGACCGTCTCGGCCAAAGACGTGGTGCTTGGAAAAACCGTGAAGATCAAGCCGGACCTCGTCGTGCTCAGCGCAGGTATCGTGGCCAACCCTGACAATAAGAAACTGTCGCAGTTCCTGAAAGTCCCGCTCGAATCCGACGGGTTTTTCCTCGAAGCGCATGTCAAGCTCCGCCCGGTTGATTTTGCGACCGACGGCGTGTTCGTGTGCGGGCTTGCGCATTATCCCAAGGATATCGGCGAGACCATTGCACAGGCGCGTGCGGCGGCCGGCAGGGCAGCGACCGTACTTTCGAAAAACACCCTGGAATCCGAAGGCAAGATTTCGAGCGTGCGGGCGGAACTGTGTTCCGGATGCGGCACGTGCGTCGCGGTATGCGCATACAGCGCCATAGAGATCGATCCGGTGAAGAATGTTGCAGTTATCAATGAAACACTGTGCAAAGGCTGCGGTGCATGCGCTGCGTCCTGTCGCGCCAGCGCCGTGGATTTGAACGGTTTCAGGAATGAACAGATTCTGAGCATGCTCAGCACGCTCAGTGTGGTTTGAGGTAGACCTCACCCCGCCCTTCGGGCACCCCTCTCCGCTTGGAGAGGGAAGAAATAGGGGATGAGGTCAAATGAGAATGCAGGGAGAAGCAAATTGACTAAATCAGAAAATTCACACGAGCCGACCATTGTCGCCTTCTTGTGCAACTGGTGCTCGTACGCGGGCGCAGACCTGGCAGGTGTCAGCAGGTTGCAGTATCCTGCGAACGTACGGGTAATTCGCGTGCCGTGTTCCGGCCGAATCGATCCGCTTTACATTTTTAAGGCCCTGCAGGAAGGCGCGGACGGCGTGCTCGTTTCAGGCTGTCATCCCGGCGACTGCCACTATATCAGCGGCAATCTGGTCGCGCGCAGGAAATTCGCCATGCTCAAGAGCTTTCTTGCCTATGTAGGAGTCGAACCAGAGCGTGTACAGTTCTCCTGGGTATCAGCCTCCGAAGGCGGCAGGTTTGCTTCGCTGATCGAAAAAGTGGTCAATGATGTGAAGAAATTGAAGACGAAGAAGAAATTGGTGAAGGAAAGTAAGATGGAGAAGTTGACAGTTGACGGTTAACGGTTGACAGTAAAAAAGAACTAAAAAGAGAGCCCTCTCGGGCTAATTCACCCCTTCCCGGCCTCCCCCTCAAATAAGGGGGAGGTGTCCGAAGGACGGAGGGGGTAAAAAATGGCAAGAGAACATAAAATGCAAAATACAGAAAAGAAATTGCGCGAAACAGCCAAAAAGCTCCTTGCCGATCACACCGTTGACTGCGTCATCGGTTTCAAGGATGGCTCGCGGCCAAAGTCCAGCAGGCCTTTCTTTGCGCGAAACCCGCAAGACGTTGAAAAACTCGTGTGGAACATGTATTGCGCCGCGAACCTTGCGACGTTCCTGCCAAAGCTTTTCGAAAAACCACAGCGTCCCAATAAAGATTACAAGACGCCCCGGATCGGGATCGTGGTAAAGGGTTGCGATGGCCGGTCTGTATTGGGTTTGGTCAAGGAAAAGCAGGTTCCCAGGGAAAATATCGTCATCATCGGAATGCCGTGCACCGGCATGGTTCCGGCTTCGAAAAATGAAAAAAGCTCGTCGGAAGAAATCGCCCGGGCATGTGTCGAATGCGTGAGTCCGACCATCAAAGGCATTGACATCGTCATCGACGGTGAGAGCAGAAAACCTGCCAGGGCCGATTACGCTCGGATAAAGAAATTTGAATCAAAGCCTGCAGAAGAACGGTGGAAGCTCTTTGTCGAAGAGATCTCAAAATGCATCAGGTGCAACGCGTGCCGGGAAGCGTGCCCGAACTGCTATTGCAAGGTGTGCTTTGCAGATCAGAAGAAACCCGCGTGGGTTTCGCCGGCAAACGTGCTGTCCGAAACCGTGGTCTTTCACCTGGGCAGGATGTTTCACCAGGCCGGCCGCTGCGTCGAATGCGACGCATGCGTCAACGCCTGTCCCATGGGAATAGACCTGCGGCTTTTTACGCAGAAGCTGGCGTCCGACGCAAAGGATTTGTTCGGCAGCGTGCCGGGCGTGACCGACGACGCGGTTCCTGCGCTCAATACGTTCATGCAGGACGACAGCGAATGTTTTATTACCGATCCCGAGGAGAAATAGCGTGCCTTCTGTCGCACTCGATTCGAAAAATCTCAAGAGTTTCGTGGCTTCGACGCTCAAACAGGCCGAAAGGGTTCGGGGTCCGGTCAAGGACAAAACAGGAACCGTGCTTGCGGATCTGTCGGCAAAGAGCGAGCTTGCATTTGATTTTGCCAATTTCAAGCTTCCAATCAAACGGGAGTTTTTTCCCCAATGCGAAGTGATATCCCGATTCGATGCAACCGGCTCACGTGCTGAGTCGCCGGCGGACGAGGCCGTTGTAATCTTCGGCGTCCGGCCCTGCGACACCCTGTCGCTTTCGTTTCTGGACAAGGTTTTTGTCGATGAACAGTATAGCGACCCCTATTACCAGAAGAGAAGAGACAACACGCTGGTCGTTTCCATGGCCTGCAATTCTCCTGCAGCGACCTGTTTTTGCACGTCGATCGGCGGAAGCCCGAACTCGACAAAGGGCAGCGACGTAATGATGTTCAATCTTGGAAACTCCTTCGTGCTCGAATCCGTTTCCAAGAAGGGCGAGGCGTTTCTCAAGAAGAACCAGAAAATGTTTCGCGATCCGACGCCAAAGGAATTGCAAAAGAGAAAACAACAGGAGGAAGCGGCGGAAAAGCAGGTGGGGAAGGTCAATGCCTCCGCCACGCCCGCATCGCTTCTCAAGAAGAACGATTCTGCGCTCTGGGACGAAATCGCCGAAACCTGTCTGAGCTGCGGCGCCTGCACCTTTCTATGCCCGACCTGTCACTGCTTTGATTTTTACGATGAGAAACAGGGAGACGGCGGCACGCGTGTCCGGGTACACGACGCATGCATGTTCGCGACGTTTACCCGCGAGGCGTCCGGCCACAATCCCCGCGGCCTCAAGCGCGACAGAATGCGCCAGCGGATCATGCACAAATTCTCATATGCGGCGGAGAACTTCAATGAGATGTTCTGCGTCGGGTGCGGCCGGTGCATTGTCAATTGTCCGAGCAACATCGACATTCGTGAAACAATCACCAAGGTGAATGCATGAGCGCAACAATCAATCCGTATGTTCCGGCCCGTGTTCAAATAGAAAAAGTAACGCTTGAGAATGACGAAAAAGACCTCAAGACATTCAGGTTTGCCTTTTGCGACAAGCAGGACGAAGCAAAATTCAATCATGAATGCGGTCAATTCGCCATGCTCTCGATTGCGGGCGTGGGCGAGATACCGATCGGCATCGCATCATCGCCGCTTGACAAGGGCTATGTCGAATTTACGGTAAAACGGTATCCCACGGGATTGGTGACATCTGCGCTTCACGACATGTCGGAAGGCGATATTATCGGTTTGCGCGGCCCGCTGGGAAACAGTTTCCCGCTGGAAAGTCTCAAAGGAAAGAATATTTTGATCGTCGGCGGCGGATTCGCGTTCACAACACTTCGGGCGACCATACGTTACCTGCTCTCCGACGGCATTCGCAACCAATACAAGAATATCACGATACTCTACGGCGCGCGCAGCCCCGGCGAGCTGCTCTACAAAGCCGAACTCGAAGCGTGGCAGAAGAGAAGCGACATAACGACAATCGTGACTGTTGACAAGGGCGATTATGCCTGGAAAGGCCGTGTTGGTCTTGTCCCTGTCGTCCTCAAAGAGATCGCCCCGAGCGCGGCCGATGCGGTCTGCATCGTATGCGGTCCGCCCATCATGCTGAAATTCACCATGCCCCCGCTCATGGAGCTGGGATTTTCCCCGAATAATATCCTCACGTCCCTTGAACGTAAAATGACCTGCGGTGTCGGCAAATGCGGCCGGTGTAACGTGGGCAGCAAATACGTGTGCAAGGACGGCCCGGTCTTCCCGTATTCGAAAATCAAGGAATTCGAAGACCGCGGGCTCTGATTCGCCGAAAATACGTTTTCCGGAAACAATCCTATTCAACTCCGCTCCACCGAAGCACAACGCTGGGGCGAGAGCGGCTCTAGCTAGCCTCGAGCATTCTCTCCTTTCGAAAAATTCAAATGCCTTGCGATATGGAATTCCTGTAATAAGCATAATTTGACGTTGCCTAAAATGAAAAATATAGAAATATAGTATACAATTGAAAAGATATAATATTCAATTAGTTACAGATATGGTAGCAAAAAAGTACAGATATATAGAAAATATTTATGGCAAAAAAGCGTCATGGTATTATATTGTCATTGACCCAGGCGCACTTTGTGGGTTTCTGACGATTTATTAAACAGATTACCAAAAGAGATCTAAGGAGGTCTGACGTGGTGCGGATTTGCATATATCGGTTGGCTGCGGCTTTCCTTGCATACGTCGGGATGGCTTCGGCACAGACATGTCCGGCGTTTGTCCACAAAGCGACTGTTACGGGGTATGTGGATTCCGGTTACACTCTTCCTGTCAGGGGAACGGTCGTCTGCGCCGTACGGTATAAGGGCGGACTTTACAAAGCTGCATTAGGAACGTACACTCCGACGCTTATCCCGAACACCTCCGATGCCGTGAACGCCAACGCCACGCAGATAACCGAAGACGGACAATGGGTGCTCTATAACGCGGGTGGTCCCACGCTCATCCGGATTGACGGGCAGTATAAAACCAAGGTCCCGGTGGTTTCCTATGGCGGCGAAGGCTGCTGCACTTTCTGGTGGCATGCTCCCAGCGGTAAATTGGAAGTTGTCTATAGAGCAAGCGGTGATAAAATAGTGCACGCGGTCCCGGTCACTTTTGGAGCCTTCGCTCCCACATTCGGCGCAGACCATACTATCGCCCAATTCAACTCAATCATCGAATTTTCAATGGGCATCTCCGGCAACCATATGTTTACCAGAGTAGACGATTCGCATTTTGGCGTTAAAATGATTACCATTCCCAATATCGGCAGCGGCACTGCCACCGAAGCCAATTTCTATACGCCCGCCGGCACTGATTATCCGTCGTTCGGCTGCATGTGCTCGATGTCGCATGACGGAACCATCAGCGTCTACAATCCGGGGTATGACCAATGGTGTGGCTGTCTTGCGGATGAGTTCTGCCTGCTCAGGCACAAATCGTTTGTGCTGCTCCCTTTTCAGGAATCCACAGCGCCCTCAGTAGGATGGCAAGCCGGTCTTCTGAAGACTAAGGCAATCAGTATAAACTGGGCCCCGCGTAAGGATTTATTGCTCAATCCCAAGGATTCTACACATGGCCTGGATACCAACAATCTTGGTTCCGATTTCAAAGGATGGTGTTACACCAACGACAGCACGTATATCGTCGGTGACGCCATGGGGCAGAAGATAGGCGCGGATTCGGGCACCATCTGGCTTGTTCATTACCCTACCAACACGTGGATAAGGATTCTCGGCAAGGACCCGGCGAATCTTCTGGCCTTTCCGGCCGTCTGGATCGACAAGAGCGTGAAGGTGCTTGAACCATGGCGTGGCAATCGCCTGGAGTATCGCGGCGTGCCGATGCGGGGTGGCACGTACATCGTTTCTATCAAAGGTCGCATTGTGTCAAATTCGAACGAAGGGCTGAATCTTTCTCCCGGCGTTTATTATGCCGTCGCCCGTGATGGAGTCATGAAACGCGTTGTTGTCGGACATTGATGTCGCATTGGTCAACATGGTATAGCTGAGGGGTATCATCATGTCAAGCAGCGTTAGGACGGGCGGTATGTTCCTGCGTTATGCCCGGCTCGTCCTTTTGGCCGCAGGTGTTTTTCTGATGGGTATTTTTTATTGCTCCCACACAACGCCGACGGCTCCCGAGGCATCCGGTTGTCCCCATTGGCCGCCAACCCAACCTGTTGATACATTTGATCCGGAATTCCGGATTATCTCCCCGAATGGCGGCGAGATGTTTCACGTCGGCGAGCAATGCACGGTGAAAGTAACTTCACGGCTTTCGGTTTCGGCGGCAGTGCTTCATGTTGTCATTGGACGGTACATTTTAACCCCGCCGCCGTTTGACATAATGGCCGCATCACTGCAGGGAAGCTCCGTCGTCGATACAATAATTTTTGCTATCCCGGATTCCTTGCAGGAAATGGGAGGGGGCATGGTCAGCAGCGTCAGCGATTCATGTTTAATGCAAATTTTCGACTATAGTCATCCCCAATATCTGGATTACTCTGATTGCTATTTCAGAATAAAAAATCAATAATTGAATGCCCGCAGGGGCCGGCCGACGCGGGCATGATCGTGTTTGGCTAAGGCCGAGAGAGTTATTTAACCGTTTTTTCTGGAGGTGCGCAATGTTCAAAGAAACAATCACTATGATGTTGTACGGAGTTCTCACAGCCGGCTCTCTCACGCAGGTTTTCTCCCAAGTCAATATTGCCGGCACAGTCAGGGACCAGAACGGCGCGGCAATGCAGGGAGTTGCCGTCTCGCTGAGCACCATTTCCATGGCAGCCACCACTGATGCTGCCGGTCATTATTCGTTGAATTCTACTCTCGTGAAAAATGCGGCCGATGTCCGCACCGCAACAAATAGCGCCCTGCTTGAAAAGGGCATGTTGAAATTCAGGGTCAATGATAACAGCGCCAGGGTGCGGATTAAAATCTATGACCTGCTGGGCAACGCAATCGCCTCCATAATGGAAAAAGATCTGGCGCAGGGAAACTACAGCATCCCAGCGGCGTCTGCAGGCCTTTCATCGCAGCTCTATTTGCTTAATGTCAAAATAGGGGACAATGAAAGCGTGATGATGATGCCGGTTTCGCAGAAAAAGTCATTTCACGGCACTTCTCTTGCGGCAAGCGCAGGCACGGCATCGAATGTCCTTCAAAAAACTGCCGCGTTACCCGACACGGTAAAGGCCCAGAAGACAGGATATTCCCGGGAGTTCAAGCCAATCGCGTCCTATACCGGGACATGTGATTTCATCATGACGGACACCGCATGGTTCTGGGGCAACCGGGCAAGCATTCCCGCGGCATCAAACGTCATGACCTATGTGTTCTTGAACAGGACCTATGGAGCATATACCGACGCGCAGATTTTCTGGAGTACGGGTGGGCAGACGAAATCAATAGCACAGGCATCAACCTATGACATGCCTGCAAACTCTTCCGGCAGGGTGAACTTCAACCTCGGGACCTCGACCGGCCAGTATGCCGAGTTCATGGAGCACACAATTTCCGCAACGGTCTGGAACGGCAATACCACACGGGTCGATGCGTGGGCCCTTCCTATCGTCATCCGCCTGCATTGCAAAGACGGGTATGATGCAATCCTCGGCGACCAATACCATATTTTCGCCATGAAGCGCGACAGCGTTTTCGCCATGTTTAAAAATTATGTTCCTGCGGAATTTCAATCGTGTGCCACCAAGGGCGCTCCCTACAGGATAATCGCGCCTGGTAAGGGCGAGGGTGCGTTTGACGCCGGGCAACCGTATGCAAATTACATGAACACTTACCTTACATCTCTGGGGATAAGCGGCGCGACGACCAATCAGGTTTTTTCCTGTGCCGGAAATCCTTTCGGCTCGAACGCAGCATTGGCCGGCGCGGTCAACAGGCATGTCGCGCAATTGCCGCAGGCGCAATGGACGGACGTGACACAATACTACAAAGCCGCGCCGGCGAATTATTATGCTAAATTCTGGCACGAGCAAAGCATCGACAACAAATGTTACGGTTTTGCCTACGACGATGCCGAGGGCCAGGCAGCCTACACGTCGCACGCCAGCCCTCAGTATTTGATTATTGCGATAGGATATTAAGAGTAAACAAAAGATTCCATCGAAAGGCGCTGTGAGGGAAAAATGAATATATCTGTTACAATAATCACGGCAATGAGAGTAATGGTGTTCATGTTTTCCGTGCTTTGTTTTGCCGAGACATATGTGCCTGAACCCGGCAACAGGGTGACCATAAACCTCGGCGCTTCTCCCTGGAAATTCATCAAATCAGACAAAATATACCAGGCGTGCTGGACTCCGTTTTCGATCAAACCGGTGGTCAATCTCGCGCACCATTGGAACCGTTCCGGCAACGTAACGGTCAATGCGTTCAGCAACTGCGACAGCGTACGGTTGCTCATAAACAACGTCAGCCAGGGCGTAAGAAAGCCGAATCCCCTTACCGGGAACATGCCGTGTCAATGTTCGCAACGAGTCGGCTAAGGAGGAATCATGAGAATGCCATGCGGCTATGCGACATTCATGGTGTTGCTGGCGCTTTGTTCCTTCATTTGGCCGCAGGTACAGGTCGGCCAGGGGAGCTACGCGACCTCGGGCGGAACCGGCGTTCCGAATTTCAATCCCTATACGACGGCCGATTTTACTCAAAAGTCAATTTCCAATACCTGGTGGGTCACGCTGGCGACGACTCCGTATTCCCAAGGCCTGTTCGCTCATCCTGTTTCCTACCTCGCAACGGCAAACGGCCTGGAAATGGGCTACCCGGGTGCGGCAAGCACGAGCGGGAGCGACATCGCTTCCACGCATGTCAGAAGCCTTGCCATCGGTGTCACCGGCATGAATGCCGACGCAGCGCGGGTTGCCGCGTACTCCCATTTCTCGGTGACCGCGCGCTGGACGAGCGGGGCAATGGTCATGGAGGCAACCATGGGCCATGGGCTCCCGTTTGTCTATTGCAAAATAACCGGAGGCCCGGCCGCGATCGCCTTTAACGGCACGCCCACTATCTGGTACAACAGCGGCGGAGTGGTCGGCGCAACGATTGGAGGCAAGAACTTCGGCATTTTTGCGCCCACCGGCTCTGTCTGGTCCGGGACCACCACGCTCAGTTCAACGCTGTCGGGCAAAGAGTACCTGTCGGTCGCCCTGCTGCCTGACGGGGCGCAGAATACACTTTCGTTTTTTAAACAATACGCCTATACTTTTGTCAAAGAAGCGCGCGTGGATTACGCGTACGATGAAGCGCGCGGCAGGCTCAACGCGGTGTTCAGGATCGTGCCTGACATTAAGGAAGGGAACGAAACCGGCACCGTTTTCGCTCTCTTGCGCCACCAATGGCTCAATTCGTCATCGCCGCTTCTGCCCTACGCCTATCAAAGCGCACACGGAGAAATGAAGGTCACGGCAGGCGCGTCTTTTACAACCAGCATGACCTTCAACGGCATTCTGCCGGCGTTTCCGGATACCGGGGTTGATCATGCGACGCTCAATATGTTGCTTAATAATATCGACGCCAGTTGCGGAAGCGGGGACACCTACGGAGCAGGCAAGTCGATGGGCAAGGTGGCTGCCGCGGCACAAATCGCCAATCTCATCGGGAATACCGCAAAACGCGACCAGCTTGTCCAGGGGTTGAAGACGGCGCTGCAGGGATGGCTGCTTGCCGGCGGCGGCCAGCAATTCTACTATCACAAGCCATGGAACCGGCTCATCGGCTATCCTGCCTCCTATGGTTCTGACAGCCGGTTCTCGGACCATCATTTTCACTATGGCTATTTCATGCAGGCAGCCGCCGTGGTGGCGCAATTCGACCCGACATGGGCCCGGCAGGAGAACTGGGGCGGCATGGTGAACATGCTTGCGCGAGATGTTGATACATGGGACGACAACGATTCGCTGTTTGGCCGCTTTTCATGTTTCGATCCCTATGAGGGGCACGGCTGGGCCGACGGCCTGGGGTTCGACCGGGGCAATGACCAGGAATCATCGTCCGAGTCAATGAACTTCAACGCCGGTCTCATCATGTGGGGCGTGAACACGGGAAACAAAACCATTCGCGATCTCGGCATTTTCATGTATGTCAATGAGGCGCGCGCGATCGAACAATACTGGTGGGATGTGGACAATGCCGTTTTTCCCTCCGCATTTACGCATACTTCAGTTGGAATGGTATGGTCAAACGGCGGGGCGTATTCAACGTGGTTCTCCGGCGACCCCAGCGCCATTCACGGGATTAACTTTCTCCCGGTTACGCCCGGGCACCTTTATCTCGGACGCCGTCCGGAGTACATCCCGAAGAATTACCAGGAGGGTTTCAACGGGGGGTGGTCCGACTTGTTTTACGAGTTCCTTGCTTTTTCAGATCCTGCGACAGCGGTGCAGAAATACAATGCCGGCACGGGCATCGAAGCCGGAAACTCGCAGGCACTGTGCTATCATGAAATAAATTCCCTTAACGCGGTGGGAAAGCTTGACACCGAAGTGACGGCAAACACCCCGACCTTCGCGACCTTTGACAAAGGGAACATACGTACCTACTGCGTATACAACCCTGACAGCCAGAGCGCAACGGTGACCTTCAACGACGGTTTCAGCATGGCAATTCCGGCGAAGAAGCAGGTGTGCCATACGGGCCCGGCAAAGCCTGTGGCAACAGTAACGCCTGTACATGGCACAAAAACGAATGTGTCCGTCAAGGAACAAATAATCGCCGTCAATGGAATCCTTCGGGCGTCCAGCCTTCCCGGTCCCGGAGGTCAGGCCGCGAAAATAGAATTGTATGATGTTTCGGGAAAAAGGGTGTGGGAAGGTTCAACTTCAGATTTGCGCGAAAACGGAAAAAGCAAGCTGCCTGTGCGAGCGGGGAATGGCGTTTATATCCTGAAAACACGGTAGCATGTTTGATTCTTTCCGCGAAAAAAGCAATTCCCTCTCAGTTCAGCAGGCTCCGATTGGAACAGCGGTTTGTACAATAATGACCTGTTTGATTCGATAATTTTGATTAATAAAAGGTCAAAATTCCCAACTAATCAGTTATATTCAGACTAAATCCGTGTAGCTATTCCAACCGTTTATCCGAATGGATCAGAATGACTAAGAAATATTTGAGCATTATAATGGGGCTGGGATCAATCTGTTTTCTTTTATGCACCTCAAAGACGCCCACCCAACCTGCACCAAGCAGCACGACGGTCGATCAACTCGAAATATCGGATTCCGCAATTTCAGGATGGGCCATGTCATCGGCAAGCGGAGATACCTTTTGCTCATACCCGATAGATTCGTTCTACAATGGACCTCCGGGAAGCATCGACGGCGGAGCTGTACCGTATGATTCCATCGGGTGCAAGAATATTGCATTTCAGACCATGACAGGTCCGAGCTCGATGGTGTGTCGATCCTATGCAATGGATTTCGCAACTCTAGCAAAGGCGTCGGCCATGTTCGAATACAAGAAATTTTCGCAAGTCCCCGCTGTGGCTGTTCCCGGATTCGATATTTCCACTGCCTTCGCAAAGTCGTTGACCGACGGCGCAGTGGTTTATGCGCATTTCAATAAATTCTACATCGAGATCACCCTGCTTGGCGCCGCCGATAGTGCGGCAGTGTTGACATCCGCGGGTGAATTTCTTGGCGTGTTTAAGGGAAAGATCAAGTAGTTCAGATTGAATGAAGGGAGTATTGCATGGAAAAGAAGACCCCGACTGACCGGCGCAGGTTTCTCAAGATGACGGCAGGTGGCGTTGCCGGTTTGTCATTAGTCAGTATCGACAAGGCCTTTGCCGCTCCCTCCGCCTGGACGCCGAAAATGGCGATCAATCCAAACATTGATAACATGAAAGTGGTCTGTTGCCACGATACAACCATGCTGAGTGGGGCGGTCATGACCACTTTCACCTCGCAGAACAATGCGGTCAATGCAAGTAAAGTGAATACGAACCTGGATGAAATGGTCTGCCGCCTTGCGGCAACCGCAAGCCTTCCGGCCCCCACGCCGGACCAGGCCTGGAAGATACTATTCCGATCAAGCAAGGCGTGGACGGACACGAAGGTCGCAATCAAGGTCAACGGCGTCAATGCATTTTGCATGCCCCGCATCGCAATCATCGCGAAGCTGTGCAAAGTGCTTAACGGGTTCGGCGTGCAAGGCAAGAACATCATCATCTACGACGGTTGCAACGACGCCAGCGGCAACTCAAAATATACCCCCTACTGCAGCCTTACGGATGCGACAAAAGTCAATGCACAAGTCAGCGTGGGAAACAGTTTGCTGGGCAACAGGACCCCGGTCACCATAGAGGGGTGGACGAACGGATCCTTTACCTGTACCGCGGACATCGCCCTTGGAAACGTTGACATTCTCATTAATCTTGCGGTTAACAAGGGGCATGACCGGGCCGCCAACGGGTATTTCACCTTGTGCATGAAGAATCATTACGGCACCTTTGATCCTCCCGCAGGTATGCACGACAACACGGTTCCTTTCATCAGCATTAACAAGCACGACGCCATTATCGGCGGCAATCCTGTCCGTCAACAATTATGCATCATCGATTCACTGACCGGGACCATCGCCCATGATCCCGCGGCCGCCCCGGACGTCCCGCCACCCTACAGACTCATCATGGGAACTTTTGCTCCGGCCGTCGATTACCTTTGCGTCACAAAGGTCCGGGAACCAATCATGAAAGCAGTGCAAAATGATACTGTCGTCAACAGTCTCATGTCGTATTTCGGCTATGCGAATACGGACCCGCAATGGATTGAGTTTACTCCCGGCCAATCAAGTGCGGGACCGTCCACAGACCGCGGTGAGAGGCCAATTATTTCGATAAGGCTCCAGAATGGCAAATTCAAATCCGCCTCGGTTCGTTTTGCGCTTGAATCCGACCTCTCCCGTCCTGTGAAGATTTCCATTTACGATGCACGGGGATACCTTGTGTTTGACCGGCAGATTCCTGCTCCCGGCGCAAATGGTTGTACGCTTGCGTGGAATGGAAAGGCCAAAAATGGCCGCGTGGTCCCTGCGGGGACGTATGTCGTCAAGGCCGTTGCGGGAGACTGGAATCGTGTGGAAACAATGCGCGTGTTCCGGTAACCCGTTTTTTTATGGTAGGACTTCAAGGTGTGTTTCGGGCACTAGTAACGGTTGTGTTGTTTTCTGCTTGTGCGGTATATGCCGTGCTTCCACTGACTGTTCCCACATTTAATTGCATAGGAATCTGCTGGAAACCTGCCGGTGCAGCAGCCACAAATGTCTGCAAGGTACAGTATCGCGAAACAGGAACGTCCGGGTGGCGTAATGGATTGGACCTGTGGTTTGATGTAAGAACCCCGGGCAGTTCGGGTAATGGTTTGGTGAGCTGGCCATTTTCCACGGGTGATGCTGACTTCAACAATTATGCGAATGGCTGGATCAATACATATCGTGGCAGCATTGTGGGTCTCACATCGGGTACAAGTTATGATGTAAACCTCAAATTGCAGGCCTCTGCAAGAGAAACCACCTTTACTTGTGCTACATGGTCGGATAGCTTTCCAATTGCAAAGACCATCGTGTTGCCTGCAACAAGCAGCGACTCCCTGAATATCACGCAGGGCGGAACCGCTTCAGGTTATATACGCTATACCCATGCTGCGAGCGGAACATCCACTATAGACGTTAACAATGTGCGAACCTACTGTGTCAATCTCAGTTCAAACGTCAACTATATCATTATCGACGGGATAACATGTAAGAATGCCTCAAAGGCCGGTATAATTCTAGCGGGTGGCAACCATGACGTAGTGATTCAAAACTGCGATATCTCCGTCTGGGGCAGGCCGGATAACTCGGTAATGACGGGCGGCGGCGCTGAGCAGGATGCAGGAATATGGTCAATCAGTCCGACGATTACAAAGATAATAATCCAGCGAAATAGAATACATAATCCGCGCTATACTACCAACAATTGGTACGAGCCTACGGGGAGCTACGGAACTCACCCGCACGGGCCGCAGTACGTAACTTTTCAGAATAATCCGGCGGGTAATTACGTTATACGGTACAATGAATTTTACAGCGATTCCGGTCATTATACCAATGACGGCATCGGCGGCAGCGAAAATAACAGTTATTCGGGATGCTTTAACTGCGACACTGATATCTATGGAAATTATTTTGCCAATTGCTGGGACGATGCAATAGAAGCCGACGGTGCCAATCGCAATAACAGAATATGGGGCAATTTTTTTGAATTCTGCAACAACGGAATATCCCATGCATCTATTTCCATAGGCCCGATATATGTATTCCGCAACATACGGGGAATGGCTTACGAGAAGTATAGTGAAAACAATTCATCGAATGCCCGTTGGGAAAAATTCCAGGGAGAAGAGATAGGTGATACCTATCTCGGCGGCAGATGCTTTACAATGCACAATACCCTGCTACAACCGGCTCCTGCCACGAGGTACATTCCCAGCCAACCGGGCAAGCACACTGTTGCGACTTCATTAACATCCATGGGCGTCTGCCAGGGGGAATCGAACAACGGGCTTGAAAACACAATAAGTTTGAACAATATCCTGCATGTGCGTTCAAACAGCGGTACCAGCATCATGGCGGATGGCTGGAGCGGCGTTGGCTATTCTGCCGGCCTTCCTGCCGTTGTTTCAACCGCTGATTATGATCTGCATAACGGTTCTATACCGGGTGGCACTGAGACGCATGGATGGACGGGAACGCCTACCTATGCAACCGGTAATCCTCTTGGATGTTTCTATATTGCATCTACGTGTCCGGGATATCATGCAGGAGCGAAGATAAATAATTTTAACGATGCGGATACGGGTGTTGGCGTCGATATCGGCGCTCAGCAGAGCGGTTCAGCCCCAATGCAGTTCGGCCCGACCGCATATCTTACAACGGGAGTAATCGACCAGCACACTATCAATGCTAACCATGTACCTCTGAACTTTGGCATTAACGCAAGAATTACCTCTCGTAAAGATATCGTTGTGAGGGTTCAGCTGCCTCAGCCTGGAAATTATAAACTGCGGATGTGCGATAGTGCAGGCCACGTCGTATGGGAGCAGAATGCTATGGCCGGCACCGGTGCGTTTGATGTTGTGAAGAAGAATACAACAAACCAGATGGCTACCGGTCTATTCTATATAACACTTATTCAGAATGGCACTAGCCAGACTCAGAAATTGATGTGCATGAAGTAACGAACGCGATTCGATTGCGGCACTCCATCGTATTGTAGCAGAAGGAGAGTTCACATGAGGATGAAGAGCTCGATTTTTGCCGTTGTTTCTTTTTGTGCAGTTTCGACCTTGGCCGGCCAGCTCGGCGTTAATATCGGGCTCCCGGAACGCGGCGGCACGTTCGTGGATATCGTGAAGGAAAACTACCGCTGGAGCAAAGCCGGCGCCGGTGCGGCGCTCACCGCAAGCGACGTGGATTCGTCAGGCTGGCCGAAGACGGATGTCGACTTCGTTTTGGACCAGCGCCCCGTGGCCGAGTGGGCGGGCAGCGTTGATGACCCGCAAGCCTACCATCTCGACCTGCGGGGAACGTACAAATGCGCGCTTTCGGGCCGCGCAAACGTGCACAGCACCGGGCAGGGAACGGTGCAAAATACCGCTTACGATTCCGCGACGAATGCCACGACCTTTGATTTTGTGGTGACCGACCCGCCCGGGGCGGGCGGCGGATTCCTGGACCTGGAATTCACGAATACCCGGCGGACCGCAGGGAGCGCCACGGGTAGCGGATTCAGGGGGTTTAGAATGCTTCGGCCCGGTTATCCCCTCACTACGCTCAAGACGTTTACCGACGATTTTCTCGGCGCCTTGACCGGCGTCAATTTTTCCGCCATCCGGTTCATGGTCTTCACCGGCGCCAACGGCATGGACCCGCTGTATCCCGGCACTACGGCCTGGAGCAGCCGAAAACTGAAAACCGACGCAGGTCAGAATCCCGTGGCGCCCCTTGGAAAAACCGACGGCGCGGCATGGGAATATGTCATAGAATTGGCCAACACCGTGAACAAAGACGTCTGGATCAACGTTCCGATTTCCGCCAACGCTTTATACGTCCGTCAACTTGCGCAACTGTTCAAAGATTCCCTGAAGAAAAATCTCAACATCTATGTCGAAAGCAGCAACGAAGTATGGAACACGGCGCCGGGCTTCGAGCAGAGCGCATACAACAAGGCGCAGGCTTTGGCCCTGGGGATCACCGAGCAGCAGAATCACGCGAGGCGCACCGTGTCTCTTGCCATGAGTTTCGACAGCGTGTTTGGCGCCGGTTCCTTGAACGGCAGGGTCCGCGTCGTTTTGTGCAGCCACAAGCCCATGCTCAAATGGTGGGTGGAACCCATGTTGCAATATGTCAATACGACCTTTGGAGCGCCGAAGGATTTCATTTACGCGATCGGGTGTCAGACCTATTTCGGCGGCGGATCGGACACCGGTGAAAGCGCGGCAAAAATCCTCTCAGATTGCCATCAGGACATCAAAGACCAAATCGACGAAACCGGAATGGTCAACGAAGCGGGCCGGTTGCAGTGGATCGCCAAGGCCAAGGCATGGAACTTCGCAGGAGGGTTTGTTTCCTACGAAGGCGGGCCCGACCACGGAGGGGGCAGCACGGTCAATATCGGCAACCGTATTTTGGCCGAGCGCGATCTCTTGATGGGAGAGAACTTGAAATACA
>Ga0182027_10003233_pt1 | contig 26025 bp, 24 predicted proteins | sample 712E1DmetaG_FD_121300 | JGI IMG/M metagenome (GOLD analysis project Ga0182027, IMG submission 121300) | Permafrost microbial communities from Stordalen Mire, Sweden - 712E1D metaG (Illumina Assembly) | ecosystem: Environmental > Terrestrial > Soil > Wetlands > Permafrost | place: Sweden...
GCTTCCCGTGACTACAATAAAATCGGTCAGGGCGAGTATGGCCAATACTAGGATTATTAAAACTATGCTTAGGTCTGTTTCCGTCATCGTTTAGTCAAGGATTAAGACTTCAGACTAAAAACAGGGCTATCAAACCGAGTAACCTAATACCCTGCCTTCTTCAGTAACCTCGTCCGATGCAAAACCGTTCTCTGGCATGTAGGTTATAGTTATGAGAATGGAATAGACCTCGCCCTCTGCTTTATAGGGGCATACTGCTTTCAGATCGAATGATCCGAACGCCTTTACGTTGACGCCTTTCAGATCGGGCTTAACCTCGCAGGAATAATCTCCGGATACGTCAGTCACGTTGACTTCAGTGATCGTTATCGGTTCCTCGACACGGGAGTTGAAAGACGCCGAAAAATCCCCCTCCTGACCGTAGACCACACTCTGGGTCATGGGACGGATGGTGGACCAGCCGCTTGAGCCCATGCTGGTGCCTGCATAGTTTATTGTGTTCCGGAAAACCAGCAACAATATCACCAGGAAGAACACGAAAAGAATCGTCGGGAATACAAGAGACATGCGCATTTAGACCACCTATTAATGCTTAAAAAATAGTGCATCAGAGTATATATCATTTAAGAGACCTAATCCTTTCAACGCCCTTTATCTCTTTAAGAACCTCCTGAGTACCTTCAGGCACAAGGTGCTTCCATCTTTCCCCTGCAAGGATCCTTCTGCGTATCTCGGTCCCGGAATATTTTTCCCTGTTGAAAAGGCCGGTTGCGTGAACCCTGTATCCGGCTTTCGCGAAGAGCGAGCGCTCCAGTTCCCCGTTGGTATAGACCACATCGAATTTGGGCACGATCTTTTCCACGTGCGCGACCCATCGCTCATTATTCCCTATGTCAGGTACGTCGAATACAGAGACCTTGCGAGTGATGTCTTTCACCGAAAGAAGGATCATCTGCCTGCGTTCCTCCGCGGTGAATGGATTATGCCGAGTATGCGATTCCTGGGAGCTGCCGACGCCGATCGCTATGTTATCGGCTTCTTTTGAGGCTTCCTGCACGAGCATGTGATGCCCCATGTGGAATGGCTGGAATCTTCCGATTATGAGAGCGGTTGTCATAATGCTTTCTCTTAACATAATTTATGCCCGCAAGTTTAATACATCTATTGTTAAGAGCAATATGGAGATAGGACAGGTAATAGGAGCGACCACGCTGCGGGGTTTTAGGTTCGTCATAAAAGAGGGCATGGAGAAGCATGTCAAGAGGGGGGAATTTGTCTCCGTGAAAGAAGCCGTGACAGGGAACGAAGTAATCGGCATCATTAAGGAGATCACTATAAGTAATGAACTACTGCCGGATGAATTCGGGCGAGACCTGCGCATAGGAGACATCGTACTCAATGAGGGCGAGTACCCCGTTCCAACAGTAAAGATCCTGGGCTACGAGGGAGACCGTGGATTAGAGCTTCCGCGCCACGGAATAAAGCCCGGGGCGAGCGTAGAACTCGTAGAAGATGAGGTCCTAAAACGCATCCTCTGGCAGGACGAGAAGAAATCAGCCTGCATCGGCTCAGTCTCTACAAGGGAGAATGTTCCGGTCTATGTTTCCATAAATGACATAATATCGAGGCACTGCGCAGTCCTTGCGATGACGGGCTCCGGGAAAAGTTACACAGTGGGCGTTCTAATAGAGGAATTGCTGAAAAAGAAGGGCGCTCTAGTCGTTTTTGACCCGCACGGAGAATACAAGAACCTTTCCGTCGATGGAGCCTTAACAAAAGTTTACGGCATCAAGGGGGGAAACAGGATAAGGATAGAGACTTCATCCCTCAGGACGGGAGATTATGCCAATCTAATACCGGACCTCTCAGAGCCTCAGCGTGACCTTCTGGAAGAAACTGTCAGCCTCGCGGGCAAATTCTATGACAAATACGATTTTGACATAGTGAAGAACATACTCTCATGCGTCTACGACGCAAAAGACGGAAGGGAGCTGATAACAGATATGATTCCTGAGAACACACTAAAAGAACTCGCAAAGAAGGTCAGTCTCTCCACTATCGGCGCGCTCATAAGAAGGCTCGACCGTCTGGCAAGGATGGGGGTCTTTGAAATGAATGGAACGCCCCTTGAGGAGGTCGTATCATTGAATCAGCTAACGGTAGTAGACCTTTCCGACTCGGACGAACGGCTGTCTGAAACAATACTGGCAGTCCTCTGCAGAAAGATATTCGACGCAAGAAAGCAGTATGTCAAAGACGGGGAAGGAAAATTCAAGACGCCGGTATTCATAATAGTAGAAGAGGCGCACAACTTCGCCCCGCGCTCATCGGAAGAACGGCAGATAATATCCCGGGGGATACTCAAAAAAATAGCAAGAGAGGGAAGAAAGTTTGGAGTGGGCCTCTGCATCGTCAGCCAGCGGCCCAGCAAACTGGATTCTGACGTGTTATCTCAATGCAACACCCAGATTATAATGAAGATAGTCAACCCCTCGGACCAGGAATACATCAGGCAGTCCGTCGAAAGCGTAACAGAAGACGTGGTAAAAGACCTTCCCGCATTGGCACGCGGCGAGGCAATAATATCAGGATCAGCGATAAAGCTCTCAGTCCCGGTAAAGATAAGGTTTAGAACAACGACCGTGGGAGGAGAGGATATCGACATAGTGGGAGAATGGATGAAGAACTCGGAAGCCTAAGGAAGGAGATAGACGTATTAGACAAAGGGATACTCGCCCTAGTGGAAAAAAGGATCGAGACAGCTCAAAAGATCGGCGCCGTCAAGGCAAAGAAAGGCCTGCAGATATCCGATCCAGCCAGGGAAAAAGAGGTTCTGGATAATGTGTCAAGGGGCACAAAACTGGAGAAATCGTTTGTTAGGGGCCTTTTCTCGTCTATAATAGAGTACTGCAAACATGCCGAACAAAAATAGCGTCGCCGTCCTGGGACCCAAAGGAACGTTCACTGAAGAGGCGGCAAAAAAGATGTTCCCCGGAAGGGAATTAGAACACTGCGACACCGTAGAGGAAGTATTCGAAGCAGTAGACCAGGGAATGGAATACGGTGTTGTGGCTGTTGAGAACTCGCTGGAAGGGGCAGTGAATACCACCATGGACTGCCTACTGGAACATGATGTGAGCATATCCAAGGAAGTAGTACTGGACATAAGCTTATGTCTTATGACACCCCCTGGGGCAAAAAAAGAAGAGATAAAAACGATACTATCACATTCTCATTCATTCGGCCAGTGCAGAAAGTATCTGAAAAAGAACCACCCAAAAACTGCGCTTAAAAGATATGACAGCAATACTGCAGCTATAAAAGAGCTGGGCGAATTGAAACCGAAAGGTGTCGCAGCTATAGGCCCCGGGGCTGCGGCTGAGCTATACGGCCTGGAAATACTTTCAAGAGGCATTGAAGACGCCCCCAGCCAGACGCGCTTCATAGCTATCTCGAAGAAAATTTCTACGACAGGAAAAAAGACCTCGATAATATTCGCCTTAAAAGACCGCCCAGGAGCTCTCTACCATGCTCTCAAAGACTACTCTGACAACGGAATAAACCTGACAAAAATAGAATCGCGTCCGGCAAAAAAGAAGCTAGGAGAATACTCATTCTTCATAGACTTCGAAGGCTCGCTTGACGAGCCCAAAGTAAAAAAAGCGCTTATGTCACTGAAGGAGAAAACGATCTTCCTCAAGACCCTCGGAAGTTACTAAAAAAACATATAAACCCTGGTTCTAATACGTAAACGATGAAAAGGAATCTATGTATCATACTACTCACCGCATTAATCGCTTGCCTTGCGAATGCAGCCTGGGCGAATCTCGCACTGAATAACAGCATAAGTACCGACCCTCTGGCAGACATCATGAACAGGATAAATGACGTAGTGTGCATTTTCCTCACATTGATAACATACCTAGCCTCCGGCATAAGCGCGCTCGTAATAATATACGCAGGCTTAAAATACATATCTTCACAAGACGCAGAACAGACCGCAAACGCCAAAAACATGATAATATACGCTATATTCGGTTTGGCGCTGGTCCTACTTGCCTGCCCCGTAGTCGACTATCTGATCATCGGCACGAAGATCGTCCCATTCCAAGAAAAATGCAACTGCTTTGGGAGCGGCGAAAATCCGAACGTCCCGCCCGGACCCCCCGTACAAACATGCAATGACGGAACGCCAACCGGGCAGTGTTCCTCTACCCCCGGATTCAAATGCATCCTAGGTCCAAGTGGCCTAGTCCTTGTACCGGATTCTTCCTGCAGTCCGCCAGTACCGCCGGGCAGTACGACCACAACAACAACCACGACAACCTTGTCCACTACTACAACTACGACAACGACTTTGGCAGATCACGGCATTTGCTATAACGCCGAAACCAACAGCCTATGCTCTGGACTCAATGTTCTAAGGTCGGGTCTTCAGGCAGATTGCTGCGCTGAATGGACGTGCTGCTGCTCGACGCCGTCTGGAACATGCACTGCCCCATAAAAGTATTTATTAAAGGACGAGAAATAGTTTAAACGTTGAAATGGACCAAAGAATAGTTTTAGGGTTATTAGTAATATCCATGTTTCTGTTCCCACTTTGTACTGAAAGCAAACAAGCGCAGGAGATAACGTCGACAACCGTTGCGGTCGAAGTGAATGCTGTTACGACTACTCAGGAACAGGGGGCGGCAGTTACAACAACGCCCGATATCTCCCTGAACGAAATGCAAAAAGAAGCATGCATAAACGCAGACCTTGGAGGAACGTGCAAGTCAAAACTGGAGGAACTTAATGTGGTACCCCTCGCGGACTGCTGCAAATATTTAGGCAAGTGCTGCGAATGAGAGGAAAAACAATGAGAAAAATGAATCAAAAGTATCTGGCTGTGTTGACAGTTTTGTCAATTATCACATGTGTCGTGAACACAGCATCTGCGGAAACCTGTCCTTATGATACCGATTACAAATACGCGCTCAAAAAAGCCCTGGTCGACTATCTGAAAGATCCCTCGGAAAGTAAAATGCAATTAGGCGAAGTAAAACAGATACTGAACTTTTATCTTGTCACAGGAAGCCTTGTTGACTCGGACTGCCCACCTCAGATAAATGCATTAGTCGATAAAGCAGACAGCCAGATATCCGATGAGAACCTCAAAACACTTGGAAGCAGAGGAATAGATAAATGCAACGTATGCCCTGACGGGGCCTTATGCGGTGAGCAAAACGCCAAAGGACAGACCTGCACATGCAAAGACATAGACAACGACGGAAGATCAGAATACTGCTTCCTGAAGCCTGTAAAAGCTCCCAAACCCACATGCGACGTATGCCCGGACGGAACGGTCTGCAAAGAAAAGAACCAGAAAGACCAGACCTGCACATGCAAAGATACCAACAGCGACGGCATAATGGAATACTGCTTCCTGAAGCCTTTGGAACCTGAATCCACTACAACTACCCTTCCCGAAAACTGCCAGGGTTACGGGGAACATGACTGTCTGAAGACCGCCTGCTGCACCGGAATGGATTGTAAGAAAGATTTATTTCCGGACCTGGCCACCACCTGCTGCAATCCGCAAGAATGCGCGGCAGACAATGCATGCTCATATAACGGAAGAATATTAAATGATGTTATATGCCTGAAAGGAGAATGGGTCAACAACACCTGCAGCGTCCCCTCAAAGAAAGACTACATATGCCCGGACGGAACAAAAATAGCCTGGTGCGAATGCAAAAACAACAAACAATGGAACTGCACATCATCCCCCGAAAACAACTGCAAGACAACGACCACGACTACGCCAAACCAGACGACAACGACAACGTTGCCCCAGGACTGCCTTAAGCATTTTGGAAAGGATTGCTCGCAAAAAGCCTGCTGCCCAGGACTGGAATGCAAAGAACAGCCATACCCAAATACGCCAAAAATCTGTTGTTTACCCAAAGAATGCCCAAACGGTATTCTATGCATGCCCAACGGCGAACCTTCAGGCAATACGACATGCATGAACGGCCAATGGGTCAACTCAACATGCAGCTTCCCCTCAAAGAAAGACTACATATGCCCAGACGGAACAAAAATAGCCTGGTGCGAATGCAAAGACAACAGACAATGGAGCTGCACATCATCCCCAGAAAATAATTGCAAAACAACGACCACGACCACCATATCTCCGTAAACTGCACAGCAGAATGCGAGGAGAAAGGCCATTGTAGCCAGATTACGGAAAAATTGCAGCAAGTCAAAAGTATTTATAATGGCTGAGAAAATAGTTTAAAGAGTAATTCATACACTATTAAAAGGCCCATCAAGGAATTAGTAACAAAAATGTAAAGGATATTAGCATTCTGCATTATTTTGTCCGCATTATTCTGCTTTGTAGGCGTTGCCTTAGCGGAGGACGATTGCCCGTATGACGACGACTACAAATACGCGCTGCAAAAGGCGCTCGTAGATTATCTGAAAGACCCGCAAGCGAGCAAATTCTCGCTTGGAGAGGTAAAAGACATGCTGGGTTTTTACCTGAAGGAAGACAGCATAACCAACGCTAATTGCACCCAGGAAATAAAAGCGCTTGTCGAGAAAGCAGACAAGGTCGAAGACGGCCTTATGTTCAAGATGGGTGGAAGAGATGCAAATAAATGCGATGTATGCCCTGATGGAACGCTTTGCGCCGAAAAAAATGACAAAGAACAGACCTGCACCTGCAAAGACGCGAACGGAGACAACAGAAACGAATACTGCACACTTGAACCGATAATAGCTCCCAAATCTTACTGCGACGTATGCGCAGACGGCACCTTATGCGACGAACAAAACGACAAAGAACAGACATGCTACTGCAAAGACGCAAACCAAGACGGCAAAAATGAGAACTGCTATCTGCGGCCTCTGAAGGCTTGGCCCGGACCATGCGATAAATGCGAGGACGGAACAGTCTGCAACGAGACAAACGACCTGGGAGAGACATGCTCATGCAGAGACATAAACAATGACCGAGTGACAGAAAGATGCATGATGTACCAGAACGATCCTCTCCGATGCAGCAGCTCATGCGCTAAATGCTCAGACGGAACGGCGTGCGGGCAGACAAAGAACGGCCAGATATGCACATGCTCAGACGAGAACAAGGACGGCAAATATGAGACATGCCAACTAAAAAAACCAGTTGTGGCATGTAATCAATGCAATGATGCGACGCCGTGTGGGAAAACCAACGCATACAACCAGATATGCCGGTGCATAGACAACGACAGAGACAACAAAACCGAAGAGTGCACCCTAATGCCTTCGAATACAATTTTATACAGATGCAACGCATGCATCGACGGAACGCCCTGCTGGAAAACCACAGGACCGAACGTTTGCGCCTGCAAACCAGAGCCATCTGCTAAACCGGACTCAAAATATTATTCATGCCAGCTCACACCGTCCTGCGGCAGCTGCAACGATGGAACGCCGTGCGGCCAGACAAACGCGGACGGGAACGCATGCACATGCTACACCAAACTCAAAAACAACACATACAATAAATGTATTCTGGAATGCAACAAATGCGCAGACGGAACAGGATGCGATAAATTAGGGACCGACGGAAAGACTTGCGTATGCCGCTGGGATGCAAGCAAGGCAGGGCGATTCATGGAATGCCTTTCCAGATGCGACAAATGCGCAGATGGAACCCCATGTTACCAGAAGAACAAAGACAACAAATACTGCCTCTGCTCTGGGATCGATTTTAGAACCAGAAAATATGTGACATGCGAGATATGGAACGGGAATCAGACCACTACGACAACAAGGGTATCGACTACTACAACCGCCCCGTCGACAACGCAATCCTCTTCTACTACACTTATGCCAACAACAACTACGGCAACTACAAGCACTACGCTTGCCCCGGAAGAGCAGCTTACTGCCGCTAACCTGCTGTCCTGCATCAAGGGAAAGAAGGGCAAGTTATATACCGACACCGCAGTTTGCACAGAGTGCGTGGATCAGAAAAGGATCTTCTACAATGAGACAAAAGCGCCAGTCGGACCCGGACAAAGAGCTTATGACGAACTAGCGGTGGAGGGCTCAAGCGGAGTCATACCCCGATGGGAATACAAAGTGGGAGGGCAGGATATGACCGTCTCCGGATGCAAAAGCTTCCCGGAACTAAACGTCATATTAGAATGCGACCTAAAAGGAATACCAGGATACGAATACCAAGAATGCTAAAAAAAATGGATACGAGGTTTATTATAGGCCTCCTGCTGGTATCCGTGCTATTATTACCCCTGTGCACGGAGAAAACGGAGACGCCATTGGAAAAAACAATAACAACAGTCCCGGATGAGACCACAGTGACTAGCGCATCGGAAAAGCAGCAGCCTACGACGACATCTGTTGAAATGCCATTAAGCGAGCTTCAGGTAGAAGCCTGCAATAATGCAGGTCTGGGAGGAACATGTGTGTCAAAACTGCAGGAACTGAACGTGGTGCCCCTCGCCGACTGCTGCAAATATCTGGGCAAGTGCTGTGTTTAGTTTTTTCCTTTTTCTCTTCCTTTTCTATTTCCCATCCCTGCTTGCCCATCAAAAGTATTTATTAATGAGCTGCCCATTAGTTAAGGAAAATGAAAGGACATTACAAGAAGCTAGCCGTGTTGCTTTTGATTTACGCCTTTTCATGCACCTCTTGGGCGACTTTTGAGGAAACTGTCGGAGGAGTAAACAACCTCTTGTATGGCGTAGCCGGAGGGATCGCCGCTCTCCTGATAACGCTTCACATAGTCAGATGGAAGACTGCAGAGAATACCAACGACAGAAACGAGGCAAAGAAAGGGATACTCAATGTTATAATCGGTCTAATAGTGATAATGATAGCTGCAACCCTTGTTACCTTGCTATTCTCTAAGCCGCATAATTCTACGCCTTGCAGCAAGTATGACGGCCAGTATGATACCAACCTGGGCGCAATCTGCATAGGGACCAAATTATGCGCCGATGGACTACAGAAGGAGTACAGAGAATACACTGGTGCTGAGGGATCATGCTCCTTTACGCCAAGCCAGGTTTCGACCTCGTGCAAAATCGCTCTCCAGGATTGTCCTACCAGTACGGTTTGCACTAATGGAGCCTGCGTCTAACCCTGTTTTTTTATAATCTATATCTCCCCGGAGGTTGCTAAACGCATCATGCATCTCTGCTTACTGACCGCACAGAAACAGGTCAAAATAGCCGAGCCGGTACTGAGTAATCAATTCAGGTCCTAAAAATTCTTTTCCCTGTTTGTTTTTTTTCCTGCTTATTTGTCTATTTCTTTAAAAAAGCATCAAGTATTTAAAGTAATATAGCTAATAAATATTCGAGATTATGAAGCTTCACAAATCAGCATATAGGAATATAACTAGAATAGGCACTTTGATAATATTCGTTTTGATCAATATTATTGCCGCCAGCGATGATGTCCCGGATTTTTTGGAGACCGAGATATCCGGACCAGCGGTTAATCCTTTTAAATTTTTCAGTAAGATCAGGGCTGATATTGGAGCCTTGCTGCTGCCAATTTTAGCCAATCTCGGAGCTCTCAGTGATGGTATGCTCGGTATTTTATTGACTAACAAACTCGGACTGAAGACCAAATACGCTAAATTCTCTAATAAAGGCGAGACTGGCATCGGCACACTGATTATTTTCATAGCTATCGTTCTTGTCGCCGCTATTGCTGCCAGCGTTTTGCTCGGTACGGCAGGGAGCCTGCAGCAGAAGGCACTGACTACGGGCAAGCAGACACAGCAGGAGGTCTCCAGCGGCGTGGAACCGATCCTTGTTGCGGCCACCGATGGTTCGACTGGAACTGTTTTAAATTTTGAAATTTTGCTAAAGCTTTCTGCTGGTTCCGATCCTCTTTCTTTGAACGATACTACCATCACTTTCGATACTAAGAACATTTCTCAGACCATGACGCGTGGTTCGACGGGCAATACAACGAATTTCAATTTGACTTACTCCAAGATGGGCCCTGATTATCTGCCTGATTATCTGACTGTCGGGGATGTTGTCAAATTGTATTTCAACTCTTCGTATGCTATTGGGCAAAGCCAGAACGTGAAAATAAAGGTCATTCCCAAGCGCGGAGTTATCGTGCCTATCGAATTTGTGACGCCGGATGTTATGAGCACAATTAGAGTGAATCTATATCCCTGAAGTAGCCTGACAGATGCCCAGGGGTTGGAAAGACTGTTTTTTCGGAGCTTATCGCTTCAGGCATGCAGTCGAGCTATCGACTCCGCTTAGTCCTGCCGAATCTAAGTATTTATAATGAGGTAAGAAATAGGTATTTGAATCCTCATTAAAATGAATACAAAATACCTCAAAACATGCATGGTTCTTTTACTGACCGCTCTTGCACTGCTGAGCCTTTGCGTAGAGAAAGACGGAGCTTGCAACTCAAGAATGGATAAAGACGATTGCGAGAAAAGCGGGGGCAGATATTACGTCTATACGGTAATGAAAGATCCGCCGGGAAGCGGGTCAATTTCATCAGGTTCTTGCAACTGCAGTCCAATGGCCTCGAATGCTGTATGCGGGAACGACAAGTGCGAAACCAGCGAAACAAAAGATAACTGCCCCCAGGACTGCTCTAAGGATTACTGCAATCTCGCTTGCATGGAGCAGGGTTACCGGGGCAATGCGGACTGCAGGTCCGACGGCATCTCGGAGCGCATAGAAACACACGTGGCTGGTTCATGCTGTTGCATCGGAGATAGAACGGCGAAGTGCGGCAACGGCTTATGCGATAAGGGCGAGAATGATGGGATTTGCCCTCAGGACTGTGGCAATAATGCTAACTGCATTACCGTAGGCCAAATAGGAAACACCACGGGTGGCGATTCATGCTGCCCGGGACTCACGGCAACAACCGCGCAGTACGGCCCTGACGGAATTCCTCTGGTTGATCCATTTAAATGCGTAATACTTGGGGCATGCGGCAACGGAAACTGTGAATCAGGCGAAACCGCGTCCAATTGCCCGCAGGACTGCCAGCAGAACGTTGGGGGCAACTGTTCATACAAAGAATTTCCAGGGACATGCACTGCAGTAAATCCCGTCGGCAACGACGGCAGCCTGAACTACGTTTTTGTTCCTAGTGGAATCATCGACGTTTCAGGAACATTTCTCAACTCTTCAAGCCAGTTAAATCCATACAACGGTTTTACCGACTCCAGTCCTGAAGCAATAATTCGGGTCGGCAAGGCCTATGACTGCACGCTGAAAGTCGAAGAACGAGGCACATGTACTCCGGTTATTGTCGTATTCACTGGTCCGGTATGCGGCAAAACATATGCAGCGCCTTTATCCGACAACCAGAAAACCGAATGCGCTAATGCAGGGGGCTTGATGCGGCCCGTAGCCGTACCTTGCCCTTCAACCGGATGCAGCCAATCATATTATGCATGCTATTGCGCAAAATGCGGAAACGGCGTGTGCGAAGGGAATGAAACCGCATCCAGTTGCTCTCAGGACTGCGACTCAACTATGCCCGCTTGCGGCAACGGCAAATGCGAGACCGGCGAGACAGCAGCGATTTGCCCCCAAGATTGCAGCCATTTGCCGGGCAATTGCCAGAAAGAAGGTGTTAGGGGCACTGACATCCAATGCTGTCCCGGTTTGTCGGCGATCATTGCCAACGTGGCTCCTGTTGGTAACGGAGAATGTTTATTCGGGCCTGGCAATGACAGGATATGCGCCAAGTGCGGCGACGGCGTTTGCGGGATCGGCGAGAATGCATGCAACTGCTGGAAGGATTGCGATACTGCAATAAAGCCTTTTTGCGGTAATGGAAAGTGCGATATGGATGAAACCGAAAAGAGCTGTCCAACAGATTGTTTCTGCGGAGATGGGCGATGCGACGAAAACGGCGAATCGACCCTGACCTGTCCTCAGGACTGCGGCAGTTCAACGGTGCCTGTTTGCGGCAACGGCAAATGCGAGACCGGCGAGAAGAGCATAAATTGCCCAAAGGATTGCTATTGCGGGGACGGATTGTGCGATCCAAGTGAGACGTATGCAACCTGCGCAAAAGATTGTTTAGATCCGTGCCTGGGCGCAGGTCAGGTAATTTATACATATACAGGCGGCGAGATTACTTTCTGGAGCGCAAGAGGATGCTGCCAGGGGTTGAACGCTGTCGAGGAAGAAAGCGGGCAGGTTGTCTGCGTTAAACCTAATTGCGCCCCGGAGGGGGTTACTGTTTCCAGTTCAGACGGGAAATATAACGGCTGTTGCGCCTGGTTGCAGCAGAATTGGCTTCCGTTTGGGGGGACACCAAGTTACACGTGCACTAAGTGCGGCAACGGCATATGCGAAAAGGGTGAAACCTCGGCCAATTGTTTACAGGATTGTGCGTGCGTTGCAGAGGGTGCGGTATCAGACGGCAGCCATTTGTGCTGCGAAGGCTTTAGATCTATATCAACCGCACTGCAACTTGACAGCTGGGGGCACTGCCAGGTAATTGCGGGCTCGAATATCTGCACTAAAAAATGCGGCGACAGCGTCTGCAATGGAGCCGAAAACAAATGCAATTGTCCGGAGGATTGTGGAAAGCCAATCTCGTATTGCGGCAACTACCAATGTGAGAACGGAGAAACAATCGATAACTGCGCAATAGATTGCGAGCCAAGAGCCATGAAACCCGTTATCTATTTGTATCCGCAAAAGCCTGAAACTGTGAATGTACTGCTTAACTGGGACGGCAAAATAGTCGCGGATTATCCGGACTATGATCCAACCAAAGGCTGGGAAGTGACAGCATATCCAGACGGGCATTTAATCAATCTGGCGGATGGCAGAGAGTACAGCTATCTATTCTGGGAAGGCAGCAGTTACGGGAACGATTACGATATGTCTCAAGGGTTTGTCGTCAAAGGTTCGGATACCAAGCAATTCCTCCAGGATACTTTAGCAAAGATCGGTTTGACCCCCAGGGAATACAATGAATTCATCGTTTATTGGTATCCCAGGATGAAAGACAATCCTTACAACATCATCCATTTTGCCGGAACCGAATACACTTCTAAGGCAAAGCTGACGATAACCCCACAACCGGATTCTATGCTGCGGATTTTTATGGTCTTTAAGCCTTCACAGACAATAGTTTCAGTCACGCCGCAAACATTCATGCCATTTGAAAGATTTGGATTCACAATGGTTGAGTGGGGCGGCAGTGTAATTGAATAGTTCCGGCATTTTTATTTTTCCCTTTCTTTCTCTGATTATTGCCTGCGAGTTCTTATAATATATCGCTTCACAGCAAAAATGCATGTCAAACATCCTCTGATACGGCCCGATTGCATCTCTCTTAGGACGTATCAGGAAACCATATTCTCCCGGGCCGTTGACGGAAATACCCTCGTCGTCCTACCCACGGGCCTAGGCAAGACCGTGGTCGCAGCAATGCTTGCGGCCCACAGGCTTTATTCCTTCCCTGAGTCCAAAGTCCTTTTTCTTGCGCCAACGAGACCCCTTGCCGTGCAGCACCACAAGACCTTCAGCAATGTTTTGAATCTTGACGCCTTGGTTACCCTAACAGGTATGGATGCAGTAGAGGATCGGAAAAAGCTATGGCACGATAGTCGAATTATATTCGCAACCCCCCAGACAATAGAGAACGACATCATGCGAGGCCTTGACATCAGCGATGTTTCACTCATAATATTCGACGAATGCCATCGCTGCGTCGGCGACTACTCATATGTGTTCATCGCCGATGAGTACATGAAGAAAGCACATAATCCTCTGATACTCGGCCTTACGGCTTCTCCGAGCGGGGAGAAGGAAACAGTAAAAGAGATATGCAAAAACCTTTCCATAGGCATAGTCGAAGCCAGAACAGAGAGAGACTCGGACGTTGCTCCCTACATTCAAGAGACGGATGTTTCATGGGTTAAGCTTACCCTTCCTGACGAATTCAAGAAGATAAGGATAATGATAGAAGATCTGCTCCGCCAGGACCTTCGAGCCCTTAAGGATCGCGGGTTTCTCGATAGCGCGGACCTTGGAAAGATCAATAAGATGAAGCTATTGGAGTTGCAGACATCGATACGCAAGGACATAACGTCCGGTACCGCCGACGGAACCGATGCCTTCGCCGCCATATCGCTTGCAGCGAGCGCTCTAAAAATAAACCACGCACTGGAGCTTCTAGAGACCCAGGGGATGTCGTCGCTGGACAACTATCTGGAGCGGCTCAGATTACAGAAGTCCAAAGCTATCAGAAGGCTCTTTGCCGATGAGAGGATGACAACGCTCTCGAAGAACGTGCACGACCTGAACGTAATGGGTTTCGACCATCCCAAGCTGAATGAGCTGATCAAAATAGTCAAACCATATGCCGGCAAGAAGGTAATGATATTCACCCAGTACCGCGACTCAGTGGACAAGATAGTTGAGAGGCTTAACGGGAGCGATATACTGGCAAGAGAATTCATCGGCCAGGCCAGGAAGGCGGATAAGAAAGGCATGAGCCAGAAGGAGCAGATAAAGGTGCTTGAGGACTTCCGGGAGGGTAAATATGACGTCATTGTAGCAACTTCTGTCGCTGAGGAGGGGCTTGATATTCCTGCCGTGGACCTGGTAGTATTCTATGAACCTATTCCTTCGGAGATACGTTCGATACAGAGGAGAGGACGCACGGGCAGGAGCGGAGCCGGAAAGGTCGTTATCCTCATGGCCAAGGAGACGCGGGATGAATCATATTACTGGGCGGCCTTCCATAAGGAAAAACGGATGCGAAAGGTTGTCAAGGAGATGCGCGACAAACCGGAAAAAAATCTTCCGGAGAAGTCTGAGAATGCTCTTTTAAAAGAATCGGGCCAGTTGCGTTTGACCAATTACGCCTCAGAAAACAGTGAAAAAGGAATTACAGAAAAGAAAATGAAGATCTTTGTCGATTCAAGAGAGAAATGCACGGACATATTAAAAATACTAAGAGATAACGCGGAAATAGAGATACATACCCTCCCGGTCGGTGATTTTATACTAAGCGACCGCGTATGCGCCGAGAGAAAGACAGTGAATGATTTTCTGAGTTCCTTATTGGATAAGAGGCTATTCTCGCAGGCGGCAGATCTGTCCAGAAGCTTTGAGAAACCGATCATGCTAGTAGAGGGAAAAGAAGATATATACGCAGTCAGGGGAATAAACGCTAACGCTATACGCGGGGCTATAACCGCTCTGGCTATTGATTTTGGCATTTCGGTCATTTTCTCAAGGGATGAAGAGGATACGGCGAATTTCCTATGCATGATAGCAAAAAGAGAGCAGGAAGAGGGGAGAGTGGTTTCATTGCACGGCGAAAAGAAGCCCCTGAGCCTGGAAGAAAGGCAGATATATGTAATAGAGTCCCTGCCCAATGTTTCCGCGATACTCGCACGCAGGCTTCTTACGCGTTTCGGAAGCGTCCAGAATATCATGAACACATCCCGAAAAGAGCTTATGGAGGTGGCCGGAATAGGGGAAGGCAAGGCCGACGAGATAATGAATACTATCAGGAGCCGTTTTGGCCTAAGCGGAACAGACCAAAAGACGTAAAGGTTATTAAGTTGTATTATCAATAAGTTTAACAACGATATATAGTTTATACTTAACATTTTTTCTGGAATACACGCTAAAAAAATGCCCGAGGACCCCCAGTTACAGAAGGAGAACCCGCAAGAGGATATTTCCCAACGGGAAAAGCTTCTGAGGGATAAGGAAAAAGCGCTTCAGGATGAAGAAAAAGACTTAGAACTATTCTTCGGCGACGAATTCTCCATGAAGCGAAAACAGGAAGAGATCAAGAAACGCAGCGAAGATCTTGTCAAAAACTGGGAGCAGATGCGAAAAAAAGAACAGGAACTGATAATCAGAGAAAAAAGCATAATAGAAAAAGAAGACTACCAGAAGAGCACTGAAAAGACTTTGATAGACCTGGAGAAAAGCCTGACAGTCCGGAAGGATGCCATAGATAAACGAGAACAGGACGTAAACCGCATATCTTCGAGCATTGGCGAGCGCGAGAGGATAATAAACGAGAAAGAAAAGACGCTCAAAGAGAAAGAAGACACTTTAAAAGAACTTGAAAGCTTCCTCGATGAGGCCGAAAAGAAAAAAGTAGAAATAGACGGGCTCACGGCGCAATTATCGATCAGAGAGGCTGCGGTCGCAGATAAAGAAACAAAATTAAAAGACCTTGAATCAAATCTTGTTTCCAAGAAAACTGACCAGGATAAAAGAGAAACGGACGTTTCAAGACTTGAGAGAGATCTTAAAAGGAATCTCGATGATTTTGAGAAGGCCAAGACAGACGTAGAGATGAGGCTTCGGGAAACAGAAGAGAAAGAAAAATACATCAAGATGGGAGAGGAGCTGAAGGACTCCGAAGAAAAGCTCGAAGCAAAAAGAGAAGAGCTGAACATGAAGGATGCCAAGATCAGCAGGATGAACGATGACCTAGACAAGAAGAGAAAAGGCCTCCAAGTGGTTGAAGAAGACCTCGTCGAAAGGAAGATTAAAATAGAAGACGAGGAAAGAAAGCTTAAAGTGATGAAAGACGGCCTCGAACAGAAGGCTAAAGAATTTGATACATTATTCAAAGAAGACGAGGAAAAACTTAAAGGGAAAATAGAGGAACTGGATAAATTCCTAGGATCCTCCAAACTCAAAACCAGGACCGAACCAACGGACGATTCCACGAGAAGAACCAGGATAGAAGAAGGTCCGCGCATCCAGGAAGCCCCAAAGGCAGTCAAAGCACCTGATCCCCCAAGGCAGTTAGTCCCGGCTGACCGCGTTACTTCACAGACCCCGCCTAGACAGGAACCAAAACCCGCACCCAAAATAGAGATCGAATCGCCTGAAAAACTGGCCAAAGAAGATGAGATAATAAAGAGGCTTAAGGCGGAAAAAGAGGCAAAGGAAAAGGAGATCGATAACCTGCGAAAGGAAGCGGAGAACATAAAGTCAGTGGAGATAATGAAGGAAATGCCCAGGGAAGCATCTAAAGAACACCCCAGCCAGGAACAAAACGACGACGACGTCAGGCAAAAGGAATACGCAATAATGGAGACCATGGACAAAGCAAAGGCCGAGGGACAGGCAAAAGGCCATGACGACCTCCTGAAACTGATGCAAAAAGACAAAAGGATAAACGTAAAGACCGCGGCGAAAATACTCGGAGTCACAGAAGAGGTCATAGTCCAGTGGTCCAACGAATTGAAAGAGCAGGGCATACTCAACGTCCACCCCAAGTTCATGGGAGGAACCGAGCTCGAGCTCACTAAAGACGCTATCAGAAGGCTCAAAGAACTGGAAGAGGAGGAGAAAGTCTCAAAGATCAAAAACGAGCTGGAAAGGATACGCGAAGAGCAGAAAAAGATGAAAGGATCATATTAGACTGCATAACCTGATATTTTCCCTTGATTTCTAATATCCTTACATGCAAGAGAAGGTCCTGGTCCTAAAGTCCGGCGCGTGCAGTTGGGCTAAATGCTGCTTCTGCGGCTACGGCAGGATTCCTGGAAAAGAGCCGTCGTATCAGAATCTGAGAAAGGATTTTGACTCCTTTTACAATACAGTTCAAAAAGGGGACACTGTGAAAGTATTCGGCTCAGGCAGCTTTCTTGATGTAAAGCAAGTGCCACTGGAAGCAAGAACATATTTCATTAAAAAGTTCATAGAATCCGGAGCTCAAAAACTGTTCATAGAGTCCAGACCGGAATACATAAATGAAAACGCGCTAAAAGAGTTCGCAGGGATAGAGCTGTCGGTCGCAATCGGTCTCGAAGTAGCAGACGACGCCTTGCTGGATAAGATAAACAAGGGATTCCATCTCAAGGATTATGCGCAAGCTGCAGGAGTGATACGCAAATGCGGAGCGAAAGTGCGAACATATCTCTTGGTGAACCCGCCTTATGCAAAAGACATAAAGAAAACGCTCGATAAGTCCGTGGAATACGCTCTACTGCATTCCGATACCATAGTGCTCATAAATCTGCTGCCCCACGGGAATACGCCGGTATTTAAGATGTGGCTCACAGGAACATGGAATTTCCTCTCGCGCGAGGAATTCCGCAAGGTAACCGAGAGATGGAAGAATGAGCCATGCGTTGAATTAGACGAGGAGACCTTCAGATTCGTCCCGAAATTCCCGGAACAGGCCAGAGAATCCCTGAGAGGTGTGGGGGAAGCGTTTCTCACCCATCCGCATTTTGAAGTATGGCAGGACTTTCTCCAGAGATGGTACCACCCCCCGGAGGAAAAAGACATCCTTCTATTCCTGCCCTGCTCATACACAAAGCCTTACTCACATTCTGCGACGCATAGAGGAATAATAGATACTCTGCGCAAGACCGACAAGTACCCGCGCATCCATCAGGTCATGCTCAGCAACACAGGCGTCATTCCAAGGGAATTCGAGGACATGTACCCGTTCAATGCCTACGATTGGGATGAGAACCTGGAGACAGAGGAAATAAAGAAGAGGTATATAGAGATCACGAAGAGGAGAATAAAAAAGTACCTGGCGACGCATAAGAACAACTATAAGAAAATATTCTGTTTCCTGAAGTACAGCTCAGAGAGCTATCAGGCACTTGAAGCGGCATGCAAAGAACTTGGGATACCATGTACTAACCTGCTCTCGAAAGACACATACGAAAAAATAAAAAACGACGGAAAGCCCCTGCAGACGGAGACAGCGCTTGACGCTCTATACAATAATTTAAGCAAGGAAGAATGAAAATAATCCCCGCAATCGACATAAAGGACGGAAAATGCACACAGCTCGTAGGCGGCGTAGCCGATACAGCCAAATACTATGGAGACCCGGTTGACGCGGCCAAGAAATGGGTATCCCTCGGAGCCGAAATACTGCATGTCATAGACCTGGACGCTACGCTTGGAACGGGAAATAATCTGGAAAAAGTCCTGGAAATAAAGAGAACGGTTAACGTGCCCATACATTACGGCGGCGGAGTGCGAACATACGAATACTGCGAAAAGCTCATCAAGGAATACGACATAGACCGCGTAGCCATCGGCACCCTTGCCATAAAAGACTACTTAGAGAGGGATATGGACGGGATGCTGGAGATAAACAACTACCCAAAGAGCGTAAGGGATCGCATAATAATATCGCTGGACTCCAAAGGAGGAAAAGTAGTCACCCACGGATGGAAAGAGCGAACGGAGATCGACGCAACCTCTTTGACAAGGGAATACGGAAGCCGGGTATGGGGCTTCCTTTATACCGACGTAGACGTGGAAGGGCAGATGAAGGGAATCAACCTGAAAAGAACCCATAACATAATCAGGTCTACTGATAAGCCACTGATAGCTTCCGGCGGGATAAGTTCGATCAAAGATATAACTGACCTAAAGAATGCCGGCGCCTGGGGGGTTGTTCTTGGAAAAGCGCTGTATGAAGGAAAGATAGATTACACAGAGGCGTTGAAATGCTAATAGACGTCCACGCCCACCTGGATTTTTCCCAGTTCAACGCAGACCGAGACGGGGTAATAATGCGCGCAAGAGATGAAGGAGTTATAATAATCAATTCCGGGTTAGGCACTGCAGGGATCAAAAAGACACTTGCATTGATCGAGAAATACGACAACGTATACGCCTCATTGGGCCTCACCCCCACCGAATTCGGAAAAACGGAAATAGATGAGACAATAGAACTCATCAGGCAGAACAGGGAAAAGATAGTAGCAGTAGGCGAAGTAGGCCTGGACTATTACTGGGTGAAGGATGCGAAAAAACGAGCCGAGCAGATCATTAATTTTCAAAGATTTGTTGATCTCTCCCAGGAGCTAGGACTGCCTTTGGTCATACATTCCAGAGACGCTGAAGATGATCTTCTGAAAATTTTAAAAGAGCAGAATATCAAGGCCCTGATGCACTGCTTTGGAGGAGATGCGTCCCTTGCGGTCGATGCCGCAAAAGACGGGCATCTGATATCTATTACTGCAAATCTGGCACTCTCAAAACAGAAACAGGCAGTCGTAAAGGCTGTTTGCCTTGAATCGCTTGTGCTTGAAACAGACGCCCCATATCTGGCTCCCGTTCCGAAGGCAAGAAACGAGCCGGTTAATATCAGAAAAACCGCCGAAAAGATAGCGGAGATAAAAGGCATAGACTACAGCGCTGTAGAAGCGGCCACTACCGCCAGCGCAAAAAAATTCTTTTCGATTTAGTCTTTGAGGAAATATTCCGGATGCCTTAGGACAAAGAGAGACACCAGATAAACCGCCGCAGAGGCGAGAAGTACTATTTCTGCGGATGTCTCAATGAACCGAGTCATAAGAAAATATAGCAATATAAAAAGCAGCGGAGGAATCGCCTTTATGATTCCTGCAATCTCCGCGTTCTCGCTTATCACATAGGACAAGGGCATTGCTACAAGCAGCATGACAAGGGATATCATAAGGATTAAGATTATCCATTTTAGCCCGGCCAACACCGGCTGGCTTATCTTGTCCCCGTGTTCCCATAGCTGAGGCGCGTATTCTACGACCAGTATCGCTGACAGGACGAATAACGCTATGCTGAATGCCTCCAGCTTGTTTTCCAGAAGTGAATCAAAGGCTCCGCTGATGTCTTGCGGGCTGGGCGCACTGCCTAAGGCAAAGGAAAATTCCAGATATAGGAGGAATAGTATCGCAGGATTTGATAGATCCAGGAACAACAGCTGCTCGTAGAAACGCGACAGTATCAGATTGATCGACGAGATTATCTTATCTGCGTCCCCTATTTCCACGAGGCCAGGGCCTACGAGTCCCAGGGCCGGGTGCGAAAGGGCGAGATAGTTTAGGATCGCTATCAGGAATATCCCACATCCGAAGAAGGGAGCGATACCTATGAGCAGGCTCCTAATCGACTGATGGCCGTCGGCCGGCTGCGCGTACTCAACGAAGCCAAGGACCCCGCCAGTCTTTTTTGAATAATTAAAAAAAGATATCTTGGTTATGTCGCATCCTGTGAGCTTGGCGATAAGCGCGTGGGAGGCTTCGTGGACTATAGTCCCCGGCGCGATTACCATGTTGAAGTACTTGCTCTTCAATTTCGAGACAAGATACGACTCAAGAAGATCGTTGAGTATCACTTGTAAAGCGAAAAGCGCAAATAGAAGCGAAACATAGTTCCTCACGGAAAAATCCTGCAAAAGATACCAGCAGACCACTGAGAGAACGGCAAAGAAAGCCGCTATGTGTGCGTTCTTCATTTTGTTTTCCCGAGGATCTTGCTTATTTGGACCGGCGACTTGATAACGGTGATACCTTCAATTGACTCCATTTTCTTTGCGTTCGCAACATCGATATCCCTGCATTCGATATCTATCTCTTTTCCAAAGTCGATCGAGCTGTTATTGCAAGATGAAACGCATCTTAGGCACGCATCGCACTTCGTCAGGTCTATATGCACGGCGTCCGTCACATAGATAGCGTCGTTCGGGCACACTCTCAGGGCGTTGCATGCGGTGCATCGTTTGCATCGCTCATGGTCAATCGTCACAGGGATCCTTGTCTTCTGATTTTTCAATGCATCGGTTGGAAGAACGTACACAGGCACCTTACATTTCCCCGCCTGGGCAACTATATTAGAAATGAGAGAATCAGCTATTCCACACACTGCTTTTGAGGCAGTATTGGCGGTGCAGGGCGCAACCAGCACCAAACCGTATTCCTTTTGAGAAAGGCGCCCTACTAATGGAGAGCTTGCCCCCTGATTGCCTTCTAATATTATCTCTGAGTATCTTTTTTCTAGGTCGGAAAGCAAGCCGTACATGCGGCAGACTTCATATCCTGCTTTTGAGAGGACGAGCGTGACCTGGGTTTCCTCTGTGAATTTATTCATCTCTTCAATGGACTCCGAAAGGAACTGCCCTGCTCCGGTCACGCACCATAGTATTTTCATTTAGCAAAAGAGGTTATGGGAGTTATATGTCCCTAATTCTATATTTATTGTCTGTAATAATAAATGATAAAAATAATGCCAGACATAAAACCGGAATTCTGGGAGAAGATATGCGAGGTATCCAAGAACCTGGCGGATGAAAACGACTTCCTTATAGTAAGCCACCATGACGCAGACGGAGTGACAGCGTGCGCTATAATGGTAGAACTCCTCACAGGCATGGGAAAGAATACGGATTACATGATCCTGAAACAATTAGACAGCACCACAGTCGCCAAAGTAAAGGAAAAGACAGGCAAGACTGTCGTTTTCACGGATATGGGCTCAGGACAGCAGTCTATGCTCAAAAAGAACGGAGTAGAGGGTTTCTACATAATAGACCACCACCCTCCGGAAGCTGAATACGTAAACCAGATCAATCCGCATTTCTTCGGCTACGACGGAGGATCGGAGATAAGCGCGTCGGGCCTGTGCTATCTTGCCGCAAAATCCCTGGGCGACACCAAAATGGCACATATAGCAATGGTCGGCGCAGTGGGAGACATGCAGGACTCCGACGGGGAGATGAAGTCCCTTAACAGGATCATAATGGAAGACGCGTCGTCACTCGGCCTCCTGAAGGTGAGAAAAGACCTGCGACTATTCGGCAGACAGTCCCGGCCCCTGATACAGATGCTGACATACGCATCAGACCCTGTGCTGCCGTTGCTCACCGGAGACGAAGCAGGATGCACAGCGCTCCTAGAAGGCCTTGACATACCCCTGCGCGTGGACGAGCGCTGGAGAAACTACGTGGACCTAAGCAGCGCGGAGAGGAACAAACTGATATCTGCTTTATACATGCATCTTTTAGACTACAACGTCCCTGAATTCGTGATACAGGGAATGATAGGCGATGTCTATACCCTGCTGCACGAACAGAAAAGGACGGAATTGCGGGACGCCAAGGAATACGCAAGCCTCCTCAACGCCTGCGGACGCCAGGAAAGACCGGAGATCGGACTACAAGTGTGCTTGGGCGACCGCGGCGAGAACTGGTATGAAGCAAGGATCATACTTAAGAGCTACAGGGAAGCTTTAGCTAAAGGGATAAGGGCGCTCAAAGACAAAGGAATGGTTCAGGCTAGAGAGAACCTCTATTATTTTGACGCATGCGGCGACGTCGAAGAAAGTATCGTTGGGGTAGTCGCAGGAATGGCTTATGGAGCACGCATAATCCCCCCGGACAAGCCAGTTCTTGCGTTCGCGGACGACCGGGACAACCCAGATATGATGAAGGTATCAGGCCGCGGAAACCGCAATTTAACTAGGAAAGGTTTGAACCTGGGAGTCGCCCTGCGCGAAGAAAGCAGAAAGTGCGGCGGAGAAGGAGGAGGACACGACATCGCTGCAGGGGCAAGAATAAGGAGGGCGAACAAAGAAGAGTTCCTGACGAATATGGACAGAAAAATTGGGGAGCAACTTGGGAAGAGCCCCCTGACAAAATAAAGACATTAATTGAATATGAAAAGACAAAGGCTTATGTGTCTATCTGTCATTGCGGCTCTATTCTTAGTTCTTGCCATCCCGTCGCATTCTATTCATGATGATCTGATAAGCCCTAATCTGACGGATAACATAGTAATCATATCTGAACCATCCCTGAGCGCTTACAACCAGAACTACGCACATATCCAAGGGTTATGCGGCGTCTCTATGCTATGCCAGAACGCAAGCTGTAGCAAGCTGGCCTGGCAGGGCGCGGGTCCGGAGATAGTATACAGCCCGGCTGGTTCCAACAGCTCTTTTGACATTGAAACCCTGAGAATAAATAATCCGCTTCATATCACTTTCAAGAACGACAATTATTTCACAGGCACGGGACTTGCACTAAACCATACTAAAGAAGCAATCTCATTAGCCGCGCAGACCTGGAGCTATGATGCGAATCAAAACATGTTCTACTACGATGTGAACACGGACCCAAATGCGGCGGTCGGCAATGGAGACTGCTTGATACAGTTCAGCCCATCAGTCTCCGGGCTAGGCATGACAACCATATGGACGGACGGATCGGGAAGGGTCATGCAAGCAAACATGCTCCTAAGCACCGCATATACCTGGACGACAGATTACATTACTGCAAACACGAGCAACGTAATAGACCTGCAGTCAGTAGTGCTCCACGAACTGGGCCATATAACGGGCCTGGGGGACCTCTATAACCTGCCTACCAACGACTCGCGGAGAACAGACTATAACGAGATAATGAACTTGTACAGGGGAAGACACCCGCAGCACAGTACAGGAAAAGGAGATAGAGCAGGCCTCCAGAGCACCTATGGGTGTGGAACAGTCCCATCCACAACGTCTACTACGACAACGACCACAAGGGCCACTACAACGACATCGACAATTACCTCGACAACTACGACGACAACCTCATCGACTACAACGACCTATTATGTTGCGACAACGACATCCACTACCACGACTACCCATGCGACAAGCACAACCAGCACCACATCTTCCACAAGCACGACGAGCACCCTGCCCAGCACGACCACTATCCCGTCGACGACCACCACCATTCAGGTCAATGCAACGACGACAACGATCCCAGACAACACGACAACGTCGACTACGACAACGAGCCTTGGATCAACGACGACGATCCCTGCAAATACGAGCACGACAACGACATCTACAAATACTACGACTACGGTCGGCGCATGCTCCCTCGTGGGCGATTATCCACCCTGTGGCGAGATAACGCTTTCGGAAGTTGTTGACATGATTAACAAGTGGGCAGCGGACAAGGCAACACTTGGGGAGACGGTAGCGTTGATAACCATATGGGCGACGACTTAGTAGACGCTATTTGTCAAGTTTCCTTTTCTTGTTCTCCCTTTGCCTTCGCAGGTTGTCTAATTCCCTGTCATAGTATTTCGTCAGGCCCTCGTTCCCCGCTTTCTTTGCAGCCGCCATCTTAGCCTCGTGGTGGCTTATTTCTTCCTCAAGAGAATCAATGCCCTTTCTTAGACGCTTTTTGCGGTTCATCTTCGAGGTACTTCAATAAGTCGTAAACGATCCGGTACAATTGCCTTACGGTCTTTATGGAGATACGTTGCTTTGGTTTAGGCCCGTCCACGGTGCCTGCACGATAAACAGAATATATCTTTTCGAATGTTTCCCTGTCTATGCCTTTCCCGGAGACGTAATCCATCAGAGCTACAGTGCTGTAATTCTCTGTTCGCATGCGGCATCTGAGAATGTAAAGACCCCTGAGACGCAAAACAAGGGAGTATATCACTCCGGACTGATCGCTTCCGCCCTCTTTTAGGAGCCCGTCGCATATCTTAAGGGCGCTTCCGGCCATATCATAATACGCCTTTAACCCTTGACGGCCGGGCACTATCTTCTTCAGTTCAGACAAAAGAGGAGCATTTATCAAGGGGATGGCTTCCTGCACGATAGAATAATAACCAACAGGGTCGCTTCTGATCCTTGACTTGATCTGATCCAGGCTGCCGGATTCGATGCTGATTAGGCCCGCCTTTTCGACCGGAAACTTCTTCTCAGAGACCACAAGGACGTCGATATCGGAACCGAGGGATTGCTCGCCCCTCGCATAGGAGCCATACAAGAATAAGCCTGAAACATCCTCCAGATAAGGAGAAAGCGCCCCAAGCACATAATCACGGACATTCAACGACTGCACAACCACGCGCTGACCGATCCAGGCCTTCGGCAGATAGATAGTGCCGGAGTGGCCGCGATCCATGACTTCTTTGACGACGGATTCACTTAAAGGGATGTTTTGCATTTTGTGTGGATATATGTGGATACAAATTAAATAGATTTTAAGAATAAATGAGGCATAACATATTAGCCCTAAAGGGGGATTTGAGGAAAGCCGGAACTTCGCATAACATCCGTATAACACATTTTATGCGAAGTTTTCTTCGCATAAAATCTAGTTATGCAAGATTTCAGGGTCGCCCAATGCTAGTTTTCGAAAAATGACACTTTCCCTGCTTCGCATAAACCATTCAACGGCCTTTTGGGAAATTTTCAAAACGAGGACGGGTCGACATCC